>Ga0181528_10002212_pt1 | contig 11925 bp, 10 predicted proteins | sample PEATcosm2014_Bin_47_FD_119742 | JGI IMG/M metagenome (GOLD analysis project Ga0181528, IMG submission 119742) | Peatland microbial communities from MTU Mesocosm Facility, Houghton, MI, USA - PEATcosm2014_Bin10_10_metaG | ecosystem: Environmental > Terrestrial > Soil > Wetlands > Peat | place... | reverse complement strand
GTGCTCGCGGAAGAATGAAACCAGCGCATGGCCGGCCTCGTGATAGGCGGTCACCCGCTTCTCCTCCTCGGTCAGCAGCATCGACTTGCGCTCGGCGCCCATCAGCACCTTGTCCTTGGCCAGTTCGAAGTCGTACATGACGACCTGCTTGCGATTCATGCGCGCGGCGCTCAGCGCGGCCTCATTGACCATGTTGGCCAGATCAGCGCCGCTGAAGCCGGGCGTTCCGCGAGCCAGCACATTCAAATTGGTGTCCTCGGAGACGGGAACCTTCTTCACGTGAACCGCGAGAATCTCCTCGCGCCCGCGCACATCGGGCAATCCCACCACCACGCGGCGGTCGAAGCGTCCGGGACGCAGCAGCGCCGGATCGAGCACGTCAGGGCGGTTGGTGGCAGCCACCAGAATCACGCCGTCATTTGATTCGAAACCGTCCATCTCGACGAGAAGCTGATTCAACGTCTGCTCGCGCTCGTCGTGTCCGCCGCCCAGGCCAGCGCCGCGATGACGGCCCACAGCGTCGATCTCGTCGATGAAGATGATGCAGGGAGCGTTCTTCTTGCCCTGCTCGAAGAGGTCGCGCACGCGGCTTGCGCCCACGCCCACAAACATCTCTACAAAATCCGAGCCGGAGATCGAGAAGAACGGAACATTGGCCTCGCCGGCCACGGCCCGCGCCAAGAGCGTCTTGCCGGTTCCCGGAGGGCCAACCAGCAGCACGCCCTTGGGAATGCGCCCGCCGAGTTTTTGAAACTTTGCCGGCTCGCGCAGATATTCGATAATCTCCTTCAACTCTTCCTTGGCCTCATCCACGCCGGCCACGTCCTTGAAGGTAATCTTCTTCTGCTGCATCGAGAGCAGGCGCGCGCGGCTCTTGCCGAAGGACAGCGCCTTGTTGCCCCCCGACTGCATCTGCCGCATGAAGAAGAACCAGATCGCGATCAGCAGGACGAATGGTCCCAGGTTGACCAGCAACTGCAAGGGAAAATTGGTCTGCTCAGGCTTCAGATCGAAGCGCACCTTGGCCGCGTGCATCTCCTTGGTCAGCGTGTCGATGGTGTTGGCATAGACGGTCGTGCGGAACTCATCCTTCGAGCCTTTCAAGTGGCCACGCACTTCATTTCCCTGGATGGTAGCGTCATACACCTGACCCGCTTCGGTCTTGTCCAACAGATCGGAGTAGCCAATATCCGTGACCTTACCGCCCGAGCCTGCGTTCTTCGTCATGACGGTGTAGATCAGCAGGCAACAAGCTATCGCCAATCCCCAGCCCATGATCGTCTTAGCGGTCGAATTCACCAGGATTCCTCTCTTCCGGCCTTCCAAGAGGCCCGCTGAACAGCTCTACTGCGCAGCCAGCCTCATCCCTTAGACGCCAGAACATTCCTGAAAGTCACAGAAAATACAGAATGCTCTGAAAGCAGACACATATCCTCTGCCGTCCAAATAGGACAGTTCACTAAATTGTACTCTTTGCCGGGAAAATCGCGTAGCCGATAGAGAATCATTCAGACAGATACGCACCCGATGATAAACCCCGGCAGTACTCAATTTGCCGAACGGTACCACCCTGCGGGCAACACGATATCCGGACGGAGGGGATCATTTTTTCGGTCCAGCGGATGCGGAAAATGCTTCGCGTAGCCTGTAGGCTGTGCCCGATCTCGCCGCAGCAATGTCACTTCAAGCAATCGGGGAATGGAAAGCCCTGCAACATTCAGCGGCCGGATCACATTGTTGGGGTGGAGATGGACGACGTGATAATGGCGTAGCAGCCGATCCAGGGTGGCGAAGAGGAACTCAAAACCAACCTGGTCGATAAGCCGCTCCAAATAGTGCAGTTCCAATACGATAACCCGGAAGCGCAAGAGAACCTCCTCGCTGACATTGAGCAGCACCGGCCATTCGGCTCCTTCGATGTCCATCTGCAGAACCAGATCCCCGGTGGAGGGAGCGTACCTCTTCACCCATCGATCCATCGAAATACTCAATTCATCATCGACCACGCCCAGGAACTTCTTGTCGAAATGAATCAGCGGATCAACAATCGGCGCTCCAGCAACGGAGGCGTCCGCCAGATAGCAGGGTATCTTCCGCGCAACAAACGCCTCCTCGAAGGAAGCCTTCACGTCGACCCCGGGTGAAAAACAGGCGGCGATCCCTTCCAGATCGTCGGGCACAAGGTAACCTCCATCGGCCTCTGCCCCCATCCTGATCAACCCGGCCCCGGTCGTAACAGGATGCATTCGTTCCATGAGGAGTTGCACCCGACGAAGATCGATACACCTGCCAACTGAAACCCCGTGTGCCGCCAGCAATTCCGCTACATACTTTTTCAAGTGCCTGCTCCCAAACTCGATCAATCATAACGAAATGCCGCATCTACCCGGAAAAGCATGGTTTTTAAGAGAGTTCCTGGAGATGCAATTGCCAAAATCTCAGTCGTTAGCGGAGGTTTCAGGCTGATTTGGCCCGGCCCCGCCAGCCTCCAGGCTTTTCACTTCAATCCGGATTCCCCTCGCCGGCTCCACCTCCACACCCTTCATCCACACAATCTGTCCGTCAACTTCCAGAACCGGCCACACCCGGCGGCTCAGGCCCGCCACGCGCAGCCGCTCCAGCACCTCCTTCACTTTGCGCGGACCGGAGGAATGGCGCAGAAGAACCCGGTCGCCGGGCCTCCAGTTGCGCAAGATGGCGGTGCTGCCCGCGCTGCTTGCAGAGCCAGCGCCAGGCTCCGTCTTGTCAGTCTCTGACGCGGATGAAAAGCCTGTCTCGATCCGCAGCCGCATCCCCAAGCCCGTCACCTCGCCAGGAATCGTGACCTTATACCCGGCAGCCGTCTCTTCCTCCGCTTCGAGCGCCCCGCCGGCAAGCCAAAGCCGCAACTCGCGGTGTGTCCGTTCAGCGCGCAGCCCCTCGGCCAACTCCAATCGTTGGCCGGCCCGGCCCAAAAGCGCCAGCGTACGCAGCGCCTCGGTTGAGGAAAAATCAATCTTCGCGCCACACTGCTCCGCGGCGAAGCGCACCAGCCGCCGCTGCACGGCGGGAGCAAGCTGGGCTAAATGCGCAACATCGAGCGCTAGGCCCTCCTCGCCGGTGCGTCCCCCGCCCCGCACCGGACGGCCATGCAGCAATATCTGCGGTGCCAGACGCGCCATCTCGCCGGCCCACCAGGCCTCTTCGTCGCGCGCCAGCTCGGCCATCCGCGCCATGTGCTCGCGCAGGCGCGGGTTCCAGCTCTCCAGCAGGGGCAGCAACTGGTGTCGGATGCGGTTGCGGGCGTAGGTGAGATGGCGGTTTGAAGAGTCTTCGCGCCAGCCCTGCCGCAGCGCATCCAGATAGCTCTCTACCTCGGCCCGCGTCGTCGAGAGCAGCGGCCTTAGAATCCGCCCCTCCGGGTATTCGACGATGGGCGCAATCCCCGCCAGCCCCTCTGTCCAGGCTCCGCGCAGAAACTTTGCCAGCACGGTCTCCGCCTGGTCGTCGCGGGTGTGCGCCGTCGCCACCGCCTCCACCTCGCCTGCGGCCATCAGTTGCCGGAACCAGCCGTAACGCAGCCGTCGCGCCGCCTCTTCAATCGTCTCGGAGGGCTTGCCCGCAGCCGGATTCGCCTCTGCTTCTGCGGCGCAATCCACGCGCGCCTCGTGAAACGGCAATCCCAGCTCCGCCGCCAGCGCGCGCGCAAACTCCAGATCCCCGTCGGCCTCCTCGCCGCGCAAGCCATGATGCAGATGGGCGGCATGGACCACCAAACCCAGCTCCTTGCTTCGATCCGCCAGGGCGCGCAGCAACGCCACCGAGTCCGCCCCTCCCGACAGGCCAACAGCCAGACGCAGTCCCGGCTTCAGCAGCGTGGTGTCGATCGGAAGTGTCTGTGACGGCTTGGCCTGCATCCCAGAATGATAAGGCTTTGCGGCGTCTTTGTTTGTATCGCCGCGGCGGATTACATTCAACATTTTGTGGAGTCGCTGCATTAGGCGATGCCTTCAAAAGGCACGAAGCGAAAGATTGCGGAATGGGTGGGAAAGAATGTCACTCTTTTCTTGCCCGATCAATCGCCGCCGAGGGAATGGTCGCGCCCGGAAGAATCTTACTCAATGGCTAACTCAAACGATTCTCCGCCGCCTTTTCACGCGAACTCCACCTCGCGCAATGCTATACTCCAACCGATATGCAAGTCTTTGCGATTCTTCCCGCTGCGGGATTGGGAACCCGGATGGCTGGACCGCAGCCCAAACAGTTTGTTGCGCTCGATGGCGTTCCCATCCTGATCCATTCGCTGCGCGCCTTTGCCGCGGTCAGCCGGTTGACGGCGATCTATGTGGCCGTGCGCAAGCCGGAGATGGAGCGCGTCCAGGCGCAGATCGCCGAGTACGGATTTGCGGACCGGGTCCGTGTCGTCGAAGGTGGAAACAGCCGCCAGGAGTCGGTCTCCCACGCGCTGGCCGCTCTGCCCGCTGAGCCGGATGACATCGTTCTGGTGCATGACGCCGTGCGCCCGCTGATCGACACAGCCACCATCGACCGCACCATCGATGCCGTTCTTCAGCACGGAGCGGCGATCGTTGGCCTGCCCGCCGTCGACACCATCAAGCAGGTCGAACGGACCGCGCACGGCGCGCTGATCACATCCACTATTCCCCGCGAGTTCGTTGTCCTGGCGCAGACCCCGCAGGGCTTCCGCTACGGCATTTTGCAGAGTGCTTTTGCCGAAGCTCTCGCCGACGGTTTTCTAGGCACGGACGAGGCCTCGGTCGTCGAGCGCGCAGGACATCCGGTGGCCGTCGTGCACGGCTCTCCGGTTAATCTGAAGATTACTCAGCCGGGCGACCTGGAGTTAGCCGAGTTCTATCTCCGCCAGCGCGCCCGCTGAATTGTGAATGCATCAAATCGAGCTCGCCGCCGATTAGTTCTGAAGGACAGGCACGGTAACCATGGAAATTCGCATCGGATTGGGTTATGATTCGCACGTCTTCACTCCTGGCGTGCCGCTGCGCATCGGCGGGCTGACGCTCGGCCACCCGGAGGGCCTGGCTGGCCACTCCGACGGCGATGTGCTGCTGCACGCCATCACCGATGCCCTGCTCGGAGCCGTCGCCGCCGGCGACATCGGCAGCTTCTTTCCTCCCGGCGATCCGCTCTGGAAGGATGCCGATTCGGCGATCTTTCTCCGCAAGGCCCAGGAAGAGCTGCAAAACGCCGGCTACCGCATCGTCAACATCGACACCACGCTGATTCTCGCCCAGCCCAAGATCGGACCGATCTCCGGCGAGATGCGCGCCCGCGTTGCCGAGCTGATGCGCCTGGGCATCGATCAAGTCAGCATCAAAGCCAAGACGCCCGAAGGCCTTAACCTCGACCACGTCGCCCAATGCCACGCCGTTGCCCTCGTCGAGCGCGTCATTGAGCCGGAGGAGCTGAAAAGCATGAGCGCCGTCATTGAAAGCCAGCGGCAGCTTGAAGACGTCGTCGAAGACCTGCTCAGCTCCGTCCACGGCGTCCCCAAAAAACGCGGCGGCCTGGTCTACGACACCGACGACATCACGTAGGAGAGACTGTGATCGCGTGGCTGATGGCTCTCGTGGCTGTGTTCTTCGTGCTTGGAACGTGGATGATTATTCTTATAATCCACGGCAGCATCTCCAAGACGCGGTGGGGAATCAATTTTGGATGGTCGGGCGTATGTCCGGCCTGCCACAACCATCGAAAGATGATCCGGATTCCTCGTAACTTCCGTCAGTTTCTATGGGGCGGAGGCACCTGCGGAAGCTGCGGCTTGGAAGTGGATAAGTGGAACACGCCGGTTGGGTCATGAACGGTAAGTCATGCCTTGAGTTCCATGCCTCGTTCTTTTCATGGCCACCCGATACTCAGAGGTGCGGCACAGCATAGCGCAGAATCTGTTCATCGACGGTAACAAGCACCAGTCCTTCCAGGTGAGCCTGCGACACCAGTAGCCGGTCGAAGGGGTCGCGGTGCAGTTGCGGTAGCCCACCAGCCACTTCCGCCTGCTCGACAGTAATGGGTAACGGCACAAAGCCATGCTCCTTGATGGCTTTGCAAGCGGGCTGTCCAAAGATCAACTTCCCCAAACCTCGTTTAATGGCGATCTCCCAAACGGTAACCGCGCTGACAAAAACCTCGTTCCGAGGCGATGCAATTGCCGAGCGGAGGTTCTCCGGCAAGCGAGCATCATTTGAGTCCCACCATAGAAATGCGTGCGTATCCAGCAGCAGTTTCATTCTCTATAGCCCAAAATCCTGGAGCACATCCTCCGGCAGAGGAGCGTCAAAGTCGTCGGCGATATATGTGATTCCCAAAAAATTCTGACCAAACTTCCGCAGTGGCGCCGCAGACTGTTCCTCCGCCGCAATCGGCGTCAGACGCGCCATCGGCTTGCCCGCCTTGGCGATCACAAACTCCTCGCCCTTCGCCGCGCGCTCCACCAGACTGGAAAGCTGCGTCTTGGCTTCGTACAAATTCAATTGCGTGCTCGCCATCGAAGATCCTCCAACACTCCAATTCTGCGCCCATTCAACCAGTTGGTCAAGTTGGTCAAGCAAGCCCTCCGCCATTCTTTTAGATCGGAAATTCCAGCAACTCCTCCCGCATGAGAATTTGATTGCGGATTTCTGCCGCTCGCCTTACCCTGTCTCAGACTGTCCTGTGATACTTGGAGCCACCAGAATGCAAACTCTCGCCTTGTTCCTGCTGCAAGATGCGCCCGATCCCGAAATGATCCGGCATTTCGCTATGGCCATGCTGCTGGTCATTCCCATCATCATCGTCATCGCGATCGCCATTGTGATGATTCCCTGCTGGTTTATCCTCAAAAAGGCCGGCTTCTCGCCCTGGCTTTCACTGGTCTGCATCATTCCCTCGCTCGGCACTCTGGTTTTGCTCTACGTCCTCGCCTTCTCTGACTGGAAGGTCGTACCCGCTCCGCAACTCGCGTGGCAGCCACCTTATCCGCCGCAGCCGCCCGTTCCTCCCACCCCGCCCCAGGCCTGAGCTTGCGATAGAAGTAGAGTGGGAAAGCTCTGAAGCATTCAACCGCTCGCTGAATGCAGTTGGCCTGGCCGCAGGTAATTGCGGCCAGAGCGGGAAACGTCGCAGTTGCTAACATATGAAGTACGATGTCCGATTCGATTCCTGCTTCAGCCAAGACTCCCCGCGTCCGTTTTGCCCCCTCGCCCACCGGCTTCCTCCACGTTGGCAGCGCCCGCACCTTCATCTTTAACTGGCTCTATGCCCGCCACAACGGCGGCACGATGGTCCTGCGCCTCGACGACACCGATGTCGAGCGCAATACCGAGGCCAGCGTCCAATCCATCTTCGAGGGCCTGCGCTGGCTGGGTCTGGACTGGGACGAGGAGCATAAGCAATCCGAACGCCTGGCGCTGCACCGCCAGGCCGCCGAAGCGATCTTCGCCAAAGGCCTTGCCTATCGCGACTTTACCCCCGCACACACCGGCGACGACAACCAATCCGGCGCACAGGGCGCTTGGCTCTTCAACCCCGGTATGCGCGAACTCTCCCGCGAAGACTCTGACCGCCGCGCTGCCTCTGGCGAGCCTTTCGCCCTCCGCTATCGCGTTCCCCGCGGCCTGGGACGTACTTTGAGCTTCACTGACGCCGTCTATGGCGAGCAATCCAAGCAAGCCGACGAGGTCGAAGACTTCGCGCTGCTCCGCTCTGACGGAATGCCGACCTATCATCTCGCCTCCTGCGCCGACGATGCCGACCTCGCCATCACCCACATCATTCGCGGTCAGGATCACCTCACCAACACCTTCAAGCACCTGCTGATCTTCGAGGCCCTCGGCGCGCCGCCGCCTGCCTTCGCCCACTTGCCGCTGCTCGTCGCTCCCGACGGCGCCAAGCTCTCCAAGCGCAAGCATGGTCCCGTCGTCAGTGTGACGACGTATCGTGACGCAGGCTTTCTACCCAGCGCTTTCATCAACTTCCTCTGCCTCCTCGGCTGGTCTCCTAAAGACGACCGCGAGTTCATGTCCCTCGACGAGATTCGCGCGGCCTTCACCCTTGAAAACGTCAACCGCGCCAACGCGGTGATCAACTTTACCGACGATGATCCTTTTGATCCAAAGTCCGTCTGGCTCAATGCCGAGCATCTCCGCGCTCTCAGCGTCGTGGATCTCAGCAGCCAACTCGCGCCCTTCTTCGACAAGGCCGGCATTGTCACTTCGCCAGAAAAAATCCTCGCCGTCGCTCCGCTCATCCGCGAGCGCATCAAGCTCCTCGGTGAAGCTACTGCCGCCGCCGATTTCTTCTTTGTCGAAGCACTCGCGCCCTACGACCCAGCCGAGTTGATCCCTGCCAAGGGGGGCGATGCAGCGATGGCTCTCCGCGTCCTGCAATATGCAGAGGAAGTTCTGGCCGCAACGGCCTTCGATCACGATTCCCTCGACCAGGCCCTTCGTGCCGCGGCATCTCATCTGGGTCTAAAGGCCGGGCAGGCCTTTCAGCCCATCCGCGTCGCCGTCTGCGGACGCAAAAACGCCCCGCCGCTCTTTGAAACCCTCGTCGTCCTCGGACGCGACCTCTGCCTCGCGCGCATCCGCAAGGCCGTAGCCAGCCTGCAAGCGCTCGCCGCCTGAGCCGTTCAACTCCGCATGAACGAATGGTCTGAGGCTGCTCCGCTAAAGTAAACAACTTTTCTTACTTCGTCCTTGACAATCGTAGCGGCAGGAGCATATCAATTCTCCGTCTCCGGAATACCGCCTTGCCCTCGTTCCTACTGTTTTCAGGTGGTTCTATCTTCGGAACCATGTCAATGAATCAGAGGGATCATTCCGGGGCGGCCTTGCGCTTACGGCGCTGCGGCAGTTGAGCAACAATCCCTAGGCCTTCATGAGCTTTGCGACGCCGCATTCAATGTGCCGGCAGAACGCTGGTTCAGACAGGAGGAATTCATGCCCACAACGCAGGAAATCAGAGACCATCTAACTAGTCTGGCGAACTCGTACGGTGTGCCGCCGGCCTTGGTGCTGGCCGTTGCTCGCACAGAGACTGCGAACTTCGATGTGAACGCCGTTGTCCCGAACCTGAATACGTCGGGAGAATTACTGAGCACTGATTATGGTTTGATGCAGATTAACGACAAGACCTGGATAGGAAATACTCTGCCCGGGCCAGACGGCCAGCCCTTCACGATTACGGATTCAGTCAAGAACGACTGGACAGCCAATGCCAATGCCGGAGTTGCGCTCATTGCGGATGAGTACAGAAAAGCATCGGATTACCAAGCGGACAAGGGTGGTACGGCGCAGACCATCGCACAGCAGACTTACTCCGCGTATAACGCTGGAGGCGCACTGAATGAAAACCATGCTCTTAGGTACACAAAGACGGGAGCCAACGCCGATCCACGCGACCAGAACTTCCTTGCAGCCTATAACACGGAGCAAGCATTGGCGCCCGCTCCGGCGCCGGCTACAGATCAAGCGAACACGCCACCAATCTGTGACCAGCCTGCCCCAGCCCCGGTAACATCGGGACCAGTCTGCGATCAGCCAATTACAGATTCGGCTACTTCAGGTCCAACTTCAGAGCAGCCGGCATCAGGACCAACCTCAGACCAGCCAGCTCCAGATTCGGCGGCCACGCCACCGATCAGCGAGCAGCCAACGACAGATCAAGCGACTGCGGGACCAACTTCAGATCTGCCAACTCCAGATTCGGCGGCCACGCCACCGATCTGCGATCCGCCCCCTACAGATTCCGAGTCCACGCCGCCAATCAGTGACCAGCCGACTATAGATTCCGCAGCCACGAATCAGGCGATCTCGGATCAGCAGCAACAAGCAGCACAGCAAGCAGCGCTACAAGCACAGCAGCAGCAGGACCAGATGCAACGGCAAGTACAACAAGATAATGAACGGCAAGAAGAAGATAATGAACGGCAAGTACAAGAAAATGATGAACGGCAGCAAGAAGATGATGAACGTCAACTGCAAGAGGACGATGAGCGGCAGCAGCAGGAGGATGATGAACGGGAAGAGCAAGAAAATGATGAGCGGCAGGAACAGCAAGACATGATGGAGTCAAATAGAATTGCCTGATGCCGTTGGATGAATCCCGCTTGATTGCTTGATCTTCAAATGAATGTCAGAGGCGGATCCACACTTGATCCGCCATTACGAATGTGTGCCCCTCGCCGCGCTATAAGGTATGCGTATTCTTGGATTGATTTCTGAACAGACCGCAAATCTCCGAATAAAGCGGGAGAGAATCAAGATTCTCTCCCGCGCTCTGGTGCTGTGTTTACTGCACGTCGCTGACCTTGCCGTCCTTGAAGATCACCTTCATGCCGTTGTAGTAATAGATAACCTTGGGGCCGAGGTTAGCCACACGCAATGGCGAACCCATTGCCGCCTGAACCTGGTCGATCGTCTGGCCCAGTTCCACGGTTGGAGGCGCAGCCGCAAGTGACGGAGCCACCACTGCTGTTGCCGGAGGTGCGCCTGCATCCTGCGAGGCTTCGGCAACCACATCCTTCTCGGCCAAATTCGCCTGCTGCGCCTGTTGCTGAAGATCGGCGGCATCGTTCGGGTCGGGAGGCGGAGCGATGGCTGCATAATCCGCCTGTGCCGGAGGAGCCTGTGCCGCGGGAGGCGCGGGAGGCAATCCGTCCTTGCCCTGCTTGCTCTGTAGCTCCTGAAGTCCCTGGTCGATCGTCGCCCGCATCTGATTCTGCATCTCTTGCAGGTCGGTCAACTGCACCGTGACCACGTCGTTCTTCGCGCACTCCTGGCCGCCCTTGCTGGCCAGCACCACCATATCGGCAGCGGTCGCATCCTGCTCGGGCGGAGTCCTCAGCGCCAGCGCATCGCCGTCGCTGATTCCGCACTCTTGTCCGTTGACGTCCACCACGTCCAGCGCGCTTCCCACCACAAAGACATGAGGATGGCCATCGGTCAGCAAGCGCGCAATTCCGCTGGAGGCCGGGTCCACATCCTGATGCTGTGCGGTCTGCTGCGCCTCGGAGTTCTCCAGAGCCAGTTCATTCCTCACCTCGTCGGCGATCTCCTGCTTCACCTCCGGCGCCAACTCCGGCGGGCCTCCAGCCGCATCCTGAACGCCGTCCGCTTCTCCAGCCTCCTGATGCGCGGCATACGCGGCCTGTAGATCCTGAGAGATCAAGTAGTCGGTCAGCCAGAACGCGGCGCTGGGATAGACCGGATACGGTGCAAAATAGCCGCCATAGTAGCCATACCACGGGCTCCCGCCCCATCCCCAGCCAAAGGTGATCGGCGTCGCCCAGGGATAATATGCCCAGCCGTAGAATCCGGGGCCATAGTAGAATCCGGGAGCGTAGATGTTCAAAAAGACCCCATGATAGCCGTAGCTGCGATAGTAGCGGTTGTACTCATGGCCATGGTAAAAGTAAGCCCGGCGGGCAAAGTCGTGGCCATGATAGCTATATCCGCGCTGCGCAAATCCCGGACGACCGCGCTCTGCAACCAGGCGGCTGCCGTCATGGCGCTCGACCGAAATCCTGCTATTTCCATTCAGTCCGTGATGCACGTCCATTCCGCGCCGCGTGTCATGTACATCGCTCACACGGCCATCGGGTCGCGTGCGGATGGCGTTGCCGCTGCGGGTTACGCGTTCATTGCTGCCTCGCGGCGCGGGACCGCTGTGGAACGCCGTCGATTGCGTGCCTGGAGCGGAGCTTCTACCGGCGAGATTCTGGCGGTTATTGAGCGGCGTGGCATTCACCGGAGCGGGTCTGCCGCCGGTCGTCGTGGTGTGCCTTCCGCCGGTTGTGCCGCCGCCAGTGGTCGTGGTGTGCATTCCGCCGGTGGTCGTGGTGTGCGTTCCGCCGGTTGTGCCGCCGCCGGTCGTTGGTGCATGCGCGCCCAGCCCGTCCAGCCCGCCCATCTCGTAGCTGCCGCCCAT
>Ga0181528_10002211_pt1 | contig 11926 bp, 14 predicted proteins | sample PEATcosm2014_Bin_47_FD_119742 | JGI IMG/M metagenome (GOLD analysis project Ga0181528, IMG submission 119742) | Peatland microbial communities from MTU Mesocosm Facility, Houghton, MI, USA - PEATcosm2014_Bin10_10_metaG | ecosystem: Environmental > Terrestrial > Soil > Wetlands > Peat | place... | reverse complement strand
TGCGCCCCCGATCGAGACGGTCGCCTGCAGGCTCTCGAACTTATTCCAGGCATTTAATCCGCCGTGCGCTTCCAGGGCAAGCTTGAGCAGGCTATCCAATTGCTTTCTCCGGTTCGGAATAGACGGGAAAAGCTGAGCCGAACATCGGCGCCTTGCTCTTCGATTGCCTTTCAGTCGCCTCATCCTGAATAATGTCCCAATGCTCGACCAGAATGCCGTTTTCGATACGCAGGATGTCGACCGCAATCCAGTTCACAGGGAGACCCATGCCGCTGAAGCGGCCATGGACGATCACAAAATCGGCGTTCGCAACGATCAGCCCGGGTTCGTACTTAAGGGTGGCCGGAATGCTTCTTATAAGGTTGAATAGTCCTTCGCGCCCGGGCTCGATGTGCGCGCTGTGCTGGAGGTACTTCGGCGACCAGAAGGTTTCAGCCGCTGCGTAGTCGCGTTTGTTGAACAACGTGTCGAATGCCTTCAACACAAGGTCTTTGTTTTCCTGCTGGATCGTTTTCTCCGTATGATTCTCCTTTGAGTTGCTCACGTGGTCGAGATGCAGGTGGAAGACCAACTCGAAACTGCTTGGCTAGGCACAGGCTCATGGAGAGCAAGCATTGAAGTGCTCAGCGATCGCTGAATTCTCGGCGAATAGCGGCATCGTTGTTATCCTTCAACTCGCTCCCGCCGAATCCATTCCTGAATGTACGGCGGGCAATCGCGTAACTCGATGTTCTGATCCTGGCAATCGCGCAGGAACCGAACGGATTGCAAATCGACAAGATGTACTTCGGCCAAATCAAGGATCATGCCGCACGCTCGATTCTGGACGCGTTCCCGGAGTTCCTCGATGCAGTTGGCGCTGATCCGCCCGATGAGACGCAGGATCATCCGCGGACCGTCGGTTTCTGTTTCAATTCGAAGCATTGAGACGCCAGATACTTCTCACTAAACGTCTCGCGTATGCAATTTGCGGGCCCGAAAGACCGCGTGGCGTACGCGACGTGGCGCCGATCGCGTACTGAACCGGTGTCAGTAAGATCTCAGATAACGGGTGCTTGCAGGAAAGCCGCTGGGTCCGCGTTATCCGACCCGCTTGCGCTCGGGTCGGAATCGATTGCTGCCTCAGCGTTCGCTGAAATTTCGGCTATTGGTTGTTCACCGGAAAGTATCATGAGGTGCGGAATCGCTGACTGTCAAAGCGCCGCGCGTCAGGGAAAAGATGGCGACTGAGTTGCAATCATGCGGGCGCGGTAAGAACGCTCGCCGGTCACGACGAGTAGAAGCAGTTTCTCCAGGGCGGCGAGGACCCCCTGAAACAGCTCCTAAGAAAGTAGGCTGCCATGGAAAAAGTCAAAGGATCACCCGCTAATAAGCAGGCAATAGCTCCCGGCTCCCCGGCGAATACAACAGAGGGTCATGCTCTTACCTGGGAAGTCTTCGTGACACCGGGCATACCCATCGTCACACCCGACCGACCTCCGGCCATAAAAGAAACCTTATTTCAGGCGATGGCGGCAACCCTCATCTATGGGGCGAGGGACGCTGTCCTCGTGGACGCCTTTATGACCATCAAGCAGGCCAGTGCTCTGGCGGATTGGGTGGCGTCAAAAGGCAAAAACCTGACAACCATCTACACCACTCATGGCCATGGAGACCATTGGTTTGGCGTGGGCACTCTTCTTGAGCGATTCCCAAACGCCATAGTGGTCGCAACGCCCAATACGGTTAAGGTTATGCGCCAGAACGCCTCCCCGGAGGCGCTCGATGGCGCCTGGAAACCAGGATTTCCAGGCCAGATTCCGGACAAGCTGGTGATCGCGGAAGAGCTCGATGGAAATGTAATCGACCTGGAAGGGAACGAACTGGTCGCCGTGGAACTTGGTCACACCGATACCGATCATACGACCTGTTTGAATGTCCCTTCGATCGGGCTTGTGGTCGCCGGCGACGCCGCCTACAACGACGTCCACCTTTATCTTGCCGAGTCGAATGCGCAGAAGCGGCAGGAGTGGATTGCCGCGCTCGATAAGATTCAGTCGCTTAACCCGCGCGCGGTTGTCGCTTCCCATAAGCGGCCGGACCGCGACGACAATCCCAGAATTATCGAAGAGACGCGGCAATACATCCGCGATTTTGACCGCTTGGCGGAAACAACAAGAACCGCACAGGAGCTCTACGACAAGATGCTGGAACTCTATCCGAACCGGGTCAACCCTGGCTGGGCGCTTTGGAGTTCCGCGCGCGCGGTTAAGCCATAGCTCGGATCAGAAGGTTTACAGGAGACACCGAATGCCAAAGATGAAAGCTGTGCAAGTACCCAGAGCCGGCGGAGAACTCGAGGTCGTCGAGCGCGACATCCCGGAGGCCGGATCAGGACAGGTCAGAATTCGCGTACAAGCGTGCGGGGTCTGCCATAGTGATGTGTTCGTAAAAGAAGGCCTGTTTCCTGGCATTTCGTATCCTCGCGTTCCTGGACACGAAGTCGCGGGGACAATCGACGCGGTCGGACCCGGCGTGAAGGGCTGGAGTAAGGGTGACCGTGTCGGCGTGGGTTGGCATGGCGGGCAAGACGGCACTTGCATCGCTTGCAGGAGAGGAGACTTCGTCAATTGTGCGAACGGGCTGGCGTGCGGCCTGAGCTATGACGGAGGGTACCAGGAATACATGATCGCGCCTGTGGAAGCCCTGGCGCGTATGCCGGACTCGCTTGATCTTGCCGAAGCCGCGCCGCTCATGTGCGCCGGCGTTACAACATTCAACGCGCTTCGTCATAGCGGGGCGATGCCGGGCGATCTTGTCGCGGTGCAGGGAGTCGGCGGACTTGGTCATCTCGGCATTCAATTCGCGAAGAAGAGCGGCTATCGCGTCGCGGCAGTGGGCCGCGGTACTCAGAATGACGCGATCGCGAAGAAACTGGGAGCGGATGTTTATATCGATAGCGCCGCCACCGATGCGGCGGCCGAACTCCAGAAACTCGGTGGAGCGCACGTGGTTCTCGCCACGGCGCCGAGCGGAAAGGCTATGTCCTTGCTCTTGGCGGGACTGGGAGCGAATGGCACGCTCATGGTTTTGGGCGCCTCCGAAGATCCGATTGAAGTGTCAACCACGCAATTGATTCTCGGCAAGCGAAACATCAAGGGCTGGGCGGGGGGGACACCCTCAGATTCCGAAGATACCTTACGCTTCGCTGAAGCGACAGGTGTGCGTCCAATGATTGAAAAACTGCCTCTGGAAAAGGCAGCCGAAGCGTACGCTCGCATGATGAGCGGGGATGCTCATTACCGCGTAGTGCTCACGATGGGATAGCAGCCATCTCTGAGTGGTGGCTTGGAGCATAATGACACCACACAACATGCAACATCGAATTGTTGGCGCGCGGATTGCGATCTTGGATGATTACCAAAATGTTGCCCTCGAACTGGCCGACTGGTCACCAGTCACGGACCGGGCAACAGTGACGGTCTTTAATGACCATCTCTCTGATGCCGAGGGAATCGTTGATCGGCTTCAGGAATTCGATGTTGTTTGCGTCATGCGTGAGCGGACGCCGCTTACCCGTGACATCCTTGGGCGTTTGCCTCACTTGAAACTCATCGCCTCAACGGGGCCGCGAAATGCGTCAATCGATGTCGAAGCGGCAGCAGCATGCGGTATCGAAGTCATGCATACCAACTACGACTCCAGTCCCACCATAGAGCTGACCTGGGCGCTCATTCTCGCGAGCGCACGAAATCTGGCCAACGAAGCCGCTTCCGTTCGGTCCGGCGGCTGGCAGCGGACCGTGGGCGATGGCCTTCGAGGCAAGGTGCTAGGGGTACTTGGTCTCGGCAATATCGGGCGCGAAGTTGCGCGGATTGCCTACGCGTTTGGAATGGAAGTCATCGCCTGGAGCGAGAACCTTACACCAGAAAAAGCTGCGGCCGCTGGCGCCAGATTGGTTTCCAAAAAAGAATTGTTTGAACGGGCAGATATTCTCACGATCCATCTCGTCCTCAGTTCTCGGACCAGGGGGCTGGTCGGCAGGCCTGAGCTCGCGCTGATGAAACGATCCGCCCGGTTGGTCAACACCTCAAGAGGACCGATCGTCGACGAAAACGCCCTGGTAGAAACGCTGCGCGGGGGGAGGCTGGCCGACGCCGCCATCGATGTTTTTGACGTCGAGCCGCTGCCGCCGGAGCACCCGTTCCGGCAGCTGGACAATGTGATCGCGACTCCGCACATCGGATATGTCTCGCGTGACCTCTATCGCGTGTTTTATCAGGACACGGTCGCGAACATTAAGGACTGGCTGGGAAGGAGCGGGGTATGAGTAATCCATTGCGGTTTGATGTCTTCGCCAGCGCCGAAATCCCCGTCGTCACAAGCGACCTGCCCCCTGGCTTGGCTGAACGGCGATGGTCGCCTATCTCGTCAACGCTCGTTTCAGGTGAGCGGGATGCGGTGTTGGTGGATACGTTCATCACCGTGGAGCAAAATCGAACCCTTATTGAATGGATCGCGGCAAGCGGAAAGCATCTGACCACGATTTACGCAACACACGGCCATGGAGATCATTTCTTTGGTGCAAACGCAATTCGAGAGCGATTCCCGAATGCCCGGTTCGTTGCAGCACGAGATGTCATCGCTATCATGCGGCAGCAGGCCTCGTCTCCCGTTCTTGAGTCGTTTTGGAAGTCGCGATTTCCCGGGCAAATCGACTCGACGCTTGAGATTGCAGAGGAGCTCGCAGGGACCATCGACCTTGAAGGGAAGGAACTTGTGAGCGTTCCCCTTGGGCACACCGATACGGACCATACGACTTGCCTTCACGTGCCTTCGATCGGCCTGGTCGTCGCGGGCGACGCTGTATATAACGATGTTCATGTCTATCTGGCGGAGTCGAACGCCGATCTTAGGAAGGAGTGGCTCGCGGCACTTGACATGATCGAGTCGCTCAAGCCGCGTGCTGTCGTCGCAGGACACAAAAGGCCGGGTGCCCCCGATACGCCCAACACGGTCGCGGAGACAAAGCAATACATTCTCGATTTCGACCGGTTGGCTGCCGGTGCGCAATCCGCGCAGGAGCTTTACAGCCGGATGCTCGCGCTTTATCCCAATCGCGTGAACCCCGGCGCGTTGTGGAGTTCGGCGCGCGGTGTCAAGCATTGAAACGACGTTTATTGGGTCCGGGGGGATCGGCCATTACGGCCTTCTATAGCGGAATTTATTTATGCCGAGCATCTTGATCTTGGATTCCAAGGTTTGTCGAGGCAGGCCAAGTTTTATGGCCGCGCCTTTCGAACCGCCGACTCGGCCCGCGCATTCTATCAATGCGCGCTCGATCAATTCACGCTCGCTGATGCTCACGGCGGCGTTGAAAGAAATGCACGGGTCCGCTCGTGACGCTGACTCCCGCCGGAACCAGCTTTCGTCTACGTAGAGGACGGGTGTTTCACAAAGAATTACGGCTCGCTCGATGACGTTCTGTAATTCTCGAACATTCCCGGGCCAATCATAGCTTTGCAACATTTCAAGCGTCGATCGATCAATCGCGGTTATTTTCTTGCCAGCCTTTTTGCCATAGCGCTCCAGCAGATATTCGGCGAGCAGCGCGATGTCTTCGATTCGTTCCCGGAGCGGCGGAACCCTCACCGGAAACACGTTGAGACGGTAGTAGAGGTCCCGCCGGAAGTCGCCGTCTTCCACGTCCGCGGCAAGGTCGCGATTGGTCGCCGCAAGTACGCGCACGTCGACCTGAACGGGTTTCGTGCTTCCTATTCGCTCGAATTCGCGTTCCTGAAGTACCCGAAGCAACGTAATTTGCGTCTCGGGCGGCAGGTCACCGATCTCGTCAAGAAACAGCGTGCCGCCGTCGGCGGCTTCGAAGCGACCGATGCGCCGTTCGACGGCGCCGGTGAAGGCGCCTTTTTCATGCCCGAAGAGTTCGGAGGCTATGAGCTCGGATGGCAGGGCGGCGCAGTTGACGCGAATGAATGCGCGCGAGGATCGTGGCGATCGCTTATGGATCGCTCTCGCGATCAGCTCCTTCCCGGTACCCGTTTCGCCGAGAATCAATACCGTGGAATCCGTTGGAGCCACCTTGTCCACGGCCTTCAGAACCTTCCGGAGAGACTGGGAGGAGCCGACAATCTCCTCGAACATGAGAGACTGGTCGAACTCTTCGCGAAGAGCGATATTCTCATTCCGTGTCCGCTCCTCATTTCTCTTACGATCGTCGATGTCAGTTCCCGTCGCATACCAACGCACAATGCGTCCCTGCTCATCGCGAAAGGGGTTGTAGCGAATGAGGAACCATCGATACTGGCCGTCTTTCCCCAGAGCGCGCTGTTCTAGTTCAAAGGGAACGCCTCTGGCGAGGGCGGATCTTCGGTATTCACCCAGTCGCTGGATATCGTCGGGGTGGAAGATACGCTCGCGAAAGTCCGGTTTCAAAGCGTCTTCGATCGCAAGTCCGGTGTAATCGAGCGTCGCGCCATTCGCGTACAGGGTAGCGCCAACGGGATCTTGGACGACGATAGCCTGCGGAATAGCATCGATGATCCGGCGAAGGTCGCGTTCGTCTTCTCTTAATTTCTCCTCGGTTTTCTTGAGAGCTTCGATGTCGGTGCTCGTTCCGTACCACCGGAGAATCTTGCCCGTTTCATCGCGGAACGGTTCAACCCGTACGAGAAACCATCGGTAGATTCCGTCATAGCGTCGAAGCCGGATCTCGCTTTCAGCAGGGCCATTCCCGCTGAAGAGTTTGCGGCACTTCTCGCCACCGTTTTTGCGATCGTCAGGATGAAAGGCGGCCTGATAGCCGAAATCCCTTGCTTCGGAAGGAGACAAGCCCGTGTAGTCATGCCATTGCTTGCTGAGAAACTCTATCGATCCGTCTTGCCTCGCACACCAAGCTAGCGCCGGGATGGTATCGATGATGCGCCGAAGGAGGCTGCTCCCGGGCCCGGTGTCTTGGGGTGAACCGAGCTGCCCTGCCGCTTCCGCGATTCCTTTGCCGTGTTCGAGTGTCCGGTCTGTTGGACTGTCGTTTTCCGCGGTGGCACTCAGGGGCGCTTTGGGGTTTGATTCTGCAGCGGCCATGACCCTGTTCGATTCCGGCGCGCGAACTGAAGGAGCACCGAGTTCATTCTTGTGCGCGGAAACAGCATAGCAGATGGACCACCAGTTGCGTAAATCGCTAAAAATAATGGCTTTCCAGCGGTGGTGCCAGGAGCCACCTGCTGAAGTAGCGGCTAAAGCTGAAATTTCAGCACGATGGCAAGCCTGCAACTCGGGGTCGGTCGCGTTTAGCTGCGACTGTTATCAGTGTGGCGTTAGACGATCGACTGTGTCACCGCGCGCGATGTACCGAAACAGCAAATCTATCGCTGGAAGACGAATTGGGGCTGCGTTGGCCAACGTCCTTCATAGCGACTGACCTCAATGTGGTTTGCCCCGGAACTTGGGGCCTGCGCTGTCTTCCGCTGCCGCCGGCCAAGCCTTCATCGCGGTGCGAATTACCTGCTCCAGCTCCTTCCGACTCGCGCCGCCGGACGCGAGAACCGCCATTCCGTAAACGACTGCGGCCAGAAAGCGGGCCAATGCCGCTGAATCGCTATCCTTCGGCAGATCGTGCTGTGCCTTGGCCTGCTCGAAGCGGCCGCGCAGGAGTGCCACCCCGGCTGTCCGATGCGCATTCAGAGCCAGGCGAACCGGCTCCGCTTCGTCGCCGCTGGCAATCCCGCCATTGACTGTCAAGCAGCCGCCGGGATTGATGGTACTTGCTTGCAGATCCGCGGCTCCTTTTAGGAGTAGCTGTGCCACTTCGCGGGCGGTCGGCTGTCCGAGCGCCGCGGCGACATAGCGGGCAGGCCCGGCTGCGTAGCGCTCCAAAGCGGCGCGAAACAGGGATGGCTTTTCCCCAAACCGGCATACAAAACTGGCCCGCCGGTGCCCCAGGGCTTTCGTCAGATCAGCAACCGAAGTGCCTTCGTAGCTTTTCGCCCAGAACAAGCGCATCGCCTTCTCCAGCGCAGCATCGGTATCAAATTCTCGGGGCCGACCCATGACGGTTTGTTCTTTCCTCACCCCAGCAATTTTCTCTTTCATTTCCGCATCTCCAGCCCACCGGCCCACATCTGTACCGCTAGGTACATAACATGAGATGCGCAAAACCGGATTCGAGGTGCTTCTCGACAGAAAGGCACCAATATGAACTCACAATTTGACGGAAAAGTCACCCTTGTGACAGGCGGTAGCAGCGGCATCGGACTGGCGACAGCTCAACTATTCGCACAACGAGGCGCCACGGTGTACATCACGGGACGCCGCCAGAAAGAACTCGACCAGGCGGTTCTCGAGATCGGCCCGTCGGCAACCGGTATCCAGGGAGATGTCTCGCGCCTGGGGGATATCGACAAGGTTTATCAGACCATCCGCGAGCAGAAGGGCAAACTCGACATCCTCTTCGCCAATGCCGGCATCGGTGAGTTCGCTCCGCTGGGACAGATTGAGGAGCAACATTTCGACAAGCAGTTCGATGTCAACGTCAAGGGTACGCTTTTCACGGTTCAGGGCGCATTGCCTCTGATGTCCGCGGGCAGCGCGATTGTTCTGAACGCCTCGCTGGTCTCCATTAAGGGAAGCCCCGCTTTCAGCGTCTATAGCGCCACCAAAGCGGCGGTCCGCTCGTTTGCCCGCAATTGGGCTGTGGACTTGAAGGGCAAGGGCATCCGCGTCAACGCGATCAGTCCAGGCGTCATTCCGACGCCGGGCTATCACACAAGCCTTGGGATGACGGAACGGCAACAGGACGACTACATCCAGTCCGTCATTCCGGCCATTCCGCTGGGCAGAACAGGGACCACCGATGAGATCGCTAAAGCGGTCGCGTTTCTCGCCTCCGACGAAAGCAGTTACATTACCGGCAGTGAACTCTTCGTGGACGGCGGTCAAGGCCAGATCTAATAAGGACCGCCCCGCTATGGGCAGACTGGAGGGCAAGACAGCCGTCGCCATGGACGGTACAGGGTATCGGCTTGGCGGCCCGCTTATCGATCGAACACCGCGAGCGCAATCCGCGCAACCTGACGTAGCGCGCGGCGGTCCGACTTGAGCCGCGCCATGGCCCGCATGCCCTGGATCGTTGCGACAAAGAATTTCGCCAGCGCGCCCGCATCAGTTCCTGGGCGAAGCTCGTGGCCGCGTTGTCCCCGGCGCAACGCATCGGCGAAAATGGATTCAACCTCTGCCTGGTTGTCTTCCAAGAACCGGGCGATCTCTTCGTCATCAACCGCGCGCTCCATGTTGGCGCTGAGCAACAGGCAGCCGCGCGCGTGTTGTTCCCGCGTCTCGGCGACCAACCCCAGCAGCACCTGCGTGAACCCCTCCTTCACCGTCGGCGCGGATGAAAGCGACTCGCGCAGGGACGAGTTCGTGCGTTCGCGGTAAAACGCCATGGCCTTGAGGTATAGCGATCGCTTGTCGCCGAAAGTGTCATACAGGCTCTGCCTGGCGATACCCATTTCGCGCATCAGGGCTTCGAGCGACGTGTTTTCATAACCATGGCGCCAGAAGACATCCACCGCCGCGGCCAGCGCGCGTTCTTCGTCGAATTCCTTGGAGCGAGCCATCTCTTCATTGCATAGTGTATCGGGCTGCTTGACTTCGTCGGATTCTAGACTGTACAGTCTAGAATATGAAAACTAAATTGGCCAGAGCGTTGCTGCTTTGCACCGCTATTGCGGCAAGCGCCTGGGCCGCCGAACCGGTCGTCGCCCACGATGCCGAGGTGCAGGGCGTCAAGCTGCACTACCTAACATCCGGGCACGGTGCGCCTCTTCTCCTGCTGCACGGCTACGCGGAAACCTCTCTGATGTGGAGACACTTGATGCCATCCCTCGCAGAGCGATTCACTGTCATCGCTCCGGACCTGCCAGGGATAGGCGACTCTGCCATACCCACGGACGGGTTGGATATGAAAGCGGCGGCTGTCCGCGTCCACGCGCTGATGTCTTCGCTCGGTTTTCAGAAAGCCGAAGTGGTGGGGCACGACATTGGCCTGATGGTCGCTTATGCCTACGCGGCGATGTACCCTGCCGAGACCACAAAGCTGGTGGTCATGGATGCCTTTCTTCCCGGCGTCGCCGGATGGGAATCCGTCTACAACAATCCGGGGATCTGGCATTTCCGCTTCAACGGGCCGACGCCCGAAGCGCTCGTGCGCGGGCGGGAGCGTATTTACTTCGACTATTTCTGGAACGACTTCGCTGCCGACAAGACCCGTTCGATCCCCGAAACTGACAGGAAAGCTTACGCGGCCGCCTATGCGCGGCCGGGACGGATGAAAGCGGGCTGGGCCTATTTCGTTTCCTTTAATCAAGCGGCGAAGGATTTCGCGGAGCTTGCGCGGACCCCGCTGACAATGCCGGTCCTGGCGATCGGTGGTGAGAAATCGCTGGGCGAGGTTCTCGGCGCGCAGATGAAGTCGGTGGCGCGAGATGTGACGGTGATCGTGCTCAAGAACACGGGCCACTGGATTCTGGAGGAGAACACCAAGGAGACGACCGACGCGCTGACGAAGTTCCTGTAAACCGGGCGCGGATTGATCGGAGAAAAACAAAATCCATGATCCTGAATGCCTTCACCGTTTTTCATGTCGTCCTGAGTCTGATCGGAATCGGCTCGGGCGTCGTGGTGATCTACGGGTTGACAAAAGCCAGAGCGCTCCCCGGCTGGACGAAGCTGTTCCTGGCGACGACGGCGGCGACAAGCGTTACGGGATTTTTCTTCCCGTTCAACGGCTTCACGCCTGCCCTGGCGCTCGGCGTCCTGTCGCTCGTCGTTTTGCTGATAGCAAGCCTCGCACTGTATCGCCACCGACTCCTAGGAGGGTGGAGGAGGACCTACGCAATCACCGTCGTGATCGCGTTCTATTTCAATGTTTTCGTGCTGGTCGTCCAGCTCTTTCGCCGGGTTCCTGCGCTTAAGGCCATGGCGCCGACCCAGTCGGAGCCGCCTTTCCAGATAGCGCAGCTCGCCGTGCTGCTGCTGTTCGCGGTGATTGGAATTCGCGCCGCGACCGCAAAACCGCAACGCGGGCTTGTCCCGTGATTCATCAATCCGAAGGGAGCTTACAATGAGAATGAAAATTTTGGCTGGGCTGTCTTTTGCGTCGTTGTTGTGCGCTTCGTTGTTGTTCGCTCAGGCGCTGCCCGAGATGCGCATGCTCCCCGCGGAGATGCGGGGCGGCGCGGTTGACGGCAATCGGATCGGAAGCTCGGGCCTCGCCGGCGTCCACACACGAGTGCTTTTCGGTGACCCGTCCAAAGCGGGTTTTTATTCGATCCTGCTGTTCGTACCGGCGCACACGACGATTCAGGCGCATTCGCACCGCGATGATCGCATGGCGTCGGTGGTGTCAGGCACCTGGTATTTCGGTTATGGCGACCGTTTCGACGCGAAATCCCTCAAGCAGCTTCCGCCGGGCAGTGTCTATTCGGAGCCGGGCGCTCGCAACCACTTCGCCCGCACCGACAAGGACGCTGTCATCGTGGAAATCTCGGGGTATGGTCCGACCGACACGCGCTATTTCAATCCAGCCGACTAACCGAAAGCAGCACAATAGAAGCGAGTGGCCTCCGCGCGGCACCCGATCAAAAGGTGTCCACAATCCTCTCGAACTCCAACCGCCCGAGTGGCGCTTGGCTGTAGCGAATCGATACTCTTCGCGAAGCCGAGGCCTCGAACGCCGATTACGATGAGATCGAAACCCTCTTCATTGGTTGCCCGGACACTTGTTTCGGCTTCGTCATCTTGGCCATCTGCTTAAGCATGAACCGGGGTGCGATCCTGCTCATCGCCATCAGCACGTTGGCGAGGCCGGGGCGGATTTCCAACTTTCCCGCCTCGATACCGGAAATCGCGTGCCTGGCGAGGACCGTCACAT
>Ga0181528_10002210_pt1 | contig 11929 bp, 7 predicted proteins | sample PEATcosm2014_Bin_47_FD_119742 | JGI IMG/M metagenome (GOLD analysis project Ga0181528, IMG submission 119742) | Peatland microbial communities from MTU Mesocosm Facility, Houghton, MI, USA - PEATcosm2014_Bin10_10_metaG | ecosystem: Environmental > Terrestrial > Soil > Wetlands > Peat | place... | reverse complement strand
CGCGCCCGCGTTGCTCGACGAGTTACATGCACTGCTCACTGCCATGCAAGCATCGGGCACAACCCTGCCGCAGTCGGTGGCGGGCAAGGCCATCAACTACACGCTGAAACGCTGGGCGGAGCTGACGCGCTTCCTCGACCATCCCGTCATCGAGCTGTCCACGAACTGGGCGGAGAATTCGATGAGGCCAATTGCAATTGGAAGGCGAAATTGGTTGCATTTGGGAAGCAAGGAAGCCGGCCCCAAGATCGCCGCCATCTTCTCGATCGTTGAGAGCTGCCGCAAACTCGGCCTGCCCATTCGCCAGTATCTGACCGACGTGCTGCCCGGCCTAGCCGATCGTTCCATCCAGTCCCTGGCCGAACTCACTCCCTCGGCCTTAACCACCAAGATGGCAAACTAGCCTATCCCGCCTGCCCGAACCCGTCAACCATGGTGTTGCCCGAACGGATACAAACTGTCCGAGCCATGCGTTGGTTCGCTCGACGATCCAGCGTCGTCGATAGCGGCGCAGCTTGCGGCCATCTTCATAGCGCCTGTGCCTGCTGTTCTGCCGGTAGGGAACGATCAACTCGATGCCTCGTTTGCCGAGCCGCTCGCGCAACGGGTCCGAGTCGTAGGCCTTATCGGCGATTATTCGTTTCGGCTTTTGCCGGGGGCGGCCTTTGGCGCGTGGGACACGGACTTCGGCGAGCGTGGCTTCCGCAAGACGAGCTTCTCCCGGAGAGGCACTTTCAAGCCGAACTCCCAGCGGAAGACCCTGACCGTCGACCAGTACCATCCACTTCGTACCCTTGCCACGCTTGGTTTTGCCCACTGCGGAGCCCCTTTTTTGGCAGGTGCAAAACTGCCGTCGAGAAAAGTCTCTTCCCACTGCAACAAACCCTCGCCATCGAGCGCCCCCAGCAGCGCCCGCCAGGCATCGAGCCAAACACCTTGCTCTTCCCACTGCTTCAGCCGCCGCCAGCAAGTCGCCGGAGAAGGATATTTATCGGGCAGAAATCGCCACGCAGCGCCGGTCCGGAGCACCCACAAAATACCCTCCAGACAGGCTCGATTCGAGGCCCACGGGCGGCCACGATTATCCCGGCGCCGTTTCGGCTCTGGCAACAGCGGCCCGATCAACGTCCACTGCGCATCCGTCAACAACTCAAATCGCCTCTTGCCCATACAAGAAGCTCAACAAACTTGAGGCCGAACCTATTTATGAAACACGCTCTAGAAAGAACGATTGCTTGATAGGTCGTAGGCTGCATCTTTCAAGTACTTGCATCCAAACGCCCGAAATTCTTTGACGTCATTTAGATTGAAGGCTGCGGCGGCGCTCTGTCGAGGCACTTTCACCCGAAAAAAGTCAGCCCCATCCACATCCATCAGCCAGAATGCGGGCCTGGCGTCTGCAGCTTCCGTCATTACTTCTAAATTCGATACTTCAAGGTTGCGCACATGGCGTACAAAAAGTCCAGTCGCGGGCAGATTCCCGAACATCGTGGGTTCGGGATAGGCGTTCTCCAATTCCGGTGGCTGACGCTTTGCTATTTCACCATCAGCACCGCCATGCTGGTGGAAGAACACATCGCTAATCTTCAGGTCCTCGATCATGTAGCCTGGCATTCCACTGATGTTCGTGCATAGAGGAGCGGCTCCGGAACTCGTGATATTGCTTATAATGATGCGCTTGAGGGTCCCCACCTTTGTAGTTTCTTTTGGCCCACGAAGGCGAGCTCCCAGCCGAAGGAATAAGGGTGACTGGCGGAGATCCCTCATGGTGATGCCGGTGATTGTGATGTCCTCGCACTGTGCACCGTCCACCGTTTCAAGCGCGATGCCGCGGCAACTCTCGAAGACGCAGTTTGAGATTGTAATGTTCTTGAAGCCGCCATTGGACTCAGTTCCGCACTTGATGCGGCCTGTCGAGAAGCTGTGCATTGCCTGGTCCGTGTGCCTCTTCCACGAACCGTCAATAACGGAGCCAAGCTGATAGTCGCCCGTAACGAAACAGTTGTTGATGGTGACGTTCTCCGTGGCTCTCAAATATCCAAGCGCGAGGCTGGACTTTGGACAGATGCCATCGTCCCACGGAGAATTGACGCTGCAGTTGGATATACGCACATTCTTGCAGCAGTCGATGTCAATACCATCGCGGTCAGTGTCGATTTTGAGGTTGTCGATGGTCACGTTATCGACTCCGGTAAGCAGAAGACCGAAGTGGCCTCCCTTGAAAATCGAGAAGTCCCTAAAGATCACATTATGGCAGTTCTTGAGGGCAATGGCCTTGTTTCCGACACCCGGCTGTTCAGCCAGGTAGAAGGGATAGTCGCCGCGGGGAGTGGGCCTCCCCCCATGGCTGAGGCCTTTGCCGAAGATAATTCCAGGACCGAAGATTCCGAAGTCGTGAATGTTCTCTCCCCAGAACAGGCTGTTGTGCCAATGATTATGCCCGTAATCCTGGTAGGCATCCCACGCTGTACTGGGCTCGGCTGCGTCGTAGGTCCCGTCCATATAGCCGGTGGCCTCACCGGGACATGGTGAAGCAGCAGCTACGATGGTCGCGCCCTGTTGCAAGAACAGCGCCACAAAACTCCTTAGGCGGATAGAGAAGCAGACATACCTGCCTGCGGGAAACACGACCGTGCCTCCCCCAGCTGCTGCAGCAGCTTCAATCGCAGCGTTGATTGCGGTGCTGTCAACTGTCTTGTCGTCCCCGGTAGCACCGAATGAGCGTACGTCGAAGAATAGCGGTTTTCCCGATGTGCTTTCCTGTGCACCACGGGCTTCCTGCGCGGACGCGGTGGTGGTGTCAAGTAAGCTCACGGAGCTGCCTACGATTCCGAGGCCAGCCATCTTCAAAAACTCCCTACGAAACTCTCTCATTCTCCGCTCACCCTTCCTTTCAACTTTATAGATCGTTTTGCCACTTGACCGATGTTCTATGGTCATTTTGCGACAACCTCATTCAGTATCTGACGATCCGTGTTCAGTTTGACCACCATGCCCCTCAGCCTTGCATTCTCCTTACGCGGCCGTTGCAGTTGAGCTAACTCCTGCAACTCATGCGCATCCTTGTTCCTCCATGTCGTTCAGATCTTAGAGTCCTCCCGATGCGATGATGTCCCGCAGTGCCAGCTTTTGCAGGCACAGCTCTGACACCAGCCGCCTCAGATTCGCGTTCTCCAGCTCCAGTTCCCTGAGTCGAGGTTCTTGGCTGTCCCCGGCACCACTGTACTTCTTGCTCCATCTCAAGTACAACGACTTGGTGATCTTCGCTTCCATGCAGCTTTCCTCAGTCGACTTACCGTTCGCGAGACTCTTATCAATCTGCCGCAGAAGCTCCATCGCGCGCTCACGACTATGCCTCTTCTGCCGTGCCATGCTTCGCTCCTTCGATGCGAGTGTCTACCTACAAAATGGTGCATTACAGCCGGTGCATTCCTGGAATCATACTCATCGCTCCACAGGCACTTGATCCTTAGGCGTCCGTGGGAACAAGGGCGCGGATGCCAAGGATTTGGGCTTACGCAAAGTCCTCCGCCGGTTTATCGGAGGTGTTCAGCAAGACGTGCCCCGTTTCAAAACTTGAAACAGGGCACGGTGGTTAAGAGACAATGTGCTGAATCGTGTGTATCGAGACACTGCCTAGAAGGTAAGCTTCAACGCCCCCTGGAAGACCCTTGCACTGTTGGCGGCGTTATTCGTGATACCGCTCACTGTACCTGAGACCTGACCGAAGCTCCCCGACGTGACGTTGTTGTTGCTGTTTACCCCATTGAAGCTGGGATGGTTCAAGGCATTGAAGGCCTCAATGCGTGTGTCCAACGTCAAATGTTCGCGCAGCTGCCAGATACGGCTGATTTGGCTATCGAAGTTAACAACCGGAGGGTTATGGAATTGGTTTCTGCCAGTGTTTCCGTAAACTGGCCCGGTTGCGGTCGCAGTCTCCCACGATGAATAGTACGTGCCGCTCGTCTGAAAAGCGGCTGGATTGAGGTACTCTCGGTTCGGCTCGCCGGAGCCCTGCTGGATTTTTGCTTCTTTATAAACCGGTACCCCAGGGATGGTGCTCGCGCGATCACCTCCGGGGTTCCCGATCAAGTCGTCATCCGCACCCGTCGTAACACTGAAGTTTGTACCGTTCCGTATGTTCGACAGCCCCGAGATTTCCCAGCCATTAATGATCAGGGTCTCCGTGCGGTTGCTGAAGTGAAACCCGCTCTTGGCAACAATTGAAAAATTCGCCACATTCCGGAAATCGAAACCGCATGGGCCGTAATCCGTGTGCGGATTTAGATTAATCTCGCCGAGAACACCGGAGACGTCGCCATTGTTGTCATATTCGTCCAGGCACTTCGACCGGGTGTAATTGGCCAGCACGCTGAAAGCGGACGATAGGCGATGGTTGACCGAGAGTACCCCGCCTTCGTAGGTGGAGATGGCAATGTCGTTTACAAACTGTGAAGTATTGACTGCGCCGATCAAGTTGCCCTGAGCCGGGTTGATCAGTATCAGCTTGGAGCGCTGCGTCTCGTTGCCGGTAGTCGAGCAGGCTGCTCCGGCTGAGGGCACCGCAGCGCTCGCGGAGAACTCGCCCAGCCAGTAATTCGTGCCGTTGATGGAAACATTGCAGTTGCCCGGGCCGGCCGCACCGCTCGACACTCCTGGAATAAATACGGGTGGGTTCATCGCTGTGTCCCACTCCTCGTGGTTCCCCTTGCTGCCAATGTACTGGAGCCCCACCATCCAGCCCTTGCCGAAGTCATGCTGAATGCTGGCTGTCCACATTACATAGGTGGCCGGATGAAACTTTAAGACTGGCACGATGTACTGGCCTCCCTTAGGGAAGATCGCAACGCCGGGGGCAGGAGTGCCAGTGAACGGGATGGTGGTGAAGGGGTTGCCAATGACGCTGGCGGAAGTGGTTGCGCCCGGACCGAGGGAGAGACCGGTGGGAGCGCTCCACGGGTTGGAGAACGGAATATACGAGTTGAGCGACTGGCCGATATCCGACGCGAAGGGTGGATTCTGCTGGTTTCGCTGCATCGTAAAGTTGTTGGGCGTGTCGTACATATACTGTGCGCCCGCGCGCAGCACGGTCTTGCCGTCGCCGACCGGATCAAAGGTGAACCCGAGGTTCGGGTCCCACTGGTTGGGCGAGTTCCCCGTGAAGTTCCGGACAACGCCCGGGTCGCCATAGAAGCGCATACCGGCCGGGGCGGTCGGATAGACGCTGCTGGGCGTGTTCGACACAAAGTCGGCCAAGTTGAAATCTTCGCCCCGATTAAAGACATCGTACGGCGCGTAGTACGGATCCCAGCGCAAGCCTAAAACAACGGTCAATCGCTTGGTCGCGTGCAAGGTGTCCTGGAAGTATAGGCTGGGGACGGGCCCGCGCAAGGCATTTTGCTGTTGCTTGGACTGGTCGAAGTTATTCAATGTTCCTTCGAGGAAGTCGAGCTGTCCGTCGCCTAACTGCGCCGGTTGAGTAGCGCAGGTAGCGCAGTAATTCCCATTGTACGCAGAACCTTTCTGATTCCCGTACGGTCCATAAGCGCTGTAGTTGCTCTTGAAGCCGAAATTGCCATTGCTGTTATATGCGTTGGAAATATTGAGTTGGTTACGGACAAACTCTCCGCCAAAGACGAATTGGTGCTTCCCGTGAAGCCAGGTGAGGTCGTCGTCGATCACCAGGGTATTGTCGTTGAAATGCGCTAAGGAGTTGGTGCCGCCGCCAAGGTTGGGGAAGGCGTCTTGGCCACCGCCAGTCTCATAAATGCCGGCGCTGACGGCGCAGGTCATGGTTACACCAAGGCCTGTGCAGGCATTGATGTCAGACGCGGCGTAACCGCGGGTTTGATAGCGGCGCATCGCCGCGACGTGAGCGGAGTTCACCAGATTCATGGTAAAGACATGGTCCTCGCCGATGGATTCAGTCTGTACCCTTTCCTCCGGGTTTAAATTATTGCCATCATTCGTCTCAATGATATTGTGTGGGTTGGAGAATGGGGGAGACTGATAACTATCCAGCATGTAGCGACCGTAGAGGTGGTCTTTGGGGCCGATTGTGTAATCCTCGCGAGTGATGAACTGCTTGTCGAAGTTCGTGAGGGGGGTTGAGTATTGGACACGTCCGCAAACATCCGATCCATCGGAGAGAGTTGGAAGTGCATAGGTTGAAGTAGAAGTGTACGGCATAGAATTCAACAGGTTCAGCGATTGCGGATTCCACGTGGGCACCGTCGAGTATTTGTTCCCCGGTACGGGATTTCCGGAAACGGGATCGAGCAGTTGCGTGAGCTTTGTGCCGCAGAGGGAGTTCGGCGCGGCCCCTTGTGCTGCCCCTGTCCCAGGGGAGCCAGGCCCTGAGGTCACAGGGGCGCCGGCCTCGACCGTATAGTCGCCGTTCAGGATGTTGGCTGCGGTGGGCACAAAGGCGAAGGAACTGGGGCTCGCCGATACCGCACGGTGGTACTGGAAGCCGGCGAAGAAAAAGAATTTGTCCTTGCCGTTATAGAGCTTCGGTATCCGGACAGGACCACCGATCGTGCCTCCGTATTCGTCCTGATGAAGCGTGTCCTTGCCGCAATTCGGGGGCTTCGCACCGCCAGTGCAGGGCAACGAAAAGAAGTTGGTTGCGTCGAAGATGTTATTGCGGATGAACTCAAACCCCGACCCGTGGAAGATATTCGTCCCCGAGCGGGTGACAACGTTCACCATTCCGCCGATGTGCATCCCGTCCTGGGCGCCGAGCGTCGAGGATTCCACGCTGAACTGGGAGACGGCATCGGGGAAGGGGAGAGGAAGGTTGGCGCCCGCCATATAGTCGCCATTGTCTGCGCCGTCCAGACGCCACAGAGTGGCGTTGCCCGGCCCGCCGGCGACAGAGATTGGAATCGCAGCATACGAGAATTTACTGCCGATAAAATCGCCATTACCTGATATGGCGGTGCCGCCTGAGATATACATCAGGTCCGTCATGTGACGCCCATTAAGGGGCATTTCTGTGATCTCATTGGAGTCGATGGTCTGCTTGAAGGCTGCATCTTCGGTCTGTAAAGCCAGGCCCTCGGACTGGACCAAGATCTGAACTTCGGCCCTGCCCACCTTGAGGCTTGGATTGATTGCAATGCTGCTGCCAACTTCAAGAACGATGCCTTGCTGGACGTAGGTTTCAAAGCTGGGGGCGGTGACCTTGAGCGAATATGTTGCAGGTAGGATGTTGGGAAACGCAAAGAGACCGCTGCTATCGCTCGTGGTTCTTAAAGTCACATTGGTTCCCTCTTGCGTAAGTGCAACATCGGCTTCGCGGACCACGGCTCCGACACTATCTGAAACTGTGCCTTGGATGGTAGCCTTTCCAGCGACCTGGGAATTGACGTTGGTGGCGAGCGCAAGTGCAGCAACGCAGCAGGAAATGCTTACAAAACGGCTGACAGCCGTTACGTATTTCAAGCAGGTTTTTCTCATTGGATCCTCCAAAAGTGGTTAGCTAATAAGCCTTTAGTTTCTGTTTCATCGCAAGTACCACTTCAATCGAGACTTACCCCGCATATTTCCAAACGAACCAGATACTACCTACGTTTGACAAGAACTCACAAGGCTCAATTGGGGGGATTTAGGTGGCCCGAGTGGGTGGTGGTCAAGTGGTGCCGAACGGATAGCTTACAGATAGTACAAATGTGCCATATTAACTTCAACACCTTCTGATTCTGACTTGAGGAGCCAATTCTGATTCTTACCCGTGGCTTGGTTACAGTTCGAGCATGTGAGATGCCTCAGGTTTACAACCGGCGGTTGCGCCGAGTAATATTCTCACCTGGCCCCTCATCGGCTAGAGACCATCCTATGGTGATGCATCGATTGCCTCGCACGGGCCCGCGAAGATCCGCGTGCGGGACAGTGCCTTGTTTACGTGGAAGTCGCCGTTCAGAGCGGCGGCTCAAATCGGCTCTGACGATTTTCGTATTCCTGGCAACGTACGCGCATTGCGCGCTGACTTGCGCACAGACGCACCCTTCAGCACCGGCCATTTATCGAACTGCGGCGTCGGTTTCCGCACTTTCTCCGGAGCAGGCAAGCAAAGCAGAAACTGTTGAACTTCGAGGTGTTGTCACCCGACGCACTGAGCGCGGCTTTGCACTTCAGGATCGCACCGGCGGAATCTGGATCGGTTGGACCAGTCCTGCAGAGCCGATCGACGCAGGTGATGAGGTTGAGGTGAAAGGAGTTGTTGACCCAGGGTTCTTCACAGTCATGGTGAAAAGAACTTCGGTGCGCAAATTGGGACGCTCTGCGTTGCCTCATCCGCGGAACGTCACTTTCAGGCAATTGAGCACCGGAGACATGGAGAATTTATATGTTTCCATTGTTGGCGTAATTCGCTCAGCGGGGATCCGACCGAATGCATCACGTTTGCAGAAATTCTGGATGAAGATCGAGATGGCTGACGGTATCATCTATGCTTCCTTACCGGAGGAGAACGCCGAAGCAGGAGCCAAATTGACCGACGCCACCGTTCGGATCGACGGAGCCGCAGCTTGCACGAAGAACATGAACCGGCAAATCACATCGCCAACACTCTTGGTGCAAGGAATGCAGAACATAACCGTCCTGCGGCCTCCTCCACAAGACTTATTATCACTGCCACTTATGCCGATTGGCAGGTTGATGCAGTATAGGTCTGGGACTGACTACTATCACCGCGTCAGGATTGCGGGAACAGTTACCTACTACAAACCGGGTGAAAGCCTTATTCTCGAAGATGGAGGGAGAGCTATCTGTGTCATGACTGCGCAATCCCCCGACGTCAAACTTGGAGATAGAATCGAGGCGATAGGCTTTCCCGCACCCAGTGACTCAGGTCCAATCTTGAGGGACGCCGTCGTCTGGAACATTGGTCTCGGGCAACAACTGCGGCCTACCCCCGCCACGATCACGGAGTTGTCCTCCGGTTCTTTCAATTACAGCCTGGTCGGTACCGAAGGGCATCTGCTGAGGCGGGTACAAGAACCATTTCGCGAGGTGTTGTTGTTACAGGAAAACTCAACTCTCTTGTTGGCTGAACTGGCTGAACCTGAACGTTCGAATGAGTTGCGTGATCTTAAAGAAGGAAGCACTATACGAATATCTGGCATCAGCATGCTGGATGTCTCTGGCACCTGGAACACAGGCGGTCCAAACGCAAGCACGATTCGCTACAAAGTGCTTCTTCGATCGCCGAAAGATGTTCAAGTCATTCAGCAGCCCTCCTGGTGGACCACGCCGCATGTTGTCTATCTCGCCGCGGTTTTAGCAGTTTTCGTTCTTGTCTTCTTCGGCCTGGTTATTTACGGCCGAATGGAAGGCTGGCGACTTCAAGCTGTCTTCGAAGAGCGTGAACGCCTGGCACACGAGATTCATGACACGCTGGCCCAGAGTTTTGCCGGAATCGGTTTTCAACTGCAGGCAATACGCAAGCAAATTCCGAGTGAAGCACCCGGCCTGCTTCAGCAAGTGGACCTGGCCCGTGCGCTAGTTCGACACAGCCACAAAGAGGCCAGGCGCAGTCTTGAGCCATTGAGTCCTGAACTGCCAGGGGAAATCGATTTGCTATCGTCGCTTGAGTCCTCAGCCCGTATGATGGTCGAAGGCGGCTCAGTCGAAGTCACCGCGGCTAGCACCGGCGCGCCGCGTCCAATTCCCCCGAAGATTGCTGCTTCCCTGTTACGGATCGGACAAGAGGCGATCGCGAACGCTGTTCGTCATGCGGAACCAAGCCATTTGGACATTTCTCTTGTCTATAACATAGGTTTTGTCCGTGTAACCATTAAAGACGACGGCTGTGGATTTGTAAAAAGCGGTAACCTGCTTGGTTTCGGCTTGCGCGGCATGCGCAAGCGAACCGCGTCTCTCTCCGCCCGGCTTGACATTGTTAGCCAGCCGGGAGAAGGCACATGCGTCGAAGTGTCCGCGCCGCTTCCGCCCGGTCTCACCTTGTCCGTATTAATCAAAAGAATGTGGAACTATCCCTTGGAGCGGATACTGTATGTCAACACAAAAACCAAATAGAGGCATCATCCGGATTCTGATTGTTGACGATCATCCTGTCGTCTGCTCGGGACTAACAAGTATGCTTAGTGCGCAAATTGGAATTGAAGTAGTCGGATCCGCGCCGAGCGGAGAGGAGGCTTTAGCAATGGTTCAGCGTGATAAACCTGATCTGATGTTGTTAGATTTGCGCATGCCCGGAATGGATGGCATCGGTGTATTGAATGCGCTTAAGCGACTGGAGTGTCCCCCGCGCGTTGTGGTCCTAACAAGTTTTGAGAAGGAGGAGGACATCTATCGCGCAATTCGTGCTGGTGCTCAGGGATATTTGCTGAAAGATACATCAGAGTCAGAAATGGTTGCGGCGATCTCAATTGTGAATTCGGGAAAGCGCTACATTCCTCGTCACATCGCAGCCAGACTGGCGGATCGCTTGATGCGCTCCGATCTCACTGCACGCGAATTGCAAACGTTGGAACTGATCGCTCAAGGCTCGACAAACAAGCAGATTGCCGAAGCCCTCAAGATCAGCGATAATACGGTCCGCCACCATGTGAACAACATTATGGAAAAGTTACAAGTTACAGATCGCACAGAGGCGGTTGCAACAGCCCTCCGCAGTGGAGTGCTTTCGGGAACGGACTGAGGGTCTGCTGAAAACGGGTTGGTTCCCGTAACCAGAGCCACGCGTTGTTCCGCGGAAATGCACCCCGCTACGACTCTGGTCGCTGCTGGAGACGTACCGCCCGCGCCCATCATTAGGAAGCGGCGAGCTATCAGCCAGATGCCGAAGCTCATTGCCAACCCATACATCGCGCGAGCTCCCGACCACCACAGCATGATCAGAATGAATCCTTTTCGTGTGCCAAGCACGTCGAAAGTCACCATGAGACACCGATGCAAACGCCCGGCTGCTAGCTGCCCCTTGACTTTAGAAATCAAAGCGCTTACTCGCTTAAACATTTTGGCAGACGGATTTCTGTCGACTGTCGCACCTCGGGAACCGTGGCGGATGCGTTGGGAGTCGACCAAAAGGCCTGTCTATTTCTGTCGGGAGTCGACAACAATATAGATTGAATCCTGTCGAGAGTCGACAACAATATAGATTGAATCCTGTCGACAGTCGACAAAAATGCCCGTGCACGGCCATTCCAGTTGCAGCCGGCTGGTGAAGCGATCTGGCCCCTAATCGGCGTTCTGCTCTGTAGGAATGTCCGCCAATCGGCCGAATACGATATAGGCCATCTCCATAGCGAAGCGAAATCCGGCTGGTCCGGTTCCTAATACAGTCCTCGCTTCGAGGAAGTCCGGACGGATGGATAACGAAGATTTTGCACCATAATTCCGTGAATTGTCGCAAGGACTGACCAACATATTCGTCTCATAAAGGGTGGCACGCCAATCTCGCCGGTGCTGGGACTTGGGATCTGGATCTCCAGAAACAAGTTCGATCTGCTGCTTGCCCAGCTTCATTTTGCGCAGAAATGCAATGTAGAGGTCGGCGTTCGGGGCGTCCTCAATGCTGTCAAACCGTACGAAGGCGCCTCTCTCAAGATGAACCACAAAGAGTCCAAGTGCATCGCGAAGCAATGCAGCCTCCCACCCATGCAAGTTGCCAATCAGGGAAATAAGTTCATTTCCGACGGCGTTCCGAGTGTGCCACGGTCTCTGCGGACACGCGAGACGAAGTTTGCCTTCAGGTTTCCCTCTTTCTTGAACCCAGTTCAGCATGAGGTGGCGAAAGGGACCGCTCTCTTTCGTCAGATCGCGCAGAGCACTGGCCCTTTCGGTCATCGCACTGAAATCCTGAATTGCTGGCAAATCAGTTTCATTTTTGCTCCAACGGAGCAGCGCAATCCAGACCGGGTTCAACCAATCGTCGGAAGCTCTGTTGTCTCCGAGTTTGGTT
>Ga0181528_10002204_pt1 | contig 11951 bp, 7 predicted proteins | sample PEATcosm2014_Bin_47_FD_119742 | JGI IMG/M metagenome (GOLD analysis project Ga0181528, IMG submission 119742) | Peatland microbial communities from MTU Mesocosm Facility, Houghton, MI, USA - PEATcosm2014_Bin10_10_metaG | ecosystem: Environmental > Terrestrial > Soil > Wetlands > Peat | place... | reverse complement strand
TGCCCGCGCCGATCGCCCTGGCCCGGGAGTTGATGGGGCGCAAGGCGAAGACGGCAGAGGGATTGTCTGGCTATTTCACAGAGGCCAACGCATTGGATGGATTTCGCTCCATCGCCTTCGCGGCCGACCCAGCCTTCGCCCTGCTTCGCTTTTGGGAGTTGCGTTCGCTGTTGCAGGAGACGCCGGTTGCCGAGCAGGCTCGTCAGGAGGTGGTTGACCACATCGAGAACTACCTGCTGGCTGACTGCACCAGCAATCCGTTTTCTCTTACGCCCTACGGTGTCTACTTCGATCCGCCAAGCCGCGATCGACAATTGTTCCGCGATGCAGGAAATGGACGGGGAGTTCGCACCTTCATGCATCCGTTCAACGCAAAAGGGATCGTTCATGGGACCAGCTCCATCGTGATGAGCCACGCTCATCTGCTTGCCCGAGCCGCCGCGCTCTTGAACCAGCCGGCGTGGCGCGAGCCAGCCGAGCGGCTCCTGCATTGGTGCCTCGGACACAATACACTGAATCGGTCGTTGTTCTCGGGGATTGGCTATCGGCAGCCGGTCGGATACTCATTCCGCATTCCGCAAATTCCCGAGGCATTGGTCACAGGATTCATTGGCAGACCTGACGATTCGCCGTATCTTGAGGAGTCGACAGCGATTGAATGGAACACGTTGGAGTACTGGAGCGTGCCATTTCTTCATGCGGCTCAGGCTGCCTGCTGGCTTCGCGGTTGAGGGTGGTTGGCCTGCTTGACAGTGACCGGACCAGGGCATATTCTTGATCCGTCATTCAAACATCGTGTTCGCATTTCGAAACTCAGGACCATTTAACCTGGAATCTTACCTTGGGCTCCGGTCTGCGTGTCCTCAGAAACGAATGAGGTAGTGTCTATCCTTCTATGATCCGAATCGACTCAGATCAGCAGCTGACAAGCCTGTTGACACAACCGACAGATGCAGACGTTGCCTTTGCCCACCGGCTCCGCGGAGACACCATGATCCTCGGCGCGGGGGGGAAAATGGGGCCGACGCTGGCGCAGAGGCTGGTTCGCGCACTGCGCACCGCAGGGCGGGAGTCCCGGGTGATTGCCGTCTCCAGATTTCAGTCCTCCGGCGCGGAACGTGAACTGGTAGATGCAGGCGTTGAAACCATAGCGTGCGACCTGCTCGATGCGGAAAGCCTTAGGAAGTTGCCGCTGGTTGAGAATGTCCTGTTCCTGGCCGGCCGCAAGTTTGGTTCAGCCGGCGACCCCGAAGTCACCTGGGCCATGAACACGGTTGTTCCTGTATACGTAGCGCAACACTTTCGTGAGTCGCGGATCGTGGCATTCTCCACGGGAAATGTCTATCCTTTCGTCTCCCCGGAACGCGGCGGCTGCGTCGAATCGGATGCTCCAGCCCCAGTTGGGGAGTACGCACAATCCTGCCTTGGACGGGAGCGGGTCTTCGAATTCTACTCCAAGAAGTTCAAAACGCCGTGCCTGATCTTCCGGCTTAACTACGCTATCGATCTTCGCTACGGCGTATTGGTGGACATCGCGCGGCAAGTCTACGAGGGTAAACCGGTTGACCTCTCTGTGCCCGTCGTGAATGTCTTGTGGCAGGGCGACGCTAATTCCTACGCTATGCGATCTCTGGAACTCTGCGAGTCACCTGCACGGATCCTCAATGTAACCGGGCCTGAGACCATTCCGGTACTGCGTGCCGCGGAGTTCTTCGCCCGCCGATTCCAGCGCGATCTACAGGTAACAGGTGAGTCGAAAGGTCTGGCTCTGTTGAACGACGCGGGAGCTTGCCATGCCGCGCTTGGCTACCCGGCGGTTTCCGCCGAAGAACTGATGGAAGCCGTGGCAATTTGGGTGGAGTCTGGCGGCGCAAGTCTCAACAAGGCAACGAAATTTCAGGTTACGGATGGGAAGTTCTGATGCCGCACAGAACCGAACAGTTCCGAGCACTTTTACAGCGCGGGCTTGTCATTCCCGCACATCCGCTGGCCCTCACGGAAGATCTCAACCTGGATGAGAGACGCCAACGTGCACTCACGCGCTACTATTGCGACGCTGGCAGCGGCGGCGTAGCCGTGGGGGTCCACACGACACAGTTTTCCATCCGAGACAGCAAGGTGGGCCTCTTCGAGCCCGTTCTCGAACTTGCCTACGAAGAGCTACGGTCGTTCGAAGACCGCTCAGGAAAAGTGCTGGCCAAGATTGGCGGCATCTGTGGCGATACCAGGCAAGCCTGCCAGGAAGCCGCAACGCTGCGCGGCATCGGCTACGACGGAGGATTGCTCAGCCTCGCCGCACTCTCCGATGCTTCCAACGAAGCGCTCATCGAGCATTGCCGCGCGGTCGGAGAGACAATCCCCATCATGGGCTTTTATCTGCAGCCTGCTGTTGGTGGCCGTCCGCTCAACGCCGACTTTTGGGAAAGCTTCGTAGAAATCGAGTCTGTTGTCGCCATCAAGGTGGCGTCATTCGACAGGTATCAGACCATGGAGGTGCTGCGCGCGGTTGCTCACAGCGATCGCAGCGCGGAGATTGCTCTCTACACAGGCAATGACGATAACATCGTGGCGGACCTTCTCACCGAGTTTCGCTTCGGGGAACGTACTGCACACTTTGTGGGCGGCTTGCTGGGACAATGGGCTGTATGGACGCGGCGCGCAGTCGAACTGCTCCAGGCTGTGCATGACGCAAAGTACGGGAATGCGCCCCTTCAACCCGTCTTGGCACGGGGCGCTGAGATTACGGATGCAAACGCAGCCATCTTTGACGCCAAGCATCAGTTTCGCGGCTGCATTCCAGGCATCCACGAAGTCCTGCACAGGCAGGGGCTGCTTGCCGGCCGATGGTGCCTGGAGCCAGCCGAGGCACTCTCCGAAGGACAACTGGAGGAGATCCGGCGCGTCTACTCTGCCTATCCACTTTTGAATGACGACCAGTTCGTAACTGAGCACCTGGACAAATGGCTGTCGTAGCTGCTTCTATCCTAGCCACGGGCTTCAATTGTTCCCAAATTGCCCGTTTCTATCCGAAATCCTTTTTCAGGTTGTGTTCGAGGTCAGAATTCGATTGCGGAAATGAGGCAAGTTGAACGAGAAGACAATCGCGACCATTGCACTGAGGGATGGCGGTTTCGCCAACCTCCAGGAGACGCTCCAGGAGGCTGCCCGGTGGCTCGAACTTGCGGCGGCACAGGGAGCACACCTTGCCGTGCTTCCTGAAACAATCAATCTGCTCCATCGAAATGACAGCTCCGCCCGGCTCGAAGAATTTGCCTTAGAAGACTGGCGGCAAGCGACGGCGCTCCTTTGCGATTCAGCCGCGCGTTCGAAGATTTCACTGGTCCTGCCTCTGCTGGTGCGTGACAACGGTGTCCTCGCCAATCGCTTCTACGTCGTTTCAAAGGATGGCGATTCGCTCGGGTTTTATGAGAAGCGCGTCCCTGCTCCGGGCGAAAAGTCATCCGGAGTCGAATCTGGAAACTCCAGCCCCGTCCGTTGGGAAGGTCTGACGATTGGCGGAGCAATTTGCTTCGACGTCTATTACCCCCGGGAAGTGTTCGATCCTCAGATCGAATCTGGAGCCGACCTCTTTGTAATCCCAAGCCTCACCCCAGCCGGCTCTCTGCTGGACTACTACGCGCTGATCTATGGAGTTCCTTTTGTCCTTTCCTACTCCCCCTGGAGCCGCATTCTCGATCGCGATGCGACAGAACTGGCGGCCGGCGGCTATCGATCAGAGACGCTACGCTACGGCTTCGGCTCACCCGTGCTACAGGCCACGATCAACTTCGATGCAGTGACATTATTTGCAGACAATAACCAGGAGAAGATGCGCGACGTAGAACGCCGCTATGGCAGCAAAGTGCGAATCCGATTCAGTCAGCCCAACTGCCTGTTCACACTGGAATCGCGTTCAGCAGATTTTTCAGTGGGTGAAGTGATGCGGGAATTCGGCCTCATTTCTCGAAGGGACTATTTCGCTGAGCACAATCCAACCGTTCATAAGCGCACATCTCGCGAAGAATCCCGGCAAGTTCCCAAGGAGCCCGTATGAGCCCGATCCGCGGAACCGAGCCTCTTCGCTTTGCTGTGATTGGCTGCGGTTCTGTCGCCCGTACCCAGCACATCCCCAATATCGCGAAATCTCCGCGAATGACGCTCCATACCTGCGTTGATCTGGATGACGCCATACTGGCCGAGTGCCGCGATGTCTTTGGCGCGAAACATATCCGCAAGGACTACCAGGGCGCAATCGAGGATCCTGAGGTGGACGCAATCTGCCTCGCCACAACTGAAAAACTTCGACTCCCGGTGATCGCTTTGGCGGCAAAGGCCAACAAGCCCGTGTACGTCGAGAAGCCGCTTGCGATGACCCTCGAGGAGATGTATGAGATCCAACAAGTGGTCCACGAAAGCCGCATCCCCTTCTGCGTAGGCCACAACCGGCGCGCCAGTCCCGCAATGCTGGACGCGCAGCGCATCTTTCGCCGGCACATGACCAATCCGAAGCCCTCCCCATGGCGCTGGCGCAGGGAAGGCGAGAATCTTCCTGCCTTGGCTGAGGATGGCGTTCCATCTGTCTCCGTGCGGACCAACGACGATTGGTACTCCTGGAAAAGCTGGGTTTTTGACAAGTCCCATGCGCCCCACGGGCCCATGCTGTTCGAAATGACCCACTTCACCGATATCTGCAACTGGTTTCTTGCCGATGACCCCGTCGAGGTGATCGCAGTCGAGACCGGGATGCTGAATGTGGCCGTCATCATCCGTTATCGAAGCGGCGCTTTGGCCACAATCGTTATCGCAAGCAATGGAACCATGGGTTACTGCAAAGAACTGTACGAATTCATGGGCAACGGCGCATACCTCGCCGTCGATCACATGCTTGAAGTGCGCACTGCCGGTATCGAGGGCGCTGCTGCAAGGGCCGTTTATCCCATGGTGCAGGACCGTCACCCAGAGATTGGAACTGAGGGCGGCGTCTCTGGCTGGCTTGCCAAAAAGTCCGTCGCCTGCGAAGAGGCTGCGGCGCACAACGATCCCCTGCTTCAGTTCACCGCAGAACCAGACAAGGGCCATGCCCATGCCCTGGAACGCTTTGTTGACCAGATTCTCGGCAAGGGGCCGGAAGTCTGCGGCGTGGACGCCTCGGTACTCGCCACACGCGTCTGTTTTGCTGCAATCAAATCAGCGCATGAAAAGAGGTGGGTGCAGTTGAGTGAGATCACTGCGTAGCCGGCCGGCCTGAGTGAGAACTCCAGCCCTCATTCAGCGCATTTCGGATTGAGTGCGATGCGCAAGGAGAAAGGCAGAATGACGAAAGAACCTCTGAAGCCGATTTCGAAACGCCTTGCACGGCATGGTGCGGTTGCCAGCTTAGCCTTCGCGCGCTGGACCGGCCTCGGCCTGCTTTTCGCTGTTGCGGTGTGCGCTGCGCGTCCGCAGTCCTCTAGTGTTTCAGTTCCGGCTTCGAGTGTGAATCCACTTATCGGTACAGGCGGTGACCCAGACGATGGCATCTACCTCTTTCCCGGAGCCGTCACTCCTTTTGGAATGGCGCAGTTGAGCCCGGATACGGAAAACCATGGATTTGGTTATGAGTACATTCACACAAAGATCAAAGGCTTCAGCATGACCCACATGAGCGGCCCGGGCTGTGCCAATCAAGGCGACGTGTTTTTCACGCCGACTACAGGACCGATCCTCACCCAAGACTCCGATTTTCAATCTCCCTACTCACACAAAAAAGAAACCGCCACCCCCGGTTACTATCAGGTCCAATTGCTGGAATGGGGGATCAATGCGGAGTTGAGCGCCACCGAACATACCGGCGTTGCGCGCTTCACCTTTCCCGGCGGCAAGCCAGCCAATATTCTTCTTCCCATCAGCCACACGCTCAACAGCACGGCGGCGGCTTCGGTGCACATCGTGGGAGACCGTCGCATCGAGGGATACGTTGAAAACCACGCCTTCTGCAACATGAAGCCGACCTACAAGGTCTACTTCGTGATGACCTTCAGCCAGCCGTTTTCTTCCTTCGGCACATGGACGGGGGACAATTATGACGGTTCGGGAAAAGTGGTTGAAGGCAGCCGCGATGCTGCGCAGACCGGCCATCAGGAGTGGGTTGGGGCATACGCCAGTTGGCCAGCCGAGTCACGCGAGCACGCGATCACCGCGAAGATTGGGATTTCCTATGTGGACGTGGCAGGCGCCCTAAGAAACTTGCAGGCAGAGTCGGAAGCAAAAGACTTCTCCACGATTCGCAAAGAGGCACAAGCGGCGTGGAATAAGGAACTGAGCGTCATCGACATTCGAGGCGGCTCAGCCGCTCAGCGCCGGGTGTTTTACACCGCGCTCTATCACAGCCTGTTGATGCCCAGCATCTTCAGCGATGCAGACGGACGCTACCTGGGATTCGATAATCAGATCCACTCGGTAGCGGCAACCCGCCACATTTACGCAAATTACTCCGGTTGGGATGTTTACCGCAGCGAATTCCCATTGCTGGCGATGATTGAGCCGAAGCGCATGGAGGACATGGCGCAATCGGTCGTGCTGATGTACCAGCAGGGGGGCTGGATCGATCGCTGGCCCCAAATCAATGTCTATACCAATGACATGGTCGGCAGCCCGCTCTCCATCGTGCTTGCTACGGCGTGGCTCGACGGACTGCACGGCTTCGATATGGCTACGGCCTGGGAAGGCATGCTCAAGGACGCGACGCAGGCGCCGCCGCCCAATCGTCCATATATCGGCGAGAAAAGCATCGAATGGATCAATCGGCTCCACTATGTACCGGATGACAAGATCGATTACGGCTCGGTCTCCGAAACCCAGGAGGACGCTCTCGCCTATGCGTCGCTCTACCGTCTCGCGATGGCGCTGGGAAAGACGGGCGATGCGAAAATGCTCTACGATCGCGCGCTCTATTACCGCAATGTGTTCGATCCTGACACCCGCTTTTTCCGCCCGCGCAACGCCGACGGGTCGTGGGTGCCTGACTTCACACCCGCGCGCTATGAACATGGATTCGCCGAAGGCTCGGGCTGGCACTATCAGTCGTTCGCTCCCGCGGACCTTGCATGGCTCGTAAAGGCTACGGGCCGCGAATTGTTCAACAAACGAATGACGGAGTTCTTCAACTATCCAGAGCCGGGCTGGTATATGCAGTACTACAACCCATACAACGAGACTGACCTGCAGGCGCCGTTCGTTTTCAACTTTTCCGGTGAGCCGTGGCAATCGCAGCGCGCAGTTCGGCGCGTGCTTCAGGAAAACTACCTCGATACGCCGGACGGTATTCCCGGCAACGACGATTGCGGCGCCATGTCCTCCTGGGCGGTCCTGAGCATGATGGGCATCTACAGCGTCGACCCGGCGAGCCTCGCTTACGAACTTGTGGGCCCGACTTTCCCCGAGGTTGTCATTCATCTGCGGCAGCCATATCCGGGCAAAACCTTCTCCATCCAATCCACAGGCGCCGCTGCGAATTCACCCTACATCCAGAGCGCGCGGCTCAATGGCCAACCGCATCGAAAGAATTGGATTTCGTTCCACTCGATTGCCAACGGAGGCACCTTGCATTTCACACTGGGCTCTGAACCAAATCGCGCTTGGGGAGCGGCAACAAGCGATGCGCCACCGTCGTTGAGCGACACAAACTGAAGGGATGAAGCGGATGCAGCGACGGACTTTCCTCGAGTTGGCCGGCCTCGGCTTGTGCAGCGGCCTCGTCTCGCCAAAGCTGGCCGCAGGTTCCGCGATGCGCGCACCACACGCGGCGCCTGCTCAATCCCAGGGAAATCCGGCGAGCGCTTACGGTTCGGGCTATTTTGGGAATTGGGTCAGCGATCCATTTGGCCTGCCTGCCTACAACTACACTTGCAATCAGGTCACCGATCCAAAAGCGGTTTCGCCTGTGGACAAAACCTGGCGCGCTGCTACCGACCACACACACCAGGTAGGGAATGATCGTCTGGTGGCGGCCGTCTCCAACTTCGGCTACATCCAGGTCCGCCAGGATGAAGGCTCTCCAAAATTCCTGAACGATTATTGTCCAGAGCAAAATCGCTTCGGGGCCGGTATCGGCTTTCTCTCCGACGAGAACACGATGCTGAGCACCTGGTACTCCGGTGCGGCTGAATCATTCGACAGAATCTTCGGCATCGGATATCTGCGCAAGCACGTAACCGGGCATTCGTACGAAATCGATCACGCGATCTTCGCTCCCTTTGGGGATGACCCTGTGTTGATTTCGCAGGTGACCATTACGAATCACTCCAATCGCGTAACGAACCCACGGTGGGTCGAGTACTGGGGCTGCCACAACTATCAGTTCTCCTATCGCTCGCTGATGGAAGCGGCCATCCCCGGCGGGACAACCAACGCGCCCCAACTTCGCCGCGATTTCTGCGGCCGTTTTGTCCATCAATTCCGCGCTGCGAAGAACGGCAGAGGTCTGATCGAGACCCAGACTTATCCCGGCCGCGCACCGAAAGAAGAAGCCGCATGGCAAAATGTTCAAGCCTCATTGAAAGCGAACCCCAATGGGTTCTTCGGCGGTCCGGTTCCTCCATTGGCGCCGGAGTCGAGCATGGAGGATATCCATCCTCCAGCCACATTTCTTGTCTCTCTCGACGCCCCGGCCGATGGCTTTGCCACCAATGCAACGCAGTTCTTCCAGGGCGGCATCGATCATCCTCTCGGAATGGACGCGCGCTTGAACAACGATCTCACTTCGAGCGGGCCAGAGAGCGCGTTCCTTCTTGAGCGCCGCCTTGCCCTGAATCCCGGAGAAAGTCGAACGATGTATTTCCTCTACGGCTACCTCCCGGAGGGATTCTCTTTCGACAACCTGGTGGCCAAATACACGGCGGACGCGCCATCGCTTTGGTTGCGTTCCAACTCCCAGTGGAAATCAAACAGTTTGCAATTTCGCACCGCGTCAGAGCCGTGGGTGGAAAGAGAAACCGCCTGGAGCAGTTATTACCTGCGCAGTGGTCTCACGTACGACAGCTTTTTTCAGGAGCACATACTTTCCCAGGGCCAGGGATATCAGTATCTCGCCGGCCTCCAGGGGGCTGCGCGCGATCCCTTGCAACATGCGCTGCCGTTTGTATTCACTGACCCGAAGATCGTGCGCGAGATTCTTCGCTACACCCTCAAGGAAACGCAGCCGGATGGCTCCCTTCCTTATGGCATTGTGGGCAACGGCGTTCCAATGCCCTGCCGTTACCGGCCCAGCGATCAGGAGCTGTGGCTGCTCTGGCTGGCGAGCGAATATGTTTTAGCAACCCGCGACAAGCAATTTCTAGACGAGAGAGTTCCAGTCTACCCTGACGGCGAATCTCATCCGACTCATTCGACCGTGGGAGAGCTCCTCGACCGAGCATACGCCCACATAACAACCAGTGTAGGCGTCGGCAAACACGGCTTGATGCGTCTCTTCAACGGGGACTGGAACGACAGCATCGTGGTGAACCGTCTCACGCCGGCACAGGTGTCTGAGGCGGCCCAGCACGGCGAAAGCGTTCTCAACGCCGCTATGGCCGCCTATGTGCTCGACTACTACGCAGGGATGCTTGACTTTGCCGGTCGACCCCAACCTAAAGACAAACCCCGCGCCAGGGCTGAGGCCCAGCGCCAGGCGGCAAAGCAGCAATGGTTGGGACGCTGGTTTCGCCGCGCGTGGCTCGGCGAAGAGTTGGGCTGGGCGGGTGAAAAGCAGATGTGGCTCGAGCCGCAGCCCTGGGCCATTCTTGGCGGCGTTGCCAGCCCCGAGCAAGTCAACACGCTCGTCGTCGCGCTCAACGAACTGGTGCGGCAGCCTTCTCCAGCCGGTGCGCTACTGCAAAGTCAGCCAGACCCGACAATGAAGGACGAGCCGGGAGTCGGAACGAATGGAGGAGTCTTTGCCGCCATCAATGGGACGCTGGTCTGGGCTCTGGCCAAGGTGAATGGGGCCATGGCCTGGGACGAGTGGAAGAAGAACACCCTGGCGCGTCACGCCGACTTGTATCCCGACATGTGGTTTGGCATCTGGAGCGGTCCGGATGCCTGCAACTCTGTTCTCTCGAAAACTCCTGGTTCCACCCCACCCGACTTTCCGGTCATGAATATGCATCCGCATGCGTGGCCGCTCTACTCCGCTGCCAAGTTGCTGGGGCTCGAGTTTCACGGGGGCGGAATCAACTTCCGTCCAGATCTTCCATTGCCTGAGTACGAGTTCTCTTCTTCGCTATTGGGTTTCAAGAAATCTCCCGGCGGATATTCAGGATGGTATGCGCCCTCGGTCGCGGGACTTTGGCACATTGAGATGACCCTCGCCGAAGCAGAGTTGACGCGATTCCACAAAATCAGCGTCAATGGCGGCACGAAGGCGCCAACTTTCACCAAGACAGGAATTCGTTTCAGCGGTGAGAGCAAACCTGGCATACCACTGCGCTGGGAATTGAGCTAGAAGGCTGAATGGCTCGCCGTTCGGTCAGGAAGCAGACATGAAAACAATCGGTGCCGTCGATATTGGTGGAACAAAGATTGCCGTCGCCGCGGTCCGGGATGACGGCACGATCTTGCAACAACACGAGTTTCCCACCGAGCCCGAGAAGGGCTTTGAGCATGCCATGAAACGCGTTGCAGACATGCTGCGCAACTTGTCCGACTCCGGGATCAAGCTTGAGGGCATTGGCGTAGGCTGTCCGGGACCGCTGAACCCGTTCTCCGGCGAAATTGGGGATGTTGGAACCCTTCCCGGGTGGCAAGGCGGAAACCTCGTCGATGCCCTGCACGCGGAGTTTGGTCTCCCGGTCGCAGTAGAGAATGACGCCGACGCGGCAGCGCTTGGAGAAGCACGCTGGGGATCGAATGCCTGCGACGGCAACTTCATGTACGTGACCATCAGTACCGGCATCGGTGGCGGCATGATTCTCGATGGACGCCTCTATCGCGGCGTGGATGGAGCACATCCGGAGATAGGACACCAGGTGCTCGATTCATCGGGCCCGCAGTGCTATTGCCGGGCGCGTGGATGCTGGGAGGTTCTTGCCAGCGGCCCGGCGATGGTTGCATGGATGCATGAACAACAGCCAGACAAGCAATTCGCCAACGCATCCGAGATTTGTGAAAGTGCCAGCCGAGGCGACCCGCTCGCCCTCCGCTGCACGCAGCGGGAGGGCTATTACATCGGCCTTGGACTGGCCAATCTGATAACCCTCCTTGCGCCAGACAAGATTGCCCTGGGCGGTGGCGTGATGAAGAGCAGTTCGCTTTTCATGGACACGACGCGCGCGGTTATTCGCGAGATTTGCACACAAGTCCCCTCCGAAAAAACGCCAATCACCCTCGCTTCGCTGGGGCCCGATGTTGGACTGCTTGGCGCAGCTCAAGCCTGGCACCTCAGATATCAATAAGGATACGGACCAGGGGCAATGCACCGAGCAACGTATTCAAGACACTTCATCGATCTGAGAAGGAATGGAGTAACGGATGGACGACAGCGCTGAAGCAGGATCACGTTCGTCGGCGCATGTATCTGCTGGGACAGCCAGTGAGACCATGCTCTTGAAGGACATTTGCAAGCAGCCCGCGCAGCTGGCCCGATCGTTGTCTCACATGCTTGGCGCAGGCAAACCAGCCTTGAGTGCCGCTGCCGCGGTTTTACGCGGGCCTCATCCCATTGTCATCAGCGGCATCGGGGCGAGTTGGCATGCTGGCATGGCAATGCAGGCGCATCTGCTCGCCAGCGGCTGGCCGGCGTTGCTGATGGACGCCTCGGAACTGCTCCATTTCGCCGAGATACCGCACGGCGCTGTGGTTGTTCTGCTCTCGCGCAGCGGCAAAAGCACCGAGATAGTTCAACTCGTCGAGAAGTGCCGTGCGCGTTCTGCAACCATTCTTTCGATCACCAATCAGGGCGATAGTCCCCTCGCGCGAGGCTCCGATCTTGTTTT
>Ga0181528_10002201_pt1 | contig 11957 bp, 6 predicted proteins | sample PEATcosm2014_Bin_47_FD_119742 | JGI IMG/M metagenome (GOLD analysis project Ga0181528, IMG submission 119742) | Peatland microbial communities from MTU Mesocosm Facility, Houghton, MI, USA - PEATcosm2014_Bin10_10_metaG | ecosystem: Environmental > Terrestrial > Soil > Wetlands > Peat | place... | reverse complement strand
CTTCCAAATCACGAGCATCACGGGCGGTACATTATACCTGAACGACGGCGTGACCCAGATCGCCAATGGACAGTTTATTACTGTGGCACAAGGAGCGGCGGGTCTCAAATTCACTCCCGCGGCGAACTCGGTGGCTACTGGTAGCTTCGCTGTCCAGGAATCAAGATCCGCGACAGTCGCCGGTCTCGGTGGACCTGTGGCAACCGCGACAATTACCGTCAATCTGGTCTTGAATCAACCGAGTGTGACCAATGCGACGACGATTGACAACACGCAAACGACATCGGGTTTGGTGATCACGCCCAATGCACTCGACGTCGGTTTAGTTACGAATTTCCAGATCACCAACATCACCGGTGGAACGTTGTTCTTAAACGACGGCGTGACCCAGCTTACGAACGGTCAGTTTATTACCGTCGCGCAAGGAGCAGCGGGTCTCAAATTCACTCCGGCAACCAACTCGCTCGCCTCGGGTAGTTTTACTGTCCAACAGTCGATTTCGGCGACAGCGGCCGGACTTGGTGGTCCGGTGGCGACGGCTGCGATTGCGGTCAATCTGGCGTTGCACCAACCGAATGTGACGATATCGCCTGTGTCGAACAATACTCCAGCGACATCCGGATGGTTGATCGTTCCGAATGCCGCCGATCAAGCATTCGTGACGAATTTCCAAATCACGAATATCACCGGTGGTACGATGTATCTGAGCGACGGAGTCACTCTGGTGACAAATGGCCAATTCATTACTTTGGCTCAGGGTGCAGCCGGGATTGAGTTTACGCCAACGGCCAACTCACAATCCGCGGGCAGCTTCACGGTCCAGGAATCGACCAGTGCATCGACTGCTGGTTTGGGTGGATCGACCGTCACAGAAAACCCGACACCGGTCCTCAATCATGCTCCTTATGCGATTGCATTGACCACAAATACGATCGCCGACAGCAATCGTGCCGGATCAACGGTCGGTTCCATCATCTCATACGATGTCGATTCCAAAAATGGACTTCAATCATTCTCGTATTCCCTCGGAACCGGTGGCGACAATGCGGCGTTTAAAATCGTCGGAAATCAATTGGTCACAACGGTCGACTTGAATGCTCTTGTGCAGGTTTTCTATCACATTCAAATCACCAGCACGGAAGTTAGCAGCGGTCTGACCTATACCCAGGCGTTCACGGTAATCGTGACACCCACGACCAGTCATGCGCCATACGCCATCACTCTGAGCAACAACACGATCGGTGATAACAAGTCGCCCGGAACCGCCGTGGGAACTTTGGTCTCGTATGATGTCGATACGAGTCTTAAACCTCAGACGTTTACTTATACGTTGGGGACGGGTGGCGACAATTCTGCATTCGCGATCAATGGCAATCAATTGGTCACAAATGCAATTCTGGATGCCACAGTTCAGCGGTACTACCACATCTCCGTCACGAGCACCGAAGTCAGCAGTGGTTTGTTTTTCACGACGACGCTGACAGTGATCGTCAACCCAGTCAAGGGCCATGCACCGTATGCCGTCACTCTGTCGAATACGTCAATTTTTGATAACGTGGCCAAAGGCACGACGGTGGGGCAATTGAATTCGTACGACGTCGATGCGAACCTCGGGCCGCAAACGTTTACGTATTCATTGGGAACCGGAGGTGATAATTCGGCGTTTACGATCAACGGAAATCAATTGATCACGAACGCAGCATTTAACGCTGCAGCGCAGCAGTATTACCATATCCAGGTAACCAGCACGGAGGTCAGCAGTCAAATGACGTTCACAATGCCACTGACGATCGTGGTCGTCGCGGCAATTAACCCACCTCGTATTGCCGTTTCGAATAACTCAATCGCCGATAGCGCATCAGTTGGCAGCGTTGTGGGAACGCTCAGTTCGTACGGAAGCGCGGTTGCGCCGTTTACGTATTCGCTGGCAACGGGCGGAGACAATTCCGCATTCACGATCAACGGTAACCAATTGGAAACGAATATCAGCCTGAATGCATTGGTGCAAACGTACTACCATATTCAAGTGACCGCCGTCGATCATAATGGGACGTCATTTACGACTCCGCTGACGATCGTCGTCACGCCATCCAAGGGTAATGCTCCGTACGCGATCACACTCGATAATAATTCAATTTCCGATAGCGCATCGGTCAATACCGTGATCGGAAATCTAAATTCGTACGATGTCGATTCGAAATTCGGGCCGTTGACATTCATATATTCGCTGGGATCGGGCGGAGACAATGCCGCGTTCAAGATTGTGGGCAGTCAACTGGAAGTGGCGACGGCTTTGGACGCGGCGGTTCAGCAATTTTACCATATCCAGGTGAGCAGTGCCGAAGTTGGCACAGGTGCCGCGTCATTTACGACGACACTGACTGTCATCGTCAAGCCATCAGCAACCACGGGACATGCTCCTTATGATATAGCAATGACAGGGACGACCGTTCCGGATGGCACGGCCAGTGGCTACACCGTGGGTCGATTGGACACGTACGACGTCGATTCGAATCTAGCCCCGCAAACGTTCACGTATTCGTTGGGGACGGGTGGGGACAATAATGCGTTCCAGATCGTTGGCAATCAGTTGGTCACCAACGCCTCGTTTAAAGCTTCAGTGCAAGAGTACTACCACATCCAGGTGACCAGTATCGAAAACAGCACTGGAAAGTCGTTGACGATGACTTTGACTGTGGTTGTTCAACCAGCGGCTCCCACGGCCATCAATTTGACCGGCAACAGCATTCCGAGTAGTTCAGCAACGGGCACCGTTGTAGGGACCTTGTCGACGACCGACGCAGACTCGACCGTGTTCACGTATGCGCTGGGAACTGGTGGTGACAACAGTGCGTTCCAGATTGTTGGGAATCAGTTGGTCACCAATGTCAATGCGCCCTTGAAAGCCAGTTACTCAATCCAGATCAGCAGCAAAAACCAATTCGGGTTGACGTTAACTCAGACCTTCATCGTGACAACCTTCTGATGATGGGTGACTCCAAGTTTTACGGCGGGAGATTCAGGACATCCGAATGTCAGTCGCCATCACGACGGGCGTTCTATTGAGCCCTTCCTTTCGAAGTTCGTCTGGACTGGATGAGGACTCACGTCCCAGTTAACTGACGTTCTCGTCCATTGCAAGACTGGACACAAATGGGAAACGCCGCTTCGTGAAGGCACGCTGTTATGAAGCATTTTTCCGTTGAACACAATCTTCTGAGTCCACAATCGCATTTCGAACGACGACATTCGGGGTATCGAATTGGAGTTTCCTGAGATTGATCTCGCGGTTAAGGTATCGTGCAACCTGTGACTTGGCCGTGCGATTTCGAAATTCGGACGAGTGGGGCCAGTCATGCCAACAGTATTCGTTCAACTGAGATTGGATGCATGTCCGAGGTACGTGGAATTATTTTTGACATGGATGGGACGCTGGTCGATTCCCGACTCGACTTCGATGCGATGCGGCGCGAGATGGGGTTGCCAGTGGGAACCTCGATCTTGGAAGGGTTGGCGACTGTGCCTTACGGGCCGATTCGCGAACAGATGTTGAACACCATGCGAATCCACGAGCTGCGCGGGGCTGATGCGGCAGTCTTGTTCGAGGGCGTGACCGAATTCCTTGATCACATTGACGAACTTGGTATCGTCGCGGCAGTTTTGACGCGAAACTCGCGCGAGTCGACGGATCGAACGCTCGATCGGTTGAAGCTTTCGTTCTCGCAGGTTGTGACGCGGGAGGACGCACCCCCCAAACCCGATCCCACGGGCGTCAAAATGATCGCTGAACGCTGGGGATTGCCGACGCATCAAGTCATTGTCATCGGTGACTACCTTTTCGATCTGCAAGCCGGACGACGGGCCGGGATGCGTAGCATCCTGTTTGCTCCGAATATGCTTCCTCATTTCGCCGACGAAGCCGATTATGTTTTGCGAAACTTTCGCGATGCGGGGTCGTTGCTTCATGAATTGCAGCAAGGACGCGCATGATTCCCGATCACGATTTTGAGGATTATCGTAATCGACGAGTCCTGGTTATGGGCCTCGGTTCGTTTGGCGGCGGACTTGGAGCGGTGAAGTTCCTGGTCGCTCGCGGTGCGATTGTAACGGTGACCGATCTGCGTCCCGCTGAAAAACTGACTGAATCGCTGAACGAGCTGCGCGAGACGCCGCCAGCGCGACTGGTACTCGGTGGTCACAACGAAGCCGACTTTCTCGAAGCGGAACTGGTGGTCGTCAATCCGGCCGTGAAACGGGATTGTCCTTATCTGAATGCCGCGATTCGTGCCCACATTCCGGTCACGAGCGAAATGAATCTGTTCTGGAAATGGAACCGGGCACCCGTGATCGCCGTCACGGGCAGTAATGGCAAATCGACTACCACGGCGATCATTCATGCGATCATGAAACAGGTCGTGCGGCAGCAACCCGGACGACAGGCTTGGCTGGGTGGGAATATTGGCTCCAGTTTATTGCCGTCGGTCGAACAGATCCACTCCGAGGATATCGTGGTGCTGGAAATGAGCAGCTTTCAACTGTCGGACCTCGATCGATTACAGGTCAGTCCACACGTGGCCGTTGTCACGAATTTCGCTCCGAATCATTTGGATTGGCATCCCGATCTGAACCACTATCGCGCATCAAAGCAAACGATTCTGCGATGGCAGTCGGCCACGGATTTCGCCGTATTGAATGACGATGACGACGATGTTAAAGCTTGGGCCGTTCGAGGCGAACGCGTCGGTTTCGGTTTGAAAGACGACGGGCGAATGGGTGCCTTCTATACCGACGCGGCCGCCATCGTACGGTCGAAGTCTCGCAATCAACGCTGGCCATTACGTGATTGGCTGAAGCTGCCGGGTCAGCATAATGTCGCCAACGCGCTGGCGGCAATTGCAGCAGCGATGTCTGTCGGAGCAGACATGAACAGTATTCAGACAGCAATCGAAAGCTATGAACCGTTACCGCATCGACTACAATTCGTCGGCGAAGTGGCGGGGCGTCGATTCTATAACGATTCGTTGGCCACAACGCCCGAATCAACGATGGTTGCGCTGGCGGCATTCGATGCGCCCATCGTGCTGCTGGCAGGCGGTTACGACAAGCATGTCGACTTGACGCCGATGTCCGAAGCGATCGCGCATCACGCCAAAGCGGTCTCGCTGATGGGCCAGACGGCAAGCACGCTCTACGAACGGATCATCGCGTGTGACGACAATCGGTGCGATGTTTCCGTCCCTCAACCCACGTTCGCGGCGGCATTCCGCTGGGCCGTCGATCACTCGGGACCGGGTGATGTGATCCTGCTGTCACCCGGCTGTGCCAGTTACGACTGGTTCCGCAATTTTGCCGATCGTGGTTCCCAATTCGCTGAACTGGTTCGGCAACTGTGATCTGGCTAAAAGCATCATTCGACGACGGGGCCAGACATTGGCGGCGTCTCGAAGAATCGACCGTCATCCACAAGTCGAGGATCACCCGTCCGCGTCAATTCATCGATGAGTCTTTTTTCCATTGTCATTCGAGCTTGAGTGTATTCCGGATCTGCGGCGACGTTCTTAAGTTGATGCGGATCGGTCTTCAGGTCGTACAACTCCTCGCGCGGTCGTTTGCCATAGACCCAGTCAAAATGAGATTTCCATTCCGGATTGTTCCGGGCGCCGATCATCCAGGCCTTGGTCGGCCCGGCATCCACATCGTGAAGCGTGCATCGAGTGACTTCAGTCAATTCCGTGACACTCGGTGGATTTTCACCATCCAATCGATAGGGGTCACCCAGTGGCCAGCGGCCTGGTCGGAAGTTAATGATGTAGAGAAATTCATGCGTTCGGATGGCACGCTGCGGATACGGGGTGAAGTCGGCCCGAGCGTCATCCGTATGACGTTCGCGACCGATGAAAACCGCCGAACGCCGAGGATCGACGCGCCCCTCTTGCTCGGATTTCAAGACATCAACAAGGCTGCGACCGGTCATCGTCTCAGGCACGTTGACCCCCGCGAGTTCAAGGAACGTCGGCGCCAGATCAGTCAGACTGATCAGATCATCGACAATGCGACCACCCTTTGTTCCTCCGCCTCTAATGGCCAGCGAGACGCCAGAGCCAAAGTCGTACAAGTTGCACTTGCCGTGCGGAAAGCCCGGCGCTCCGTGGTCACCGCTGACAACGATCAGCGTATTGTCGAGTTCACCGAGTAGCTCGAGCTGGCCGATAAGTTCTCCTAGCGCCGCATCTAGCGCCTGGACTTCACCGAAGTAATCGGCCACATCTTCACGGACGACAGCAACGTCCGGTAGAAATTTTGGCATTTTCCCGCGTAAATCATCGGCGTTTATGTTCCACAGCTTTCGCCCGGACCCTTTAACCCACTTGCGATGCGTGTTGGTTGGACCAAACCAATAGCAGAAGGGCTGCCCCTGATGGCGCGCAGCGAGAAATCTTTGGAAGTTGTTCGAGACTTCGTCGTATAAGTCCTGTTTCGCGGACTCGATCGAACGTCCCTCGGCAACGATTTTGACGACACTGCTCGAGAAGTGTCGAAAACCTTGACCGGCGTCCTCGTAGGCATATCGCTGACCACCGAACGGCGCGTCAACCGGCTTGCCGGGACTCCAGACTTTGAAGCTCTTGCCGATATGATATCCAGCGTCGCGCAGCATCAATGGAAACGCCGGTTGCGATCCATCCCAAATGGCACCACTCAGAATCGCACCCCGTCCCGTCCTCCAGAAATGCTGACCCGAAATCAGCGCGCTGCGACATGGCGTACAACTTGGCGCAGAAACGAAAGCGTGTCGAAACAAAACTCCTTCGCGTGCGACGCGATCGAAATTCGGTGTCTGCACCAGGTCGTTGACCGTGCCCGGACCGTCGATTCTTGCGTAAGCACTTGTATGGCGACCAAAGTCATCACCGAAGACGAACAGAATGTTTGGACGTTTCTCACCTTTCGCCATCAAATTTGAAGGCACGACAAACAGAACGATCAGAACTAAGATTCTGAAACAGAATCTCATCAGCGTAATCCCCAATCCATGCGAACAATCATTGTCGACGGACAACATCTTCATATTTGATATTTCCATCCGTATCGTGAAATCGAATTGACATTGTGGGAACACTCTGTGTTCGATCAACATTCACTGAAAGAAACCCGCCTGAGACTCTCAAAAATCGATGAATTCCTGGAAAATAATCTTCTTGTTTCCACCCGCCCGCGTGCGGATCGCTACCTGGTCCAACGGAATATTCCCGCACACCGGTTGCAGGATCGACCGACTGGTACTGCCAATGCCGATCACCACAAAGCACGACCATTTTCTGTTCAGCAAGGAATTCACGTAGTTCTTTTCCTTCGTGAGAATACCCGGCATTGGCATGATTGTCCTTCTTCGTCGGGCGATCGGGACCAACGATGGGAGTTGGGCTGATCAAAACTCGAAAGGTGGCATCGGACGTGCGAACAGTCTCTTTGAACCACTGCTTCTGCTCTTTTCCCCAAATGGTTTTCTCGGGTCCGTCAGCCATCGTGAGAGGACTGCGAAAATCTCGCCCTTCGACCATCCAGATCTGCAACTCTTTCCCCCAACGGACCGTCCGATACGTCGATTTGCCAACCGGAACCTGTTCGCGAAACGCGGCTTGTCCCTGACGAAACGTGAATTCTCCCATGAAGGCTGTTGGCATCGTCGGCCAGCAGTCGTTCAGCCAGGTATCATGATCGTCCTTCATGAAGTAAGCGGAGATGTTTCGATGAAATTGCACATTTGTCGGCAAACTGTAGGTCCGCTGCCAGTGATATCTGGCAAGGTCGAGGGTTTTGGCCAACTCGTCGTAGTAAACGATGTCACCTGTATGGACGAAAAAATCGGGGTTTAATCGGGAGATTGCCGAATAGAGTTTGAAACCATCTGGCGAATCCTGGTCGTCGTTGCCGAAACAGGTGACGACGGCAAATGAGACTGGTTTCGCGTCGTGGGCGATCGGTGCGGTTCTGAATTCTCCCTCGAGCGACGCGCCGGAAGTTTGTGCGATGGATCGGGTTTCGATGCGGACTTGGTATTTCGATGCGGGTTTTAAATTGGTTAGTGAGAATTGGCGTGTAAAGTCAGCCAGAGGATCGACGGGCTGCCAGGGCGTTTCATGCCAGTCGTCCCCGCTCGTGCGATAGAGCACACGTACGTCACCGTCTGTGCCAGGTACGGCTTCTTTCAGCGACGCGATCGTGACTCCGTCTGGAAAAAAGATCCCTTTAACAGGAGCATCGCGATTTCGAATCTCCTTGATATCCCCCGAGTATTCGATCCGCACTTGTGGTCCATCAAACGGATTTCGATTGGCACGCAGTGTGAGTCTGGTCCAGATTATGGCGGAGGTATCGTGAACTTCACCGATCTTAATGCCCGTTGCCAAATAAGGGCCTTGATCGGCAAAGACAGCGTCGAACGTCAACGACGACATCAAGAAAATGCCGGACCAAACAATCTGCCTTATGCCGCTTCGCATCATTCGTGATTATCCGTTTGTAAAAAGGTTCAAAGATCCTGAGAGCACGTCACCCGTCTTTCGTCGCCGTGTTATGAGGTCCGCTGATAGACTACGACGTAGCCATCGGCCTTGGGTATGAACGATTCGGCCTCTCGATCCCAATGATAAACGGTACTCCTTCCACCGATGATGCACACTACCCCGACGCGCTTGTAATAACGCTCCAAGTACGATTGCTTCCATTCGAAGAGCAGTTTTTCGCCGTTGTTTTGTTCCATCCAGGAATAAATGACTTGGACATCGACGATATACGCCGGTACCGCGCGTTCGATCTCGGCGATCATCTGTTCGTGCATCCGGTGCGCAAAGGGCTGCGGCTCCATCATCGGATAAGTGTAGATAAATCCCGTGGCGGATCGCCGCTGAGACAAGAAATAGAGTTGCGGTTCCGATCCCAAAACGGCGATCGTGTCAGTTGTTTGAGTATGCTCGCGAACATAGTTTGCGATGGTCTGACATTCCGGAAACGGGTTGGCTCCATAAAGTTGACGGCAAAGTCGCATCGGATCTGTAAGGAAGAAAAACCCCGCCTGCAGCAGAACCGTTGGAATGACCGCCAGCGTTAGTACGATCACCGATCGATACCAGTGATCGATGGATGGTTCGGCTGCGGCAACGGGATCGACACTTGGAAGATACGATGGTTCCTGTTTCTCGCCAGTTGTCCCGTTCGAATGCCGCGAATCTTTCATTGATGCTTTGTCGAATTGCCCACCAAACAACCGACAACCGATTCCTGCCAGAATCGCCAAGGCTGGCTGGATGACGACAAAATAGTGCTGACGAAAAATGAAGCTCGGCAAAACGCACATTGCCGAAAACACGAGATATCCGCAAACGAACCAGCACGCCTCGATATTCATTGACCAAGCAGCGAGCGGTGTTTGATCGGTCATTCGATCGCGAACGGCCGAGATTAATCGCATCAGGATTTTAGCCGACACAGCGATCAGTCCGAGTGCCGCTAATAACCACAGCGGATAATTGTTTCCAATCACCCAGTACGTTCCCTTCAGCCCACGGTCAAATCCCTCGCGCCAAGTGATGTATTGGACGTAATGAGCGGCATAGTCGATTGTCCAGAATTTGAAACTGTCCCACACTCCTGCGTACCAAAGCCACAAACAGGTAAGCAGGTACGGAAGCGTCGCACCCACGTTGTACGCCGCAAGCTCACGCAGGCTACCGAACCAACGGGATTCTCGGTCGAAGATGATTCGCACGAGCAGACAGATCTCGCCAAAGACGATCAAGAAGAGTCCTTGTTGTTTCATTAAAAACGCCAACCCCAGCAGCAACCCGCTGCTGACAGCGAGTCGCCAATCACGAAATCGCGTGTAGCGCCACAGGACGATTGTCCCAGCAAGGCCATAGAATGAAACAAAATGCGTCGCGTGCGCATTCATGCCGAACATTGAGACGCTGATCGAAAGGATGGAATAATTAACGACCGCAGCTCCGGCGGTGATGTCATCGAACAATTGGCGGGTGAGCACAAAGAGCAACACAATCGCGGCGAGATTCACCGCAAGCAACCCGAAATGAACCCCCTCAGTGGTCTGACCAAACACGGCCATCAGGCCCGCGAATGCCAAGTACGTTCCCGGTAGTTTCATGTTGTACGCGAACTTGTAGGGGGGGACGCCGCTTAATAGCAGTTGACCGGCATACGCGTACTCACCTTCATCGCGATCCAGTGGAAACGAAAGCAATCGATACCGAACAACAGCAGAAAAACCGAGTGCGAGGAACAGTAGAAACCAAGAAACGATACGCTGTGACTTTAATTTCATGACGTTCTTTTTTTCGATTCGTTTTGAAGATCGTGCTGCGGTCCGCCCGCTTTTCTACTTCTTCGCTTCTTCCGCGTTTTCGGCATGCCAACCGTATGTGACGTACTCGCACTTGTACGAGCCATCGTTGAACAAATCCACGATCGCATACCCTTCTCCGAAGCCCTCGTAAATTCCGCGCCACCAGTTGCCGGACACCGCGCCGTTGCAATGAAAATTCACGCCTTTGATCTGAACATGGTCCACCTGATGCAAGTGACCGCTCAGGCACAGTTTCACATTCGGATATTTCGCCAGAAGGTTGATGATCGCGCCCCCGTCTGTGTGACAAGTTCCGGAACTGATCGTCGTTTCGGCCGTTGGGCCGGGCCGTTTTTTCAACATCGGTATGGCCGAGACGATTGGAACGTGCGACCAGATCAAGATGGGAGTCTGTTTTGGCACCGCAGCCAATTCTCGATTCAGCCAGTCAAATTGTTCTTCATCAAGATAAGCCGCATAGTTATCGGGTTTGGCTCCGGGCTGTATGCCGTCCAGCGCGATGAAATGCCAACCGGCTTTGGCAAAGCTGTAATAGCGATGAGGAATTCCTAAGGACTCAACCGCCCAGAGTTTTCCAAAGTCGACCTCCGATCCTGTTGCTTGGCTTTTGGCCTTATTCCACCCCCAAATATCGTGATTGCCGATACAGGCCATTGTCGGTATCGAGATCTCTGACTTCAGCACCTTGGACCACAAATCCCATTGGAGTTTCGTCCGATCCCGTGTCTGCTCGAACGCATCCATCACTTGATCACCACCGAACAAGATCAAATCAGGTTTTTGCTTTCGGCCCTGTACGTGTTGCAGGCACGCCGCCATTCCATTGTCAGCCCGCAGCTCCGGTTGCACATGGACATCGGTCAAATGGGCCACGCGCAACACTCGCTGACGTTCGCTGCTAACAGCAAACGAAGTGTGCGGTAGAATCAATCCACCAGCAAGTCCTGTCGTGGCGGCAAGAAAGTTTCGACGTGAGAATCCGCCACGTGATGCGGCTTTGGTCGTACTGCCGAAATTCATCATTTTTCCGTACCTTCGAAGTTCATTTTCAATCGAGCGGCAAACACCGCGATTCGGTTACGTGCGCGAGCGGCCGCTGAATTTAACTCGGTTCGAGCACAAGAACCAAGACAAGCACCTGCGATCTTGGCGGATTTTCTCTGTCGTAATCAAAAATCACCGAACCTTTTTCGTAGCGAATGTCTCGTTTAATGCAAGCATTGATGTTTCCCGTACAGCGGCAGCCGAGACGCTCGAAAGAGATTTGTTTCGTCTGTTCCGAACATGGGTTCTAAGCGGAAGGCATCGGTGACGGTTAGCTCAGTGGACAGAGCACCAGATTCAAACTCTGGCAGTCACGGGTTCGAATCCCGTACCAAGCGTCGGCTGATAACCGGCTCCACGAATGGGTCGCGAGATCCATTCGACCGTCTGCCCAAGGAAGGTGAATGATCGTTGGATTGGCCATCGTCGTGGTTCGCCGCGTCACTGGCAAGTAAAAGTTTAGTCCACCCCCTCGACAATTGTTATTGCCAGCGATTCCGTTTTTGGTTAGACCGGCATCCATTCCTGCTCG
>Ga0181528_10002199_pt1 | contig 11959 bp, 13 predicted proteins | sample PEATcosm2014_Bin_47_FD_119742 | JGI IMG/M metagenome (GOLD analysis project Ga0181528, IMG submission 119742) | Peatland microbial communities from MTU Mesocosm Facility, Houghton, MI, USA - PEATcosm2014_Bin10_10_metaG | ecosystem: Environmental > Terrestrial > Soil > Wetlands > Peat | place... | reverse complement strand
CGCCGCCGGGCGGGTTGAACCAGGTCTGGGGCTTGATGGCCACGGTGGGCTGGCGCAGGCTGATGCGGGTCACGATGCCGGCGAAGGCGGCGTTGGCCTCCGGCGCGAGATGCTCGGCCACGAACCACGTCAACACGCCCACGCTCACCCCGAACAGCACGAAGGGCACCATCATGCGCGACAGGGCTCGTCCGCCGAGGCGCACCGAGGTCCATTCGCCCTCGCGCGAGAGGCGGCTCACGCCCAGGCTCACGGCCAGGATGACGGCCAGCGGAAAGGCGTTGCACAGCATGGCCGGGAGCAGGAAGAGCAGCAGTCGCGACACCGTGCGCAGGCTCACGTGGTGCACGATGACGAGGTTCATCAAATAGTACAGGCTGTCGCCCAGCAGCATGACGAGGATGACCAGCACGCCGACCGTGAAGGGGGCGCTGATCTCTTCGAGCAGGTAGCGGTCGACTCGGCCCATGGTGGATCAGTCGGGGTGCAGCCGGGCTTTGTAGACGGAGAAGCCGTGCCCGGCGAGCAGGGCGCTGAGCTGGTCGAAGTGCCGGTCGTCGTCGTACATCCCGATGATGGCGCCGCCGCTGCCGCTGAACTTGGCGCTGGCGCCCGTGGAGCGCGCCAGCTCGATCATGCGCAGGTTGGCCGGCCCCAGGGCGTCGTCGCCATACAGCCTTCTGCGCAGGTCGAAGTTGGCGTCCATGAGGCCGTGCACGGCCTCCAGGTCGCCGCGCTCCAGGGCCTCGCGGCACTGCTCGGCGTAGTGGGCGAACTGCGCCATGGCGGCGATGACCTCCTCGTCGCCGCGCTCCCAGCGCACCCGCACCGGGGAGTGGATGCCGCTGGAATCGCTGGGATCGCGCACCATGGCGATGTACAACGGCGGGAAGCGGTCCAGATCCATGGGCACGTACAGCCCGTGCCCGTCGCGTTCCATGCGCTCGCGGTCGAAATCCATGTACACGGCGCCGCCGTAGACCTGGATGACACGGTCCTGGAGGCCGGCGGTGAGCCCCAGCTCCTTGGTCTCCACGTTGCGCACCAGATTCGGCAACAGCGGCTTGCCGAGCTCCTCCTCGGTGATGTCGTAGAACTCCATGAGGGCGCGGAGCGTGGCCGTGACGATGGCGCTGGAGCCGGCCAGACCCACGCCGCGCGGGATGTCGGTGTCGTAGCGCACCGTGAAGTTGGCCCGCGGCAGCATCAGGCCGCGTTCCAGGCACTCCTCGTAGAAGCGCTTGCAGGTGGCATAGACGAGGCGCACGCCGCCGTAATAGCCCTCACGCGCGGCGGTGGCATAAAGCTCGTCGAGGCCGGCGAAGCTGTGCGCGTCGTGCTGCGGGTGCGACTCGATGACCAGCTCGGGGCTCTCCCACAACAGCACCCGCGCCGCCCAGTTGTGCACCATGACGGCGATGGTCTTGCCGAAAAAGCCGTCCGAAGGGTTGCCGATGAACCCGAGGCGCGCGTGGCACTCGGTGGCGATGAGCCCCGTGCTGTGCATCAAGGCACCTCCAGGCCGGAAAACAGGCAGGCGCATTCGAAGGCGCTGGTGGCAGCCGAGTCGCTGCCGTGCACCAGATTCTCGCGCGGGCCGCACTCGAACTCGGTGCGCAGCGGCTCCAGCACGGCGCGCCAATGGGCCACGGCGTCCTCGCGCTCCAGAATCAAGGTGAGGCACGGACCCGAGCACATGAACGCGATGAGGCCCTCGAAGAAGCCCTTGCCGTCGTGCACGGCATAGAAGGCGCGCGCCTGGGCCTCGGTGAGGCGCACCATCTTGGCGGCGCGCAGGGTAAAACCCTCCGCCTCGATGCGCGACAGCACGGCGCCCACCAGCCCGCGGCGCAGGCAGTCGGGCTTGAGAATGGCCAGCGTTCGCTCCATGATCACGATCCCATCTCGAAGTCCAAACCGATGTCCACCGCGCTCGCCGAATGCGTCAGCGCGCCGACACTGATGTAGTCCACGCCCACCGCGGCGATGGCCGCCACGGTCCCTAGATTGACGCCGCCCGAGGCCTCCGTGGCGGCGCGCCCGCGGCACAGCGCCACGGCGGCGGCCAGTTGGTCGAGGCTCATGTTGTCGAGCAGCAGCACGTCCGCCCCGGCGTCGAGGGCCTGGCGCGCCTGCTCGAGGGTGTCGACCTCGACCTCCACGCGCAGCAGCGGATTGCCGCGCCGCGCCGCCGCCACGGCGGCCGCCACGCCGCCGGCCGCCACGAGATGATTGTCCTTGATGAGGATGCCGTCATCCAGGGCGAAACGATGATTCGTGGCGCCGCCGGCGCGCACCGCCGCTTTCTCCAACGCGCGCAGCCCGGGGGTTGTTTTGCGCGTGTCCAGAATCACGGCCCCCGTGCCGGCCACGTCCTCGACAAAGCGCCGCGTCAGGGTGGCCACGCCGCTGAGGCGCTGCAACAGGTTGAGCGCCAGCCGCTCACCGCTCAGCATGGGGCGCGCCGCGCCGTGCAGCGTGGCCAGCGTGTCGCCCGGCGCGAAGGCGTCGCCGTCGGCGGCGTGGGCCTCGAAGGCCACGTCGCCCAGCAGCTCGAACACCAGGCGCGCCGGTTCGAGACCGGCCAGCACGCCATTGACGCGCGGCACGAAACGGGCCTTGGCCCGCGCCGTGGGCGGCACGCAGCGGGTGGTGGTGACGTCGCCGTGACCGAGGTCTTCGGCCAGCCAGGCGCGCACGGCGTCGCGCAGGTCGAGGTCGCTCATGTGCCCACCACCAATGGATCGCGCAGCCGCGCCAGCAAGGCGATGGCCGACAACGCGGCGAGATGGCTGGTCTTGGGATTGTCCGGCGACGGCACGTTCTCGACCGTCACGTCCAGCCGCCCGAAAGCGCCCTCGGCTTCGATGTGGTGCACGTTGCGCGTGGCGGCCGGATCCGCCACGACGCGCACCTCGGTGCGCTCCGCGCCGATGCCCGCCAGGCTCAGTGCGGCCGCCACGTTGACGTTGGCGGGAAACGCCGCCACCGCCTCGCGCGCCGTGCCGTGGAAGATGACGGTGGCCTCGGCAAGCGCTTCTAAATCGATTTGGTGAGCCACCACATAGGGCGCGCCGGCCAGGCCGCGCGGCGGCTTGGTGGTGGTGAGTCGCACGCGCGTCAGGCCCGCGGGCCGCGCCGCGCGGATAGCGTCGAGCCCAGCGATGGCGCCCGTGGGCAGCAGAATGGTGCGGCCGGCGGCGCGCGCGCGATCCACGAGATCCTCGCGGCCCAGCAGCCCGCCCACGCTCATCACCAGCACGTCGCGCCCGGCGGCGAGGGCCGCTTCCACCACGCGCGGCGCCACGGCGGCGGCGGCGGCTTCCACGATCAACTCGGCGGCCTCGCACAGCGCCGGCAGATCGAGGGCCGGCGGCGGGTCATGCAAGGCGGCCAGCAGCGCCTCGCGGCGCGCCGCATCGACCTCGCACAGGCCCACCAGGCGGGCCTCCAGTTGGCCGCCGTCCAAGGCGCGGCACAAGGTGGCGCCGATGGCTCCGGCGCCCACAACTCCCACTCGCAACGGCTCGCGCATTCGACTACCTCTCTGCCGCGTCTCGGAGCCACACCATTTTCTAAGCAGCCTGCGCCGGATCTTCTCCGGCTGACGGCGACACCGGACGGACTACCCGGCCGCGACCATCGACACCTCTTCCCGGCGCACCACCCCCAGCCCCTCCTCGGAGAGGAGGGGAGTCCGAGCGTTTCCCCTCCTCTCCGAGGAGGGGTTAGGGGTGGTGCGCGGCGAAGCGCCTCCGCACATAATCAACGACAGCCTGCAAGTAGGCTCCCAAACTGGTGATCGGGTGCCCAGCCGGCTCTTCGTCGGACCAGGAAGCCGATGACTCCTCACTACTCTCCATGCGCGCCCTCGATGATACCACCGGGCAGCAGAAGGGCATTGTCGATCAGCCGCGCATGTGGGAATCGCACCGCCAGGCACAGCCGGCCCGGCTCGTCCAGCGCCGACATGGGCACCAGCGTGTCGGGATCGACGAGGCTCACGTAATCGATCTCGGCCGGCGGATCGGACTCGATGACCGCCGCGGCGGCATCCTCGAGGGCCATGGCCGGCCGTTTGCCCTTGTCCGCCAACCGCTGCGCCGCGAGGAGGGCACGGTAGAGGCAAGTGGCCGCGGCGCGCTCCTCGGGGTCGAGATACTGGTTGCGGCTGCTCATGGCCAGGCCGTCGGCTTCGCGCACGATGGGCATGCCGACGATCTCGATGCCGAGGCCGAGGTCGGCGCTCAGGCGGGTGATGATGCGCAGTTGTTGGTAGTCCTTCTCGCCGTAATAGGCGCGCGTCGGCAGGACGAGTCCGTGCAGCCGCGCCACGACGGTGGCCACGCCTCGGAAATGGCCGGGCCGCGAGGCGCCGCACAAACCCTCGCCGAGGCCCGCCACGTCGACGCTGGTGGCGAAGCCGTGCGGGTACATGGTCTCGTCGCGCGGGGCGAACACCACCGCCACGCCGGCCGCCGCGCAGGCCGCCACATCGCTGTCGAAGGTGCGCGGATAGGCGGCGAAATCCTCGCCGGGGCCGAATTGCTTGGGATTGACGTAGACGCTGGCCACGGCCACGTCGTTGTCGGCCGCGGCCCGTTTCAGGAGACTGACGTGGCCCGCGTGCAGGTTGCCCATGGTGGGCACGAAGCCCACGGTGCGCCCCTCGCGCCGCCGCGCGCGGGACCAGGCCATCATCATGGCGGGGTGGTCGAGGACCAACGGCGTTTCGGGGATGGACAAGGCAAATGACCTCAGGCGGCGGCTCGCAGCCCCACGCGCGCCAGTTTATGCCCGAGCAGCAGACAGGGGAAGACCAGGTTGCCGGCCAGCAGCGCCACGTTGCGCCCCGCGCCATCGCCGCCGCCGTGGTGCGCCGCCGCCGCCAGGGCCGCCACGAGGCCGATGGTCGCCACGTAGGCCACCGTCAGGCTGGGCACCAGCCGCGCGCGCAGCATCGACCACAGGCAATAGAAGGCGGCGCTGAGATAGAAGAGGCCGCAGCTCAGCACGCCGAGGGACACGGTCACCCAGCCCGGCCCGCGGCTCTCGCCCGAGAACCAGCCGCTGCAGGCCAGAATGACGCCCAGCAGCAGCCCGCCACCGGCCGAGGCGAGGGCCAGGTTGCAGGGCAGCGGGAACCACCCCACCATTTCGTCACCCGGCGTGCGCACCGCCCAGGCGAGCATGGTGAGCAGCCAGGCGAAGGCCAGCAGGACGGCGTACGGGGCGTATTCGTGGCGCGCGTTGAGGGCGTCGAGGGCGCGCTGGCGTTGCGCCTGGTGCAGGCGGCGGCGCTCCTCGACGGCGCGCGCCTGCTGCCCGCCCTCTAGCGCGGCGCGCAGCTTGCGGGCGTAGACGGCGTTGCGCGGCGCGGCCGACACGGCGCCCGAGAAGTGCAGAATGGCCTGGTCCCAATCCTGGCGCTGTGAGGCGACGTCGCCCAGGAGGGCCAGGGCGGCGGCATGTTGGGTGTCGATGGCCAGGATCTTGCGGCATTGCGCCGCCGCACCGTTGAGGTCGCCGGCCTCCAGGTTGTGCACGGCGTGCCGGAACCAGTCGTCGATCTGGCGCTGGCGCTGCACCGAGCGTGTCGCCACGGGCGCCGGCGCCCCGGCCTGCACGGCATCATAGGCGCGCCGCCGCACCGGATCGGAGAGCGTGCGGTAGGCGTCGACGACGGCGATGAAATGCTGCTGCGCGGCCTCGGGATCGTCGGCCACGTCGGGGTGAAGCTGGCGCGCCAGGGTGCGGAAACGGCGTTTGAGCTCCTCGGGACCGGCGTCCCGCGAGACTCCCAGCACGCTGTAGTAGTCGCTGCCGTTGCGCATCAACTCATGTCCATGTTCAGGATGCCGTTGAAATAGCCCGTCCAGGCGTGGACCAGGAAGATCCCCACCACCACCGCCATGATCACCATGGCCGCCGCGAAGCCCACTGACACAAGGGTTTGAGTCGCGGCCGTGGCTTCTTGTTCGTAATAGTCGGCCACTTTGGCCAGCATCTGGTCGACGCTGCCGGTCGTCTCGCCGGTGCGCACCATCTGCACCGCCTGGCGCGGCATCTGGCAGGTGGCGATGAGGCAGTCGGACAGCGCCTGGCCGCCGCGCAGCTTGTCCGGCAGGGCGGTGAGAATGTCCAGCAGGTAGAGGTTGCCGCACACTGGCGCGGCGATCTCGGCCGCCTCGCCGGACATGAGGCCGGCGCCGATCAGATCGCCCAGCGCCCGCAGGTAGCGCGCCACGGCGATCTTGCGGAACAGCGGACCCAGCACCGGCATCATCAGCTTGGCCTGGTCCACTTTCCGGCGTGCCGCCTGGTTGGTGGCGTGCACGCCGCGCGCCGAGATCGCCAGGAAGATGATGACCGCGATGGGCAGCCCGAAGCTCACCAGCTTGCCCAACACGCCCAGCGGCTTGCCGGTGTTGTAGGCCATGATGAGCGGCGCGATGACGCCCACACAGAACATCGAGCACAGCATCACGAACACCACGCAGCCGAGGTAATAGAGGCGGAAGCGCAGCATGTTGCGCACTTCCATCTCCTGCTCGAAGCGCTGCGCGAGCCGCTCCATCTGCGTGTCGAGCCGGCCGTTGACCTCGCCGGCCCGCACCATGGCCACTTCCAGATGGCTGAAGAGGGTCGGTTCGCCGGCCAGGATCTGGCTCAGCGGCGTGCCGGCAGCCACCGTGCTCGCCGCCTCGCGGCAGAAGCGTGACAGGCGGCCGAAGCCCTCGGCCATGGCGTCCATCAACTCGTGAACGGTCATCCCGGCGCGCTGCGTGTGCGCCGCCTGGCGCCAGAAGGCGCAGCGCTGCATGATGGGCACGAACACGAACATGCTCGCCAGGCCTGGTGCCGCGGGCTGCGCGGGATCGCGCGGCGCGGGCTCGGCGGCGGCGTTCGGCGCGCGTCGGCGCCGGCCGCTGCTCAGCTTCTCGTCGAGCGGCTCGAGGCTCTGCAGGAAGAGGCCGCGATCCGCTAATTCCTTGCGCGCCTCGTCGCGTGTCGGGGCTTCGACCTGGCCCTCTTCGAGCCGGCCGTCAGAGGTACGCGCCCGGTAGGCGAACACAGCCATCGTCGCTCAACGCCTCCACCGCCTCGGCCACCGTCCGCCCATCGGGCAGGACCAGCTCCGGAGCCAGGTCGGCTGCCGGCCGCAACACGAAGGCACGCTGCGCGAAACCCGGATGCGGCAGGATTAGACCGGCTTCGTTAAGGGTTATACCCATAAACCACAAAAGATCGATGTCCAAAGTGCGCGGCCCCCAACGCACGTCGCGCACACGGCCATGAGCGCGCTCGATGGCCAGCCCCAGATCCAGTAACGACCGCGGCGCGCGCGTGGTTTCCAAAGCCAGCGCGGCATTGAGAAACGGGAAGCGCGCCGCCTCGCCCATGGGCGGCGACTCGTAGACCGCCGAGGCCCGCACCGCCCGCACACCGTCGGCCGCCGCCACATCGCGCGCCGCCGATTGCAGCGTGGCGAGGCGATCCCCGAGATTGGCCCCCAAGCCGATCAAGGCCGGCGTCCACGTCATGCCGTCCACCCCCGCACCACGGCATCGGCCATCCTCGCCACGCGCGCCATGGCCCGCACATCGTGCACCCGCACCACGTCGGCGCCGCCGGCAATGGCCAGCGTCACCGCCGCCGCCGTGCCTTCCAGCCGGTCATCGGGTTCCACGCCGAGCACTTCCCCGATGAACCGTTTGCGCGACGGCCCCACTACCATCGGCACGCCCAGGCCGCGCAGCTCGCCGAGGCGGCGCAGCAGCCGCAGGTTGTGGCGCGTCAGCTTGGCGAAGCCGAGGCCGGGATCCACCAGGCAGCTGGCGCGTCGGATTCCTGCCGCCTGCGCCGCGGCGAGCCGCTCGCGCAGGGCCGCCAGCACCTCCTCCACGACATCCTCGTAATCGGTAAGACTCTGCATGGTGGCCGGCTCGCCGCGCATGTGCTGCAGGATGATGGGCACGCCGCGCCGCGCCACGACCTCCGCCAGCGCTGCGTCATGGGTCAGGCCGCTGACGTCGTTGACCAGATCGGCGCCCGCCTCCAAGGCCGCCTCGGCCACGGCGGCGCGGCGCGTGTCGATGGAGAGGGGCACATCCAGTTCGGCTCGGATGGCAGCAATGACGGGCACGACGCGCGCGGTTTCCTCATCGAGGGAGACGGGCGCGGCATTCGGCCGCGTCGATTCGCCGCCGATGTCGAGCCAATCGGCGCCGTCGGCCACCATCTGCCGCGCCCGCGCCACGGCGGCGCGGACATCGCCGGCGAGGCCGTCGCCGCTGAAGGAATCGGGGGTGACGTTGAGCACGCCGAGGACGTAGGTGTGCCGGCCGAAGGGGATGGGTTGGCTGCGGAGGATCATCGTCGGCTAAGTCGCGGGGGCGGTGGCGGCACGAATCGCTTCGGACCACTGCAGGGCAATCTCCGTTGCCTCCCGCAGTTCTTCAGCGCGCCCGCTGCCGAAGACCGCATCGTAGTCGGCACGGTTGCGAAGGACGCGCAGACGCTCCAGATCGCGCCCGGCTTGCACCAGCCCCTGGTCGGTGCCGTTGTTCCTCAACCATTCGGAGACGATGCGGTGGTCCTCGCCAGTGCCGCTGAGTTCGGTCCACGGCACCACCGCCTTGGCGGCATGAAAGGCCGCATAGTAGGCCCGGCTGATGGCCGTCCGCCGCTTGGCCTCAAGGCGGCCGGACGGCAGTTGATCGATGGCGACGGCGTTGGCCAGCACCCAATAATCACGCCACACGAACGGCATCAGATCACCCCGACGTTGAGCGCGCCACCGGTAGCCTTCAAGGCTTGCATCGCCCAGCGCTCCACGAGCTCGCCGTCGAGCCGGCGACCTTCCTCCACCCCGAGGCCAGCATGAATCCAGACGATGGCGTGAGTTCTGGCCCCGGCGCCGTCGAGATCCACTGTGATCTCGACCTCGCCACCCAACATCTCGGTGATGATCGGCCGGCCCGCCTGCAACTGCTCACAGACGTCCTTGCGGCCGGCGAGGAACCGCAGCGCCTTGTCGTCCTCGGCCCAGCCATACAGGGCGGCCACGCTGTGCGCGAGCGCCAGGCACGGCTCACTGATCTCGGGATCCGTGAGGCCCAGGCGCGCCTCGATGCGCGCCAGGCGTGCTTCGATACTGGCCAGTGCGGCTTCCATACTACCGAGTATGGCGTCCGACACCGGAGCGGGCAACGGCGCCGGCGGGCTCGGCGCGATCACCTCGACGGCGCTTGGCGCGCCGCCGGGGCGCCTCGGATTGCGCTGTTCGGCCATGGTCGGCACACTTCCTGCCAAGCGAAGTTCTTCTCCGCCGCGGCCCCTCCTCCGCGCGTCACGGCTGCTGCATCACCACGGCCGCCGCCTCGCCGGGCGGCAGGTCGATCTCCTTATCGGTGACGGCCGTCGGCCGGCCGAAAAGCAGGTGAAGCTGGTGTCCGCCGGCCTCGACTCGCACCACGCCCGGTTTCGTGGACGGATTGGCGGCCAGGATGAGCGAATCCGACGCGCCGGCCTTCACTGCGCCCTCGCCGTGCGCCGTCTGCACCTGCCAGAACGGAAACCGCGCCGCCAGCAGCCGCGGCGTGAGCTGTCGCACCTCGTCGGCCAGCACCTTGACGTCCGCCCAACGCGTCTCGAAGCCCTTCGGATCGCGCTGCACGTCGAACCAACTGTAGTAGATCAGTCCGGTGGCCCCGGCGATGAGGCATTGGTAGGTCATGTTGCGCATCTCGGCCAGGGTCGGGGCGCGCATCTTGGCTTTCGCGGCGGCGTCCTTCTCGTAGCAGGCGTGATCGAAGATCTGCGGCACCATCCACAAGGCGCGGCCCGGCGCGCCGGCGTCGCGCGTCTTGGTGGTCCAGTCGAACGGCATGGACAGCGGCTGGTCCGGGATGGGATAGGGATCGGAGCCCAGAATGTCGCACGTGTCGGCGTAGCGCTCCATGGTGCCGACCTGATAGAGCACCGCCCAGCACGGATGATTCGGATCCAGGGCGCGCACCTGCTGGTAACGCTTGACGAGCACGTCGTGCATGGTGGTGGGCAGTTCGTCGTTGATGTACCACGCCAGCAGGGCGGGGTGATCGCGGAAAGCGGTGACGACCTTCGCGGTCATCTTGTCCACGTCCGTCTCGCCGAGCACGGATTTCGGCCGCCAATCCGTCTTGTCGTAGAAGTCCTTCACCGAGAAGATGACCTTGAGCCCCACGGCCTGCGCGGCGTCGAGCTTGGCGCGAATCTCCTCCAGGCTGCCGCTGTAGCTGTTGTAGGGCATGACGCAGTTGAAGCCGGCGTCGGCGATGGTCTTCAGCTCGGCCGGTTTGAAGTCGCTCAGGTACAGGCCGAGGGGGAAGAAGGGCTTGCCGTCCACCATGAGGAGGGGGTGGCCGGCGTCGTTGGAGACGTACACCGCAGGCGTGGCGGCCTCGGGCACTTCGACCTCCAGCGCCACCCGCCCGAGCTCGAGGCCGCCGGCGGTGAGGGCGACGGCCAGGGCATGGCGCCCCGGCGGCAGGTCGCCGAGACGGAGCAGTGTTTGGACCCAGCCTTGCGGCTTGGTATCGGGCTCGGCCGCCAGCGCGCGCCACGGCTCGCCGTCACGCAGGTACACGCGCAAGGTCAGGCCATCGGCCACATGCGCCTCGCGCGCCTGCGGGTCGATGCGGGTCTGCAGCCAGACCGACTGCTGGCCCTTGTAGAGGTAGGTGCGGTCGCGATAGGTCGCCATGAGCCGCGCCGCCAGCGCCGGCGGGATGATCTCGGTCACCTCGGCGTCATCGAACCACGCCGTGCCCGTACATCCCTTGCGCAGATACAGTGTCAGCGACACGCTGTCGGCCTCGGCCGGCACGGCGGCCTCGGCGCTCACCTGCTCCCAGTCGTGATCGCCTTTGAAGCCGGTGGGATACTCACCGCCCAGGTATTGGCCGCCCTTGGACCACTCCATGCACACCGTGGCCCCGGAGTCCTCGCCCTGCACGCCGCGCGTCTTGATCCACGCCGAGAAGCGATAGTGATGGCCGCTCTTGACGTGCAAGGGCGTGGTGGCCAGTTGGTAGACCTTGGGGTCGGTGTTGACCACCTTCAGACTGGCGACACCGCCGTGGGCGACAGTGGTGTCGAGGCTGAAGTTGCTCGGCAGGCTCCAGCCCGCCGCGCCCTGCTCGAAGCCGGGGTTGGCGACGAGATTGGGGGTCGCGAGCAAGGCGGCGCACAACAACAGGCAGGCCGGCATGGGCGTCTCCGCGGCGCGACGCCGGCCGGAGCTTCTCAGGTGGCGGCCGGCGCGCTGACCTTGTCGGGCTTCGCCGTGGAGTCGCCGCTGCCCTTCTCGCTGCTGGGCGATCCGGCGCTCGTCGCCGCGGTGGTTTCCGCCGGCTTGGCGCTCGATTCGCCGTTGCTGCCGTTGCTCTCGCTGCTCTTGGGCAACGTCGTGGTGCTGGTCTTGGCGCCGTTCTTGCCGTAGTCGTTGACGTGCCAGCCGCTGCCCTTGAACACCAGGGCGGCGGCGTGCAGGACCTTGCGCACGTTGTCGCTGCCGCACTCGGGGCAGGCGGGCAGCGGCACCTTCCATTCCTGGCGCACGTCCCAGTCGTGATCACAGTCGCGGCACTTCAACTCGTAGAGCGGCATGGTTCTTTCCTCGACCCGCACCGGCCGAGCCTCATTATACGGTGTGTGCCGCCCGCATCCCGCGAAGCTTTACAAGCCCTTTACGCGACGTTAGCGCCCGGAGCGCAGTTCGACCGCGGCGCCGTTGCCGCCGCTGACCATGACGCGATACAGCGCCAGGTCGGTGGCGCCGGCCGGAGTCGCCCCGGGCTGCCACACGCGCGCCGCGCGCAGTGGCGCCAGGTGAGCGCGGATGGTGGCATCGTCGACCGTCCCGCGATCCTCCAGTGGTCCGCCTCCGAAGCGGCTCTTGGCCGGATCCGGGTTG
>Ga0181528_10002197_pt1 | contig 11963 bp, 10 predicted proteins | sample PEATcosm2014_Bin_47_FD_119742 | JGI IMG/M metagenome (GOLD analysis project Ga0181528, IMG submission 119742) | Peatland microbial communities from MTU Mesocosm Facility, Houghton, MI, USA - PEATcosm2014_Bin10_10_metaG | ecosystem: Environmental > Terrestrial > Soil > Wetlands > Peat | place... | reverse complement strand
CACCTTCCCGCACCTGTGGTGTGCCGCACCGCCGGGCGTCCAGGAGGGCCTGGTCGCCTCCGGACCCGACCGATTCTTCCGGCCGCCCTATGTCGGTGGGTGGGGTTGGCTGGGTGTGCGGCTCGACGGCACGCTCGACTGGGCGCAGGTCGGGATGCTGTGCGAGGAGGCGTTCCGCACGGTGGCGCCCGCCCGACTCCGGGCCGCCCTCGACGAGGGTGCGGGGGCCGGCGACCCCGGGACCTAGCCGTTCCGCAGGAGCTGCGCGAACGGAGTGTCCTTGTCGGCGCCCGGCTCCTTCGGCAGTCCCAGCACGCGTTCGCCGATGATGTTGCGCTGGATCTGGTCGGTGCCCCCGTAGATCGAGGGCGCCTGGGCGTAGAGGGCGGAGCCGGTGACCCCGGGCAGGAACGGGTTCCCGGTGGCCGCGTCGAGGGTCGCCTGGTCGACGGGGTCGTAGGCGTGGAGCATGCCCTGGGCGCCGACGATGCGGAGCCCGAGGTCGCGGGTCAGGCGCATGACGGCGCTCATCGACAGCTTGGCGATGTTCGCCATGCCCGGGACGTCACCGCCGGCCGCCCGGGTCGCCTTGAGACGCTCCGCGTTGAGCCGGCCCAGTTCGTTGAGGGTGTAGAGCCGGATCAGGTCCTGGCGCACGAGCGGGTCGGTGCTGGTGCCGTTGCCCCGGGCCAGGCCGGTGAGCAGGTCGTCGCGTCGGGACGGCCGGGCCGCGGTCTCGGCGCGGGCCGGCGGACGGTCGCGCGGCGTCGGGGCGAAGTCACCCACCCGTCGGTCCAGGTTGCCGGCGACCGATCCCGGCATCACGACGGTGCCGCGGCTGCCACCGCCCGTGCCCAGCCCCGACCGCTCGTAGCCCAGTGTGGTGTTGGCCACGGCCCAACCCCGGTCACGGCCGCCGATCAGCGCGTCAGCGGGCACCCGCGCGTCGGTCAGGAACGTCTCGTTGAACATCGCGTGGCCGGTCATCTCCCGCAGGGGGCGCACCTCGACACCGGGTTGGTGCATGTCGATGGCGAAGTACGAGATGCCCCGGTGCTTCGGGGCGTCGGGCGACGTGCGGGCGATCAGCATGCCGAGGTCGGCCGTCTGACCGAGCGACGTCCACACCTTCTGGCCGTTGACGACCCACTCGTCGCCGTCCAGCTCCGCCCGGGTGGTGAGCCCGGCCAGGTCCGAGCCCGCCCCCGGCTCGCTGAACAACTGGCACCAGGCCGCCCGGCCGGTGACGATGTCCCGGACCAGCGTGTCGATCTGCTCGGGGGTGCCGTGGTCGGCGATCGTCGGAGCGGCCAGCAGCAGTCCGAGGCCGTAGGGGGCGCCGACGACGCCCGCGGCGGCGATCTCGTTGGTCACCTGCACCCCGACACTCCGGGCCAGACCCCGACCGAACGCGTGGGTGGGCAGCGTCGGGGCCGCCCATCCCGAGGTGCCGAGGCGTTCCCACCACGCGGCCACGGTCAGGTCGGGATCCCAGGCGCCGCGGAGCCACGCCCGCAGCTCGGCGAGCAGTTCGGCGGTCTCGGGCAGCGTGTCGGTCACGCGGGCTCCCTCCTGGCGATGGGCACCCGGACGGGCGTCACGCCCCCACGCTAACGCCCCGCGTCGGAAGTGTCAGTCCGACTGCCGATAGCCGACCGGGCCCGTGACGGCTGCGGCGCCGCGGGCGCGCTCCCCCTCCGGCGCGTGCCACGCTGGTGGACCCGTTCCCGTACCACCACCCGAGGTGACCCATGCCCATCGCCACCACCAACCCCGCCACCGGCACGGTCGAGAAGACCTTCGACGAGATGACCGACGACGAGGTCGAGCGGATACTCGCGCGCGCGGCTACGACGTTCGCCACGTACCGGACGACGACCTTCGCCGAGCGGGGTGCCTGGATGGTCCGGGCCGCCGAGATCCTCGAGACCGAGGTCGACCGCATCGCCACCACGATGACCACGGAGATGGGCAAGACCCTCGCCGCCGCCAAGGCCGAGGCCCTGAAGTGCGCCAAGGCCTGCCGCTACTTCGCCGAGCACGCCGAGTCGTTCCTGGTCGACGAGCCGGCTGACGCCGCGGCGGTGGGTGCCGATCGGGCGTACGCGGCGTGGCAGCCCCTCGGTCCGGTGCTGGCGGTGATGCCTTGGAATTTCCCGCTGTGGCAGGCCATGCGGTTCGCCGCCCCAGCCCTGATGGCCGGCAACGTCGGACTGCTCAAGCACGCGTCGAACGTGCCCCAGTGCGCGCTGTTCTTGCAGGAGCTGTTCGAGCGGGCCGGGTTTCCCGAAGGTGCGTTCCAGACCCTGCTGATCGGGGCCTCCCGGGTCGAGGGCGTCATCCGTGACGACCGGGTCGTCGCCGTGACGCTGACGGGGTCCGGGCCCGCCGGCTCGTCGGTGGCCGCTATCGCCGGCGATGCCATCAAGAAGTCCGTGCTCGAGCTGGGCGGCAGCGATCCCTTCGTGGTGATGCCCTCCGCCGACCTGGCCCGGGCGGCCCGCGTGGCCACGACCGCCCGCACCTTGAACAACGGCCAGTCGTGCATCGCCGCCAAGCGGTTCATCGCCCACGCCGACGTGGCCGACGAGTTCGAGCGCCTGTTCGTCGCCGAGATGTCGGCGCTGGTGGTCGGCGATCCGATGGACGAGGCGACCGCGGTCGGCCCGCTGGCCAGTGCCCAACAGCAGCAGGACATGGCGGACCTGGTGGCTGACGCGGTGGCGAAGGGTGCCACGGTCCTGTGCGGCGGCTCGGTCCCCGACGGGCCCGGCTTCTTCTACCCACCGACCGTCCTCACCGGTATCACCCCGGAGATGCGCATCCACACCGAGGAGGCCTTCGGCCCCGTCGCCACCCTCTACCGGGTGGCGGACATCGACGAGGCCGTGGAACTGGCCAACGCCACGGAGTTCGGGCTCGGTGCCAACGCCTGGACCGAGGACGCCGACGAGCGGGCTCGATTCGTGCGTGACCTCGAGGCCGGGATGGTGTTCATCAACGGCAACACGACGTCCTACAACGAGCTCCCGTTCGGGGGGATCAAGACCTCGGGCTACGGCCGCGAACTCACGGCCCACGGCATCCGCGAGTTCTGCAACCTGAAGTCGGTGTGGGTCGGCGCCTGACGCCGGCTCAGGCGGCGGCGGTCGGGTCGGGCGTACCCGCCCGGCGCGCCCGCACCGCCCAGTAGCGCCGGGCCCGGGCCGGACGACGGTCGGAGCCGACCGCGGCACGTACGGCCGTCGTCCACCGCGCCGTGGCCGCATCGCCTTCGGCGAAGGCCTCGGCCGGGGTCGGGGGGTCGGTCACCCAGGCCGCCTCGAGGGCGTCCCGCTCGGTGGCGTACACGGCGGTCAGGCGGACGGGGTCGAGGAGCACGGTCCGATGGAGCACCTCGTGGCGCCACCACAGGGTGGTCGGGTCGAACCGGTCGGTCGGATCGGGGCCGAGGTCGAGTGGGAGCTCGATCGCCACGGGCTTGAAGAGGCCGGTGCAGGGGGCGGAGGTGGCCGTCACCCAGTGCCGATGGTCGCCGTCGGCCCGCAGCTCGGCCACCCAGGACCCGGTGGTCTGCGACACGGCCTTCGAACCGGCTCCGGCGTGCATGCACGGTGCCCCCTTGGCCCCCATGAGGGGGGCGAACCGGGGCATCGGCCCCCGCTGGGCGTGGGCGCGGAGCACGGTCATCAGTTCGGCCGGCGAGCCGGCCGCACACGACTGGGTCACGGCGCGCCGCTTCCGGGCCTGGGTACCCCAGGTGGGGAGGCGGGCGGCGTGCCGGGCGAACCCGTCGATGGTCAGCCCGTTACTGATCGACCGGACCCCGGACGTCACCTCCTCGACGGCCCACAGGGTCCCCGCCGTCTCCACCACGAACGCCCGGACCGGGTCGGCGATCAGGAAGCTGTTGTGGTAGGTGGCCGAGCGGTCCTCGTGCCCGCACCCGCCACCCTGGCCGTAGCGGTCGAGCAGCCCGGTGACCACGTCGACGCCGGCCGCCGCGGTGTCGGCCCGCTCCAGGGCGAGTCGCACGAGATCCATGCCCGTGAGGCCCGTCGGGGCGTAGGGCTGATCGGTGTAGACGGCCTCGTTGCCCACCACCACCCCGTGCTCGTTGGCGCCCATCTCGGCGCCCCACATCCAGAACGGCCGGGACAGGAGCACGGCGTGCGTGGCCGCCACCTGCTCGACCTCGATCCAGGTGCACCGCAGGGCGGACCCGGAGTCATGCGATTCCCGTGGACGCCAGTCGAGGTGCTGGGCCTCATTGGGATGGCGATCGCTGTTCTTCGCGAAGAGCACCCGTCCGGGGCTGACCGAGACCAGGGTGTCGCACACGCCGCGACCCTACTCACGCCGGTGCGTCAGATCAGCGGGGCGGCCCGGACCGAGAGGCGGGGGTCGAGGTGGGTGGTGTCGTTGAACCGTCGCACGACCCAGCGGTGCTCGGTCACCACCAGGTGGGAGATCGACGCGTTGTCGGCGCCGACGAATGCCCACGGACGCGACGCCGCGGCGAGGGCCAGGATCTCGCCGATGACCCCGCCGTGCACCACGACGACCACCCGCTGGTCCGGGTGGGCGGAGGCGATGCGCTCGATCCGGCCCCGGACCCGGGCACTGAAGTCGTCGACGGGCTCGCTGCCGGGGACCACGTCCCAGCGCTCCTCGGCGACCATCCGGAGGGCCATCGGATCGCGGTCGACGAACTTCTGCTCGAAGACCCATCCCTCCCACTCGCCAAGGTAGATCTCGCGGAGGTCGTGCTCCACGACCGGGACGAGGCCGGTGGCTCCGGCCAGGGGTGCCGCCGTCTCCGCGGTGCGCCGTAGCGACGTCACGTAGAGCGCGTCGATGTGCTCGGTGGCCAGTCGGGAGGCCAGACGTTCCGCCTGATCCCGGCCGAGCGCGGACAGCGGTGGGTCGGCGTGGCCCTCGAAGGTGGGGAACTCGACACCCTCGACGGCGTCCTCCGACTGGCCGTGGCGGACCAGGAGCAGCTCGCAGGCGCCTCCGGGCGCGCGGAACCGGCCCTGGGGGAACCGACGGGGTCCGTCGTCGGTGGGCACGTCGGACACGATGGTCATCTCGGCGTCAGGCGCCCAGGGTCGAGGCCGCAGCCGCCTCGAACAGGCGGTTGGGCAGGAGCCGCTTGGCCAGGACGCCGACCCGCTCGCCGGCCGGGCCCACGGACAGCCGCCGGGGTGGACGGGGGGCGGTGAGCACCTTTTCTACGACCCGGGCGACGGCGGCCGGGTCGTCGCCCCGCTGCTCGTCGCGCTCCATGGTGGAGAGGGCCCGGGTCGCCGCCGCGGCGTAGGGACCCCCGGCCGTGTCCACCGTCTCGCGGGCACCCGTGAAGCCGGTGCGGAAGTTGCCCGGCTCGACGAGGGTGACGGGCACGCCGTGGGGCTTGAGCTCCCAGGCCAGCGCCTCCGCCCACCCCTCGAGGGCGAACTTGCTGGCCGAGTAGTAGGCCTGGAACGGCAACCCGATGACACCGCCGATGGAGCTCATGAGGACGATCCGTCCGGTGCGGGCCCGCAGACTGGGGAGTGCCGCGGCCACGACCCGGACGGTGCCGAAGAAGTTCGTGTCGAGCTGGGCCTGCGCCCTCGCCACCGGGGTGCCCTCGACCGGCCCGGCCAGGCCCCATCCGGCACAGGTCACCACGGCGTCGACGCCCCCGTGGTCGGTCACCACCCGGTCGACGCCGTTCGCCACCGAGGCGTCGTCGTCCACGTCCATGGAGACCGACGACCAGGCGGCCCCGGGGGTGGCGCGTCGGCTGGCCCCCACCACCGTCCAGCCGCGTCCGGCCAGGTGGTCGGCGCAGGCCCGGCCGATCCCGGACGACGCGCCGGTGATGAGTACGACCTTGGCATCCATGGTGGTGACCTCTCGTCGTGGGTGACGTCCGTGTCCCGGCCGGCCCGGGACGGGCGGTCTGACCTCAGGACGCCTTGGCGTCCGCCTCGATGGCGGCCTGGTCGGCCTTCAGCTGCTTGGCCTCGACCTTCTGGGCGTGCTTCATGGCCGCCTCGACCTTGGCCTGCATGTCGGCCACGGCCACGACCACCAGCCCGGCCTGTCCGTCGTCGAGCGCCTCGCCGAGCTCCTTGAGGTCGCTGCGGCTCATGCCGGCGGCGGCATGGCCGGCGAGCGACCCGAGCAGGGCACCGCCGCCGGTGGTGGCGAGCAGGAGTCCGCCACCGATCGCGGCCGCCGGGAAGAGGGCGATGACCAGACCGGTGGCGAGGCCCACGCCGCCCCCCATGACGCCACCCACCCGGGTGGGGTCTCGTGCTTCTTGACGATCTTGACCTTCCCGTCCTCCCGGCGCTCCACGACGGCCGCGTCGTAGGCGTCGATGAGGCCCGCCTCGGTGTGCAGGAGGTGCACGGCCTCGTAGTCGGCCAGGGCGTCGTCGACGTTGCCGTAGACGCCCGAGTACGCGAAGAACGTGTCGATGGGCATGGTTCGCTCCTGTGATCGGGGGGGCCGGTCAGGTCCGGCACGGGGTGCCCAGGCTACCGAGGCCGCCGCGGGCCGACCACCGGGGGTGCCCGTCAGGTCGCGTGCCGCGTCCCGGCCAGCCGGCGGTCGGGGACGAACCAGACGACGGCGACCGCGGCGTACAGGACGTAGGACAGTACCGGTGTCACGAAGGCCAGCCCGATGCCGGTCGCGTAGAGCGCCAACGAGAGGTAGCCCTTGCGGTCGGAGCCGATGGAACGGCCGACATCCGAGTCGGTGCCGTCGACCCGGATGATCCGACGGACGAGGAGCGAGTACGCCAGGGCGGCGCCCAGGGCGACCACCCCGAACACGAGGGCCGGGAGGGTGTGTCTCGGGTACCGGCCGACCCACGCCGTCACGATGGGGAACAGCGACAGCCAGAACAGCACGAAGAGGTTCGACCACATCACCGTCCCGTCGATGTGCACGGTGGCCCGGAGCAGGTGGTGGTGGTTGTTCCAGTAGATCCCCACCATCACGAAGCTGAGGACGTAGACGAGCAGATGGGGGATCGCGCCCCGTAGGGCGGTGCCGGACGGCCCGTCCGGGATCGGGATGGAGAACGCCATCAGCGTGATGATGACGGCCATCACGCCGTCGCTGAACGCCTCGAGCCGATCGGTGTCGTTCAGCCGCACCGCACTCCGTCACCATCCGTCGTCACGGGACCAGCTTGGCACCCGTGACGGCCGACGGGCGGGACGCCGGGTCGCTCAGGTGCCGGCCAGGACCAGAGCGTTCCGGGATCCCGCGCAACCGGTCGGATGGGGCACGGTGGTCGCGGGCGGCCGTACGATGCCGCCATGCACCTTCGCCCGACTTCCGGCGTGATCGTCCGCATGCTCGCCCTCGTCGTGGTTGCCGTCGTGGCCGCCGCCTGTGGCTCGTCGTCCACGACGTCCACCACCTCGACGTCGTTGCCTGACGCCGCGGTGCACGCCGCGCGGTCCGAGGGTGCGTCGGCGTCCCGCACCGATGCCGCCGGGGTGGAGTGGCTGTGCCGCCCGGGCCGGCAGCCCGATCCTTGCGTCACCGGCCTGACCGCCACCGTCGTGCCCGCGTCGGGCTCGACCACCGTGCAGCACGCCTCGGTGGCCACCGATCCACCGGTCGACTGCTTCTACGTGTACCCGACCGTCAGCGCGCAGAAGGGGGTGAGCGCCGATCTCCACGTGGACCCGGCCGAGTCCGCGGTCGCCCGCAGCCAGGCCTCCCGCTTCTCCCAGGTCTGCAAGGTGTACGCCCCGATGTACCGCCAGATCACCCTGGCCGGCCTCACGGCCGGGGCCCGGGCCGCGAGTGCGGCCGTCATCGCCTACGAGGGCGTGGCGGCGGCCTGGCGCGACTACCTGGCGAACGACAACCACGGCCGCGGGGTGATCCTGATCGGGCACTCCCAGGGGGCGGCCATGCTCATCGCCCTGCTGCGACGCCAGATCGACGACGATCCGACGACACGCCGGCTGCTGGTGTCGGCCATCGTCCTCGGTGGCAATGTCACCGTGCCGGTCGGCGGGACGGTGGGCGGCAGCTTCCAGCACATACCGGCGTGCACGTCACCGTCGCAGACCGGCTGTGTCATCGCCTACTCGAGCTTCGACCAACCACCCCCGCCGGACTCGCTGTTCGGCCGACCGGGCCAGGGGGTGAGCGATCTATCCGGCACCGCCACCGTCGCCGGACTCCAGGTGCTCTGCACGAACCCGGCCGACCTGTCCTCCGACGCGGCAGCTCCACTCGAGCCCTACTTCCCGACCAGATCCCTGACCGTCGGCCTGGGTGGGCTGTCCGGACTGTCCGCGCCGGCGCTGCCCACCCCATGGGTCACCGAGCCGGGTCTCTATTCGGGACAGTGCCGTTCGACCGGCGGCGCCACATGGCTGCAGGTGAGCGCGCCGACGACCCCCGGGGACTCCCGTACGGTGGTGGGGCAGACACTGGGGCCGACCTGGGGGCTGCACCTGGTGGACGTCAACATCGCCCTGGGTGATCTCGTGACCGTGGCCGCCACGGAGTCCGCCGCCTACGGGCGCCACGGCTGAGGGTGACCGCCGCCGGAGCGCACCCCGTGCCCGGAGCGTGGGGGAGTCGGACGAACCGGGGTCAGCGGGTGAAGGTCGGGAGGCCCGGCGGCATCATCGGTGCGGCCCGGTCGTCGATGGCGGCGAAGTCGAGGTCTTCGGGGGGCTGGGGGAAGCTGATGGCGTAGCCCTGGGCCACGTCGCAGCCCGCCGTGGCCAGGAACCCGAAGTGGTCGGAGCGCTCGACACCCTCGGCCACCACCCTCAGGCCGAGCGAGTGACCCAGCTCGATGGACGACCGGATGATCGCCTCGTCGCGCCCGTCGGCCCCTTCGACGCTGAGGCGGGCGGTGAACATCCGGTCGATCTTCAGCTCGCCCACCGCCAGGTCGCTCAGATAGGCGAGGCTGGAGAATCCGGTGCCGAAGTCGTCGATCGAGATGAGCAGCCCGGCGGCGGACAGGATCTCGATGACCTCCTTCGACCGGGCCAGGTCCGCCATCACCGTGCTCTCGGTGATCTCGAGGACCAGTGCCGACGTGGGCACGCCGTTGCGGGCGAGGACCTCCAGGATCTGGTCCGGCAGCGAGGTGTCGAGCAGGTTGGTGGTCGAGAGATTGACGGCCACCGCCACCTCGTGTCCGTCCCTCCGCCAGGCGGCGCACTGGCTGACGGCCCGTTCGAGGACGAACGCGGTGAGCGGGCCCATGAGCCCGCTGTCCTCGGCCAGCGGGATGAACTGGTCAGGCGGGATGAAGCCGAGCGAGGGGTGCGGCCACCGGAGCAGGGCCTCCAGGGTCGAGATGGCGCCGGTCCGGAGGTCGATCTGCGGCTGGTAGTAGAGCGTGAGGCCGTCGGACTCGAGGGCGGCCCGGAGGTCCTCCATCAGGTTGAGGCGGTCGGCGCCGTCGTCGAGGGCCGACTCGTAGATGTCGTAGGGGCTGTGGGCCGCCTTGGCCCGGTACATCGCCACGTCGGCGCAGCGCATGAGCTCGGTGGCGGTCGAGGCGTGCCGGGGGGAGAGCGCGATGCCGATGCTCGCCCCGACGTGCAGGCTGGAGCCCTCGACCTCGAACGGGGGTTCGATCTCGGAGGTGATGCGTTCGGCGATCGAGGTGGCGAACTCCACGTCGGCACCGGTCAGCAGCACGGCGAACTCGTCCCCACCCAAGCGGGCCACGACGTCGTCGGACCGGGTCACACTCCGGAGCCGGGGACCGATGAGACGGAGCAACCCGTCCCCGGTGGGGTGACCGAAGGAGTCGTTGATCTCCTTGAAGTGGTCGAGGTCGATCATCAACAGGGCGAGGTCACCCTCGGGGCCGCCCGGCCGGGACGGGTCGGTGAGCCGGGCCTCGAGCTCGCTGGTCAGCTGCCGGCGGTTCCCGAGCCCGGTCAGCTCATCGGTGACGGCCTCGTGGTGGTGGACGCGGGTCAGGGCGTTGAGCTCCCGGTGGGAGAGCGTCGCCCGCACGCCGACCAGGACCAGGGTGGCGACGGTCAGGCCCAGGGCGACCCCACTGACGTGGGTCCAGTTGCCGATGAACATGATCATCACCGAGGCGATGACGGCCACGGCGGGCAGGACCATGCTCGGAGCCGGGACCTCCTCGTCGGGCCGGCGGACACCGACCCGTTGCCAGACGGTCAGTGACAGGAAGAACAGGGCGGTCATCCAACTGGCGTCGAGCGGGCCCCCGGCCTTGTAGGTGCCGGCGGCCGACTCGAACAGGTAGACGGTGTCCCCGATGGCCAGGACCAGGCAACCGATCACGAGGGTGACCAGGCGGAGCGGCCAACCGGGCACGATGACGAGGGCGCTGACGGCGATGGCGAGGAGGATGAGGTCACCGACGGGGTACGCGAGGTTGGTCGCCACCTCGGCCGCCGATCCGCTCAACGACGACAGGATCGTGTCGAACACGAACGCGCACACGATGGCCGCCGCCCCGAGCCCGGCCACGGCGCCGTCCAGCCAGACGCTGGCCTTGAAGGAGCGGATCTCACCGCGGATCAACAGCATGATGGCCAGATAGGCGAGCGGGTAGAACATCAGGTAGAAGGCGTCGGCCGCCGACGGGGTCGGGGGCGACGCGCCGCCCTGGGACTCGAAGCTGAACACGACGTCGCCGATGGACCACGCCAGCAGCCCGAGTCCCATGGACAGCCCCACGCCCCGTCCGGGTCGCCTGTCGAGGTAGCGACCGATGCAGAGGAGGGCCAGGGACACCTCCATGACATCCACGCACCAGTTGTCGAGGAGAGGCCAGAACTGGCCGGTCGGGCGCAGCATGAGCGAGGCGATATAGGCCGCGACCAGGACACCCGCGACCACGTAGGCCACGGCCACGCCTCGGGGCATTCGGGCGTCGTCAGGCACGGTGCGGTGCCTGAAGGGGAGAAGGTCCGCCTTCACGCAGGAGATATCGGGTCACCGGCGTTCGAACTGAAGCGGATCATCAAGGGGCGTTGCCGTGGTGCCGTGCCCGCCGGTGTCCGTGGGCGACCTCCGGGGTCAGCGCCCCGGGGCGGCGTGCCGAGGGTTGGCCGGACGGGCCGGCGGGTACGGGACGGTCGCGGCTGCCCGCCGACCGGTCGGTGTCCGCCGCCGGGGACCACGGAGACGGATCGGAGTGCCGGATGTCGGAGCGAACGGAGCGAGAAGACGCGACCGAGGAGGCGAGAGGCCCGCTGGACGGCCTCCGGGTGGCCTTCGTCGTGGCGAACGAAGGGGTCGAGCGGGCCGAGCTCGTCCGGCCCTGGGAGGCCGTGGGCGCCGCGGGGGCCACGCGCCTCTTGGCCGCCACCGACACCGGTGCCGTGCAGTTGATGGACCACGTGGACAAGGGGCCCCGGTGGGAGGCCGGACTGTCCACGCGGGAGCTCCGCCTGGAGGACGTCGATGCCATCGTGCTCCCGGGGGGAGCCGTCAACTCCGACGAGCTACGCACGGATGCCGCCGCGGTCTCGCTCCTGCGGGAGGCGTTCGAAGCCGGCCGTCCGGTGGCCGCCATCTGTCATGCCCCGTGGAGTCTGGTCGAGGCCGACGTCCTGGGGAACCGCACGCTGACCTCGTGGCCGAGCCTCCGGACCGACATCGAGAACGCCGGCGGGATCTGGGTGGACGAGCCGGTGCAGCTGTGCACCGACGGTCCCAACGCGCTGGTCACCAGCCGGAAGCCGGACGACCTCGAGTTGTTCTGTTCGACGCTGCTACGGGTGTTCCGCGTGGAGGGACGGTCGGAGGCCTCCCACCGCTGAGACCTGCTCGGCCTCAGGGGCGGCCGTGGTGCCGGCACGGGTGGTTGCCGGGGCCGCCCCGACAGGCCGGGCCGCCGGGGCGGAACACGTCCGCGGCGATGGTGCCGGTCGGGGCGGGCGTCGGAGGTGTCGGCACCGGGGCCACCGACGTGGTCGTTG
>Ga0181528_10002196_pt1 | contig 11972 bp, 13 predicted proteins | sample PEATcosm2014_Bin_47_FD_119742 | JGI IMG/M metagenome (GOLD analysis project Ga0181528, IMG submission 119742) | Peatland microbial communities from MTU Mesocosm Facility, Houghton, MI, USA - PEATcosm2014_Bin10_10_metaG | ecosystem: Environmental > Terrestrial > Soil > Wetlands > Peat | place... | reverse complement strand
AGCAAGCACAGACCAAAAGACATTTTGTCCAAGGGGTTGGCGGTTTGTCCTGCATGGATAATTAGCTTTCCGTTTGGCCCCACCACATCACGCGGAGCCGTGACCGTTAGATCAATGATGCGATCACTATTTTCCTGAGCTGCGGAGAGCATTTCGAAGCGCCGATGCTCCCAAAAACTTGCCAAGGCCTGGCTTTGCTTTTGTCGCCAATTGATAGACGAAAGCCGGGTTCTAATCTCTGCCAGCATATCGATTTCGGCTATCTCATAAACCTCGCCAAATCGTCCCAGATCGCCTTGTCGACCTAAAATTTGACGGCTCTTTAGCCAATCCAGACTGGTTACCCCTTTGACTCGTAATATCGCTTTACCCTGATCTTCCACCAGAATTTCCGGAACAGCCGTCACCGCATATTTTCGGAAGCGGGTAGGATCAATAATAACATTCGGTACGGGCTCGATATTTTTCAAAAGCTTTTTCAGATCGGCGAACAAACCGGGTAGCTTTTGGTTTGGCATAGGCCCGCGTAACACCAGTAAAATATCATCCTGTCCGGACGCTTCTTGAAAAATCCCTTTCAATACCGACTCGCCCAGCGAGAACGATATAAACATCAACCGTAGTGGTTTGCCGTTAATGGCGGATTTCACTGGACTGGTTTGTTCGCCCAGAGCGATTAGCTTGCCGGCATTGCCTATGTCCATAAGCTGCTGTTTGTCCCCGTCTTGATAAGGCTTGCCGTCCAGCCAGGTCGACCGTGGCTGTCCTTCCAAGGAGTTTAAAATCTGTTGCGAGCGTTTCAGCCAGTTCTCTTCAGCATGGGCTTGGCCTGGACAGCATAGAATGCCGCTCAGCAAAAATAGAATAGGCGTCATAGTAAATAACTTGCTTTGGCGAAGATGCATCAAAAAATATTTAGTAAATCGCATAAGCCCTGCCTATCACCTGATAGTCGTACAGATAGCCCCAGTACCGCGAATCAAAACTTTTCGGGGTCTTGCCGGTTACCCAATAGGCGGCTAATGGGATGGTTTCATCGCGATTGAACGAAGCAGGCGGCTTTTTGAGTTTTTCCGCTAAAGGCAGGCCTTCAATAACCAAGGTATCGTTAATCGTAGTATGCTGGCTATCGACCTTGACCCGGTCTCCAGTGACGCCGGCGGCGATTTTGACGATGATTTGGCCGCTCTTAAAATACGGCTCCATGCGTTCGGCTCGAAAGGCGACCAGATCGCCACGCCAAATGTCTCTGTTGAAGGTATCAATGATATAAATCCGTTTATCCGGTAAACAGCGGTCTACCTGATCGTCGCCGCCAATCAAAAATCGTTGGCCGATGTAGTTTTCCACCGACAACACGATAATCAATACCGGTAAGGCTCTGAGCAAAAATCCCCCTAACGAGGCTTTGGGTTTAACGGATGAAGTAGTCGTGATTTTCGCCATGGCCTCACCGTCCTTCCGGCCTGACGTAAACATCGTCCGGCGCCGCCACTACGGCGGTGGCGTCAATTACCAAATAACCGGCAGCGCTTAATTTGCCGGATAGCGTTTTCCAGCCGGCTACGGTGCTCGCCATTTGTTCCGGGGTGGCGTTCGGCGATAATTCATGTATCATCCGGCTGCGATCCATCACAAACACCGGAGTGATCATGCTCAAGCGTTGCAGCGGAGCTTGCAATATCCGGTAAGCCGCCGTAGCGCCGCCGGCCGCTCCCAAAATAGAAGCAATCAGGACGATCACTAGCCATTGGGTTTTACTAAGCATTCAACACCTCCCGCTCTTTGGGTTTGCGGCTATCCAGTAGTTGCTGAACGGCGTCTCCCAGGCTTAAACCCTCACGCCGCAGCATCTTAATGGCTTGCACATCTTCCGGCTTGGTGGAAAACAAAATGCGCTTGAAGGGGTCGACGATCAGCCGGCCTATGCCGGAACCCATTTCGGTAATGAAAAAGATTTCCGAATAGGCTCCCGGCAAGGTGTGGACGGTTTTAAGCAGCTCGTAGCCACCGTCCGATAACGGCAGCCGTCTATCCTGCTTCATACCTTCAATGACTTCGGCTTTTTGGCCGAGTAAATACATATTGGCCGAGTTCTCGACGATAGCCCGGCCTGCGGCATTGCGGTATAAGTCATTCACCGACTGGGTAATGGTCACCGCCGCGCCGCCGTATTTACGAAAACGCCGGTATCCGTGCTCCATGAACTTGGCCACGTCGCCTTCGGTCAGCAAATCCCAGGCTTCATCGATAATCACGATTTTGGGACGATTGCGTTCGCCTAGATACATCTCCTGCTGGATCTGGTAGATCAACTGCAGCAACACCACCTGTTGCAAATGCTTGCGGCCTTTCAGCTCCTCCAGTTCCAGCACGGTAAAATCGCTGGCGAACTTGGCATTGTTATGACCATTGAAATATCGGCCGTATTCGCCTTTGGTGGTGAAGGGAAACAACTGCTCGCCAACATCCTTCAGACGCTGATCGTCTTCGGCGCATAAGGTGGCGGCAATGTCGTCGACGGACATGGATTGGGCTTTTTCAGTCCAAAGCTTTTTGAGTATCCGTTTCAGACCAGCGGTTTGAAAATCAGTGAGTTTCTCGGTCGGTGCCGCCATTTGGCTGACCAGCCCGGCCAACATGTCGGCTTCTTCTTCAAAATGCTGGACAATCTCGAAGGGATTCATACAAATCCCGGAGGCATTAGTGAATTTCACAAAATCGCCTTCCAGCACCTCGCAGAGATTTTCATAGGAACGGCCGACATCAATGGCCCAGATTTGAGCGCCCTCGGTCAGATAGCTGACGATGATTTCGTTGGTCAGGAAGGATTTACCCTTGCCGGATTCGGCGGCGATACACAGGTTGTAGTTACCGGTGGTGTCAAACAGCGACACAGCCATGTGTTCGCCATTTCGAGAAACAAAATTCAAGGTCGGCGTACCGGTGCCGGCCCAATCGCCGAACAGCGGCAACAGCGGAATCGCATGCCGGGTCGCCAGGGTGCGATAGCGTTTCATATCGGTTATCGCCGCCAGTTCCGGGCCGAATGGCAAGCAGTTCAGGAAAAACGGTAAACAAAAATATTTGTCTTCCAGCAATTGAAAGCCCAGTTCCCTAAAATAAACACGGGCATTGGATACGGCTGCGGCTTCGTCCTGTCCGTCGCAGAACAGCACCACGCCAAAATAACTGCGAATCGGTCGGTCGCCGTCGCTATAGGCGTCGAACAACACATCGAAATTATGCTTGCGCTGCACCAGCGCCGGCAGAAACCGGGCAATCGGCGTATTGACCTGGTTAGTGATAAACTGCCTGACGCCTTCCTGGCGGGCGCGGGTGGATTCGGCATCGGGATAATGCAAGGTCAGGCTAAGCAAGGCATTCTGGCGGATGCCACGGGTGCCGGATAAAATATCGCCCAAATAGCTTTTGGCGCTACCGAAATAAAAATGATCAGGCGTGCGTTTGGCGGACAGGGTTTTAACCCGTTTCGATTCCAGCCACAGGCCTTTTTCATCGGTTTGGATCGAGTTGTCATAATCCAGCAATTGGTCGCGGATCAATTGCGTCGGATCGCACTCAGGAACCACTCGGTCTTTCCAGCCTGCATCCGCACTCCAATTTAACAAGGTATTCATCACTCGCACATAAACATCGGCGCTGAGAATTTCCGGATACAAGCCTATGGTCGCCAGCGATTGCTGGGTGGCCATTTGCAATTCGCAGGCGTTACGGACTTCGGTTTCGCTGGGCCTGGGGTTGGCCAGCGGCAGTTTAACGCTGACGATGACATGACTGCGGCGTAGACGCGCCCCGGATATGGCTTCAGGCGGTTTGTTCGTGCCTTGCCGCAAAAAATCGATGCTGGCCCAGGTCATAGCTTTATAGGTCGGCTTTTGCTGTTTCAAGCGTCTGGTCTGCATCACCGCCAACGCTTCTTCGATATCCGGTGAAGTCCACAGACTGATCTGCAACAAGGTATCGGTTGGCCAGTCCTGATTCAATAACACATTGACCCTGGCCGAAACGCTGTGATCGGCGCCGGTCAACGGCCGGCAGATAAAACCAAAGCCGATGCCGGAATCGGCCAGCAAAAACAGATGCCGATCCGCTTCATAAGCCAAGGCGGAAAACAAAGTATCGGCGGTATGGATTCTGGCTTTTTTCATTGGCTATCCTCCTGGGAACCGGCGATCCCCGCACCAGACTGATTTAGCGTTAGCAGCCGGATAACGTAAGGCCTGCGGCTGATCCGGACAGCGCGTTTTTTCCGGATCAATTCACGGGCGCGAGCCGGATGGCAAGGATTGAGCGGCCGGCCATCGCCGGCTTCGACCTTAACGGTCAACAAATGCGGCGTTCTGGAAATTCTAGCCGCTCCACTCTGTTCAGTACGGCAGTTGCCCGCCGCCATCTCGGTATGCTCGGAAAAACCGGTGGTATTACCCATAACAGACCTACAGCGTCGCAGTGACGATATTGGTGATAATCGTTGGCGCGGCATAGAGGCCGACGCCGCTGGATATCCCCAACACAAAGCCCATCATATTGCCGCGCACCACGCCGGCCACCAGGCCGACGATTACGAAGACGATAGCGATAATTCGGCCCAGCAAACCTTCGACCCAGCCGGTAAGCAAAGTCCAGACGTTGCTAAACTCGGTGCCGGCAGTACCGGCCATGGTATCGGGCGCCATCATCAGCAATAGCAAGGAAACCAGGACGATCAGCATCCCGGTTTGACGGTTAAATTTCATATCAAACGACCTCATGGATTAATGTAAAGACGGTTGCCCGTCCTGTCTCGGATTTAAAATCCGGCTATTCCAAGCGGTTGCCCGCCGATGCTCGCCTATCTCAAGGAGATTGACGGTGATGCTCTGAAGCGCTCTAAGTTAGTAACTGATACTTGCTTGTTAGCGGCTAATTGTTATCCGTGACTTTTTTAGAACCTTGCGGAAAAGGCTTTAATTCGTTATCAGTCTGTTCATTATCCTGACGCCTTTCAGGCGGGCGTTGTTCGACCTGTAACGGAATCAGCGTCGGAGTGATGGTCGGGGCGCTTTTACCGATCATCCAGCGGCGCGGCTCGATTTCGGTATAAACATAGTTGGAGACCATCAAGTCGCCTTCGGCGTCTTCCCAGGGGGCGATCCATATCCGCATCACCTGAGCCGGGGCGCGTATCGGGGTCGGATCGTCAATTTTCGGAACCGGTTGTTGCATTAGCGGAGCGGGCAGCAAACTATTCGAAGGAATGGAAGCGTCTGATTGAACAGCGGTCTCCACGGCATTGACCTTAACCGGCTCAGGCAGGGCTTTATCGGATAATTGATAGGCCTCGGTGGTTGAAAGACACTTGGGATCTTCGGGCATGCCTTTGCAGCCGTATTCGGTGGCGCATCCACTGAATACCATGCTGATCAGAACCACAATGATTCGGTAACGAATACGATAGCTCACAGTTTTTTCTCCGCTTTGTCCGATTTGGATTGGGGTTGTGCTGGATTTAGATCAGCTGCCGGCACCGATACCTGAGTTGCGGCTGCTTTGGGTTTATTTTCCAGCCAATCGGCTAACACTTCCGGGGCGCCGCTATGGGTGCGGCCATCCGGAGCAATCAGAAACGGCACGCCTTGCAAACCAAACAACTTGGCGGTGACCACGGCTTTTTGCAGCGGCTCTCGATTGCATTGCGCAGGATTTTCGGTGGGAAGTCCGGCGTAATCCTGCTTCAAGACGCGCTGTCGCACACTGTCTTGAAGCTTTGGGTCATTGGAGGCCTGTTGGCAAGCCAATTGCACTACGATGTTTTGCGATTCCTGACCAAGCACCGGCACCATTACCAAATTAAAGGTATATTGGTCTTGTAAGGCTTGCAAGTCTTTCACAAGCTTGGCGCAATATGGACAGCGCGGATCGATAAAGACTAATACCGATTCTTTGCCGTGACCCACGGAGATAGGCCCCAAGTCGTCGATTTTCAGTTTCATCCGTTTTAGATCAATACGATTGGCGATGCGGTCTATATCGACAATATCCTTGATTTCCTGTTGAGTCCACACATCCAGCATTTTGCCGCCATACAAGGCAAAGCGGCCATTGCTGGAAATAAACACCAGCTGGTCACCGGTCTTGATCATTTTTAAACCGGAGATCGGTAAATCCTGCATGCCGTCGATTTTGGTTGAAAGCAAACCACCGGTAATAGCGGAAGATGCCGATTTGCTTGCACCGGAAGCAGCGGTATCGGCCATTACAGCGGAACCGAAAAAAAATAGCGGTATCAGGACTAATCGGATAAAGGTATTCATAGGCTATATCAGGTTGGGATTTTAAGTTTGAGGGCCGTGCCTTTTTGCACGATGAAATTAACTTGGCGGGTGGCGTCGACTTCGATCACCGGATAAATTTCTTCAGCCATATCCATATAAAAGTGCGAAAGCCTTTCCATGGCATATCCGGCACCGCGCAAAGTGCCGCCTTCCATGGATTGCTGGGAAAAAGAGCTTTGAAACGGCGTGGTTCCGGACAGACTGCCGACGCCGCCGGTCATCAGCACCGGAATCTGATTGCGGCCAAAGGCGTCGGAGAAACCGCGCAGGAATCCGGCCATCATGGCTTGGGCCAGTAAGGCGCCTTGCTTGGAGATCACCCGGCCGCGCACCCCGTTTTTACCGTCCTCGCCGGTAGCATAGGCGTTCATAGGCACCTCAATGACACCGCCGTCCTGGCGGACGCAGGAAAAGGTCTCGCCGCGAAAATAAGCCCGTTCGGCGCTTAAATCGCCGAAACCGGAGGCCAGCAGAAAACACTCGCGCACATCGGCGTGAAAGCGATTGGGCAGTATGGCTTCCTTCTTAATTCGGAACAGCACCGGCATGGGTTCTTTCTTGGCCCGCTTGCCGGTCGGTGCATCCAGGCCGTTCAACAGCACGCCGGTTAAAATACTGCCGGCCGGGATAAAAACTTCGCTGTGCTTGGCGGGTTGTTCGGACTGCTGTTTAGTCTCGGCTGATTTTTCATCCTTGATCACCCGGATTTGTAATGCTGCCGGATGCTGAGCATCTGCGGCATGATTGCTTGTCGCTCCAGAATTGCCATGGTTGTTGGCGGCCGGGATGGCCGCCTGTTCGAACACGCTGGTTAAATCATCGGTTTCAGGCGTTACCCGGCCTGTTTTGCCGCGTCTGCGGTCTTGATGGCCTGAGGGAGAGAAGTCGTTGACGGCAGACGGCGAATTAGCAGCAGTGGACGTTGGTGAGGTTGCAGTCGCATCGACTGCCGATAGCGCTACGGAAACGGGTTTGTTTTTGATGGACTCCAGTTCGCCGGCCACGACTTTTAATTTGGCTTCATAGGCTTCCCGTTCAGCCGTAGTCCATTGTTTAAAGCGCTGCTCATCTGACTGATTTTCACGCTTTTGCTGTTCCTCAATCGCCGCCAGACGCCGGCTTTGTTCTTCGTTCTTTTGCAGCAAATCGCGAAGCTGAGCGGATATGCCATCGATGCCTAAGGAGCGCGGATCGCTATCGGTCAAAATATGCTGAATCACCGCCTGTTTATTGGAAGGTTTGGCGACTTCCGGTGATAATGACGCCAGCGCAATAATCGAACCGGCCAGCACCGCACTGATACTGCCGACCGCCAGATGCCGTTTACTGGCAGGGCTTAGCCTTGACCACCAACTGTTCATATTGGTCATTATGGAACGCTCCTGTTCAACAAAGTTGGCCTAAGGGTAGCGGTTTGATCGGCTGAACGTCGAATCGCCACGTAAACTTCGGTCGACTCATTTGCGCCTAAAACCACTTTAGGCCATGCAGCGACCGCCAGCACCTCGTCTTTGCTGGTAGCGCAGGCTCGTTCATCGAATTCTATGGATGCAGAACCCGTATTGCGAGCAATACCCACCAAGATCAGCATCTCTTGACCTTCCAATACCTGGCCGGTTTTAATCTGCACATGGTCTTGCAGACAATGGATATTTTCTGCGTGACTGGGGTCGCGCAAAGAAAATCCGGACGGCGTTTTTTGCAGACCCAGATCACGGAAGGTTTTTTTTAGATGGGAAATATATTCCTGTTGCTGATCGGCGGATTTGGCGGATGACGTGGTTTTAGTCTGCTGTTGCAGTTTAGTCAGCAGTTTGTAGCTGTCTTTGTCCAAACTCAGATGGATCTCACGAGCAGGAATACGCTTAGGAATCAGGGTTAACGACAAAGCGATATCCTGATTGTCGCCAGGCGTGATATAGAGGGTGACCGGGGTTTCATCGACAGTGGCGACATAGACGATTTTACCCTTGGTGCTGGTGGAGGCTTGGCTGGTAGTGGTGACGACCGGATTATCGAACGGCGTCACCAACCGATTCAAATGGCCGACCGCAATCGGCATCAGTTCGTTGATACCGGGTTTGATTTGGATTTGCTGCGGCGCTACCGAGGTGACTTGTTGTTCGGCGGCTTTCAAGACACGAGCATCCACAGGCGGCAATTCGACTTGCGTACCGGATAGATCGGACGAAGCATTAGTGGATAACTCTGTGACCGGCATGGATTGCAAGGCATGATTAGCCGGAGGTAAAACGTTATTCGCTAATTCCTCGGCGGACAATGGTGTGCTGATGATCAGCAATAAGGCGAAATGGCGGCAGGTTATTTTCATGGCTTGTTTGCTCGCTGTTGGGATTGCAGAACTTTCAGTCGCTCCAGGGTTCTGGGCTCTTCAGGATAGACGTCGATAAACTCCAGGCGTGGCCGGTAGTTTTTGATGGCGATAATGAACTCGTAAGAGCGCGGTTTTACATCTGGTTTGGAACTGGGGCCTTGGCTTCTGAGTTCGCCGGTGACAAATACCTTGTTGGTCTCGGCTTCATAATCTACATGCCGGGGCGTAAAACTGATCGCCACCCGGTCCATCTTGATGGCCTTGATCTGATCGGTCATGGCGTCCATGACGGTGCGGTAGATGTCAGGCGCCAATATCGGCTCAATGGCGGTTTTCAGAAAATCAGCGTTTGCCGGCGTGGTATTGCCCAATAGCTCGGCCAGAAACAAGCCCCAGGATTCCTTGAACTCGCTGGACGCCGTGGTTCGGGTGACTTCGACTTCCTTGGTCAGAGTGGGCGGCACCAGAATAATACTTCGTTCTGTGCGCCATGCCGCCAACGAAGTGATGATGCACACCACCAGCAAGCCTAATATAATGACGCGGCTGAAACGGTTTTCCGTTTCATGGCCTTCCCAAGTGCGCAGAAAATCCGACAGCTTCATGGATAAAATCGCCGGATATAAGGATTGGGGATGGTGATGGCTTTGCTGGGCAGCAATCCCAGCCAATAGATGGCATGTAGGGTATAGCCGTCCGGACGGTTATCCCGAAACCGCCGGTAGAATTTAACGGCAATCACGGCGACAACCAGCGCCGGAATAAAATGATCGATCAGCATACCGGTCAGCATACAGACCATAAACGGCACCATCTCATCCGCGCTCCACAGCAAAATGTGAATCGGATCGTCGATGGTTCTAGGAATAGCAACGGGTTCCATAATGACCTCCTGGAAAGATGGTCATTATTGTGAAGAAATTTTTTAGGGTCTCGCTTGCAAAAAATCGCTAATTTGCGAGATTTTGCAGAAACAGGGTAATTATTTTGACTTTTTCAGATTGTGATTAAGGGTTTGTTAAGTTTATTAACGCTATGAAAGCTTAGAAGGAAAATATCCGCCTAAAATTACATCATCAATGTCTTGGTTAGTGCCCTAGAATAATATTTTTATCGGCATGCTAATAAATGTAATATTTTTAATGTAAAACTAGCCTACAAGAGAAACAGCTAAACAGCGCCACTAGACGCTTTCGAAACATTAGGAGTCGTATTACATGGATTACCTGATGTTTTATAATATATCCTTAGCGCATCAACTAAGCTAATTTGGTTGCCTATTTTAAACATTTAAAGAGTTTTCATTCATGGAATTTAGAATTAAAAAAAATCTCATCATCTTTACCTTGATTTGGGCTCTGTTGACTTTAGCTCAAGAAAGTCAAGCCGATAGCTATTCCTACACGACCCTGAGCGATCCCAATCTAGTGCCAGGCGTCATTAATGCAAATCAAACTTATGCTGATGGGATAAACAATAGCGGACAGGTGGCGGGTTGGTTCGGCAATCCCGCAAATTACCAAGGTTTTGTTTACGACGGCAGCACTTATACTTCCCTAAATGTTAGTTCCAGCATTAATTCCGGTTGGTCAACGATGGCTTACGCCACTGGTATCAATAATAATGGCTTGATCACCGGGAATTACTTCAACGTCGCCGGCGGCACTTCCGGTTTCATTGACAACGGAAATACTTTTACCTCAATCAATGATCCTTACGCAATGTATCCTCAAACCTATTCAATGGGTATCAACGATCACGGAGTCGTTGCAGGATATTTTTACGATAACTCCAGCAGTCAAGTGATATCAGCCGGACAAAACGGACCAAATTCTGGCTACAACGGTTTTATATATGATGGCGCCACATTTACAACCATCGACGATCCCCATGCCACAACCGGAAGTTGGGCTACCGGTATTAATAATAACGGGGAAGTGGTGGGATATTTTGGTGACGCCAACGGCGGGCATGGTTTTGTGTACAACCTTCAGACTATCGCTTTATACGGTTTAAATGGTTCAATTTATGGCTACATGTACGCCCCAACCTATACTACGCTTGACGATCCCAACGCCACAGCTGGAACCGTGGCTACGGGCATCAATAATAACGGCGATGTGACGGGATATTTCATAAATGCCACGGGCACTCATGGCTTTTTTTACAACGGCAGCTCATACACTACCATTGATGATCCGAACGCTACGGCCGGCACAACCAAGGCCATCGTCATAAATGATAGCGGACAAATTGTTGGGCAATATACTGATGCATCGGGCAACACCCAGAGCTTCATTGCCACTCCTACCTCTGTTCCAGTCCCAGCAGCTTTTTGGTTATTCGGTTCTGTGCTTACTGGCTTTATGAGCATTAAAAAATATCGGTATTTCGGCAATAAGTAATTATTAAAATATCCAAGCAATAATTTCATTAACAACCGCCCATTTGGACGCCTTGAAATTTAAGCATTATTTACTTAATAGACTTGGCGAGCATTCTTTCAGATTGCCTTACTTCGTAGGAGGCTAGTATGCCTGAACCGCAACCTGCTGACTCTCGGCCATTGAAGAAGCCGACTCCGTTGGAGGTTCTCACAACTAAACAAGAATCGCTTAACCGTTTTTTTTGGTCTTCCGAACTTGCCTATCAGTTATGTATTCAGCGTTTGCTCACTGACTCGACACCTGACACTCATGTGATAGAGGCATTCTCTAAGACCGATACATTTCCGAAACTCAAAGCAAGCGCTTTATTGCAGCCAAACAACAAATTACATCTTGCTCATTATGATCAGACACTCGATCAATTTCGGTGTCAACTTAAATGGAATTTGGAGGAAACAAGCCGTTACGTCATCATTGCGTTCCACGGAGATCTGGAACACTTTATGGATGAACGAATTAAATCCGCCAATGCCCGAAAAAGCGAGAAATCTCTTAAGCCCAAGGAACTGAAGAATCTTCTGAAGTTGGGCTATCCCAAGCTCATTGCTAAGCTTGAAGATCAGTGTCTACTTCGACACACCATCAAGCCGGAGATATCATTAAAGGCGCAAGGTTATCGCTTACTGCGCCATAAGCTCACTCACTCAGAATCCCACGAACTAGATGACTTTTCCTATGAGGCTGTACTTCAGGATCGTGTGCATAAAGATGAGCGATTCAATGATCTGAATGTAAGCGCTTAATTGTCAGCGTAATTCACAATCCCTAGCCAGCCATGTCAGACTTTTCCGTCGCTACATTTTTTGGGATTATCTATGGCATCAATCGAAAACAACACCGCTCACGATTTTT
>Ga0181528_10002195_pt1 | contig 11974 bp, 9 predicted proteins | sample PEATcosm2014_Bin_47_FD_119742 | JGI IMG/M metagenome (GOLD analysis project Ga0181528, IMG submission 119742) | Peatland microbial communities from MTU Mesocosm Facility, Houghton, MI, USA - PEATcosm2014_Bin10_10_metaG | ecosystem: Environmental > Terrestrial > Soil > Wetlands > Peat | place... | reverse complement strand
ATACCGCTCGAGAACTCGCGGCCCGGGACGAATTCCTCGGCCAGGATCTGCGTGGTCTTGGGCGCCACGCCGATCATCGCTTTGGTCCACTCCTCGTGGGTGCGGACGATCGAGACGCCGGCGCTCGAACCGCTCGAACGCGGCTTCACGACCAGCGGCAGGTTGAGCGAGCCGGGCAACAGCGGCAAGGTCCCGCCGCTCAAATCGAAGGTGTCCCAAGCCGGCGTCGGCAGCCCTTCGGCGGCCAGCAGCTTCTTGGTGAGGTGCTTGTCGATCGCCAGAGCGCAGCTGGTCAGGTCGCTGCCGGTATAGGGGATGCCGAGCCACTCGAGCACGCCCTGGATCGTACCGTCCTCGCCGCCGGTGCCGTGCAGCGCGTTGAACACGACGTCGGGCCGGATGTCGCGGATCGCGTCGACGAACCGGCCGTCGAAATCGAGCGACTGGGCCTCGTGGCCGAGCGCCGCCAGCGCCTTCATCACGGCCTGACCGCTCTCGATCGAGACCTCGCGTTCGGCGCTGGGCCCGCCCATGACCACCGCGACCCGTACTCTAGGCATCCGCTACGAATTCTCCGACGAGGTGGACTTCGAGGTGCAGGTCGACGCCGAACGCATCGTCGACCGCGCGGTGAACGCGGGCGAGCAGCGAGCTGACGTCCAGAGCCTTGGCTGCGTCGACGTTGACGATGAAGTTGGCATGCAGCGTGGAGACTTCCGCCCCGCCGCTGCGCCAGCCCTTGGCCCCGGCGGCCTCGATCAGCCGGCCGGCCCGGTCGCCGGGCGGGTTGCGAAAGCACGACCCGGCGTTGGGCAGCGCCACCGGCTGCGTCGCCTTGCGCCGCACCAGGCGCTCCTGGGTGCGCTCGCGCACCGCGGCCGGATCGGCGCAATCGAAGGCCAGCGTGACGTCGCTGACGATCGCCTCGCGCGGCAAGGTGGTCGCACGATACGAGAAGCCGACCCACTGCGGCGCCGGTTCGGGGTCCGCGGCGGTCTGCACGCGGACCTCGCGCACGAACTCGCCGATCTCGCGGTCGGTGCCGGCGTTCATGCGCAGCGCGCCGCCGACCGTCGCCGGGATGCCGGCCAGCCCGTCGACGCCCGCGGCGCCGAGCGAGGCCGCTTGCGCGACGAGTTGCGGCAGCGACGCGCCGGCGCCGGCGCGCGCGACGACCTTGCCGTCCTCGACGCGCACGTCGAGTGCGTCGTAGGCGCCGCCCAGCCGCAGCACGACGCCGCGCATGCCGCCGTCGCCGACGAGCACGTTGGACCCCGCGCCCAACACGAAGTGCGGCAGCTTGCGCTTGAAGCACCAGCGCAGCGCGAACGCGACGTCGCCGGTCGAGCGCGCGGCGATCGTGGCGTCGGCCGGACCGCCGATCTTCCACCACGTCGCGGGCGCCAGCGGTTCGTCGAAGCGCACGCATTCCGCAAAGCGGCCCGCCAGCGCCGCACGATCGGCGGCGTCGAGCAACGTCGCGCTCATCGCAACGCGACCGGACGGGCCGCGAACGCCGCGCCCATGCGCCGCGCCACACCGGTGATCGAGCCGGCGCCGAGCATCAGCACGACGGCGTCGCCGGTCAACGCGGCCGGCAGCGCGTCGAGCAATTCGTCCGGCGCGCCGACGTAGCGCACCGGCGTGCCGCGCGCCGCGAGCGGCTCACCGATCGAGCGTTCGCTCACGCCGGGCAGCGGTTCTTCGGATGCGGCATAGATCGGCGTGAGCCAGACCGCATCGGCGGTGGCGAGTGCGGCGGCAAAATCGGCCGCGAGATAGCGCGTGCGCGAGTAGCGGTGCGGCTGGAACGCCACCACGACCGGCCTGCCGCTCGCGCCGCGCGCCGCGGCGATCGTTTGCGCGATCGCGGTCGGATGGTGCGCGTAATCGTCGACGATCGTCACGCCGCCCGCATCGTAGACGATCTCGAAGCGCCGGTGCACGCCGCCGAATGCGGCGAGCGCCCGCGCGATGTCGGGCAAGCCGACCTTGAGGCGACGCGCGACCGCGATCGCGGCCAACGCGTTCTGCACGTTGATCTCGCCCGGCACGCGCAGGCGCACTTCGCCCAGCGCGACGCCGCGTTCGACCAACGTGAAGCGCGAGGCGAGCCCGTCGTAGACGATGTCGCGCGCGACGTAGTCGGCCTCGGCCCGGGTCGCGAACGTCACCGGCGGCGAGGCGGCGCTACGCGCGATGAACGCGCTGCCGCGGTTATCGATCCCGACGATCGCGCAGCCGTCGGGCGGGACGCGCGCGACGAACGTCGCGAACTGTTCGAGCAAACGCGGCAGCTCCTCGTCGCTCGAGAGATGATCGTTTTCCACGTTGGTGACGACGGCGATCGTGGGCTGCAAGTGCAGGAACGAACCGTCGCTCTCATCGCTCTCGGTGACGAACCACGCACCGGTTCCGGTCCCCGCGTTCGTGCCGGTATCGACGCGTAGCCCGCCGAGCGCAAACGTCGGCGCGAGCCCGGCGGCCTCGAGCACCGCAGCGGTCATCGCGGTCGTGGTCGTTTTGCCGTGCGTGCCGGCGATCGCGATCGTCTTGCGCGAGCCGGTCAGGTCGGCGAGCATCGCGCCGCGCGTCTTGATGTCGATGCCGCGTTCGAGCGCGGCGGCGAATTCCGGGTTGTCGGCGGCGATCGCGCTCGAAACGACGACGAGGTCCGGCGTGCCGACGTTCTCGGCCCGGTGGCCGATCGCGATGGCGGCGCCTTCGGCTTCGAGGTCGTCGATCAGCGCCGTCCGCGCGACGTCCGACCCACTCACCGTCGCGCCGCGCGCCAGCAGCAGCCGGGCGATAGCGCTCATGCCGATCCCCCCGATGCCGACGAGATGGAACGACGACGGTCCGCTACTCACGGGCACCTCCGTTCGCGCCGGTCTCCTCGACGACCCGTGCCGGAATCAGAAGTTCGATGCGGCGCACGATCGCGCGGCCGGCGTCGGTCGCGGCGAGCGAGGCCGCCGCCGCGCGCATCTGCGCGAGCCGCTGGGGCTGCAGCATCGCATCGAGCGTCCACCACAGGCGGTCGCCGTCGAGCTCGCCGTCGGGCAGCACCACCGCCGCCCCGCGTTCGGCGAACACGGCCGCGTTCGACGCCTGGTGATCGTCGGCCGCGAACGGATACGGCACCAAGATCGCGGGCGTGCCGGTGGCCGCCAGCTCGGCGAGCGTCGAGGCGCCGGCGCGCGCGATCGCGACGTCGGCCGCGGCGTAGGCGTTGGCCGGATCGGAGAGGTAGGCGACCAGCTTGACGTGATTCGCGCCCACGTCGCGCTCCTCGGCTTCCATATACGCGTAGTCGCGCTCGCCGCTGACGTGCAGCACCTGACGCGTGTCGCCGAGCGTCCGGCGGGTCACCAGCGCCGCGACCGCTTCGTTGATCGAGCGCGCGCCCTGGCTGCCGCCCATCGCGACGATCGTCGTGCGTTCGGGCGCCAGGCCCAGTTCGAACCGCGCGCGGCTGGGGTTGATCTTGCGCTGCAACGACGCGCGGACCGGCGTTCCGGTGCGTTCGGCCTTGCCGCGGAAGTACGGCGCCGACGCGTCGTAGGTCGTCCAGACCTCGTCGACGAGCGGCGCCAGCAGCCGGTTGGTCAGACCGGGTTTGACGTTGATCTCGAGCAACGCGATCCCGCAGCGTACGAGGCCGAGCGTGCGCAGGATCCGGGCCGCGACGACGACCGGAAAACACACGTAACCGCCGGTCGCGATCACCATCAGCGGCTTGAACGCGCGCAGTTCCACCAGCGCGACGGCGATGCCGAGCAGATTCCGCCACAGCGTGCGCAGCGTGCCCCAGGAGAGTTTGCGCACGAGCGCGGCGCTGGGCACGAACGTCAGCGGCATCGAGGTGACGAGCTGCGCCTCGAGCCCGTCGCGGTTGCCGTAGAAGCGCGGTTCGTAGTGCTCGGGATCGTATTCCACGCGAATCGCGTCGTCGATCGAAAGCGCGGGATAGACGTGCCCGCCCGTCCCGCCGCCGGTAAACGCTACGCGGAAGCTCACGGGTTGCGCCGGGCCACGTTGACGATCAGCGCCGCGGCGATGAGGCTCACGATCAGCGAGGTTCCGCCGAACGAGATGAACGGCAGCGGCACCCCCGTGACCGGCCACGACGACGTGACGACGCCGATGTTGATGAACGCCTGGATCGCGATCAGCAGCGCGCAGCCGACGATCAGGAAGAAGCCGAAGCGATCGGTCGTCTTCTGCGCGAGCACGAACGCGCGCACCGCGAACGTCGCGAAGAGCGCGAGCACGATCATCGTCCCGAGCAGCCCGAGTTCCTCGCCGATGACGGCGAAGATGAAGTCGGTGTGCGCTTCGGGCAGGTAGAAGAACTTCTGGCGCGAGGCGCCCAGGCCCAAGCCGAAGATCCCGCCGCTGCCCAGCGCCAGCAGCGATTGCACGATGTGGAAGCCGGTATTCTGCGCGTCCTTCCATGGATCGAGGAACGCCAGGATGCGCGCGCGTTTGTAGGCGCTCGAACCGACCATGATCGCGACCGGCGGCAACAAGGTGATGCCGACGATCACCAGATGCTCGATTCGCGCGCCGGCGCAGAACAGCATGCCGAAGGCGGTGAACATCAACAGGCTCGCGGTCCCCATGTCCGGTTCGAGCAGGATGAACATGCCGAGGATCGCGGTCACGAGCAGCGCCGGTGCGACCCCGCGCACGAGCGAACGCACGTCTTCCCCGATGCTCGAGAGCTTCGCGGCGAGAAACAGCACCAGGGCGAGCTTCGCGACTTCCGAGGGCTGGAAGCTCAGCACGCTCGCGCCGAGCCAACGCCGCGCGCCGCCCGTCTGCAGCCCGACGTGCGGGATCAAGGTCAGCGCGAGCAGCAACGCGGTGATGCCGACGAACGCCGGCGCGATGCGCTTGAGCTTCGTGTAATCGACCCGGTACGCCGCGTAGGCGAAGACGCCGCCGATCGCCAGCCACACCAACTGCCGCTTGAGGAAGTACGCCGTGTCGTGATACTCGGCGTACGCCGTCGCGCTCGACGCGCTGAAGACCATCACCAGGCCGATCGCGATCAGGCCCGCGACCGTCGCGAAGATCCAGGGGTCGGGCGGCGCGAGCCGTCGCCGGTGCGCGACCTGCGGCGGCGGCGCGACGCGGGACGGACGGGTCGCTCTAGCGTACACGCTGGGCCTCCGTCACGGCGGCCGCGAATTTCTCGCCGCGATCCTCCGCCGAGGCGAACATGTCGAACGAGGCGCAGCCCGGCGAGAGCAGCACCACGTCGCCCGGTTCGGCGAAGGCGCGCGCGGTCGTGACCGCTTCGTCCATCGACGCCGCGTAGGCGACGCCGGCGCGCTTGACGTGCTTGGCGATTTCGTTCGCCGTCTCGCCGATCAGCACGACGGCCTTGGTGCGCGAGGAGATCGACTTGCCCAGCTCCGCGAAATCCGTGCCTTTGCCCTTGCCCCCGGCGATCAGCACGATCGGCCGCTCGAACGAGCGCAGCGCCGCGATCACCGCACCCGGATTGGTCGCCTTGGAATCGTCGACGTAGAGGATGCCCTCGTTTTCGGCCACGGTTTCGAGCCGGTGATGGAGCGGCTTGAAGGCGCGGACCGCATCGACGATCGCGGCCCGGTCGAGCCCGGCCGCGAGGCCGACGAGGATCGCGGCCAGCGCGTTGTCGACGTTGTGCGCGCCGTGCAGCGGGATCTCATCGACGTTCATGATCTCGACCGGCCGCGGGTCGCCGGCCGGCGGCGCGTAGACGATCGTCCGCTCGTTGCGGATGTAGAGCGTGCTCTGGCGGTGCGGCTCGCGCGAGAACCACAGCGCGCGCGCGCGAATGCGGTTGCCGTCCTCGCCCGGAGCCGACGCGACGATCGGATCGTCGAGGTTGCCCACGAACGTATCGCCCGGACCTTGGTTGGCGAAAATGCGGAATTTCGCTTCGGTGTATTCGTCCATCGAGTGATAGCGGTCGAGGTGATCGGGCGTGATGTTGATGATCGCCGAGATGCGCGGCTTGAACGAGCGGATCGACTCGAGCTGGAACGACGAGACTTCGGCCACGACCCAATCCTGGGGCAGCGCGGCGACGGTTTCGTTGATCAGCGCGTTGCCGATGTTGCCGCCGACGTGCGTGGTGAAACCGGCCTGACGGAACAGCGCGCCGATCAGCGCGGTCGTCGTCGATTTGCCCTTCGTACCGGTCAGCGCGACCATCGGCGCGCGGCACAGCCGGTACGCGACTTCGACTTCGCTGAATACCGGCACGCCCGCGGCCTGCACGCGCCGCACGAGTTCGCCGTTGAGCGGGATGCCGGGCGAGAGCACGGCCGCGGTGACCTTGGGCAAGATCTCGCCGAGCGCGCCGGGCGCGACGAACGGCACGTTCGCCGCCTCGAGCTCGGCCAGCGCCGCGACGAGCGCGGCGCGCGGACCCTCGTCGGTCGCGTAGACCTGCGCGACGAGCGGTTGCAGCACGGCGACGCTGGCGCGGCCGCTGCGGCCGAGGCCGATCACGAGGACGCGTTCGTTGCGGTCGAAGCGGACGCTGTTCGGAGGACTGTTCATGCACGCACCACGATGACGAAACCGATGATTCCCAAGACCAGCGAGGCGAGCCAGAAGCGCCGGGTGACGGCCGTTTCCGGCCAGCCGCCCAGTTCGAAATGATGGTGCAGCGGGCTCATGCGGAAGACGCGCTTGCGGGTCGTCTTGTACGACGTGACCTGCACGATGACCGAGAGCGTCTCGGCGACGAACACGCCGCCGATCAGCGGCAGCAGCAGTTGCGTGCCGGTGAGGATCGCGGCGCCGGCGAGCGCCGCGCCAAGCGCGAGCGATCCGGTATCGCCCATGAACAGCTTCGCCGGATGCCGGTTGTAGAGCAGGAACCCGAGCACCGCGCCGAGCGTCGCCGTAACGACGCAGGCCACATCGCCGTTGCCCTGGCGCACCGCGACGACGGCCAGCACCAGCAGCGGCGGCACGATCGTGCCCGACGCGAGCCCGTCGAGGCCATCGGTGAGGTTGACGGCGTGCGTCGTCGCGAGGATCACGCCGAGCGAGAGCGCGTACCAGAGCCAATACGGCACCGGGCCCGCGAACAGCAACCCGTTCGCCGGCGGGGTTTGCGCGCCGGCGAAGGCGAGGAACGCGACGCCGACGAGCGCGGTCGCGAGGAACTTCGTACGCGCGCTCAGGCCGCGATTGCGGCCGCGGCGGATCGCGAGATAATCGTCGGCGAAGCCGATCGCCGCGGAGCCCGCGATCAGCCCCGCGTATGCGAGCGCGCCGGCATCGCGCGTGAGGGCGACGGCGACCAGCGGCGCGAGCAGAAATAGCAGGCCACCCATCGTCGGCGTGCCGGTCTTCTTCTGATGCGTCTGCGGTGCGTCTTCGTAGGCTTGCTGCCGGTACGACAGCCGGCGCAGGAACGCGATCAGCGGCGCGCCGAGCGACGCCGAGAGCGCGAGCGCCGCGCCGAAGGCGAGCACGAACGGCGCGTTCACGCGACGCGTACCAGCGGGTTGGGTCCGGCGCCGCGCCAGGCCAGGATCACGAGCGGCGTCTGCTCGTCGCCGTTGCCGGCGGGATTGCCGAGCAGCGCGATCTCGACGCGTTCGCGAATCAGATCGGGCGACGCGCCGAGGGCCTTCGCGCGCCGTAAGTCGTTGGCGTCGACGATCGCCACGTGCAGACCGAGCGCCGCGGCCAGCTCCGCACTGACGCGATCGGGATCGGCCGGCCCGAGCACGATCGCACGCTCGTACGGCGCCAAGGTGCCGGTGTAGCCGTCGATGGCGGCGATCGCCTCGCCGAGCAGTTCGTAGAACACGCCGCGCCGGCCGGCGATCAGTCCGGCGGCGTGCGCGAGCGCGGCCCCGGCGACGCGCCACGGACCGACCTGATCGATCACCAGTTGCAGCGATTCGGGCTGGTTGATCGTCGCGAGCGCTCCCGCGCGGCGCGCCAAGGTGCGCGCGAGCAGCGAGGGCCGGATCGTCTCGGCGCCGATGAAGCGGCCCTGCGCGATCGCGACCGCAGTCTCCGCGATCGCGACGACGTCGCCGGGACGCGCGAGGCCCTTGAGCGCATCGCGCATCAGCGCCGCGAGATCGTCGCCTTTCACGATCAAGCGCGTGCGCACCGGAATCGCAACCAGACCGTCGGGCAGCGCGGGCTCGTGAATCGCCACCGGAATCATGCGCGCAGCCCCGCGACGATCTGCTCCATGCGATACATGCGCGAGCCCTTGAGCAGCACGAGGTCGCCGGCACGGGCGTGCGCGCGCAGCCACGCGATCGCCTCGCCGTTGGACGCGTACGTGACCAGCGCGGCGGGCGCGATCCCCGCGCCGAGCGCCCCGGCAGCGAGCGAACTCGCATGGTCGCCGCCCACGAGCACGACGTCGGCCGCCGCGGCCGCCGCAGCACCGACGCGCTCGTGCATCTCCGGCGCTTCCGGGCCCAGTTCGGCCATGCTGCCGAGCACCGCGATGCGCCGGCCGGCACGTTCGCGGGCGAACGCCGCGAGCGTGGCCAGCGCGCCGCTCATCGAAGCGTTGTACGCATCGTAGATCACGTCGGGACCGCCCGGCGTGCGCACGCGTTCGTAGCGGCCGCCGGGCAATGCGAAGTGCGGCGCGGCGGCCGTGACGGCGCCGGGATCGACTCCGGCGGCCCAGGCGGCAGCGAGCGCCGCAGCGAGATTGCGCCGGTTGTGATCGCCGGGCACGTCGACGAGCAGCGGCAGCGCGCGGACCGCACCGGCGTCGATCGCGAGCACGTCGTCGTGGCGCACCACGACCGCGCGCGCGTCGCCGTCGGGCCGCTCCGCATCGATGCCGAACCACAGCGGCGGGCGCGCGAGCTCGGGCGCGCGTTCGCGCGAGGTGGCATCGGCAAGACCGAGCACGGCCTGCGCGCCCGTGGCGAAGAGGCCCCATTTCGTACCGGCGAGGCGCTCGCGCCCGCCGACGATCTCGAGGTGCGCATCGCCGACGTTCGTCAGCACGGCGATGTCGGGCCGCGCTGCCGCGACCAGCGGCGCGAGGTCGCCGTATTTGCGCGCGCCCATCTCGACGATCGCGATGCGCGGGTCGCCATCGTCGAGTCCGAGCAGGAACTTCGCGACGCCGATCTCGTTGTTCTCGTTTTCCGGGGTCGCCGCCGCGGGGCGGCCCGCCGCCTCGAACGCCTGCCGCAAAAACGTCTTGGTCGTCGTCTTGCCGGTGCTGCCGGAGATCGCGACGACGGTGCCGTGCAGCCGCGCGCGGGCGAGCGCGCCGAGCGTGAGGTACGCGGCCAGCGTGTCGGCGACGACGATGCCGGCGAGTCCTTCGGGCAACGCGGACGCATCGTCGACGATCGCCGCCGACGCGCCGTTGGCCGCAGCCGCAGCCACGAACGCATGCCCGTCGAAGCGCTCGCCGCGCAGCGCGAGAAACGTTTCGCTCGGGCGGATCGCGCGCGTGTCGGTCGAGATCGCGATCGTTCCGGGCAGCCGGTCGCGGTTGACGAGCGTGCCGCCGAGCGCCGCCAGCACATCGTTGGTCGGCAGTCTCATGCGCGCAGCGCCTCGGCGCGCGCGGCGAAGGCGCTACGCACTTCGTCGCGGTCGTCGAACGGCAGCCGCCGATCGCCGACGATCTGGTAGGCTTCGTGCCCTTTGCCCGCCACGACGACGGTATCTCCGGCACGCGCGTCGCCGATCGCGCGGCGGATCGCAGCGCGGCGATCGAGGATCACGTCGGCCGCGATGCCGTTTGCCACGGCCGCGGCGATCGCGGCCGGATCCTCGCTGCGCGGATTGTCGCTGGTGACGATCACCGCATCGGCGCTCGCAGCCGCGACGCGCCCCATCTCGACGCGCTTGCCCGGATCACGATCTCCGCCGCAGCCGAACACGACGATCAGCCGGCCGCGCGTCGTTTCGCGTGCCGCGCGCAGCACGTTCGCGAGCGCGTCGGGCGTGTGCGCGTAATCGACGATCGCGTCGATCCCCAGCGCCCCGATGCGCTCCATGCGCCCCGGCACCGCGCGCGCCGCCGCGACGCCGCGCACGATCGCGTCGTCTTCGACGCCCGCGACGCGCGCGAGGCCGATCGCGGCCAGCGCGTTCGCGACATTGAAACGGCCGGGCAGGGGCAGCGTGAAGCGCATGCCGCCGGCATCGAAGCGCGTGCCGTCGCCCGCGAGCTGCAGATCGGTCGCACGCAGCTGCGCCGGGCCGTCGATCGCGTAGGTCAGCGCCGCCGGCAACTCCGCGGCGAAGGCGCGGCCCGTCGCATCGTCGACGTTGAGCACGGCCAGCGGCGCGAGATCGAACAGCCGCCGCTTCGCCGCGACGTACGCCGCGAACGTGCCGTGGAAATCGAGGTGGTCGCGGCTGACGTTGGTGAGCGCGGCGGCGGCGAAGCAGACGTCGTCGACGCGCCCGAGGGCGAGCGCGTGCGAGGAGACTTCCATCGCGACCGCGCGCGCGCCGGCGTCGCGCATCTCGGCCAGCAGGCGATGCAGATCGAGCGCGAGCGGCGTCGTGTTCTCGAGCGTCCAGGTCCGTTCGCCGAACGCGGCGCCCAGCGTCCCGATCACGCCGCACGGAAGGCCGGCCGCCTCCGCGATCGCGCGCACCAGATAGCTCGTGGTCGTCTTGCCGTTGGTGCCGGTCACGCCGAACACCGTCAGCGTTTGCGAGGGGCGGCCGTAGTAAGCCGCGGCCAGCCGCGAGATCGCGACGCGCGTGTCGGGCACGACGATCTGCGCGACGTCCGCTGCGACGGGTCGTTCGACGACGAGCACGCTCGCGCCGCGCGCCGTTGCGTCGGCCAGGAACGCGTGGCCGTCGACGCGCTCGCCGCGCAGCGCGACGAAGGCGCTCCCAGGCGTCACGCGGCGCGAATCGGCGACAAGGCCGGCGACGGCCGTGGGCAGCGTGCCGACGATCTGCGGCGCGTCCAAAGCGGCGAGCAAGGGCCGAAGCTCTCGCATCATCGTGTCGCCTTCGCCGAAAGCTGCGGGCGAACCAAGCGCGGGGCGCTCGGCAGCACGTTGTCGTTGAGCATCGCCGTGCGCGCGAGTTGGGCGAAGATCGGCGCCGCAACCTCGGAGCCGTAGTAGGCGCCGCGCGGGCGCTCGATCTTGACGAAGATCGCGTAACGGGGCGCATCGGCCGGCACGTAGCCGATGAACGATGCGACGTATTCGCCCGGCTCGTAGCGGCCGTTCTCCACCACCTGCGCGGTGCCGGTCTTGCCCGCGGTCAGGTAGCCCGCGGTCTGCGCGGTCGGGTTACCCGTGCCCCAGACGACGACCGAGCGCAGGATGTGCCGCAGCTTCGCCGCGGTCGCCTCGGAAATCGCACGCCGCTCGATCTCGGGCGGATAGGTATAGATCACGTTGCCGTTCGCATCTTCGAGCGCGTGCACGAGCCGCGGCCGCAGCAGGATCCCCCCGTTGGCGATCGCGGCGTAGGCGCGAACGAGGGCGAGCGGCGTCGTCGAAATGCCGTGGCCGAACGAGATCGTCGCGAGCGAGCTGCCGCTCCAGTCGCTCACCGGCGGCACGATGCCCGGATTCTCACCCGGAAACTCGACCTTCGTGTAATCGCCGAAGCCGAAGTTGCGGATCATGTTGTAGAGCGTCGGCGCGCCGATCGACATCCCGACTTCGGCCGCGCCGACGTTATGCGAATAGGCCACGATCTGCTCGAGCGTCTCCGTGCTCGCCGAACCGGCCATGAAGCCGTCCTCGGCGTTGTGGATCTTGCGATCGCCGACGTCCAGCTCGTCGCGCGCGGGGAAGCGGGAGGTCATCGTCACCTTGCCGCTCTCGAGCGCCGCGGCCGCCATGATCAGTTTGAACGTCGAGCCGGGTTCGTAGGCGTCGACGACGGCGCGGTTGCGCCACGCGTCGGACGACGTTGCGGAATAGTGGTCGGGATCGAAGTCGGGCGTGTTGGCCATCGCGAGGATCTCGCCGCT
>Ga0181528_10002193_pt1 | contig 11982 bp, 5 predicted proteins | sample PEATcosm2014_Bin_47_FD_119742 | JGI IMG/M metagenome (GOLD analysis project Ga0181528, IMG submission 119742) | Peatland microbial communities from MTU Mesocosm Facility, Houghton, MI, USA - PEATcosm2014_Bin10_10_metaG | ecosystem: Environmental > Terrestrial > Soil > Wetlands > Peat | place... | reverse complement strand
CCAACGAAGCAATCCGCCTCAAACCGGATTATGCCGGTGCCTTCAACAGCCGGGGCAATGCTCGCTGGGCCAAAGGCGACCTTGAGGGCGCGATCAAGGATTACGACGAGGCAATCCGGCTCAAGCCGGACGAGGCAGATGCCTTCTACAACCGGGGCACTACTCGCGGGGCCAAAGGCGACCTTGAAGACGCGATCAAGGATTACAACGAGGCAATACGGCTCAAGCCGGACTATGCAAAAGCCTTCATCAACCGTGGCATTGCTCGCTTTGATAAAGGCGACTTTGAGGGCGCGATCAAGGATTACAACGAGGCAATCCGGCTCAAACCGGACGGTGCAGATGCCTTTGTCGGTCGGGGCAATGCTCGCTGGGCCAAAGGCGACCTTGAGGGCGCGATCAAGGATTACAACGAGGCGATCCGGCTCAAGCCGGACTGTGCAGATGCCTTCTACAACCGTGGCCTTACTCGCTTTGATAAAGGCGACCTTGAGGGCGCGCTCAAGGATTACAACGAGGCAATACGGCTCAAGCCGGACTTTGCACTGGCCTTTTACAACCGGGGCGCTGCGCGCTACGGCGAAGGCGACCTTGAGGGCGCACTCAAGGATTGCAACGAGGCAATACGGCTCAAGCCGGACTATGCCGACGCCTTCCACAATCGGGGCGTTGCGCGCCGCGCCAAAGGCGATCATGTGGGCGCACTCAAGGATTACAATGAGGCAATACGGCTCAAGCCGGACTTTGCACTGGCCTTTTACAACCGGGGCATCACGCGCGGCGACATGGGAGACAAGGATGGCGCGCGCGAAGATCGCGAGAAGGCAATCCGGCTTGGCTACAAGCGCCGAACTTGAGCACAAGCCCAACCGTCGGGCAGATTTTCCTGCAAGCTTGATATCGTGCCGGAACCTCGCCATTTCACTGTGGAAAAAACCGCATCAATTCCTTAGAAAATCCCAATTCTGCAACACCGGATGAGTATTTTCTCAGATAGGGAATTCCGGACTCCCTTATCCACAAAAACCCCGTTTCCCGCCGTTGACCCTGCCCCTCCAACTCCGTAGAGTCTGTAATCGGACGGCAATATTTCTCGGCCCGCGGAAAGACTTGGGCCGCGTCCAAACCGGTTAGGAGTGCGCGGAGGAAGCGGTTTCCGTGCGGGTTCCTCCCAGCCCCACTAGATTCGGAGAAAAGATGCTCAAACTAAAGAAGATCCATATCCTCGGCTTCAAGAGCTTTTGCGACCGCACCGAGTTGACGGTGCGCGGCACCGGAATCGCCGTGGTGGTGGGGCCGAATGGATGCGGCAAGTCCAACATTCTGGACGGCGTAAGCTGGGTGCTCGGCGAGCAGAGCGCCAAAACCCTGCGCGGCACGCACATGCAGGACGTGATCTTCGCCGGCACCCGCGAGCGCAAGGCGCTGGGCATGGCCGAGGTAACGCTGACCATGGTCGATCCCGAGGCTTACGAAGGCCCTGTGCCGGTCGAGCCGGAGGTCGAGGTCGAGCACGAGGCGCCAACCGACTGGGATGAGGCCCAGGTGCGCCGCGAACGCGCCGCCGAGGCTGAAGAGATTATCGCCTCCGAGCAGCCGGGACAGGTACTTGAAGAGGATGGAGCGGAACCTTCACAGGCGGCAGCAGCACAAGAAGTTGGTTCTGGCAATCTACAGGCAGGCACTGCTGGCCCGCAGGCCGTCGTCCTCAAGATTCGCCGCCGCAAATTTCATCGCACTCCGCAAAAAGGCGAGATCGTCATTACCCGCCGCTTGTTCCGCACCGGCGAAAGCGAGTACCTGCTCAACGGCAAGCTCTGCCGCCTGCGCGACATTCAGGACATCTTCATGGGCACGGGACTCGGCCCGGAGAGCTACGCGATCATCGGCCAGGAGCGCATCGGGCAACTGCTCAGTTCCAAGCCCCACGACCGCCGGGCCATCATTGAGGAAGCAGCGGGGATTACGCGCTTCAAGACGAAAAAGCGCCTCGCTGAGCTGCGCCTGGAAAGCGCCAAGCAGAACCTGGCCCGCGTCGACGACATCTTTGAAGAAGTCACCCGTCAGATGAACTCGCTCAAGCGCCAGGCGGCCAAGGCCGAGCGTTTTGCCGCTGTCCGCGACGAGCTGCGCGCCAAACTGCGAGTTGTGCTGGCCAGCCGCATGGCGCAGATGGATGCAAGCCAGGCGCAGCTTGAGCAAGAGATCAATGCGCTGAGTGAGCGGATCAACACCTCCGCTGCCGAGATTGAACAGCAGGAGGCCAGCCAGCACACGCTCACCGAGCGCGGCTACGAGCTGGACCGCGAAGGCCAGGAGGCGCAGAACCGCGCCAACACCACCGCAGTCGAGCTGGAGCGCGCGGCAGCGCGCGAGCGCGGCAACACCGAGCGCATCGGCGACCTGGAAGCCCGCCTTGCAGCAGCGGCAACCGAGTTGGAGCAAACCCGCGTTCAGTTGGCCGGCATCATTGAGGAGCGCAGCCAGCAGCATACATTCTTAGAGTCCGCAGCGGATGAGGCCAAAGCCTTCCGCCAGCAGGTCGAGGCCCGCCAGTTGGAGGCGCGCACCGCTGCCGAGGAGGTCTTTGTCGCCGAGCGGCAACTCGAAGCCAGCCGCCGTCACGCGATGCATCTGCTCACCCTGGCCGGCAACGCCCGCAACAACACCGCGCAGGGCGAGGAGAGCCTTGCAGCATTGGAGCGCGAGGCAGACCGGCTTGAAGCCGAGATGGGCCAGGCGCGAAATGAGCTGGAAAACATCGGCGTCGAGAGCGGGCAGGCGCGTCAGCGTTTTGAATCCGCCACCGAATCCTTGAAGCGCCTTGAAGCGGAGATCGCCGCGCTGCGTGAGTCCCTGCAAGCCCGCCGCGCCGAGGAAAATGCTCTGCGCGCCCGCGCCAATCAACTCCGCAGCGAGCACGCCTCGGTCAAGGGGCGGCATAACTCGCTCGAAGCCCTGATTCGCAATCACAGCTACTCCACCGACACGGTGCGGCGTTTGCTCAAGCCTGGTGCGCTGGGCGAGGGTCACTCGCCTGTCGGCACGCTGGCTGATTTTCTTGAAGTCAGCGGCGCGCATGAAGGCGTTGTCGATGAGTTTCTCCGCGAGGAGCTGAATTACATCGTCGTCGAAAGCTGGGTCACCGCCGAGCAAGGCGTCAAGCTGCTCAAATCCGGCGTCGATGGCCGCGCTACATTCCTCATTCACCCTGAGGCGGCAGCAGCCGATGCAGCTGGCACTCTCGATGCAATCACTGCCTCTGGCGTTACGCCGCTGCGCGATTCAATCAAGGTTCTCAACGGTTTTGGCCGCTCGCTGGAAGGGATTCTTCCCAAGCTGGGCAACGGTTATCTGGTCGAAGATCCCGGCGAGGCCCTGCGCCTTGCCGCCCGTCACACCAGCGCCTACTTCCTTACCCCTGAGGGTGAGTGCTTCCACAATGCGACCGTGACCGGCGGCAAGCCGGCCAGCGAGGGTCCGCTGGCCCTCAAGCGCGAACTGCGCGAGACCGAAGCCAAGCTGGCCAAACTGGATGCGGAGTTGGCCCGGACCGAGGCCGAAGCCTCAACCCTCGCCCGCCTGATCGAAGAGATGGCCGGACAACTCGAAGCCCGCAGTGAAGAGCGGCGCATCGCCGAACGCGACACCGCCGACCAGGGCGCGGCATTGAAGCAGATGGAGGCCGAGGCCCAGCGCGTCGAGCGGCGTTTGCAGGATTGGGCGATGCAAGCCGCGCGCAACAAAGAGGCCCGCGAAGCCAAGAAGCTGGTCATTGATCAAAAGCGCGAAGAAACGCTCAAGCTCGAAGCCGAGCACCACGCCGCCGAAGCCAGCCTGGACGAGATGCAGGCGCAACTCGCTCTGCTCCGTCAGCAGCGCGAGAGCCTGCAACAGGAAGCGGCGCGAGTCACGGCGGAACTCGCAGGACTCGAAGAGCGCCGCCGCGGAGCCGAAGCCGCATTCCAGCGCATTGATCGCCTCCATGCCGATCTCGAACGTCGCGTGCAGACTATCGAGCAGCAGCAGACCGCCGCAACAGCCGAGCGTGAGCAGCGCACCCGAGAGAGCGCTGAGCTTGTCCTGCGCCAGCAGGAGCTGACCGCTGCCCGTGCCGAAGCCATTGCTTTGGCGCAAACGCTGGCAGGCCAGGCTGTCGGGCTGCGCCAGCAGTTGGCGGCCATTGAGGCGCAGTTGAAAACCGGCCGCGTTGCTGTCGATCAGCTGCGCGAGGAGCGCTCCGGACGATCAAGTCAAGTCGCGAAATTGCGCTCGGACTTAGAGCATCTGGAAGCAGGTTGCCTTGCCGAAGTCAACGTCGAAGCCGCCGAACTGCGCGCCGATGCGACGATTGTCCATATCGCCGATGAGGCTCTCGCCGCCGAGGAAGAGACCACGCGCACTCTTCGCCAGAAGATCGAGCAGATGGGTCCGGTAAACATGATGGCGCTCGATGAATACAAGGAAACCGCTGAGCGGCATGGCTTCCTTGAAATCCAGCGCAAAGATCTCACCGAGTCCATCGAGAACACTCAAGAGACGATCAAGGAGATCGATCAAATCTCCCGCACCAAGTTTGACGAGGCCTTTGCCCGCATCAATGAAAACTTTGCAGTGGTCTTTACGCGGCTCTTCCACGGCGGGCAAGCATTCCTCCGCTTGACTGACGCGGAGAATCAGGCCGAGAGCGGGTTGGAGATTGTTGCTTCGCCGCCGGGCAAGAAGCTGCAAAATGTGCTGCTGCTCTCCGGCGGAGAAAAAGCGCTCACTGCACTGGCGCTGCTCGTTGGCATCTTCCAGTACCAGCCCAGCCCCTTCTGCGTGCTCGACGAAGTGGACGCCGCGCTCGACGAAACCAACGTTGGCCGCCTCGCCGACCTGCTCCACTCGCTGAGCCAGGAGACGCAGTTCCTGCTCGTCACCCACTCCAAGCGCATGATGAGCTCGGCGGATATGATCTACGGCGTCACGATGCAGGAGCCGGGCGTCTCGAAGGTGGTGAGCGTACGCCTCGGCCAGGAACAGCAACGAGCCACGGCGTAATTGCCACAGTTTCACAAACCCAGTTAATTACCTGCAAGGTTTTGAAAATATAGATAGGGGGGAGGGGGTATGCTTCCCTTCTCTCTCAGTCCGCTGACGGCGCGGACTCGCCCTTTGTTCAGTTGCTATTGTGCGCTGACGGCTGGCAATTGTGTGCAATGGTACGCATGACGGGGCGGTTCGGTATGTGGCGAGTAATCCGCAACGGGTCGGATTGACGGCGGGAAGTGGGCTTGGAATTTGCTTGCAATGAACGGCAGGAAAGACGCAGAATAATGATAGTTGTATGCAGGCGTGAGCCTGCTAAACCCCAGCCTGGGGCACAATAGGGCTAGAGCGGGCCGCCTTGTGCGGCCTCTTCGTTTTTGGGCAAGTAGAGCCGGTCTCCAGACCGGCTGTCGTGTGGGCGTCTCGCCCGCACCCGTCCCTTCGCTAGGAAAAATCGGAGGATGGGACACCCGTCCAGCCGCCCGCTCATCACGATAAAACTGTGATGAACAGGGCACAGCTTCTCATCGCTCATGGTAATTCTTCAGGGCCGATGACCGGGCCACCTGCCTAAAACTTCTTCGTCCTAACGGAGCATGTGAACAACATTGTGTCAACGTGGTTGAGGTTACTTCTTCCCGTGATCCTCGCCATAGTTGTGTCAGTATTCTTAATCGCCAAGACCCCGTTTGATCTACTTAATGAGTAGAATTCTCGATTTGTGCCAGGAAGGCCATTGTTCCATTCGATCTGAGCATCTGTAAACACTGCTGGCTGCATTGGCTTCGGCTTGCCGACGGTCTGAAAAGTCGCAGTTCGAGAGCCCTCATCGAAGACAACCTCTGTTAAGCTATTGTCAACCATATCTTGGTTTGGTACGCAGTCGAGAGCTACTTGAGAGGAAGCTGAGGAAGTTGCAGCGGGAGGCTTAAGAGCCTCTACTGTCCCCACTTTGAGTATTTGATTGATCTGTGCCACTAATTCGGGAGTCGACTTTGCGCTATAGTCAGCCCCAAGCATTAGTTTGACATCCCCTACGTCACTTCCTCCCGAGAGGGGAGTGAGAAGAAGTTCAATATCTTGCTTTTCCAATTTGATAGCGGTGACTTTGAATTTAGTCCCGATATCCCAGAACCTTGGATACTCCGCGCCAAGGTGTAGGAAGCCTTTCAGGATGCTATCCTCGATGAAGAATTTCTCGCGACCATCCGGATATATGTAGGTTTTTACCGGAGTTGCGCCAGTTTGATTGTTCTCATATTTCCGGTTTGTGGTGTCACCGGCAAAGCTGATTTGTACTCCCGGTACAATTATTACCCCATTAAGCGCGGCTGAGACATCGGTCGCGATTTGCTGTCCCGATACTGTCCTCGGCACCATCAAGAGAGTCAAGCCTGCAATCGCAAACACATACGAAGAAATACGCATCATGAGAACTCCGAAGGTCATGAACAAAGATGAACTGGATTTTCCTAAGAGCCAGAATTTTCTCTTCATTTCTGACCCGGAAATAATAATGATGGTAGCGAGCTTTGTAAAGCGAAAGTTGGCTTTCCGTCTAACCTAGCTTAAATAGGTTTCTGCCGGGAGCCGCCGCCTTGGCCCGCGTGGGATGTAAATCGCGGGTGGCGCACCCTAAGCTTTTGAAATCTTAAACCGCCGACAACTGTGGGTGCCCACATCCTTCGCTTTTTCTATAGAAGAAGCGAAGGATGGGGCGCCCGGCAATTCCAGAGGTTTTGCTATCCTTCTACTCATGCGTCCCCACGTGCTCACCGCCTCCGCTTTATTCCTGGTCACGATGCTCACTTTCGCCTCTGCCCAGACGCCTGCCTCCGTAGCCTCGCGCCTAGCCGCCCAGAACGCTCTCTTTGACGAGTACTGGCAGGCCAGCCTCAAGATGAGTCCGACCCTGGCGACTGCCGTCGGTGACTACCGCTACAACGACCTGCTCGACGACTACTCCCTCGCCGCCTCCGCGGCCCGCCACCAGCGCGAACTCGCTGACCTCGCCAGCATCAAAGCCATCGATCCCACTGGCTTTTCCGAGCAGGACCTCATCTCCCACGACCTCTTTCTCCGCCAACTCCAGCAGCGCGTCGAGGATTATGACCTCAAAGAGTACGAGATGCCCCTCAGCGCCTCCGGTGGCGGTGGAGGCATCCATGCCAACCTCGCCGACCTTCCACTTTCCATGCCATTCGACTCCGTCAAGCATTACGAAGACTACATCTCTCGCCTTCACCAGATCCCTAAGGCCCTCCTCCAGACCGAAGACGTCCTCCGTGCAGGCGTAAACGATCACCTCGTCCCGGTCCGCTTCATCGCTGAAAAAATTCCCGGCCAGGCCGAAGGCGTCATCACCGCCAATCCCTTCATTCTTCCTCTCAAGAAATTCCCCGCCAGCTTCTCTGACGACGACAAGAAGCGCCTCACGGACGAGATTACTTCCACGGTGAACAACGAAGTCTTCCCCGCCTACAAACAGTTCGCCGCCTTCATTACCGCGAACTACATCCCTTACACCCGCACCACGCTCTCCATAAACTCCCTCGGCGGCGGCAAGCGCCGCTACCAGGCCACCCTCCGGCGCTTCACTACCACCGACCTCACTGCGGCCCAGATCCACGAGATCGGTCTCAAGGAGGTTGACCGCATCAATGGAGAAATGGCGGCCCTCGCCAGGGCCAACGGCTACAAGGACCTCGCCAGCTTTCGCGACCACGTCGAAAACGACCCCAAATACCAGCCCGCTTCCGCTGAAGCCATCGTCGAGGACTTCCGCAAGTACATCACCCAGATGCAGCCGCACCTGCCAGAGCTTTTCAACCTGTTGCCCAAGACCGCCGTCACCGTCGAGCCCATCCCGCCGTTCCAGGCCGCGGCCGCAACCCACTACCAGGGTGGGACTCCCGACGGCAAGCGTCCCGGCCGCGTGTCCGTGGCCGTCTCTGACCCCACGCACCGCAGCTTCATCAATGACGAAGCGATCGCCTATCATGAAGGGGTTCCCGGCCACCATCTGCAGATCAGCATCCAGCAGTCCCTCACCGGGCTGCCCGAGTTCCGCAAGCACGGTGGAAACTCCGCGTACACCGAGGGCTGGGGCCTCTACGCCGAGGAACTCGGTAAGGAGATCGGCTTCTACCAAGACCCCGGCTCGGACTATGGCCGCCTCCGCTCGGAACTGTTCCGCGCTGTGCGTCTCGTGGTAGACACCGGCATTCACGACATGGGCTGGAGCCGCGATCAGGTGGTTGAGTACATGCGCAACTCCCATGCCGTCGACGAACCCACTATCCAGTCCGAGACCGACCGCTACATCTCCGGCCCCGGCCAGGCGTGCAGCTACAAGCTCGGCCAGCTCAAGATCCTCGAACTGCGCGAACGCGCCAAACAGCGGCTAGGTCCCAAATTCGACCTCAAGACCTTCCATGACGAGATACTCTCAGGCGGCTCCCTCCCGCTCGACGTCCTTGATGCCCGCGTCAACCGCTGGATTCAGGCCCAGACGGGTAGTGCGCCCTAAGCTTTTGAAATCTTAAGCCGCCGACAGCCGTGGGTGCTCCATGCTTGCGCTTTTTTCTAGCGCAAGGGTGGGATTTCGCAGAAGCCAGCCAGACGCTCAGATCAGGAAAAAACAAGGTCATGCGGGTTCTCGTCCACCGGATAAAGCGGTCCTCGTGTGCCTGTAGCCGGAATAAGCGGGAGGGTTACACGCCGGCCAGTCTTGGGTAGGGCCGTCACTGGCTCCGCATAGGCTTCCTCAACCGCCCGCACAATCAGGGAACCAATAGGCATACCCGACTCCTCCGAGCGCTGCTTGAGGCGCTGGTGCAGAGATTCCGGCAGCTCGATGGTGGTTGTCGCTGGCATGTAGAAATTATGCTCCGATCTGAGATTGGCCGCAAGAACAAAGAAGTGCCGGGTGCGGCGGCCTCGCGCCTTTTTCAAACGCAAGGGCGGTTCAGCCATAAGTTCGCTCGGGGTAGAGAATTCTTCCCTCAGGGGCTAAAGCCCGTCATTATTTCGCGGCATTTGCGGCATGACTGAAGTCATGCCCTGATACAAAGCTTGCGAAAATTGGAGTATTTCCGCAGCCAGTGAAGTCTTGCCCTGGTACAAAACGAGGGCAAGACTTCAGATCATTCGGTTTGAGGTTACTGGGCTTGGGGCGAGGCGGAGGCGGGAAGAGCAGCCGTCTCTTGCTGGGGCTTGGCGAACCAATTGCTGGCCCAGAGATTCTTGTAGAAGAGTCCGGTCAGCTCGGCGGCGCGGGGTCCGAAGGTGGGGCGTCCGCCTTCGAGGAAGAAGACCGTCACCAGATTGCCCTGCGCCGAACTGGAGTAAGAGGCAAACCAGCCGAAGCGGGTTCCGTTGTCGGAGCAGGTTCCGGTTTTGCCGAAGATCGGCAGCTCCTGGAAGTTTGCTCTCAGGCGCCGGGCGGTGCCGTATTCAACCGCGCCGGCCATGCCCTCTTCCATATCGGGCACGTATTTGGCAATATCGAGGGTGCGCTTCACCTTGGGTTCAAAGGCCAACACATCGTCCGGCGTGGTGGGGTGTTGCAGATAGTAAAGCGTGCCGCCGTTGGCGAGAGCGGCGACAAACGCGCCCAGTTGCAGCGGCGTCAGCGATACTCCCTGGCCGAAGCTGCACATGCGGGAGACACCGCCTTCAGAGGCTGGAATCTCCTGGTCTGGATAGACGCCCAGTTGCTCGCCGTCGATGTTATAGCCGGCCAGTTCGCCGAGGCCAAACTCGTTGGCGTAGTGATGCACGCGCTCAAAGCCCAACTGGCGGCCCAGCTCTTCAAAGTAGAGGTTGTTGCTTTTGGCCAGCGCCTGGGTCATGTTCATGCGGAAGCCGTCGAGCTTGACCGGCGTGTCCTTGGTGACCAGGCCTTCAGAGAGCGCGGCCAGCGCGACTGTAAGTTTAATCGTGGAGCAAGGCTCGGCTCCGGGCGAAAGCGCCAGCTTCTGGTTGACCATCGCCAGGATGCGGCCGTTGGCGGGGTCAATCACCACCGCGGTGCCGTTCATATCTCCCAGCGCGTCAAGGGCTGCCTGGCGAACGACCGGGTCTTCACCTGCAATAATATCGCCTTCGCCGACAACTCCCTTGGTGAAGGAGCTGGCGGTGAAGCGCTCACCGTAATAATGATGGCGACGGCGGCCCGAGCTAACAGTTGCGCTGCGCGCGCTGGCTCTAGCCCTGCCGCGAGGCGTCAGATGTGCCTGCTGCGAGGCAGGAGCTTGATTACTTACAGCGGATGCGCTGTGTGTTGAAGCGGTATTGGCAACGGCGCTATGATGCGCGCTGTGGTGCGTTGCCGACAAATGCAAGTCGCCGGGCCTGACGTGGCGCACAGGATGAGGAGCATCCAATGCAAATGAACAGCGAGCGCTAACCAAGAGCAACACAAAAGCCAATTTGGAGAAAAATCTCATCCGGGTGAATCCCCTCATCGGTGGAGTCAGTTGCGGCGCGTCTCTTTGAGATCACGCTTCTTTGTACTTATCGGCGCTTGCACAAAGCGGTCGGTGCAAGAGGCTTACTTTGGTGCCTGGCGGCTGAGCCGAGTCTCTGCTTGTGTTGCCGGCGGCAGGCCATTGATTACTTATACAACACAGAGAGCAGGATTGCACCTTGGGAATATCGGCGGTAACTGGCGATTTTTCAGCCTTCCGCATGATTTTTGCGACTTTCTTACTCCCAGACCGGTTGAACGCCTCGTTAGGAATCAATTACGATTGATTACCAAAGATCACTTGACTCGTTTTCGGACAACAAGTTAGCACGTGCTATCCCATGTCCCCAAAACAGAGGGATATGAGAACTTGTTGGGAAAATGACTCCGAGCCTAGAACGCAACCCTCAGGGACTAAAGCCCATCATGATTGGTCAGCGTCAGCGGCATGACTGAAGTCATGCCCTGATACAAAGCTGAAGTATTTTCAACAAAGCCCTCTTGTGCCCAAACGTCGTGCTATCCGCGCATGAGCGTTAGTACTGTAGCCGCCGCATGAAGGCCGGGACCTCCAGATCGCGCTCTTCTTCGAAGCTGGAAAAGAGCGTTGCGACAGGCTGTTCCTGGATCTGCTCGTTCGCTTCCGGTCCACGCAAACCATTGCCCAGATCCGCCGCGTAATCGCGTGGCAGCGGCGTGTACTCCGGCTCCTCGATCAGCTCGACAAAACGCGGACGAACAACCTCGGCCACAGCGGGTTCTTGCTCGGCGGATGCAACCGGCGGGGCCAGCAGCGGCGCGCGCTCTGTGACTGGTTCAACGAGCGTACGTCGTGATTCAGCGTGGCGCTGCGCCTCGCGCTTGTCTGCCTGCTCGTTGACCACTTCGCTAAAAAAACGCAGCGGCGCAGGCGGTGTTGCTGGCGCCTCGGCCACCGGTGTTGACGGCTCCTTGAGCCACTTCTCGGGATCAACAACCGGCACGGAGAGGATCGGCGTCTCAGCCACATTCAACATGCGGGCGCGGCGCTCGGGCATCTGGTTGCGGAAGCCGGTGGCGATCACGGTAATTTTGACCTCCTCGCCGAGGGACTCATCAAGCACCGCGCCGAAGATAATGTTGGCGTCTTCGTGCGCAGCCTCCTGAATCATCGACGAAGCGGCATTCACTTCTGAGAGCTGCAACGAACTCGATCCGGTGATGTTGATGAGCAAGCCGCCGGCCGCGCCGATGGCGTCCGCTTCAAGCAGTGGCGAAGCCATCGCCGCGCGCGCCGCCTCGATAGCGCGGTTCGCGCCGCCGCGTTGCGCCATGCCCATGACCGCCTGGCCCATGCCGGCCATAGTCGTCTTCACGTCGGAGAAGTCGCGGTTGATGATGCCGGGGATGGTGATGATGTCCGAGATGCCCTGCACGCCCTGGCGCAGCACATCGTCAGCCATGCGGAAGCTCTCGAAGAAGCCTGCGTCTTTGGCGACAGT
>Ga0181528_10002191_pt1 | contig 11983 bp, 12 predicted proteins | sample PEATcosm2014_Bin_47_FD_119742 | JGI IMG/M metagenome (GOLD analysis project Ga0181528, IMG submission 119742) | Peatland microbial communities from MTU Mesocosm Facility, Houghton, MI, USA - PEATcosm2014_Bin10_10_metaG | ecosystem: Environmental > Terrestrial > Soil > Wetlands > Peat | place... | reverse complement strand
TCCAGGCTCACCTCGCCCCAGGCCTGCGCATAGGCGTTGGCAACGCGCGCCGAGAGATGCGGCTCGTTCAGGCTGACCGTGAGGCGCACCACGCTGCCGTCGGCGGCTGCGCTCGGATCGACATGCTCGGCGATGTACTGCGCGATCGCCTCCACCGGCGGATTGCCGGCATCGATGCTGTCGAGGTACAGGCGGCGCAGCGCCGGCTCCTCGACCAACCGTTCGTTCTCCACCACGCGCTGGGCGACACGCTCGCTGCGCAGCAGGTCCAGGCCCGAGGCGCGCGCGCCCGACGCACGCGCATCGCCGGCGGCGCCGTCGAGCGGGCCCGGATCGATGAACAAGGTGGCCGTGGCCGGATACGGCTCCGGACCAAGGAGCGCGTAGGCCACCGCGCCGGCCAGGCAGGCCAGCGCCACGCCCGCCAGTACGACCCAGCGGGACAGGATGATGCGCAGGGCCAGTTTGCTCGTACTCAGCACGGTGGTTTCCCATGGCGGTACGTCGGGCCAGTGGCGCCCGCCGCACCGCAAGAACTCAATGCAGTGCCGCGATGCCCTTGTCGGCCTCGCCGGCGGCGGTTTTCGGGGCAGGCGCCGGCTCGGGCGCCGGCGGCGGCGTGGCGGCGGCGAATTTCGCATAGTCGCCCACGTAGTCGATCTTGGCCGCTTCGCGCAGGCGCTTGAGCTCGCCGGCCGCCAGCTCCTCGCGCTTGCGATTGCTCAGGAACTGCTCGATGACCGGCGTCGCGCGCTTGTCATCGACGGGCTGCAGTTCGGAGGCGAGCACCTCGATCGCGCTGATGCGGTTCTTGCCCGAGTCGTAGACCAGCACATTGCCCGGCTTGAGCTTGGCGATCTGCGCCAGGTGCGTGAGCGGCAACTGCTCGGCGGTGCGCACGCCGCTGTCGGCCGAGAAGGGGATCTTCTTCTCGTGCAGGAACTCGGCAAGGCGCTTGAGCGAGGTCGCGCCGGCCGCGGCGCCCTGGATCATCGCCTGCTGGTCGGGCGTGGCCTCGATCGTCAGTTCCTGGAGCCGGTAGGCCTTGCGCTCGGCAAACAGCGCCGGATTGTCGGCGTAATACTGGCGCACTTCCTGCTCGCTGGGCTTGGCCTGGGGCGCGATGACGCGCTGCACGTAGGCTTGCGAGAGGATGTTGAGGCGCGCCGCTTCCAGGGCGGCGACGACGGCCGGGTCGCGGTCGAGCTTGCGCTCCACCGCCTGCTGCACCAGCAGCTGCTGGTTCACCAGGCTGCCGATGATGCGGCGCGTGGCCGGATCGAGCTGGTCGGGCGTCAGCGCCGAACCGGCGCGCGCCAGTTGCTCGTTGACCTGCAGGACCGTGATCTCGTCCTTGTTGACCTTGACCGCGACCTGCGTCGGCTTGGCGCTGTCGCCACCGCCGCTGCAGGCGCTGATGGCTCCCATCAGCAGTGCCGCCGCCGGCACCGTCCATCCGCGTCCCCACCCATCCGTAAATGACATCACGCTCGCTCGCTTTGACTGGAACCCGGCACGTTACCGGCCGCGTGTGAAGTTTCCGTGTCACGAATCGTCGGCCGGCAGGTTTCATGCGGTCGGGGCCGCGGTGCGCGGCTGTTTTCCCAGGCAAATGTGAACACTTCGTGACCACCGGATGCGGCCGTATCCAGTAGAGTTCCACCAGGGGCGCTGCTCCCGCATACGGAAATATCGCTCATGCAGTTTCGCGTCCTCGCCCTCCATTCCGACGGATCCGCCCGCCCGATGACGGTGGAGGCGGCCGATGCCGCGTCGGCGCGCCGCGTGCTCGCCCAGGACGGCATGACGGCGCTGGAGTTGGGCCCGGCCCAGGGGCACGGTAGCGGCGCGCTGGCGCGGCGCGTCGCGGCCCCAGTCGGCGGGCGCAAGGCGCGCTTCGATGTCGACCTGTTCTGCCAGGAACTGCTGGCACTGGTCACTGCCGGCGTCACCATCGGCGAAGCGCTCGAGACCCTGGCCAACAAGGCCGGCGCAGGCCATGCGGCGGCACCGGCCGCGGCCGCCGGCGACTCGCTGCTGGCGCAACTGCACGCGCGGGTGCGCGAAGGCCTGCCGCTGTCGGCGGCGCTGGCGCAGTTTCCCGCGGTCTTTCCCAACGTGCTGTGCGAGTCGCTGCGCGCGGCCGAGCGCACCAGCGACTATGGCCCGGCCCTGGAGCGCTTCGTGCGCTACCGGCGCCTCACGCGCGAGGTGCGCGAGAAGCTGCTGGCCGCGTCGATCTATCCGATGATCCTGCTCGGCGTGAGCACGCTGGTGCTGCTGTTCCTCGTCGGCTATGTCGTGCCGCGCTTTGCCGACGTCTATGCCGACATGGGCGACAAGCTGCCGACCGCCTCGCGTGCGCTGCTCTGGGTGGGCAGCCGCATCGGCGCCCAGCCCTGGCTCACGGCCGGCGCCCTGGCGGCGGTGGTGGCCGCGGTGGTGGCCACCATACGCACCGGCCGCTTCCGCGAATTCGTGATGGCAGCGCTGCGGCGCATTCCGCGCCTCAACGAGGTGATCGCGGCGGCCGAGTTCTCGCGCCTGTACCGCACGCTCGCGCTGCTGCTGCACGGCGGCATCCCGATGGTGGCGTCGCTGCAGGTGGCGCGCGGGCTGCTGCCGCTGCACCTGGCGCGCTGCCTGGACGCGAGCCAGAAGTCGATCAGCGAGGGACGCTCGTTTTCGGAGGCGATGCGCGAGCAGGGATTGTCGACGGCAGTGGCCGACCGCTTCTTCCGCGTCGGCGAAGGCAGCGGCAAGCTGGCCGAGATGATCGACCGCGCCGCCGACTTCCACGAGGAGGAAGTCGGTCGCGGGGCCGATTGGCTCGGCAGGGTCATCGGGCCGTTCCTGATGCTGATCATGGGCGTGGTCATCGGCCTGGTGGTGGTGTTGATGTACATGCCCATCTTCTCGCTGGCCGACGCGGTGCAATGATGCGTTCCGAAACCCCCTACTCCGGCAGCCAGCTGCCCGCGGTGCGTGCGCCGGCGCCGGCCGCCGACGTCGGCCGCTATGCGCTGATCGCGGTGCAGGCGCGGCGCGACGGGCAGGATTTCGGCCTGGCCCTGGCCCAGGAATTCGCCACCGATGCCTACCACGCGCTGGCGGCGTGCGCCCAGGCGCTGCGGATGCGCTACCTGGAAAGCGCCGCCTTGCAGTCGCTCACGCCGGACTTCGACGGCATCAGCTTCCCCGAGGCCGAGCGGCGCAACGTGGCCGTAGGCCGCGATGCCGCCGGCCGCCTGTGGTGCGTGCTGGAGGACCCGTTCGACCAGGCGCGCATCGACTGGGTCGAGGGCCGGATCGGCGCACCCTTCACGTTCGCGCTGGCCGTGCTCGACGAGATCCGCGCCTACCTCAAGCGTCAGGAATCGACGATGCGGGCGATGGAGGGCGCGCTGCCCGAGGGCGCCGCCAGCGGCGCCGTGCGCCAGGGCGGCGGCGTCGAAGACCTGTCGATCCGCCGCATCGCCGAGGATGCCAGTCCGGTGGTGCGCATCGTCAACTCGCTGCTCTACGACGCCCTCAAGGCGCAGGCCAGCGACATCCACCTCGAAGGCGACCCCACCGGGATGGCGATCAAGTACCGGATCGACGGCGTGCTCGACGCGGCCGGGCGCATCGACGACATCGCCACCGGCGAGCAGGCCATCTCGCGCATCAAGGTGCTGGCCGAACTCGACATCGCCGAGAAGCGCGTCCCGCAGGACGGCCGCTTCCAGGTGCGCATCGACGGGCGCGACATCGACCTGCGCATCTCCATCATGCCGGCGGTCCACGGCGAGGATGCCGTCGTGCGGGTGCTCGACAAGCAGCACCTGGCCGACGAGGCGCGCTCGCTGAGCTTCGAGTCGCTGGGCTTCGAGCCCGGCACGGTCAAGACCCTGCGCGAGCTCTCGCGCTTGCCCTACGGGCTGCTGCTGGCCACCGGCCCCACCGGCAGCGGCAAGACGACGACGCTGTACGCCGCGCTCTCCGAGGTCAATACCGGCAAGGACAAGATCGTCACCATCGAGGACCCGGTCGAATACCAGTTGCCCGGCGTCGTGCAGATCCCCGTCAACGAGAAGCGCGGCCTGAGCTTTTCGCGCGGCCTGCGCTCCATCCTGCGCCACGATCCGGACAAGATCATGGTCGGCGAGATCCGCGACGGCGAGACCGCGCAGATCGCCGTGCAGGCGGCCCTTACCGGCCACCTGGTGTTCACCTCGGTGCACGCCAACAGCGTGTTCGACGTGATCGGGCGGATGCTGCACATCGGCGTGGACCCGTTCAACCTCGTTGCGGCGCTCAATGGCATCGTCGCCCAGCGGCTGGTGCGGCTCAATTGCGAGCATTGCCTGGTCGACGACGCCGTCGACCTCGCCGGCCGGCCGCCGGCCGAGCGGCAGATCCTCGCGGGCTTTCGCCTGCTGCGCGGACGCGGCTGCGGACATTGCCGCGGCACCGGCTACCGCGGCCGGCGGGCAATCGCCGAGATCCTGGTGCTCGACGATCCGCTGCGCGAGGCGATCGGCAACCGATCCTCGGTCACCGCCGTGAAGCGCGCGGCGCGCGAACGCGGCATGCGCTCGATACGCCGGGTGGGCCTGGACCTGGTGATCGAGGGGCGCACGACCCTCGAGGAACTCGACCGCGTGACCTTCGCCGAAACCGACCACGTCGGCATCGTCACCGGCGCGGGCGGCTAGGACGCGGGCGACGATGAGACCCTCGTTGCTTGCGCGCACCGGCCTGCGCGGCCGCCGCCCTGCCCGCCTGCAGATCGGCATGCGCTCGCTCGCCCTGCACGGCAGCGGCCAGGCCATCGCGTCCGTCGACCTGGAAGAACCGGGCCTGGCGCCGGTCTGCGCGGCCGCGGGCGGGCTGCTCGGCCAGCACGCCGAGCTCCCGGTGCAGGTGCGGCTGGCCTGCGGCTGGAGCCGGATCCTGCTGCTGCCGTGGATGGCGGCGCTGGCCCGCGAGGACCATTGGCGCAACTACGCCACGGCGCGCTTCGAGGAGAACTTCGGCGAGGAAGCGGCGGCCTGGGAGATCCGCATCGCCCGCGACCTGCCGGGGCACGCCCGGGTGGCCGTTGCGTGGCCGCGGCCCCTGTACGAGACGCTCGGCGCCCACCGCGGCGTCGTCTCGGCGCGCGTGGGCCTGCTCGAGCACCTGGGCGTGCTGCTGGCCCAGGCGCCGCGGTTCTCCGGCTGCGTCATCGAGCTCGATGACGATGGCGCCGGCTTCCTGCTGCTGGTTGAAGGCAAATTGCAGCGGGTGCGCTGGCGCCGCTACGACGGTGCCCAGGGGCTGGCCAGCGCCGTCCACGCCGAATGGGCCAGCGTGCTGGCCGCCCGCGACGACCCGACCGGGATCGAGCCCGCGCTGGCCGTGACGCCGCCGGCCCTGGTGGCGCGCTCGGAGCGCGGCGCCGCCATCAAGGAACTGGGAGCCCGACTGGGCGTGCGCGAGGGCTATTCCTTGCCGGATTGAACCGCCCGTTCCTGAAAATTCGCTCGGTGTCCGGCATCTTTACCCCCTAGCTCCGGACCCGCCGTCACCAAATGTCGCGGATAATCCGCGCTCTACAGCCGATGCTGATAGTTCTATGTCAACTTTGTCGATGTTATTGAGCAAATCGCTGGACCTGCGGCCGTACGAGGTGGAGCTGCTTGGCCACGGGCGCCGCGTCATCACACTCTCCTGGGTGTTGCTCGGCGCCGGCGCGCTGGCCGTGGCCGCGGCGGCCGCTGCCTGCCTGCCGGACTGGCAGCAGCGCCAGGCCCTGGGCGAGCAGGTGGCGGCGCTCGACGAGCGCCTGGTGCGCCTGGGCGGCGGATCCGTGCAGACCGGCCCGAGCCGGCCGGGCGCCGGCAAGGCCGGCCCGGCGCTTGCGCTGGCCGAGGCCGAAACCGTCGACGCCGAGCTGCACCGGCCCTGGCACGAGCTCTTCGAGCAGATCGAAGCGGCCGACAGCGCCGAGGCCACCGCGGTCCATCTGCTGCAGTTCAGCGTCGAATCGCCGTTCACGAACCTGCAGCTCGTCGTCGAGGGACGCGACCTGGGCGAGCTCGTGCGCTTCTCCCAGCGCCTGTCCGGCGGCAATCCGATCAGCAGCATGACGATGACGCACCACGAGGGTCGCGATGCGCTCGGCGCCCATGTCATCACCGCGACGCTGCAAGGCCGCCTGCTGGCCACGGCCGGCGCAGCCACCGGGGGTGGTCAATGAACGGCGCGCTGGCCCTGCGCCAGGCGACATTCGTCGCCGCACGGCTGGGCATTGCCGGCTGGATCGGCGCGCTGGCCATCGTGCTCGCCGCGCTGGCCGGACTGGCCATCGCGCCCGGCATCGAACGGGGCAATGCCGCGCTGGCCGACCAGATCGCCGCGATGAAGCAGCAGCTGGCGCGCTTGCAGGACCCGAAGGCGCCGCGCGCCGGTCGCGATCCGGTGGCCGACCTGCTGGCGAGCCTGCCCGCCGAGACGGCAGTGGCGCAGTTCGTCGCCAGCGTCCAGCAGCGCGCCGACCAGGGCGCGGTCGAGATCGATCGCACCGAATACCGCACGCAGCCGCTGCTGGGCAATGCCGCGCGCCGCTACCACCTGACCTTTCCCGCGCACGCCGACTACGTCCACCTGCGCCAGTGGCTCGAGGGCCTGCTGCACGACTATCCGAACCTCACGCTCGACGAACTGACGCTGCGCCGCGAGGTCGACGGCGGCGAGGAACTCGAAGCCAACATCGCGATGAGTTTTCTCGTGCGGGTGGGCAAGTGAAGCGCCGCTCCCTCATCCTGGGCGCGGCCCTGGCCGGCGCCATCGCCCTGACCGCCTGGACGCTCACGCGCGACGACGATGCCGCGCTCGTGCAGCCGGTCGTGCGCGCCCCGGCCACGGCCGCCGGCGCGCCGGCCAGGGCGGCCGTGGCCGCGAGTCCCGACGCCGGCGCATTGGCACTGGGCCCGACGCAACGGCCCACCGCGCCACAGAAGGTCCACAACGTCTTTGGCGCCTACAACTACCAACCGGCGCCGCGCGCGCAGGCGGTCGTGGTCGCCGAAGTACCGCACGCGCCGCCGCTGCCGTTCGTCTTTTCGGGACGCCTGATCATTCCCGGCAGGCCGACGACCTACCTGCTCACGCAGGGCGAAACCCCGATCGAAGTGCGCCTGGGTTCGGACGTCGGCGGCTTCAAGCTGGTCGACGAAAGCCCCGCGCAGCTCGTCTTCCTGCACGCCGCCACCGGAGACCGGGTCGCGATGTCCATCGCCTCGGCAGCGATCAATTGAAGCGCGCATCGGCCATCGCCGCCCTGTTCGCCGCGGCGCTCGTCGCTTGCGCCGGGCTGAGCTCCTGTTCGGTCTCGCCGCTGACCCAGGGGCAGAATCTCTGGAACGAGGGACGCTACGAGGATTCGGTGCTCGTGCTGCAGGAGGCCTCGGCCAAGGACCCCGGGGATCGGCCGCTGCTGGCGGCCTATCACCGGCGCCGCGACCAGACGCTGTCGCAGCTGGCCGTAGCCGCCGAAGCGGCCATGACCGCGCATCACCTGGACGAGGCACAGGGCCTGTACGAGCGCGCGCTGCACTTGGATCCGGCCTGGGACCGGGCCAAGGAGGGCATCGAGCGCATCGCCCTGGCCAAGCGCCTGGACGGCTACCTCGACGACGCCACGCGCTGGGCAGCCGAGGGGCGCCTGGCCGCGGCCGAGGGCCGGCTGCGCCAGATCCTGGCCGTCAATTCGCAGCACCAGGGCGCCAAGCGGCTGCTGCGCCAGCTGCTCGACCGCCAGCAGGACTCGGCCGAGAACTCTACGGCGCTCAGGAGTGCGCTGGCAACGCCGGTGAGCGTGGAATTCCGCGACACGCCGCTGCGCAACGTCTTCGAGGTGCTGTCGCGCGCCGGCGGACTCAATTTCGTCTTCGACCGCGATGTCAAGACCGACATGAAGATCACGATCTTCATCCGCAACAACGCCATCGAGGACGTGCTGCGCATCCTGCTGGCGACCAACGGCCTCGACCGCAAGGTGCTCAACGACAACACGCTGCTCATCTTCCCCAACACCACCGCCAAGATCCGCGACTACCAGGACCTGGTCATGCGGACCTTCTATCTGGTCAACGCCGATGCCAAGTCGGTCGAGGGCATGCTCAAGACGCTCGGCCACATCAAGGACGTGTTCATCGACGAAAAGCTCAACGTGGTCATCGTGCGCGACACCCCCGATGCGGTGCGCCTGGCCGAACACATGGTCGAGGCCATCGACATCTCGGAGGCCGAGGTGATGCTCGAACTCGAGGTCGTCGAGCTCAGCCACACGCGCGCGCAGAACCTGGGCATACAGCTGCCCGGCGACATCCAGCGCGAATCGAGCTCGCCGCTGGGAACCTCGACGACCAGCGGCTCCACCTCGACCGGCCGCGTCGCCACGAGCAACTTCTCCAGCCTGATCACGACGCTGCCCAATCCGCTGCTCATCGCCAACCTGTACGCCTCCGACACCGACGCGAACCTGCTGGCGAACCCGCGGATACGCGTGCGCAACAAGGAGAAGGCCAAGGTCCTGATCGGCGAGAAGCTGCCGGTGATCACCAGCACCGCGGTGCAAAACGCCGGCGTCGCCTCCTCGGTCTCGTACATCGACGTCGGGCTCAAGCTCGAGGTCGAGCCGCAGGTCTACCTGGACGACGAGGTCGGCATCAAGCTCAACCTGGAGGTCAATTCGAACCTCGGTTCGGTCACGGTCGGCAGCTCGGCAACGGGCCAGACCACCGCCTACCAGGTGGGCACCCGCAGCGCCCAGACGGTGCTGCGCCTGCACGACGGCGAGACCCAAGTGCTGGCCGGGCTGATCAACGACAACGAAAGCGCCAGCTGGAGCAAGGTGCCGGGCCTGAGCGACCTGCCCGGCATCGGGCGGCTCTTCAGCAACGACAACTCGAGCCACGAGAAGACCGAGATCGTGCTGCTGGTCACGCCGCGCATCGTGCGCAACCTGGCCGTGCCCGACCTGGGGCGGGCCGTTCCGGCCGGCACCGAAAGCATCGTCGGCGCCCGGCCGCTGTCGATCGGGCCGACCGGCCGCCAGTCGCTGTCGGTGCGCGGCTCCGACAGCAACCTGCGTGCGCCGCCGGTTGCCGTGCCGGACGCTCCGCCCGCCGAAGCGCCCGCGCCTGCCGCGCCGGTGGCGGCGCCGCCCCCGCCGGCCCCGGCACCCGCGCCGCCACCGGCGCCGGTGCCACTGCCGACGCCGGCCCCGACGCTCAACGGTGCGCCGATGAAGGACGCACCCGGTGCGGGACTCACCCCCCCGGGCTCCGGCAACGCGGCACCGGCCAACTGAGCGATATCGTGCCCGAGGCGCCCGCGACCCCCGATCGTCCGCTGCCGGCCGCGTTGCCCGCGCCGCGGCGCCGCGGCGGGTTCACCCTGCTCGAGCTCGTCATCGCCGTGGCGATACTGTCGATACTGGTCGTCATGGCCGTGCCGGTGATGCGCCTGGAGTTCCAGCGCCAGAAGGAAGCCGAGCTGCGCCAGGACCTGCGCACGCTGCGCGAGGCGATCGATGCCTACAAGCGCGCCACCGACGACGGGCGCATCGCCAAGAAGGCCGAGGGCTCCGGCTATCCGCCGCGCCTCGAGGACCTGCTCAACGGCGTGCCCGACATGAAGAGCCTCAAGGGACGCACCGTCTACATCCTGCGGCGCATCCCGCGCGATCCGTTCAATGCCGACAGCACGCTGGCGCCGGCCGATACCTGGGGCAAGCGCGCGTACAGCAGCCCGCCCGATGCGCCGCTCGAAGGCGAGGACGTGTTCGACGTCTATTCGCGCGCCGAAGGCAACGGCATCAACGGCATCGCGTACCACGACTGGTGATGCGGGGTCCCGACGTGCATCGCGGCCGCGGATTCACGCTCATCGAGCTGCTGGTGGTGCTGGCCATCCTCGCGCTGCTGTTGACGATCGCCACCCCGAAATACTTCCAGCACGTCGAACGCGCCCGCGAAGCGACGCTGCGCTCGACCCTCAAGGTGATGCGCGAGGCGATCGACAAGTTCTCCGGCGACCAGGGGCGCTACCCGGTCACGCTCGACGAACTGGTCAGCCGCGAGTACCTCAAGGCGCTGCCGGTCGATCCGATCACCGACAAGCGCGACACCTGGGTCGTGCTCACCGATGCCGAGGTACGCGCCACCGCGCGCGCCGCCACCGATGCCGCAGCCGGCTCCGGCGCCAGCGCCAGCGCGCCGGGCACCCCGGTACCGGCCCCGGGCGTGGCCGGGGTGCGCAGCGGTGCGGCGGGCAACGGCCTGGACGGCACCCCCTACCAGGACTGGTGATCGCCCCGGCATTGCGGCACGCCCGGTGGTAACAGAACGGTTATCTGGACCTGTTCCAATGGGTCCCCCCATGATCACGCTTCCTGCATCCCCTGCCCGCCGGCGCCTGCCCCGCGCCGGCATCCGGCCGCGCGCCGCCGCGCGCTGGCTGCGTGCCGCCGTCGCCGGCGCCGCGCTGGCCGCCGGCCTGCAAGGCGGTACCGCCCTCGCCCGCAACAGTCTCGAAGCCGACGTCATGTTCTCGGCGGTGCGCAACGGCAACGTGGCGCTGTTCCGCGACATCGTCAAGGCCGGCGCCAACGTGACGGTCGTCGACGATGCCGGCAACAGCGTGCTCATCTACGCGATGCTCAGCGGCCAGGATGCGATCCTGCGCGAGGTGCTGGCGCACAAGATGGACCTGGACATGCGCGGCGGACTGGGCATGACCGCCCTGGGCATCGCCGTGGCGCGTAATGCCGAGGCCTCGGCCGAGCACCTGCTGCGCGCCGGTGCCGATCCCAACGTGGCCGACGCCAATGGCGTGACGCCCTTTGCCTGCGCGCTGCGCCTGGGACGGACCCGGCTGGCCGAGCGCCTGCTCGCGGCCGGCGCCGATCCGCGCATCGGTGACCACGACGGCGTCACGCCGCTGCACATCGTCGCCGAAAAAGGCGATGCGGCGCTGGCGGCACGGCTGCTCGGCGCCGGTGCCGATCCGAACGTGCTCGACGGCGAGAAGCGCTCGCCGCTCTTCCTCGCCTTCCTCCATGGCCAGCGCGACGTCGCCGAGGTGCTGGTGCGTCGCCAGCAGACCGACCTGCGCCTCGTCAGCCAGGGCTACCCGCCGGAATTCTGGGCGCGCCAGATGGGCTTCGACGACATCGCCCGCTCGATCAGCGCCCGGCTGCGCAAGGGCTAGCCGCGGCCGCGCCAATACCGGGCGGCGCGCACGGGGATTGGGGCCCTGCCGGCGCCGAAGCGGTACCATCGCCCCGGCGCGGCCCCGCCGCCATGGAACCCTCAAGGAGAACAAGATGCCAAATTCCCGCATTTCCGGCCGTCTGCAGGCAGTCGTGGCCGCATCCTCCCGTGTCGCCCCTATCCTTGCCCTGCTCGCCCTTGCCGGCGCTGCCCACGCCGACCAGGACGTGCAATCGAGCGACGGCATGTGGAAGCTGCATGCCAAGGTGATCGATACGCTCGGCGTGAAGAAGGCGGCCGAGGCCGTCATCGACATCACGCCGGCGGCCGGCGGCAAGGGCTGCCCGACGGTGAGCAGCGTCGTGTTCGAGATGCCGGCACACGGCCACGGCGGCGACAAGGATCCGCAGATGATGACGATGGGCAGCTGCTCGGTCCACGTCTCCGACCTGGTGCCCTCGATGGGCGGCAGCTGGCGCCTGCGCCTGGTGCTCAAGAGCGGGGACAAGACGAGCAACGCGGATTTCACGATTCCGGCGAAGTAACGAGGAGAGGTAGTCGGGGTTGCGGGCACCCTCACCCCGGCCCTCTCCCGCACGCGGGAGAGGGTGATCGCCCCCCTCTCCCGCGTGCGGGAGAGCACCTGTGATTGAAGTCAAGGGGTAATGGCGTGGAATGCGTCATTCCACTGGGTGCCATCCCGAGCCATGGCGTTGAGGATGGTGAGGAGCTTGCGCATG
>Ga0181528_10002190_pt1 | contig 11984 bp, 9 predicted proteins | sample PEATcosm2014_Bin_47_FD_119742 | JGI IMG/M metagenome (GOLD analysis project Ga0181528, IMG submission 119742) | Peatland microbial communities from MTU Mesocosm Facility, Houghton, MI, USA - PEATcosm2014_Bin10_10_metaG | ecosystem: Environmental > Terrestrial > Soil > Wetlands > Peat | place... | reverse complement strand
GCCAGGCTCTTGCGGCGAATCTGCTGCATGACCTCGGGCTCGCACCATTCGCGGTGCGTGCCGCCGGGCCGGAATTCTCCTTCCAACAATTTGCCAAGGCCATGAAGAGAACGAAAAGTTACCTCAACCTTTGCAGGAGATAAGTCGTAACGGTGAGCGAAGTCATTCGTTGTGAAGGGCCCGTGAGTTCGGGCATAGCGACGAACGATTTCGCGCAGAGGATCATCGGATTGTTCGAGAAATACTTCCGCCAGCCCCGGTGGCAGAGGGGTTCCGATAGCATCCCGATAACGGGCGGCATATTCTACGGGAATGTAGCGCGACTCTCCTGCGATGCGAACGCGAACGGCGCGGCGGGAATTCACCAGTTGATTAATCGTGGCGGTGACTTCCGCGTTTTCACACCGCGCAGAAAGCTCGGCGTCGGAAAGATCGCCTAGCTTCAGCAGCAGGTCGTGAACGCCATCGACATGGCGGGCGCGATACTCGGGATCGAGGCACTGAAGGCGAGCTTCAACCTCATCGAGGGCCGCGGCATCGAGGAGCTCCCGCAGATCATTGTCGCCGAGCAGTTCTTCGAGTTGCGATTGATCGATGGAGAGCGCCTGCGCGCGGCGCTCCGCGAGAGGCGCATCGCCATCGTAAATGTAATTGGCGACATAAGAAAAAAGCAGCGACGCGGCGAAGGGCGAAGGATGATTGGATTCGATGGTCGTAATACGGATGGCGCCGCGCTGGACTGCGGCGAGAATCGCCGAAACCGCGGGCAGATCGAACACGTCACGGATACACTCGCGGTAGGCCTCAAGGAGAATAGGAAATGAGGAAAATCTGGAGGCCACCGCGAGCAGGTCGGCGGAACGCTCGCGCGTCTGCCACAGCGGAGAGCGAACCCCGGGTCTGCGCTTCGGCAAGAGCAAAGCCCGGCTGGCGGCTTCGCGGAACTTGGCGGCGAAGAGCGCAGTGCTGCCCAGTTGGCGCAGCACCAGATCTTTGAATTCGGCAGGAGAAGGCAGTAAGTCTTCGGTGGCGATGGTTTCGTCGCTATCGGGAACGCGCAGAACAAACCCATCGTTGGTCCACATCGATTCGACGTCAAGGCCGGACTCCGCGCGCAGCTTGGAGGTAACCGCCATGCACCAGGGCGCGTGAACCGCGCTGCCGAATGGCGTCAGGACACAGACGCGGCGATCGCCCATTTCGTCGCGGCAAGTCTCAATCAGAATGTCTTCATCGCTCGGAATTCGCCCGGTGGCGGCGACCTGATCTTCGAGGTAGCGCAGAAGATTCTCGGCGGCGGTCGCTTCGAGGTTGTGCTCTTCCACCAGCTTGGTGAAGGCCGCGGGACGAGGCAGGCGCAAAAGTTCGCGCGACATTTCACCGATCTTTCTGCCAAACTCCACGGGACGTCCCGCCGAGTCGCCATGCCAGAACGGCATTTTGCCGGGCTCTCCCGGAGCCGGAGAGACCACGACTTTGTTGTGGGAAATTTCTTCGATGCGCCAGGTGGATGCGCCTAAAACGATCGTGTCGCCATTGCGGCTCTCGAAAACCATTTCCTCATCGAGTTCGCCGACGCGCGCGCCCTTGGTCGCGCCGGCAAGAAAAACTCCATAAAGGCCGCGGTCTGGAATAGTGCCGCCGTTAATGATGGCGACGCTTTGCGATCCCGTGCGCGTGGTGAGTTTGTTGGCCACGCGATCCCAGGTGATGCGCGCGCGCAATTCGGCGAACTCGTCGGAGGGATAGCGGCCGGAAAGCATGTCGAGAACGCCATCGAAAATGGAGCGCGTGAGCGCAGCATACGGCGCTGACGAGCGCACCATATCGAAAAGATCTTCCACACTCCAATCGTCCATTGCGACAGCGGCAACGATCTGCTGGGCGAGGACATCGAGCGGATTGCGGGGATAGTGGACGGATTCTACCTGGCCTTGATACATGGCGCGGGTGATGGCGGCGCAGGCCACAAGATCGGCGCGGTACTTGGGGAAAATCACCGCGTTGCTGACCGCACCCACATGGTGGCTGGCACGGCCGACGCGTTGCATCCCACTGGCAACCGAGGGCGGAGACTCGATCTGAATGACGAGATCGACGGCGCCCATGTCGATGCCGAGCTCGAGCGACGAAGTGGCGACGATGCCGCGAAGGACGCCAAGTTTCAGCTTGTCCTCGATCTCCTTGCGCTGAGCCACCGCGACGCTGCCGTGATGAGCGCGCACGAGAGCTTCGCCTGCGAGTTCGTTGATGGCACCGGAGATGCGCTCAGCGAGTCGGCGGCTGTTTACAAAAATCAGGGTGGATTGATGGGCGCGGACCAACTCCAGAAGCTGGGGATGGATCGCGCTCCAGATCGATTTGCGCTTTGGGCCCTGAGAAGCGGGGCCACTGGGCAATGTTTCGAGGTCGTCGAGACTGGCCATGTCTTCCACGGGAACTTCCACGCGAAGATCGAGTTGCTTGGGCCCGCTGGCGTCGACGATGGTGACCGGGCGATAGGCCGGAGGGTAGGACGAAGTTTCGAATTCGTTCAGAGCCTCTTGCGGCAGATCTGAGGATGAACTTTCAGCGGCTGAACTTTTCCCTTTACTCTTACGCTGCGATTTCTCTCCCTTCTTTTGTTCCGCTGGCGGAACAGCGCCACCCAGGTAGCGCGCCACTTCTTCCAGCGGCCGTTGGGTGGCGGACAGGCCGATGCGCTGAATTGGCCTGCCCACGAGATGCTGAAGACGCGCGATCGATAACGCCAAATGCGAGCCGCGCTTGCTGGGCACGAGGGCATGAATTTCGTCGATGACCACGACCTGGATGGAGCGAAGGACTTCGCGAGCGTTCGAGGTGAGAAGCAGGTACAGCGATTCAGGAGTGGTAATGAGGATGTCGGAAGGATGGCGCGCAAAGCGCGCGCGTTCGGCCTGGGGCGTATCGCCAGTGCGAATGCTGACCGACGGTTCATGGAATTTCTCTCCGAGCCTCTGCGCCGCTTGAGCAATGCCGACCAGAGGCGCACGTAAGTTGCGCTCAACATCCACCGCCAGCGCTTTAATCGGCGAGATGTATAAGACGCGACAGCGGCGCGCCGGCTCCGGGACGGCGGTGAACATGATGCGATCGATGCACCACAAAAATGCGGACAAAGTTTTCCCGGTGCCCGTGGGGGCGAGGATGAGGGTAGATTCCCCGCGCGCGATCGGTGGCCAGCCTTCAACCTGCGGTTGGGTGGGCGCGGAAAAAACGGCTTCGAACCAGGAATGAACTGCGGGATGGAAAATATCCAGGCCGCGGTGTGAAGTTGCGGCTGCGACTTGTTTCTTCTTTGCCAAAAGCGAAATCGGAAAATCCCTTTACTGTCAGTGGGTTGGATGCTTCCGAAGGATAGATGGTCGCCGCCGCTCTGGGCAAGAAGGCTGGTTGTGACGAGCCGCACAGTCGCCGGTGATAGGCTTCACTGGTAACTTCGAGCGATACGGGAACAATCAGTAAGTTTTAGATAAGAACCACGACCCACCAAGGAGTTGCAATGCCCCGCGTGATTGAAGTTACGGAACTCGCCCTCCGCGATGCCCACCAAAGCTTATTTGCCACCCGCATGGCCCTGGATGATATGACGCCCATATGCGAAGAGATCGACAACGCCGGGTACTGGTCGGTGGAGTGTTGGGGAGGGGCGACGTTCGACGCCTGCATACGCTTCCTGAATGAAGATCCGTGGGAGCGGCTGCGGACTTTTCGCAAGCTCCTGCCCAAGAGCCGGCTGCAGATGTTGCTGCGAGGGCAGAATCTGCTGGGCTACCGGCACTATGAAGATGGCGTGGTCGAGCGGTTCGCGGAGAAGTGCGCGGTCAATGGCATGGATGTATTCCGCATCTTCGACACGTTGAATGACGTGCGCAATCTGAAGACCAGCATCGATGCCGTGAAGAAAACCGGGAAGCACGCGCAAGGCAGCATCTGCTACACCATCAGCCCGCTGCACACGACCGCCGCCTTTGTGGAAATGGCGCAGAAGCTTCAGCAGATGGGCAGTGATTCGATTTGCATCAAAGATATGGCCGGCTTGCTCAAGCCGCAACCGGCCTACGATCTGGTGAAGGGCATCAAGGAAAAATGTGGCCAAGACATGTTGGTGCATGTTCACTGCCACGCGACCACGGGCGTGACCCTAGTCTCGTTAATGAAGGCCATCGAGGCGGGTTGTGACATTGTGGATACCGCGATCAGTTCCCTCTCGCTCGGCCCGGGCCACAACCCCACGGAGAGCATGATTGAGTTGCTCGAAGGCACTGGGTTCGAAACGCGGCTGGACAAAGATCGCGTTTTGAAGATCTCGAATCACTTTGCTTCCATTCGTCCGCGATATCGTGAATTTTTAAGCGAGTTTAATGGCGTGGATACGGAGATTTTCAAGAGCCAGATTCCCGGCGGAATGATCTCCAACATGGAGAGCCAGCTCAAGGGCCAGGGGGCGGGAGACCGATTGCATGAAGTGTTGCTGGAGGTTCCAAACGTGCGAAAGGACGCGGGGTATCCGCCGCTGGTGACGCCCTCTAGCCAGATCGTAGGATCGCAGGCCGTCTTCAACGTGCTCATGGGCAACAGCGGTCCCATCCACGGTGCAGTCCGGGCCAGCGCCGGTTTCAAAGCCGCCGGCCGCCGCGGAAGAGAATGTGGACGAAGCGAAGGTCTGCCGCAGTCCGGTGGCGGGCGTGGTCATCAAAGTAAATATCGCGCCCGGGCAAGATATTCAGGCCAATGACTTGATGATGGTGCTGGAAGCGATGAAGATGGAGACGAATGTAACTTCCCCGGTATCCGGCAAAGTGAAAACCGCAAAAGTTGCCCAGGGAGATTCGGTGAAGGTGCATCAGGTTGTGGTTGAGTTCGAATAAGAATTTAGAATTTAAACTCCGGCGTCAGCAGCATGATTCAGAGAGGTAATCGGGATGAACAGCACTCATGAGAATTTAAAAGATGTGCCCGGGATCAGATTCGTCGATCACGTGGCCATCGCGGTCAAGCAGGGCGATCTGGATAATCAGGTGAAGGCCTACGAATTGATGGGCTTTCACGAAATTCACCGCGAAGAGGTTCTGGGAACCGATCAAGTGCGTGAGGCTTTGTTGCAGATCGGCGACGGTCCCAACCTCGTGCAGTTGCTGGAACCTCTAAGCGCGGAGTCGCCCGTGCAAAAGATGATCGAAAAAAACGGCGGGCGCGGAGGACTGGCGCACGTCGCCTTCCGCGTGCCGAATGCGCAGAAGGCATTTGACGCAATGAAAGCAAGCGGATTTCAGCTCATCGATAAAGCGCCGCGCAAGGGTTCGCGCGGGACCACAGTATTCTTTGTGCATCCCAAATCGCGGGCCGACAATCCCTTTGGCTTTCTGATTGAGATCGTGGAAGACTCGGCAGACGAGGGCACAAATGGCCAGCACTAACTTGATGCAAGAATTTCCGCCCGTGAGCACAGAGGCGTGGGAAGAAGTCATCCGCAAAGATATGAAAGGTGCGGACTACGCCAAAAAGCTGATTTGGCAGACGGAAGAAGGATTGGCGGTTAAGCCTTACTATCGTGCGGAAGACATTGCCGGGCTGGATTATTTGAGTGCGCCGCCGGGAGCTTTGCCTTATGTCCGAGGCACGCGCACGGCGGGCGACTGGAGAATTCGAGAAGAAATCGATGCGACCAACTTGCGGAAGGCCAATCAGGAAGCACTCCACGCTGTCGCCGCAGGAGCCGAAGAGATTTCGTTCCACGATGCGGCGGTACGCGATGCCTCCGACCTGAGCGCGCTTCTTGCCAATCTGCAGGGCATTCCGATCCACTTCCAGACTTGCGATGAGGCGCTGGTACGGCTTTTGGCCCACAATTCAGGCGAGGCGCCGATCTCGGCGGATTTCGATCCGCTCAAGAACCTGAACCTTGCTGCCGAGATCCTCCATTCAGCCCCGCCAACATTGATCCCATTCGCCATTCATGGCGACGAGTTCGAGGACCTTGGCGCGAACACCGTTCAGGAAGTTGGATTCACGCTGGCCGCGGGAATCGACTATCTGGCGGAGATGCAAGAGCGGAAGGTTGACGTGAATCGAGCCGCATCCGCTCTTAGTTTTTCTTTCGCCATAGGATCCAATTATTTTTTCCAGATCGCCAAGCTGCGCGCATTCCGCTTGCTTTGGGCACGCGCGGTTGAGAGTTTCGGGGGAGATCGCGAAGCCTCCAAGGCGCGGATCAGCGCCCGCACGTCGCGCTGGAACAAGACCATTTACGACCCGCACGTGAACGTCTTGCGCGCGACCACGGAAGCCATGTCCGCTGCAATTGGCGGTGCAGATTCCATCGTGGTTGCACCCTTTGACGAATGCTACAAAGAGCCGGATGAGGCCAGCCGCCGGCTCGCACGCAATACACAGATTCTTGTGAAGCATGAGGCCGCGTTGTCGCGCGTGAGCGATCCCGGCGGGGGAGCTTACTACATCGAGGCTCTCACCGACTTCATCGCGCGCGAAGGCTGGAAGATCATGCAGGGCGTCGAAGCCTCCGGCGGTTACCGCAAGGCGCAAGCCGATGGGCAGATCGCGCGCTCGCTGGATGCCGCGCGGGCGGCGAAAGAAAAAGCCGTGTTGCTGCGGCGTAGAGTTTTTACCGGAACAAACCAAAACCCCAATCTTTCCGAGAAGGCGCTGGATCGCATCGATGAAGCGAGGGCGAGCCGGGGCCACCGCGGCCCGGAGATTTACGAGCGCCTGCGTTTGCGAACGGAGCGCCACGTTGCTAAAGGCGGAAAGCTTCCGCGATTTTTGCTGGCGGAAATCGGAGACAGCAAGATGCACGCGGCCCGCTCGAACTTCGCCGCCAATTTCTTCGGCTGTGCCGGCTTCGAGATTGTTACCAAGCGCTACGAAAATGTCGAGCAGATCGACGGCTCACAATTCGATGCGGTCGTTCTGTGCAGTTCCGACCCGGAGTATCCGGCGCTAACGGCGGGACTCATGAAGAAGCAGAGTGAGCAGCAGCGCAAGGTTCCGGTGATTATTGCCGGCTATCCAGAATCCGCCGAGGCGTTGAAGGCCGCCGGAGTCGCTGACCTCATCTCCATCAAGAGCAATCCCATTGAAGTATTGACCAAGTGGCAGCAGCTTTTTGGGATCGAGGATTAGCTATGCGTCCAGATTTTTCGAAGATCGATTATCGCCCCGCCGCAGAACCATCTCCAGCAGCGGCTACTCACGAGTGGATGTCCACCGAGCACATTCCGATCAAAGATTTCTACACCGCGGAGGATCTCGTCGGGTTGGAGCATCTCAACTATGCGGCGGGAGTTCCGCCTTATCTGCGCGGGCCTTACAGCACCATGTACGTCATACAGCCGTGGACGATCCGCCAGTACGCCGGCTTTTCGACTGCGGAAGAATCGAATGCGTTCTATCGGCGCAACCTAGCCGCCGGGCAAAAAGGTTTGTCCGTCGCCTTCGATCTCGCGACCCACCGCGGTTACGATTCCGACCATGAGCGGGTCACCGGCGACGTGGGAAAAGCGGGTGTGGCCATCGATTCCGTGCTCGACATGAAGGTTTTGTTCGACCAGATTCCGCTCGATCAAATGTCGGTCTCAATGACCATGAACGGCGCCGTTCTGCCGATCATGGCGTTCTACATCGTTGCTGCGGAAGAGCAAGGAGTTCCGGATAAGCTTCTGAGCGGGACGATTCAGAATGACATCCTCAAGGAGTTCATGGTCCGCAATACCTATATCTATCCGCCGGCGGGATCGATGCGGGTGGTGGGAGACATTTTCCGGTACTGCGCGGAGCGGATGCCGAAGTTCAATTGCATCAGCGTGAGCGGCTACCACATGCAGGAAGCGGGGGCGACCGCTGATATCGAATTGGCGTATACGCTGGCGGATGGACTCGAATATCTCCGCACCGGCTTGAAGGCAGGCTTAGATGTTGACAGCTTCGCACCGCGCATTTCATTTTTCTGGGGCATCGGCATGAACCAGTTTATGGAGATTGCCAAGATGCGCGCGGCCCGCATGTTGTGGGCCAAGCTGGTAAAAACCTTCAATCCGAAAAATCCGAAATCGCTGGCCTTGCGCACGCACTCGCAAACCTCCGGCTGGAGCCTAACCGCGCAGGATCCCTTCAACAATGTTCCGCGCACCTGCATTGAGGCTTTGGCGGCGGCTTTCGGGCACACGCAATCGCTGCACACCAACGCGCTCGATGAAGCGCTCGCCCTACCAACAGATTTTTCCGCACGCATTGCGCGCAACACCCAGATTTATTTACAAGAAGAAACTGAAATCACCCGCGTGGTCGATCCCTGGGCCGGCTCCTATTACGTGGAACGGCTGACTCATGAGTTGATGCACCGAGCTTGGGCGCTGATTGAAGAGGTCGAGCGCCTGGGCGGAATGGCGAAGGCCATTGAGACCGGCATCCCGAAGATGCGCATTGAAGAAGCTGCCGCACGCAAGCAGGCGCGCATCGATGCCGGGCGGGATATGATTGTGGGCGTCAACGCCTATCCGCCGCCGGAAGAAACGCTCATCCCGGTACTCGATATCGATAACGCCGCGGTGCGCACTTCTCAAATAAAACGGCTGGACGAATTGAAGCGCACCCGCGACAATAGTGCGGTGCAGCAATCTCTTCAGCAACTAGAGCAACTGGCGGCAAGCGGAGAAGGCAATCTGCTCGAAGGCGCAGTGGATGCAGCGCGCAAGCGGGCAACTTTGGGCGAAATTTCTTCCGCTCTGGAAAAAGTCTGGGGCCGGTACGAGGCCACAACTCGCTCCATCTCGGGCGTGTATTCCGCGGAAAGCGGCAGCGCGGAAGAATTTAAGAAGGCGCAGGAAATGGTCTCCGAGTTCGAGAAGGTCGAAGGTCGGCGGCCGCGAATTCTGGTGGCGAAAATGGGGCAGGACGGCCACGACCGCGGCTCCAAAGTAATCGCCACCGCCTTTGCGGACGTGGGCTTCGATGTCGATATCGGACCGCTTTTTCAGACTCCCGCCGAAGTCGCGCGGCACGCAATCGAAAACGATGTCCACGTGGTGGGCGTATCCTCGCTGGCTGCGGGCCATAAAACTCTTGTCCCACAATTAATCAATGAATTACGCAAGCTGGATCGCGGCGACATTCTGGTTGTGGTCGGCGGCGTCATTCCCCCGCAGGATTACGAGTTCCTCTACGAAGCGGGAGTTGCCGGAGTTTACGGGCCGGGCACAGTGGTTCCGGTGGCCGCGCAAAAGATTCTCGGAATACTTTCCGGCAGCCTGGTTGGGGGACATTCCTGATTGAAGAAGGATGAGAGCGCGCTGCGGGTGCGCCCCGGACGCGTAGCGGCGGAGCCTCCAAAAGACTTAGTAGCGCAAATCGCCAAACGTCGCCGCTCCCTTTCACGAGAACAATATGTGGATGGAATCTTGCGCGGAGACCGCAGCATTCTCGCGCAAGGCATCACGCTGATTGAGAGCTCCCGCCCCGCGGATCAGGAACTGGCCGAACTGATCCTCGAAGATTGTCTCCCGCATACTGGCAACTCCATTCGAGTCGGAATCACCGGCGTTCCCGGCGCCGGCAAGAGCAGCATCATCGAAGTGCTGGGCATGTCGCTCATTCGAGAACGCAATCAAAAAGTAGCAGTCCTGGCCATTGACCCCAGCAGCCAGCTTTCCGGCGGCAGCATCCTGGGCGACAAAACGAGGATGCGGAATTTGGCTGCCAGCGATATGGCCTTCATTCGCCCATCGCCCTCCTGCGGATCGCTTGGCGGAGTGGCCCGCCGGACACGCGAAGCCATGCTTCTCTGCGAGGCGGCAGGCTTCCAGAACATAATCGTCGAGACCGTAGGAGTTGGACAATCCGAGACTGCGGTTCATGACATGGTGGATTTTTTCCTGCTGGTGGTTCTTTCCGGAGCCGGGGACGAACTCCAGGGCATGAAGCGCGGAGTCATGGAGCTGGCGGACTTAGTTGTGATTAACAAGGCCGACGGTGATAATCTGCGCGCCGCTGAACTGGCTCGGTCCCAAGCTCAGAACGCCCTGCATTACTTCCCCGCTCCTCCCTCCGGATGGACGCCGCAAGCGCTATGTTGTTCCGCGCAGAATGGAAAAGGTATCGATAACCTGTGGAGTGCGGTCTTGAACTACGTAACACTTACAAAATCAAACGGATGGTTCAGTAGTTCGCGACATAATCAAGCCCGAAAGTGGATGCAAGACATGATTGAGCAGGCACTTATCCACAGCTTCGAATCCAACTCTTTAGTTCGCGGGCGCTTGGCCCAACTGAATGAAGAAGTAATGCAGGGCCGCACAACGCCCTTTCGCGCCGCCCGCGTTGTGCTCGAAACTTTCTTTCAGGGCAAACAGCCAAGATGAGTAACTGCGCCGCAGATTCGGCGCAACGAACTTTCTTTGAGAAATAGTAGATTTTGACTGCAACCTAAATCTCTCGACCTCATCCAAACGTGAAACCTCGACAGCTGAGGATTCGACTGTATGCCCACCGTGCAAGAACAGGATTCCGGTGAGAGCGAAGTTCCACAGACCTTCCCTCTGGATGTGCCGCTCCACAATCTTCTGACCAAGGCTCCGGCTGCAAGGCCAACGATTCTTCCCGGAAACGGCAGCGCAAAGTTTCCCGAACCAATCTTTCCGCAACGTCCCGACCTGCTCGCTCAAGACGATAATTATGAGGAAAACCTCGCTCGCGCTCGCGCCGGAAAACGGCACTGGCCCGCGCCTTATGTTTTGCGGGCAATGAACGGATGGCTCTTTTCTTACATCAAGTCGCGCGTTCTGCCGGGCCCATTCCATCCCATCATTGCCTACCTATTTACCGAGTGGAAGTGCAATCTGGATTGCCACTACTGCTGGGCCTTCGATAACAGCGTGAAGGGCATGACCGAAGAGGGGGCCAAACGCTCCATCGATTGGCTGCACTCCACTACCTGCCGAGTCCTTGCCTTCATGGGCGGTGAACCTCTTCTGCGCCCGCAGCTGGTGCACAAAGCCTGCTATTACGCGGCCGAGAAGGGCTTCTGGATCTACATGCCCACCAATGCCCGGCTGCTGCGGCCAGACGTAATCGAACCGCTTGGCCGACGCGGGCGTGGCTATCTTCAACTTCGCCGTGGATGCGGTCGATGTGAAACCCGGCTTGCCCAAAGCCCTTACGCCGGTGCGGAAATATTTCGACTATTTGATTGGTAAGCAATATAAGTACGGCTATTCGGTCTTCTTCAACATCAACATCTGCCGCAACAACATGGACGATGTAGAGCAGCTTACAGAGATCGCCCGCGATCACGGCATCGCCACCGACTACCACTTGAACGAGTCGCCGATGATCGAGCAAAGCCACTTCAAGCACTATGACGACAATGACACGTTCATCTATCCCGAGTATTGGTCGCAGGTAGACGAGTTAGTAGACTTATCGAGAAGAATAAGTCGGGATACAAGATGGTGAACTCGGTGAAGCGTTTGCAGGATATGAAAGACTTCATGCGAGGCAAGGTTGAGCCCTGGAACTGCCGGGCCAGGCAGAACTCGATCATCATTCGCGTGGATGGCAGCCTGGCCCCCTGCTTTCCAATGTATTCGGCGACGCACGATTGGGGAGTTATCGAGAATCACAAGTTCGAAGTCCCGCAGTTGGATGAAATGAAGAAATCTTGTCAGACTCATTGCTTCTCCACCTTGAATCACAACCTTGGTTTCTGCTACAACGATTCGAGAGTGGTGAAGTGGGTACTTAGGCAAGCTGCCCATGGATTTCAGGGAGTAGATGGCAGCTTCGCCTAATTGGGTATAGACCCTCCCGGGGTCTCGACAGTGTGGGTTAATTGAAAGCTGACGAAAGTCGGCAACGGGCGCGGAATATGGCGCGTACGGCGCGGCAGGATTTGTTGTTTCAACGTCTCTTGCGCGCGCAAACCTAGAACCTCCTGTTTGGCGTGGTAG
>Ga0181528_10002189_pt1 | contig 11988 bp, 12 predicted proteins | sample PEATcosm2014_Bin_47_FD_119742 | JGI IMG/M metagenome (GOLD analysis project Ga0181528, IMG submission 119742) | Peatland microbial communities from MTU Mesocosm Facility, Houghton, MI, USA - PEATcosm2014_Bin10_10_metaG | ecosystem: Environmental > Terrestrial > Soil > Wetlands > Peat | place... | reverse complement strand
GTGGCCGGAGCGGCCGTCTCCTCTTCGGGCAGCCCGAGGTCCCACTCGATCAGGATGTTCTCCCGCTCGGCGTCACGGATGACGCGCTCGCGGTTGCGGCGGTACTGCGGGTCGTGGGGAGGCAGCAGCACCAGGCGCGCGTTCGTGCGACGGCGGAATTCCTCGATGAGCGCCGGGTCGCCGAAGTCGGAGCGGACCTCCCAGTGCGGGGCGACCGGGCCGAGGTAGACGACGCGTACGTGGCCCACCGGAGGCTGGGGCTCGGCGTCCTCGTCGGGGACGGTCGGGTCATCGTTGACCGGGGTCATGGCAGTGGTTCCTCCTGGGACGGCAGTCCCGAGAGCCTACCGCCGACCGGTCGCCCCCCCGGCGGGCGTCGCCGGGGTCGCCGTGTGGGACGCCGGGCGGTGGGAATGGTCCCTCCGACCGCATCTGGGCCCGGCGTCGGAGGGCCTTCCTAAGAAGGCCCAGGTCACAGATAAGAATCCGGTGAGGAATCCTGCAGAACAGCTGGATTCCGTATCACGACCCGGTCCCCGGCGCGACACTGGAAACAACGGACGAGCGGTCGCCCGGAGGGCGTCGAGCCCCCACCGCCCGCCCCTGAGGATCTGGAGGATCCATGGACACGGACTGGATGGAAGTGGGGAAGTGCAAGGACCTGTCGCCGTCCATCTTCTTCCCGAGCGACGGCGTCGGCGTACAGGAGGCCCAGCGCATCTGCGCCGAGTGCCCCGTCGCCGAGGCCTGCCTGGAGTACGCCCTCGCCGAGCGTGTCGACCACGGGGTCTGGGGCGGTAAGTCCGAGCGCGAGCGTCGTCGCATCCTGCGCCGTCGTCGGGTGGGCCTGAGCGTCGTCGGCGCCGGCGCCTGAACCCCGGGTGACGCCCGCCGGAAGACCGGCCGAGTGCGTCATCAACATCAGTGAGGGCCGTGACCGGAGCGTCATCGACACGGTGGCCGCCGCCGGTGGCGATCCCGTGCTCGACGTGCACTCGGACGCCGAGCACCACCGATCGGTCCTGACCCTCGTCGGCGACCTGCCTGACGTCGAGGCCGCGGCCCGCCACGTCGCCGCCGCGGCCGTCGCCGCCATCGACCTGACCACCCACCGTGGGGTGCACCCCCGGCTCGGCGCCGTCGACGTCGTCCCCTTCGTCCCGCTCACGCGGGCCGACGGAACGACCACCCCGTGGGACGACGTGCTCGCCGCCCGCGACGCGTTCGCCCACTGGCTGGGCGACTCGCTCGGCGTGCCCTGCTTCCTCTACGGCACGGGACCCACGCTGCCCGAGATCCGGCGCGGGGCGTTCGTCACCCTGGCCCCCGATGCCGGCCCGCCGGCGCCCCATCCGACGGCCGGCGCGTGCGCCGTCGGCGCCCGCGACGTCCTGATCGCCTACAACGTCTGGATCCGGGACGCCGTCGACTCCCGTCAAGAGGGCGACCACGCCGTGGTCGTCGCCCGCCAACTCGCCGACGAGCTGCGACGACCCGGGCTGCGCACCCTGGGTCTGGCCGTGGCAGGCGGGGCCCAGGTCAGCTGCAACGTGGTCGATGTCGACCGCGTCACCCTGGTCGAGGTCTACGACGCCGTGCGCCGGGGCGCGGCGGCACGCGGCTGCCTCGTATGGAAGGGAGAGCTCGTGGGCCTCGTGCCCGAACGGGCGCTCACCGCCGTACCACCGAGTCGATGGGCCGAGCTCGGCCTACGGGCCGAGGACGCAATCGACTCCCGCCTCGGCACCCGACCGGCCTGACCGCTGTCCGGTCGGGGCCTCCGGGGTGCCGCCGCCTCAGGAAGCGGTCGCCGCCCGCCGCTGCATCGCGCGCTGACGGCGCAGCCGCCGGCGCTCACGCTCGGACAGACCGCCCCAGATGCCGAACTTCTCGCCGTTGGCCAGTGCGTACTCGAGGCAGTCCTCGCGCACGACGCAGCCGCGGCACACTTCCTTCGCCTCGCGGGTGGACGCACCCCGTTCCGGAAAGAACAGGTCAGGGTCGACCCCCATGCAGTTCGCCTTGGTCTGCCATGTCCGTTCCTGGGGCCCATACATCAGTGACACCATGTCCATCGCCAGACCTCCCTCCCACTCATCCATGCGACCTCGCGTGACGTCGCATAGCACGGATGTAACTACAGGTGTGTAATCTTTCACCATAACGGCCGGAAACGCAAGAAAAATTGTGCCTACGGGACCACCGTCCGCGGTGGGTTCCCGGGCTCCGTCCGTCCGGGCGGTCCCTCCGATGAACCGTCGGCGGGCCCCGTGGTGGGCTGGACGGCCACCGGGCCGGCCCAAAAACTCGGCGTGCCGCCCATCTCGTGCACCCGAACAGCAGATGTCCGGTCCCTTCCGGGCGACCCCATTGACCATGTGGTGGACGGTGCCATTCAACCCGGCCGGTGACACCCCACCCGGGTCATCGGGAACGCCGGGCCACCCGTGACCGGTCACCTACCGTCGGATTTCTCAGGCCGTCGAGCGCACTCTGCAGGATCGGCTCGAGGTAGCCGGGATCACCCTGGATCCGGGCGATGGCCACGATCATTTCGAGTACCTGCTCGAGGGTGAGGTCACCACGGACCTCCCCGGTGCGTTGGGCATCAGCGCGGCCGGCCGGCGGCGAGCACCCGGGCCCGGCTCTCGCCGAAGACGGGGTTCGTGGGCTACCTCGCCGCCGACGGTGTCGAACTGTTCGACGACGTGCTCGACCGCATCGACGGGATCGTGCCCCCGGGGGTCACGGTCAACGTCTCCGACAACATGTGGGAGGTCGGCACGAGGTCGTTGGACGCCGCGTACCGCCGCCGGTAGCGACCGGCGGCGGACTCAGCCGGCCCGTCGACCCTGGGCCCGGATGGTCGTCTTGTGGTTGAGGAAGTCCACCAGCACGTAGTCACCCAACTCGCCCGGGGTGGTGGCGAAGGTGCGCCCCCGGTTGATGCGCGAGAGCTGGTCCACGAATCCCCACAGGCCCCGGTCGGGGTCGAGCAGGAAGGTGTTGATCGTGATGTTGGCCTTGGTGCAGCGCATCACCTCGGCCAGGGTGAGCTGCAGCGTCTCGGGACGCGGCGGATAGTTGAACTGCACGTCGTAGGAGAGCCCACCGTCGTAGGACTCGAGATGGGCGGTCGGCTCACCGTCGGTCACCAGGATGATCTGCTTGGTCCCCTGCTGGTGGGCCAGCATCTTGCGGGCCAGGATCAACCCGTGCTGGAGATTGGTCCCGTACACGTAGTCCCAGCTGACCGTGGGCAGGTCCTCCGGCTCGATCTCGCGGGCCACCTCGGAGAAGCCGACCAGACCCAGGTAGTCGCGCGGGAACCGTGACGTGATCAGGCTGTGCAGCGCCATGGCCATCTTCTTGGCCGGCACGAAGTTGTCGCGCATCGGCATCGACAGCGACAGGTCGAGCAGCAGCACGGTCGCCGATCTCGTCAGCGCCTCCGTCTCGATCACCTCGAAGTCGTCGGGATGCAGTCGCACGGGCACCCCGCTGCCGGCCCGTCGCACGGCGTTGTGGACGGTGCGGGACAGGTCGAGGTTGAACGGGTCGCCGAACTCGTAGGGCTTGGTCGTCTCCTCGCGGTCGTGGCCGGTGCCCGTCCAGGTGGTGGCGTGGTTGCCCACCCGGTCCTTGGTGAGTTGGCCGAACAGGTCGGACAGCGCCTGTTGGCCGATGCGACGGGTGCCCTTGGGGGTCAGTTCGTAGCGACCCTCACGCTGGTCGATGAGTCCCGCCTCGCGCAGCTGCTCGGCCAGCTTGGCGAGCTTGTCGAGGGATTTGGCCGCGTCCTCGCCCAACGACCTCGCCACCTTGTCGAGGTCGACCTCGGACAGGGCGGCCGGCGAGTTGGCCGACCGTAGGAAGCCCTCGAGCTCGTCGAGGTCGCGCAGGCGGGCGGCGGCGTCCGTCGCCTCCCCCATGCCCATGGGGTCGTCGCCCCGGAAACGGAAGCGGTTCTCCCACCCGGCCTCGGGGAAGGCCCGTTGCAGGTTCTGGGCCAGCCGGTCGACCTGCCAGCGCAGGTCCATGTCCTCGAGCAGAGACTCGGCGAGGCCCTGCAGCTGGGCCCGCTGCTCGGGCGACATCGAGTTCCACATGGCCTGGGCCGCCGCCATCCGCGCCGCCAACTGCTCCAGGAGCTCGTCGAGGTTCTGGGGGTCCCCCGGGAAGAGGTCGCCGAACTGCTCCATGAACGACTCGAAACCGGGGTCGATCTCCTCGCCCGCCTCGCGCTGCTCGACCATCCGGTTGAGGGCGTCGAACGCCTGGCGCATGTGCTCCAGCTGCTCGGGGTCCGGGTTCGACAGAGCCTCGGACATCTGGTCGAAGTAGGTCTTGGTGACCTCCTCGCGCAGCCGCTCCATGAGCTCCTCGAAGTGCTCCCGCGCCTCGGAGGACACGAACTCGTAGCTCTGCAGGCTCCGCACCTGGCCCGCCAGGTCGTTCGGGAGGAGGTCGAGCTGCATGCGGCGTTCCGTGGCCACCTGGTCGGTGACCTCCTGGCGGCGCTCGTCACCGGAGTCGCGGGCATCGGACTGGAGCTGTTCGATCCCGAGGCGCTCCTCTTGCAGCACGTCCTGGAGCTCCTCGGCGATCTCGGAGTAGGCACCCCCGAGGTCACCCTGTTCCAACAGGTCCTCGCGCTCCATCCGCAACTGGTCGAGGAGCTCGCGCAGGCCCTGCACCTGTTCGCCGTCGGGGGTCTGCCAACCCCGGTTGAGCATGCGCTGGAGGGCGTCGTGGAGGTCCCCGTTGGCCAGCAGGTCGTCGGTCAGCTGCTTCAGGACGGCGTCGGCGTCGTCGACCGACGACTCCTGGGAGCCGTCCCACCGGCGGTAGTCGTACCGCCAGGTCATCCCCGGCCCCGATACGTGGCGCGGGCCCCGGCCGCCTCCTTGTTGAGGCGTTTCGTGAGGTGGAGACCCTCGAGGATGAACTCGGTGGCGCTGGCCACCATCGCCGGGTCCTCCGACCCGCCGGTCAGCGCGAGCACCGGGGCCGACAGCGCCGGCACCAGCTCGAAGGTCTCGGCGTAGGCCGAGGCGGCCAGGTCGTCGCCCGCGTGGACCACCGTGTCCTCGGTGAAGGAGCCGACCAGCGCCTGGGGCTCGGCCAGGTGGACCCGGCGGCGGAACACCAGGAGCACGGCGGCGTTGACGAGCTGGGACAGGATGACCTCGTCGCGGCCCTCCTCCAGCGATTCGATCTCGACCTTGCCCTGCGTCGAGGAGATCAGCGACTGCAGGTCAGAGATGCGCGGCACGGCCTCGGACTCGCCGTTGCGGAGGGCCCGGCGCGTGGCGTTGGCGACCAGGGTCTCGTAGTTGGCGATGGTCAGCCGCACCGACACGCCCGACCGCTGGTTCAGGTGCGGGCTCTGACGGGCCAGCTGGCTGAGCTCGGCCACGATCTCGGCCATGAACCCGGGCACCTCGACGGACGGGGAGCCGACCGCGCCTGAGGTGCGGCCCTCGCCCCGTCCCGGCAGGTCGGCCTCCAGCTCGGCGATGCGGAGCTCGGTGGCGGCGTCGGGCGGGTAGTGGGTGCGGATCTGGGCGCCGAAGCGGTCCTTCAGCGGGGTGATGATGCGGCCGCGGTTGGTGTAGTCCTCGGGGTTCGCCGTGGCCACCAGCACGATGTCGAGCGGCAGGCGGACCCGGTGCCCACGGATCTGCACGTCGCGCTCCTCCAGCACGTTGAGCAGCCCGACCTGGATCCGCTCGGCGAGGTCCGGCAGCTCGTTGACGGCGAAGATCCCGCGGTTGAGGCGGGGCACGAGGCCGTAGTGGATGGTCAGCTCGTCCGAGAGGTACCGGCCCTCGGCCACCCGGATGGGGTCGACCTCCCCGATGAGGTCGGCGATGGAGGTGTCCGGGGTGGCGAGCTTCTCGCCGTAGCGCTCGCTGCGGTGCACCCAGGCCACCGGCAGGTCCTCCCCCGCCTCGGCGAGCAGGTCCTTGGCGAACCGGGAGATGGGGTGGAACGGGTCGTCGTTGATCTCGGAGTGGGCGACGACGGGCAGCCACTCGTCGAGCAGTCCGACCATCGAGCGGATGATGCGCGTCTTGGCCTGGCCCCGCTCGCCCAGCAGGATGATGTCGTGGCCGGCCAGGACGGCGTTCTCCAGCTGGGGCAGGACGGTGTCCTCGAACCCGAGCACCCCGGTCACCAGCGGCTCGCCCGCGGCGATCCGGGCGGAGGCGTTGCGGCGGATCTCGTCGGCCACCGACAGGGGCACCCACCCGGCCTGGCGCAGGGCTCCGAGCGTGGTGATGTCCGGCGGAGGCGTCAACCGGGCGGCGAGGTCCACGGAGGCGGTGTGGGGGGCAGGCTCGGGGCTGGTCATGCGCCGAGCCTACGCGGGGCGCCGTCCACGTGGAGCACGGGCCCCGGTCGGGAGCGGCGCCCCCGGGCCCGACCGGGGGGCTGTTTCGCACCGTCGCCCCAGTGGTGGAATGATAAGCGTCAGCCAGCGCACAGGTCCCCCGGGCTTGCGCGCGCCGGGGCGCGTACCGCCCCACAGAGCGCCGGCGACGACCACCCCCGTGGTCGGGCACGGCCCGATGAGGGAGAAGAGCATTTGACGACGTTGGAGGGCGCATCGCCAGCACCGGACGTAGCCGTGACCCCGGTCGTACTCGGCGGGGCGCGCGGGGGTCCCGACGTCCCGACGCTCCGCAACGACCGGTACTGGGTCCAGCCGGTGGTGACGTTCGTGGTGCTCACCTCGTTCGTGGCCTACGCCAGCTGGGCCGCCTTCGTGAACAAGAACTACTTCGTCGGGTCGGCGGCCCACCGCAACCTGATCTCTCCCTTCTACTCCCCCTGCCTGACCGCCAGCTGCGTGCCCGGCGCCGCCCACACGGGGACCATCTCGTGGTGGACGATCAGCCCGGCCCTGCTGATCCTCATCTTCCCCCTGGGCTTCCGGATGACCTGCTACTACTACCGCAAGGCGTACTACCGGTCGTTCTGGCTGGCCCCGCCGGCCTGCGCCGTCTCCGACGCCCACGGCGCCTACACCGGTGAGTCCCGCTTCCCCCTGCTGCTGCAGAATCTCCACCGCTACTTCTTCTTCTTCGGCCTCATCTTCAACGTGATCCTGACCATCGACGCGGTCATGGCCTTCAGCCAGCCGGGCACGCCGAGCGGAATCGGGATCAGCGTGGGCACGGTGGTGCTGGTCGTCAACGCCGTGCTGCTCTGGCTGTACTCGCTCAGCTGCCACGCCTGCCGCCACCTCTGCGGGGGCGGCGTCAAGCAGTTCTCGAAGGCGCCGATCCGCTACAAGCTCTGGAAGACCCTCACCCCGTTGAACGGCAAGCACATGCTGTTCGCGTGGATGAGCCTCGTCTTCGTGGCCTTCACCGACCTGTACGTGCGCCTGGTGGCCAGCGGCGCGATCCACGACTACGGCTTCCACTTCTAAGGGCGACGAGCACATGAGCGACTACGAGCAGCACGAATTCGACGTCATCATCATCGGGGCCGGCGGGGCCGGCCTGCGGGCGGCGGTCGAGGCCCAGGAGATGGGGATGCGCACGGCGGTGGTGTGCAAGTCCCTGCTGGGTAAGGCGCACACGGTCATGGCCGAGGGTGGCATGGCCGCGGCCATGGGCAACGTCTACCCCGAGGACAACTGGAAGGTGCACTTCCGCGACACCATGCGCGGCGGCAAGCTCCTCAACAACTACCGGATGGCCGAGCTCCACGCCAAGGAGGCGCCCGACCGGGTGCGCGAGCTCGAGGCCTGGGGTGCCCTCTTCGACCGCACCGGAGACGGCCTGATCCTCCAGCGCGACTTCGGCGGACACCGCTACGCCCGGCTGGCCCACGTCGGCGACCGCACGGGGCTGGAGCTCATCCGCACCATGCAGCAGAAGGCCGTGGCCGACGGCATGGAGGTCTTCATGGAGCTGAAGGTGCTCCGCCTGCTCCACGACGCCGACGGCACCGTGTCGGGTCTGGTCGGCTACTGGCGCCCGACCGGCAAGTTCGTGGTCATCAAGGCCAAGGCCGTCGTGCTCGCCACCGGTGGGGTCGGCAAGAGCTGGATGTACACCTCGAACTCGTGGGAGTCGACCGGTGACGGCCACGCCATGGCCCTGTGGGCCGGGGCCGACCTGATCGACATGGAGTGCGTGCAGTTCCACCCCACCGGCATGGTCTGGCCCCTGTCGGTGCGCGGCATCCTGGTGACCGAGGGTGTCCGGGGCGACGGCGGCGTGCTGCGCAACTCCGAGGGCACCCGGTTCATGTTCGACTACGTCCCGGACATGTTCCGGGCCGAGACGGCCGACTCGGAGGACGAGGCCGACAAGTGGTACGACGACCACACCGCCGGCCGACGGCCGCCGGAGCTCCTCCCCCGCGACGAGGTCGCCCGTTCGATCAACTCCGAGGTGAAGGCCGGCCGGGGCAGTCCCCACGGCGGCGTGTTCCTCGACATCGCCACCCGGCGCACGGCCGAGGACATCCGCCGCCGACTGCCGTCGATGTACCACCAGTTCAAGGAGCTGGCCGGGGTCGACATCACCGCCGAGGCCATGGAGGTCGGCCCGACCTGCCACTACATCATGGGCGGTGTCCGGGTCGACGCCGACTCCACCGCCGCCACCGTCCCGGGACTGTTCGCGGCGGGCGAGGTCGCCGGCGGCATGCACGGCGCCAACCGCCTGGGCGGCAACTCCCTCTCGGACCTCCTGGTCTTCGGCCGCCGGGCGGGCATCGGGGCGGCCGAGTTCGCCCAGGGCCGGAGCGGCGGGGTGACCCTCGACGAGGGTCAGATCCAGGACACCATCGACGCCGCCCTCGCCCCCTTCGAGCGCACCGAGGGTGAGAACCCCTACGACATCCAGCACGACCTGCAGGAGACCATGCAGAGCCTGGTGGGCATCATCCGCACCGGCCCCGAGCTCGAGGAGGCGCTCGGCAAGCTCGAGCAGCTCGAGGAGCGGGCGACGAACCTGGCGGTCAAGGGCGGCACCACCTACAACCCCGGGTGGAACCTGGCCACCGACCTGCCCGCCATGCTGACCGTCTCGCGGTGCACCACGATGGGTGCACTCAACCGCAAGGAGAGCCGCGGCGGCCAGACCCGCGACGACTACCCGACGGCCGATCCCGAGATGGGCAAGATCAACTTCGTCGAGCGCATCGCCGATCCGTGGTCCGCCCCCCAGGGCGTCAACGGCACCCCGTCGGTGCGTTCGATCACCAGTCAGCCCGAGCCCGTACCGGTCATGCCGGACGACCTGCGGGCGCTACTCGAGGAGGCGCTCTGATGGCCGAGGAGATCATCCGCAGCAACCAGAGCGGCGAGGTCACCATGCGGATCTGGCGGGGTGACGACACCGGCGGCGAGTTCGCCGAGTACGTGATGCCGGCCCAGGAGGGCGAGGTCGTGCTCGACGTCATCCACCGCGTCCAGGCCTCCGAGGCCCCCGACCTGGCCTGCCGCTGGAACTGCAAGGCCGGCAAGTGCGGGTCGTGCTCGGCCGAGATCAACGGGCGGCCGTCGCTCATGTGCATGACCCGGATGGACACGCTCCCCCCGGGCGAGACCGTGACCGTCGCCCCCATGCGCGCCTTCCCGGTGATCCGCGACCTCGTCACCGACGTCTCCTACAACTACGAGGTGGCCAAGCGGGTCCCGCCGCTCAGCCCCCGCGACAAGACGGAGGACGAGGTCCAGGCCGGCGGGTACCGCATGGCGCAGATCGACGTCGAGCGGAGCCAGGAGTTCCGCAAGTGCATCGAGTGCTTCCTGTGCCAGGACGTCTGCCACGTCGTGCGCGACCACGAGGAGAACAAGACCGCCTATGCCGGTCCCCGCTTCTTCATCCGGTCGGCCGAGCTCGAGATGCACCCGCTCGACACCAACGACCGTCGGGAGCTACTCCAGGAGGAGCAGGGCCTCGGCAAGTGCAACATCACCAAGTGCTGCACCGAGGTGTGCCCCGAGCACATCAAGATCACCGACAACGCCATCATCCCGCTGAAGGAGCGGGTGGTCGACGCCAAGTACGACCCGGTGGCGTGGCTGGGCCGCAAGATCCGCAACCGTTCCCGGCGCAGCGCGGCCGATGCCGCGGCCCTCGCCCCGGCCCAGGGCCCGGCGGCCGTGGAGCCGCCGGGAGGGACCCGCGGCATCCCCCAGCCCCACGACCAGGGGGCGCCGGTGCTGGCGGCTTCGGCCCCGGTCGCCCCGGTCGCCCCCGGCGGGTCGGTCGAGCAGGACGCTCCGGAGTGATCCGACGAGCGGGGAGTCGTCCGTGCCCCGCTTCCTGACCCCTGAGTGGGTCGCCGCCGTCAACGCCGCCCTGGACGGAGTCACCCTGCCGGAACCCGGCCCCGAGGCCGGTCTGGCGGCGGCCGACGGTCGGTTCACGGTGGCCCAGGAGGTCCGCGACACCCCGGACGGCGACGTCCGTCTGGTCCTACGGGCGGCGGAGGGCGCCATCGCGCTGGAGCTACGTCCCCTGGACGCCTCCGAGGTCCCCGCCGAGGTGACCATCGCCCTCGGCTACGAGGACGCCGCCGCCCTGTCCGCCGGGCGCCTGTCACCGGCTGAGGCGCTCACCGCCGGCCGGATCCGGGTGCGGGGTGACCTGTCGGTGCTGGCGGCCGGACAGGACCTGTTGGCGGCGGCCCGCGAGTACACCCGGGCGCTCGACGCCGCCACGACCTACTGACCACTCCCGAGGGAGGCACCATGGACGTCCTGGCCAGCCGGATCCTCCTCCATCCCGCGGACCTCGACCGGACCCTCGCCTTCTACCGCGACGACCTCGGACTGGCCGTCTCCCGGGAGTTCGGCGGGGGTGACCACCGGGGCGTCGTCTTCTTCGCCGGCGGTGGGTTCATCGAGGTGTCGGGCGCCGGGGCCCCGTCCGGTCGCCCGGGGGTCGCGCTCTGGCTCCAGGTCGCCTCGATGGACCGGACGGTGGCCGAACTGGCCTCCCGGGACGTGCGGCTCACCCGGCCACCGGCCCTCGAGCCGTGGGGTCTGGTGGAGGCCTGGGTCGACGATCCCGACGGCGTCCGCATCCACCTCGTCGAGGTGCCCGCGGACCACCCCCTGCGCCGCGACCTCCGACCGGCGCCGCCCACCCACTAGGCCGGACCCGGGGCTGCCCCGGAGCCGGCGACCGGAACGCCGTGAGTACGGTGGGGCCGTGGCGATGCAACCTGTCGCGGTGGTGTCGGCGACCGCCTACTGGACCTCGGTCGTCCTCGTGCTCGCGATCTGCGTCGGGCTGTGCGTCGTCGCCCTCCGCCGCCCCGGACCCTGGACCGGAGCGGTCGTCCGGGTCATCGGCCTCGGCCTGGCCGCCGACGCCGTCACCTACACCGTCGCCGAGGTCCGCCAGGGGGCCTGGTCGGCGTCCACCTCGCTCCCGCTCGCCCTCTGCAACGTGGCCGTCCTGGTGGCCGCCGTCGCCTGCTGGTGGCCCGTGCCCGTCCTCGTCGAGCTGACCTGGTTCTGGGGGATGGCGGGCACCCTGCAGGGCCTCCTGACTCCGGACCTCGACGTCGGCTTCCCCCACCTCGTCTTCTTCGAGTACGTGGTCGGGCACGCCGGCATCGTGGTGGCGGCGCTGTTCCTCGTCGTCGGCCTGCGGCACTGGCCGAAGCCCGGGGCGGTGTGGCGGGTCCTGGCCATCAGCGTGGCCTGGACGGCCGTGGTCGGCGTCGCCGACGCGCTCACCGGGGGCGACTACATGTTCCTGCGTCGACGCCCCGGCGAGTGGACACTGCTGTCGGTCCTCGGACCGTGGCCCTGGTACCTGGCCGGCGCCACCGCCATGGCCCTCGTACTCTTCGGCCTCCTGTACGCGCCCTTCTGGCTGGCCCGACGTCGGGGTCCCGACCCCGTCCACGTCCGACGCGGCGTCGATGCCGTCGCCTGAGACCACCCCGGTGACCGGACCCCGCGTCGTCGGGTGGCGCGACAAGGTGGTACTCGGCGTGGTG
>Ga0181528_10002187_pt1 | contig 11989 bp, 8 predicted proteins | sample PEATcosm2014_Bin_47_FD_119742 | JGI IMG/M metagenome (GOLD analysis project Ga0181528, IMG submission 119742) | Peatland microbial communities from MTU Mesocosm Facility, Houghton, MI, USA - PEATcosm2014_Bin10_10_metaG | ecosystem: Environmental > Terrestrial > Soil > Wetlands > Peat | place... | reverse complement strand
CTGGAGGGCTTACCACGGCTTGAGCCGGATGAAGGGAAACTTTCACGTCCGGTTCTGAGGGGAGAGAGCGCCAGCGATGACGCTCTCTTACCCGACTTCAATCAGCTCTACGAAAACGGCCGCTCCCACACATCCGTTGGCTATGCTGCCATGCAATGCCCTGTTTCGTCATGACGTGTCCCTGCGTCGTTGTGGTTACCGCATTGGTGGCGGTGAACGTATTCGTCGCCGGGCTCCTGCTCGCTCCGAATGCAGAGCGGACTTCATTTTCCTTCGCGGACTGAGTCTCCGCAGTCCTGTATGGCCTAATGGTACAGTTGTGATATTTGAAGGGGATTCATTGTGACGCCTTACGATTTGCCCGCTCGTGCGTCGAACTGCAAAAGGGACCGGAGCAGAACCCGCCACCAAAAGGGCCGGCGGACTTATGCGGAGGCCGAGGCGACCACTCCCGGAATGGTCGTGTGTTGGATGTTGGTCCATCACAGCACGTAGACCCGCAGCATCCGCCAGACAAGGAAAATTGCGACGATTGCGCCCGCGATATGAACTAGCCAGTCGCCAGTTGTTTTCGGTCTACCGAAATTGAACGCGGAGGCATCGTAGCATAGGGGCGGCCCTCCCGGTCTGTTCGGGTCAAATTCTCAATTGGCGATATCGCCTCTGGTTCGCAATCATACGGGTGTGATGACGTGCACAAACACCGCAACCTCACTGCTCTCCGCTACAACGCCGAGCTGTTTCAGATGTCTTCATTTCTTAATTGCCCTTCACCAGGGTGCCGCTGACAACCGTATTCGCGTCCGTCTCAATGGCTAGCATTTCGTTCCCGCCGTCCACAACGACGACGTGGAAGCGCATCTCGGGGAGTCCCTTTGGCTTTATGGTAGCCCAGCCCCTGCAGTCCGGGTCGACCTGGTAAGAACCTCTGACAGGCTCGAACGACAGAAACGTGCCATCCTCGCTACTCGCTACCTGTCCGTTTATCACTCCTTCTCCAGAAGGGTTGACGGTTAATTTCAATTCACCGATGAAAGCCACCGCTCCCGTTGCGAGGAAGACGCCGGTTGTTTCAAACCCGAAACTACCCTGAACTCCCGCATTGGTGCAGATCGGGGAGCCTTGCTTCACGGCGAACCCCTCCGCAAAAAGGTGAAGGGCCAGAAACCCTGTTGACGTAACCACAATGGAGAACGGGCTGCCTCCCGCCGGTGTACCCGTGCCATTGCAGTTCGAGGCGACTGTGTACGTTCCGGTGACAGACTCAGTGGCAATTACACCATCATGGGATGCTGTCTGCTCTCCAGTAAATCTGCCTGTGGTTGAGTCAAACGTGATCTGGGTTACGGCGGCGGTGGCAGGGGCGCCGTTGCTATCTGTGCCATCGTGCAGAAAACCATAGGTGCCACTCAGAGAGACGTTTGAACAAGTCGCGGCCCAGGCAGCGGAACTAAGCGCAAAGCCGGCAAGAACAATCGTTAAAGCGATGCGAAACATTTTGGAAATCATGGTGCTCTCCTCTTCCCTGTTTTTTTGCTTGCGTTCGTCTATCTAGCCCGGAATTTCCTTTTTGGCTCCAATAACGGCTGTCATTGTCCGCTCAGCCCCTGTTCGCGTCAATATGAAACGATTTGCAACGCCAGCGAGAACATTTTTGGAATTGATTGTCGTAACATCCTCTACCTGTTCCTTTATGCCTTCGATACTCAATTGGCCCCTTCGGTTCGCGGATGCGAACGGGCAGGATAACGCGAATGCGTATTGACAACGCCAATCTCGTAGCGCATCACTCCCCGTAATGGGCGCGGCATTTCACAAACTTTCGACGTAACCCCGTAAGGTTTCCAGCCAGTGGTGCACGGAGAAATCCTTCCGTCGTCGGGGAGGACAAATGTTCTCGAATGAGAGGGAATATGAAAATCACTCCAAGTCGTTTTGCTGTCATCGCCGTGATGTTCGCCGTTTTCACCCTGCTGGCCACCGGCCTTGCGATGGCCGACGGAGTTCCACCCCAATGTTCGAGTACGATCACAGCGGGCGGTTGCACCATTGGAGCGCACGGCAACTACGAACTGGGAAATAACCTGTATGCGTATCTGGGACTGACGTTAACCAACAGTTGCATCGACATCGATCAGTTACACGTCAATCTCAACCTGAACGGTTGCAACATTTTCGGATCGGGAAACACCGGAGACTGTCAAGAATCCGAAAAACCATTCCACCGGCAGGGCACGGGCTTTGTCACAATCAAATTACGGGGTTGGTATCCATGTGATGCCGGGCGCGGAGAATGTGGTCATCAGCAGCGGCGGGGGGGAGAGGGAGGGAACTTCATTTGCGGATGGAATTACGGACTGGAGAGCGAGGGCACGGATGTAAACATCAGCGGTATCTGTGCCGGGGACGATAATGTAGGCTTCCTTTTTAATAATGCCACGGACAACGCCTGTGCTTTTTGTGACGGTGTCTACGACATAACCGGGCTTCATATCTCTGGAGGCTCAGGTAACACCATAACCAATAACGACAATGGCTATGACAGCCAATACGGGTATTGGATTGACGGCAGCAAGCACAACCAGATCACGAATAATGGCTCGTTCTACAATGGGATCGCAGGGTTCTACGTGGGCTGCTCCTCCACCGGGAATGTGAAACCTCTCATTCCATGCACGGAGGAGACAAATACCGGCAACAGCGTGATCTTCAATTATGCCTATGATAACGGCCGTTATGGGATCGCCGTCGAAAGGGAGAGTTTCTGGAACAGCTTTAGCGGAAACGGAGCGGAATTGGACGGTACCAAAGACATCATCGACGGCAACGCCAACTGCGTTTACAACAGCTACCAGGACGATGAGTACGGAACCAAGTCACCGAGCTGTATCCAGTGAATGGAGCACCACAAGTTTCCCAAGGGCATCGGATCAGCATCCGAGGCTTTTTCCCTGAGACTTGCCATGAAAAGACATGACCGATATTTTCAGTTTGACAACATCGAACAGGGGGAACCTGTATTATCCCGATGCAGTGTTTGCAAGAAAGAATTTCAGGACGAGCCAAAGCCCAAGGAAGGCACCGACGACCTGCTCCTGCGAATACGAGCTGCGTTTGAGGCCCACGTTTGCTCAGGCATGTGAAATCTGGAAAGGGCGGCGTGAGGGCTATACGCCAGCGTACGGGGAATCGCGTACATCGGAAATAAGAGCCGCCCGGAGCGCAGTGCGCTTCAAACGGGCGGCTTATCCCACGCGACAGGGGATTCTACTTCCCCCGTCCTCAACTTCGAAATCCTAATCTTCGGCAATCAGTCGTCGGTCACGGTGCAGTGTTGTGCGTGGCTCTCCCGTAGTCACTTCTCTCCCGGAGCGGCTCCGCAGGTTGGCACGGGAGAGCAAGTATCCGTTTTGGGCTGAGATCCTTCTTCATTGGTGCCACTGCCTCACAATTATGAAAATGATTACCCCTAAAAATACAATCGAAGCGACAAATATATCAGAAAGTCCAGCCTTCGCCCGTTTTGGTCGTTTCTCACGGTCCCAGATAACCCTGATTTGTTTGGGAAGTGAACCCGACAAGCTTGCATTTTGCCTACCTCCAACGGATTACCCCTTGCGCCTTAGACGGATTGGCTAGCCGGAAAGATCCCATGCAAAACCTGCGCCGGAGTGTAAAGTCGTGTGAACGTCGGCCTATCCTAGACCGGCAATCTTGTTACGAAATCCGAACAAACCTGAAATCCTGCCCGACTCCGATTGAGCCAACTCTTAGAATGGTTTTTTATAGGGAGGGGGAGCACCTTGGCAGGCGTTCAATTCATCAGCTACCAAGGCAAGCGAATTCTGCTGGTCGATGTTGCACGCTGTACGACTGATGAGACGGAACGGGTCATTCGTTCCGTTCCTGATTTCGTAAAACTTCAGCCGCTCGGATCGGTGCTTCTCCTTGTAGATTTCGCTGGTGCTTCGTTCAATTGCGAAACCATCCGTGCCATGCACGAATACGCAGTCTGGGATAAACCCTACATCAAGAAGTCGGCATGGATAGGATCAGAAAGCTTGCCGGATTCCTTCCGAGATGGCTTAAGTGGCTACTCGGGTCGGGAGTTTGCAGTCTTGAATACCCGAACGGGCGCACTGGAGTGGTTGACGAAGGACTGACAACATCAACTCATTCCCTTAATTACATGAGCCAGGGAAGAAGAAAAACATTCTCCCCGAGACTCCACAGATCATCAGCCTCCAATCGCCGACTGATGATTTGTACCAGAGTCTCTACGTTGCAACCAGCATTCAGCAGCATCATCAGTTGCTCAATACTGAATCCGGCTTGCTGACCAGCAATTGCCAGTTTACTGACGGCCACCCCAATGGAAGGCTTTTCCACACCTCACCCCCGACTGCGATGCAGGGTACCATCGCAGATATCCTCCCGACTGTGATCTCCATCACTCCAGTGGAAGCCAAAATAGAACCAACTTAGAGCAGGTTTTCCCTAGGTCGACTCCCTCGCACCCTTGGACCTTTGTTCTATGTTCTGAGGCTTAGAATTCCCCCGCATCTTGCCGTCGTCCTACTTGCAATGAAGCCGAGAATATCCGCCAGCCTGGTCTGCTCTATGGGATTGCGATCACTTTCCGGTTACTGAAGCCTTCGGCGTTTGGCGAACCGCGGTTTCTGATATCTGCGCAGCTTGCCAAACGAGCACCCACACGGTTAATCCCAGTCCAGTGCTCCGGTGGTCGCTGAATCCGGCTTGAAATCCCCAGTAGATCCTTGGATCAGGGCAAGGAAAATGTATTTGCGGGGGTGGACGAGTGCGGTCCCGCAGCACTGGACCGCCGCGCCCGAAGGATGCACACCTAATGCCCTCGTTCAGGAACGACAATAACGACTAAGGTGGAGACACGGGATATCTCACAATCGAACCTCTAAACCTACCAGTCATCAGGAGTCAAAGTCGACGACCGCGCGGGGGGAAGCAATGTCTGGAGTTGGACAAGGAAATGGCAGAGCATAAACACGTACCGATCGAGGCTCAACTCCGGCGAAGGGTGAGCGGTGGTTTGATCGTGGCTGTTCTTCTAACAGTCTTCTTAAGTCTTGTGTCATGGCTCAGTGCCCGACGTGCGGACCAGGATGCCTACTGGGTATCTCACACCTATGAGGTGATGGCGAAGATCCAGGGCACGTCCCGAGAGGTGCTCGGAACGGAAACCAGCGCGGGGGCATTTGCTTTGAGCGGGCAGGAGTCGTTACTGGCGCACTATCGGGCGGCACGCGAGACCGTTTTCGTGGACGAGGATGCGTTGCGCCATTTGACCGCGGACAATCCAAGTCAGCAGCGACGATTGGACTCGCTTGAGCCACAGGTGCGGACGGCACTCCAATTCTCCGAGAGCATCATCGCCAAGCGCCGGAAACTCGGAGCCTATTCGATTGGTAGCGACGCGCTCGAAAACGAGAGGCTCGTCGGCGCAGTTCGCTCCACAACCCAAGACATGCACGCCGAGGAAACGCGGTTGTTGAGCCAGCGCACGCAAAGAGCAGCAGCCGGGCAACGGTCGACGAGGATCATCGCCGTTGCAGGTCTCTTTCTTGAGATAGGCTTGTGGTCGCTCGCTTTTCTCCTCGTCATCCGCGAGATTGGCATCAGCACTCGTGCACAGTCCCAACTCAACACCCTGAACGCCGAGTTGGAACAGCGGGTGAAAGAGCGCACGGCGTCTCTGCAGGCAGAGATTGCCGACCGTCGTTGCGCGCAGGAAATAGCGGAGCGCTTGGCGGCTGTAGTCCAATCCTCCGACGACGCCATCATCAGCAAGACGCTGGACGGAACCATCACGGGCTGGAATCGCGGAGCTGAGAAAGTATTCGGCTATTCGGCGGAAGAAACAGTTGGCAAACGGATGGCTCTGCTCTTACCTGCGGAACGCGCTGAGGAAGAGTCCGACATTCTGGAGCGCGTTTCACGCGGGGAAAGCGTTCAGCATTTCGAAACTGTTCGCGTCCGGAAGGACGGTAAGAAGATCGACGTTTCCGTGACCATTTCGCCCGTTGTCGACAGCACGGGTAGGATTGTAGCCGCGTCAAAAATTGCGCGCGACATCACCCCTCGCAAGTTTAAGGAAGAGCAACTCAGGGAGAGCGAGGATCGGTTCCGTCTTTTCATCGAACACGCGCCAGCGGCGTTAGCGATGTTTGACCGCGAGATGCGTTACCTCCAAGTGAGTCGGCGCTGGCGGACCGACTATGGCTTAGGAGAGCGTGAGCTGCGCGGCGTGTCGCACTACGAAATCTTTCCAGAGGTTCCGGCGCGTTGGAGGGAAATTCATCGTCGCGGACTGGCGGGCGAGGTACTGCGGGGAGAGGATGATCGTCTCGTCCGTTCCGACGGCAGCGTGCAGTGGATACGTTGGGAAGTACGGCCGTGGCACGATAGGGCCGGCGAAATCGCCGGGATCGTGATTTTCGCGGAAGAGGTCACGGAACGCAAGCGGGCGGAACAGGGCCTGCGCGAGAGCGAGGAACGCTTTCAGGCCATGGCCAACGGCATCCCCCAGTTGGCCCATATGGCTGGTGCCGACGGAGCGATCTCTTGGTACAACCAGCGCTGGTACGAATACACGGGTACAACCCCCGAGCAGATGGAGGGTTGGGGCTGGCGGACCGTTATCGATCCCGCCATGCTGCCCAAGGTAATGAAACGCTGGCAAGCCTCGATTGCCACCGGCGAGCTTTTCGATATGGAGTTCCCTCTGCGGGGCGGCGACGGCACCTTTCGTACATTTCTCAACCGTGTTATGCCGCTAAAGGACTCGGAGGGGCGGGTGGTCCGGTGGTTCGGAACGAATACGGATATCAGCGAGCACAAGAAAGCAGAGGAACTGCGGGCCGCGCAGGCTCAGGAACTGTCGATCTCCCGCGAGGCCATGGAAGCGCAAACCCGGATGTTCAAGTTGGTTTTGGACAGCATGGGCGAGGGACTGATCGCCGCCGATCGCGACGGCCACTTTCTCATCTGGAATGACTCCGCCAAAACCCTGATGGGCCGTGGCGCTTCGGACTTGCCCACCGAGCAGTGGACTCCTCATTACAAGGTCTTCCTGCCCGATGGAATCACGCCGTGTCCGCCGGATCGTCTTCCGCTGGTAAGGGCTTTGCATGGGGAATCGGTGCAAGTGGAATTGATGGTTGAGCACCCTGATCGTGCCAATCGGGTTTGTCTCGAAGTTTCAGCGCGGCCTTTGAAGGACGGCCATGGCAACCTCGGCGGAGGCGTCGCCGTGCTCCGCGATATCACTGAACGCAAAGCTGCGGAACGGCAAATCCAAACCCTCAATCAAAGCCTGGAGGCGCGGGTTATTGAGCGCACTGCCGAACTGAAAGTCGCCAACAAGGAATTGGAAGCCTTCACCTACTCGGTGTCGCACGATTTGCGAGCGCCAATACGTCACATAAGCGGGTTCGCCAAGATACTCACCGAGAGATTTCGCTCCTCTCTGCCAGCCGAAGCGCAAGAGCACCTGCAACTTATCGTGCAGGCAGCCCACAGAATGGGCCAAATGGTGGACGAGATGTTGAAACTGGCACGCCTGGGTAGGCAGGCGTTGACGGTTAAGGTCACGGGATTGAGTTCGTTGGTGGAGGACGTCATAACCTTGCTGGCGCCGGAAACCGAAGGTCGTCAGGTGGAGTGGAAAATCGGCCCGCTGCCGTTTGTAGAATGCGATCCCATCTTAATGCCGCAGGTCTTTCAAAACCTGATTAGCAATGCCTTGAAGTACTCCCGGCCGCGGTCACCCGCAGTGATCGAGATAGGGCAGACGGAAGAAAAAGGGGAAAAAGTGATCTTTGTGAAGGACAACGGGGTGGGTTTCGACATGAAATATTCGGACAAGCTGTTTGGCGTGTTCCAACGCCTGCATCTTGCCGAAGAGTTTGAAGGCACCGGCATTGGCCTGGCTACCGTGGAGCGCATCATCAAGAAACACGGAGGTCGCGTCTGGGTCGAAGCGGAACCGGATCGCGGCGCCACTTTCTATTTCACGCTCGGCGGCAGGGAAAACTCTGCGCCCGAAAAAGCCGCTGCGGCTGCCGGAGGTTCGCTGTGAACATAATTCAGGACATACTCTTGGTTGAAGACAGCCAGAACGATATCGATCTCGCCCTTTATGCGTTGCGAGAGGAGAGATTGGCTAACAGCATATTTGTCGTCCGGGACGGCAAAGAAGCCCTGGACTTTCTTTTCTGCCGGGGCGTTTTTGCCGAGAGACGTTTCCATTACCCTCCGAAACTCGTCTTACTGGATTTGAAACTGCCCAAAGTCGACGGTCTGCAAGTGCTCAAGCAGTTGAAGAATGATTCTCGGACTAAGGCGATTCCGGTTGTTATCATGACTTCCTCAAACGAGGAGCGAGACATGGTCGAGGGCTACAACCTAGGAGTGAACAGCTACATCCAGAAGCCCGTGGACCTCGATCAGTTCCGGTCGACCGTGAAAACTCTGGGGCTGTACTGGCTGGTGGTCAACCAGTCTCCAATGACCAATCCCAAGCCACAAGGACCAGAGCCACAGTTGAGCATCAAGACTGAATAAAGGCGAGGCGACGACGCGAGCACCAACTACGAATATTGCGGAACCAGCTGTGATGTACATCGGAGAATTATGCCACTTTCAGAAATGCCAATGGTCGGATCTTACGACTTCCGTCTTGTTGTTCTGTCCGTCTTTATTGCGATTCTCGCGTCTTACGCCGCGCTCGATCTCGCCGGACGCGTAACGGCCGCACGTGGTCGCGCGCGCCTACTTTGGCTAAGTGGCGGAGCGGTAGCGATGGGAATCGGGATTTGGTCAATGCACTACATTGGAATGCTGTCCTTCCATCTGGCAATCCCGACGGAGTATGACTGGCCTACGGTATTGATATCCCTCATGGCTGCAATCTTCGCCTCGGGCATCGCACTCTTCGTCGTGAGTCGATCCAAAATGGGAATGTTTCGAGCATTCGTCGGCAGCCTCTTCATGGGTGGCGGCATAGCAGCCATGCACTATATTGGGATGGCGGCAATGCGGTCGTCTGCAATGTGTCACTATTCTGCTTCTCTTGTGACATTGTCGGTGATTCTCGCAATCGTGATTTCGTTGGTGGCGCTATGGTTGACGTTTCACTTCCGGGGAGACACAAGCGCAGGCGGTTGGCCAAAAACTCTCAGCGCATTGGTAATGGGCGCCGCCATCCCGATCATGCACTATACCGGCATGGCGGCCGTCAGTTTCACACCGTCCAAGTGTGCTCCGCTGGAACTATCGCACGCCCTGAGTATCTCAACCCTGAGCACCGCGGGTATTATTGGCGTGACCTTGATGGTCCTCGGACTGGTCATTCTGACATCTCAGCTGGATCGACGATTTTCTGTTCAGGCTCTGGAACTTGAGTCGAATGAGCAGCGCTACCGTCAGATCGTTGAAACAGCCTTTGATGCGTTTATTGGAATGGATTCAACCGGCTCGATCACAGATTGGAACGCGCAGGCAGGCGCCACGTTCGGATGGCCTCGTTCCGAGGCCATCGGAAAAGACTTTTGCCAATTGGTCGTTCCCGATCGTTGCCGTGACGCATACGAACAGGCTATTCGGCAAACTTTGATGGCGGGGCAAGACTCTGCACTGAACAAACGGTTCGAGATAACGGCCTTGCACAGAGATGGACTGGAATTCCCCATCGAAGTGACTGTGTCCGCGGTCAGTACTGGTGAGACGGATCGCTTCGCCGCATTTGTGCGGGACGTCACCGAGCGAAAACGCGGAGAGGAGGAACGAGATAAGGCCAAAGAAGCGGCGGAAGCGGCCAATCGGTCGAAGAGCGAGTTCCTCGCTAACATGAGCCATGAAATTCGGACCCCGCTGAACGGCGTCGTTGGAATGACCGACCTGGTTCTGGATACTGAACTTTCGGACGAACAGCGAGAGTACATTGCGACAATTAAGATGTCGGCGGATTCCCTGCTCACCGTGATTAACGACATTCTGGACTTCTCGAAGATCGAGGTCGGGAAGATTGACCTGGAAGCGATCGATTTCAACCTGCGTGACAGCCTCGAAGCTACGCTCAAGACGCTGGTGTTTCGCACGGACGAGAAAGGGCTGGAGCTTCTGTGCGAAATCGATCTCGAAGTGCCAGAGGTCGTGCGGTGTGATTCCACCCGATTGCGACAAATCGTGGTCAATCTGGTGGGCAACGCCATCAAATTCACACCTGAAGGAGAAGTGATATTGAAAGTTCGAACCGACGCCGAAGGAGCCGATCACATATTGCATTTTACGGTGGCGGACACGGGGATTGGGATTTCTTCGAAGCAACAAAAGTTGATCTTCGAACCGTTCACCCAAGCGGATAGCTCAACGACGCGAAAATACGGCGGAACCGGATTGGGGCTCGCCATCTCAAAGAGCCTGGTGGAAATGATGGGCGGGAAGATGTGGGTGGAGAGCAATACCGGGCAAGGAACCAGGTTTCATTTTACGGTGCGGTCGCAGACGTCGGAGGGAGCCCCTGCCGCAGTGGCGATCATCTCACCCGAGGTCTTACGCGGCGTAACAGCTTTGATTGTGGACGATAACCGCACGAATCGGCGGATCCTTGAGGGGATGCTTAAGCACTGGGGAATGAAGCCGACGGCAGTGGAGAACGGAGAAAAGGCTCTTGCGGTACTCTCCGCAGCACAAAAAGCGGGAAAACCATACGCGCTGATCCTGACCGACCTGCACATGCCGTCGATGGATGGGTTCCGGTTGGTTCAATTGATCGGTCAGAGGACTGAATTGTCTGCCGCTACGATCATGATGCTTACCTCTGCCGACCACCGAGATGATAAATGGCGTTGCCGGACGCTTGGAATCGCTTCCTATCTCACCAAGCCAATCCGAAAGACAGAACTGCTTTCCGCTGTTCTGGCTGCAATTGGGGGGAACAGGCCTGCTGCTCGACCAGTTCCGACCCGACACCAGGGATGCGCGATACAACACGAGATCTTGCGCATTCTCTTGGCCGAAGACAACCGGGTCAATCAGACTGTTGCCACCCGCATATTGCAGAAGATGGGGCACTCCCTTGTCGTGGCCAATAACGGCAACGAGGCACTGTCGCTGCTAGCGACGCAACCTTTTGACCTCGTTCTGATGGATATACAGATGCCGGAGATGGATGGACTGACGGCGACCCAGAAAATTCGCGAGGGAGAGAAACGGACTTTATCTCGCCTGCCGATTATTGCCATGACGGCTCATGCTATGAAAGGAGACAGGGAGCGCTGTCTTGAAGCGGGAATGGATGGATATGTGTCGAAGCCTATAGACAAGAAAGAACTCGAACGGGAGATTGCCACCGCAGTTCAGGGGTCAGACCTCATCCGCGTTGGTGCGCGCCCGAAACCCAAGAAAGAGAAAGCTGTAGCGAATGGCCTCACGGACTGGAATTTCACGAAGTCGTTGGAAAGACTGGACGGCGATGAACAACTTCTCCGCGACGTCATAGGAATTTTTCTGGAGGAAATTCCCAAACATATGGCTGGTTTGCGGCAGGCCGTAACCCAGGGGAACGCAGAGGCCCTATCCAAGACAGCGCACAGTTTGAAAGGAGAATTGGGATACCTCGGAATTTTAGAACTCTCGCAGAAGGCCCGTGAACTGGAGGAGATGGGCCGGAAAAGCGATCTGGAACATGCGGCCGAGGTATTCGCAGTGTTTGAAACGGAGATCTCGGGGATCGCCGCCTCGATGAGAAATGTGAATCGTATGACGGATGGAATTCCGCTGGCCGCTAAAGCTTCGGGAGTCCAATGAGTATCGTTGAGAAGACAGCTGTGTAGTGCACCCCTGTAGAACTGGACAAAGAAGTTAGTTAGGCTTGGGGCCTCCGCCAGGAGGCGAGAATGTCGAGAAAGCCGAGAGTCCAGAGAACCCCGGAAGAGAAGTGGCAGATTGT
>Ga0181528_10002186_pt1 | contig 12005 bp, 5 predicted proteins | sample PEATcosm2014_Bin_47_FD_119742 | JGI IMG/M metagenome (GOLD analysis project Ga0181528, IMG submission 119742) | Peatland microbial communities from MTU Mesocosm Facility, Houghton, MI, USA - PEATcosm2014_Bin10_10_metaG | ecosystem: Environmental > Terrestrial > Soil > Wetlands > Peat | place... | reverse complement strand
CGATCTGTGGTGCGATAGAGCCCGCCCAGTCCGTTGGGTGGCCCGCCCCAGCCGCTGAATACACCGACATACCATGTCTTTTGGGTCTGGTCGCTCGGATCAACGACAATATCCTTCGTCCAATAATCCATTCCGGGATCAGATACGTCGCTCCACGTGCCGGCGGTTGGATTGTAGATGAATACGCCTGAACTTGCCGTGAACGCGTCCGTCGCCGGAGACCGGTGCCCGGAATAGGTGCAAGCCACGCTGCCATCGTTCAGGACGAGGATGGTGGCCGGATGCCCTTCGGTCCGCGGAGGATTTGGCAGCTTGGTCCAGGTCGACGCGGCTCCGTCCTGAAGATCATTCGTAACAAACACGCCGCCTGCGGTAGAGTGGATGACGCTCGCATACATCCGATTCGCATTGTTTGGATCAAGTGCGATCCAGAACACCGGATGCCCGAAGGCGTGGACCAACTGCCAGGTTGCGCCTTTGTCGGTCGAATAGATTATATTGCCGTTGGCGTCCGCGTTATTCAACGGATTGTCCGCCAATCTCGTGCTCTGATACATGTCGTGAATGTCGGAAGTGCCGGCATACAGGTTTCCGTTGGTTGGATGCTTAACGATCCGGTACATCGTATTGGCGCTGTCACCTGTGTAATTTAGCGACCAGGTCGTCCCGCCATCGGTGCTTCTGATGCCTTTGATATCTGAGAAGCCGGCGAACATCGTTTGCGCATCGATCCAGGCCACCTGCCAGCTGGACGTGTTCTCAATGCCGATGCTGTGATAGGAGCCGCCGGCAATGGCTGTCGTGTTCACCGGGTGCTGGTCCGCCACGTTGACATACGCCTGCTGCCAGGTGGCGCCGCCATCCGCCGTGCGGTGAACAAAACCCATGTCGGTGAACACCGCTTTCGAAGAATTATTGGGCGCCGTCGCCAGTCCGAAGACGACTTCGCCATAGGTCCAATCCCGGTCACCGCCCCTGCCCGACCAGCCCGTATTGATGTTCCGGTTGTTGGCGGCTTGGAAAACGTTTGTCCAGCCCTGGCCGGCGTTGGTGGTCTTCATGATCTCCGGGACTTGTCCCCAGCCAAGGTCCGTGCTGCCACCGGCATAGACGGTATTAATGTCATTGGCCGCCATGGCGATGAACATAAGGAAATCGCTGCTCGGATTGATTCCTGTGCTGTGGGCCGTCCACGTTCCCGAAGCATTGTCCATCGAGTAGATGCCGCGGAAATCTCCCCAATAATCGGCGCCGACATCCTGACCGGGATATGTGTTCGCCACGGTCAGGCAGAAAAACCGGGTCACGCCGCCTGATTTCGCGCCCGCGAACGAGCGCACGTACTCGCCCGCCGGGATCCCGGGAGTGCCCGCATTGACAAACGTGGAGCCGCCGTTCGTCGACACGATCAAACCAGCGCTAGTCCCGAGATAGATATTGTTGCCGTCAAAGTAGGCGCCGCCGACCAGCGCGCCGCTCCCGGAGTCGATCGCAATATTGATGCTGTTGAAACTGTTGCCTCCGTCGCTCGAAAAATAGATGTCGGAGTACCCCGCCACGATGACCCAGTTGGGATTGTCGTAGTCGGCCCAGACACTGTAGACATCATCGTAGGGCAGCGGATTGCCTGCCAGGACGGTCCACGTGCGGCCGCCATCGGTGGTTTTGACCGGCGACGGGTTGTTGCCGGAATAGCTGACTGTATATGCAATGTTTGGGTTGTTGGTAAAACGGACCGCCGCATCATGGCCACCCTGCTCCTGCGTGAACGGCACAATCCCGTAGGAATTTCCAAAATCGACCGTGTGAAACAGGTCACTCATGTCACACGCCACGTAATATTCGTTGTCGTTGGCCGGATTGATCGAGGGCGAGTACAATGCGCCGCCTGCCCCAACACCGCGCGCACTCCAGGCGGCCGGAACCTGGCCGACAAGAGGGGCCGGCAGAAGAATCGAAGAAAAGACCAGGACTGTAGCGAGCTTGTTCATGGTTGCCTCCGGAGGTTTGGCCTCCACGCGGCACCGAAGTTGTTGGGGGTCCGCGCGGTTGTTCGCTGATGATCAGCGCAGGGATCGCGACAGCAATACCCAGCGCGTCCCATTCTTTGAAATCAGCGTAAATGTGAGTCCTCACGACGGTGCCGCCACGACTGCAGGCCGGCCCAAGATCATAAACTCACAAACAGGGTTTTCCTGCTTGATCGAAACAGGAAGTCAGGAATGATCCGCTGCAATCTTACCCCGTGAAAATTCGTCGTTGCAGTATCGAACGACTGGCCGCCCATGGCCGAGTGTGCAGGGTCCTGGTCATCGGCATGATCTTTGGGAACTTGTTCAGTTCCGCTTTTGGCCGCGGTTGGGGCGGAACCACGGTTGGCCGGCCGCTGCTGCAGGTTTTCAAGGCAGCCGATTTCCAGGGCAGTGGCCGCGTTTACGCTGCCGTGCAAGATCGCGACGGCGTGCTCTATTTCGGCAGCGACGGGATCATCTCGTACGATGGAGCAACGTGGCGACACTGCGTTGTCGGAAACAACCTCGGCGTGCGCGGCCTCGCCATCGATGAGCAGGGCCGCATCTGGGCCGGGGGCACCGGTGAGATCGGATATTGCGAGAAGGAGTCAACCGGTGACCTGCGCTACATTTCTCTGCTTGCCCGGCTTCCTCCCGAACAGGGCGTTCAACTCGTGGTGTTCGACGTGGAGGTTACGCCGCGCGGCATCGTCTTCTCCGCCGGCAACAGGATCATGCGGTGGGACGGCAGGTCTTTTGCCAACTGGCCGCTTCCCGAGGCGCGCCAGGCCTCATCGCAGGTGATAAGCGACGCGGTCTATATCACCCACCCGGAAACCGGTCTCTGGAAACTCGATGGTGATCACCCGGTGCTTGCCGTCCCGCTCGACCTTATGTTCAAACGGGGACCTTGCTTTCTGCAGCCCCTCGGAGGCGATGCGTTCCTCGCCGCAACCTCAACGGACCTGGCGCGCGTCGATGGCTCGAAGATGACCGTGCTGCCGGGAAATTGCGGGAGATTCATCCGGGAAAACGTCGTGACCGCAGCCTGCGCCATCGACGACCACACTCTCGCGATCGGCACCTGCCGTGGAGGGGTCGTCCTCGTTGACGCCCGCGGTGACATTTTAAGCGTCATCGGCCGCGACGCGGGGCTCCCGAATCCTTGTGTCAACGGACTGTTCCTCGACCGCGAGAAGAACCTCTGGATCACCACCGAGGGCGGAATCGCGCGCATGGACACCTGCGCAGCCGTAACCGTCTTCGATGACTTCAATCATCTTCCCGGAGGATCGATCAGCGATATCGCCGTTCACGACGGCTGCCTGCACGTCACCACAGGGGACGGGGTTCGCGCGCTGAAGCCACGTTCCACATCCCTGTCAGCGGCCGCGTTTGAATTGCTCCCCGACCCGAATTTGAGACGCAGTCATCTTGCGCTGCTTGCCACTCCGCAAGGGTTGTTCAACGCAGGCTTTGACGGGATCCGCCTTTTGCAGCCGGACGGGAAGCTGCAGGAAATCTACCAGAGCCCGCTTGATACCGAGCATCTGCTCGAATCGCACTGCCATCCCGGGCGGATCTATTTCTCCGATCGAAGAAGCTTGGGCTGGATCTCTGAATCGAACGGTCGCTGGCAGACTTGCCCTCAAAAGGCCTCGTTGCCCGAAGCAGCGACCTCGCTCGCCGAGGATTCGTTTGGGAATCTGTGGGTCGGTTCCTATTCCAAAGGCGTTCTGCGCATCACATTTGACGAGAACGGCGGCACTCCGAGAATCACCTCCTGTGCCCTGGGCGGCGCGCTGCCGGCCAATCCCGGGCCCATCAAGGTTGCTGCGTTGCAGGATACCGTGCTGTTGTTGACCCAGAGCGGCCTGCTTGCACGCTACCCGGCTGACGAGGCCTTTCATCCAGTTGAGGCGTTGCGGGGTCTAGGGAGAAGTCTGGCGCTGTCCAACCCCGACAGCAGCGGCACCGCATGGCTGGCAGCCGAGGCGCCGCTGGCAGACGGGAGCACGCAGCCCGTCATCGGTGCGCTCGCCCTCGACGACCAGCACCGCCTCGCCTGGCATCCACTCGCAATTAGCGGACTCGAACACGCAGGGACACCCGGCATCCTCTGCTTCCAGGAGGAAGCTCACGCGCAGCCGGTGCTCTGGGTCGGCGGCACTGAGAGCCTTTTGCGGGTAAACCTGAATGAGCTCGTGGACCGGCCCGTCATTTTCAACACGCTGTTGAGCGCCGTGAACACGCTTTCTTCGACCGGCCATGTCTCACTGCCACTCCTCGGCGGGCGCACGCCAAGGATCCCCTTTGCAGACGGCCACCTCGAATTCCGATTCACAGCCACCGTTTATCGCGACGCCCGGCACGTGCGTTACCAGACGCAGCTCGTCGGATTCGAACGCGATTGGACGGAGCCGAGCGCGAAGAATCTCCGCGAATTCGCCCACCTTGCTGAAGGCGAGTACACCTTCAAGGTTCGCGCCTCACACGCTGACGGCCCCTGGATCGAGTCGGCGGCTTACACATTCTTCGTGCTGCCTCCGTGGTACCGCACCTCGTGGGCCTACGGCCTGTTCGGTCTCACGGCTGGCGGCCTGTTCTACGGAGGATACCGGTTGCGGGTCGGCCAGCTCCAGGTTCGAAGCCGGCAACTCGAAGCGCTGGTGAACCGCAGGACAGAGGAACTCGCACACGCCAACTCTGCGAAATCTGATTTCGTCGCAAACGTCAGCCACGAAATCCGCAATCCGCTCAACGGAGTGATCGGCCTCGCGTGCCTGTTGCAGGACTCCGAGCTCACCGCCCATCAGCGAAGCATAGCCGTGTCCCTGCGCAAGTGCGCGGAGTATCTTTCAACACTCGTTGAGGAAGTGCTCGATTTCTCCAAGATCGAGGCGGGCCGCATCACAATCGCGGCGCAGCCATTTGACCTGCGCGTCATGCTTGCCGACGTGGCGGCGATCTTCGCCTGGCAATCGCAGGATCAGCAGATGCCCATCCGCTTGCAGGTGGACCCGAACCTCCCGGGAGCAGTCATCGGAGATGAGGCGAAAATCAAACAGATCTTGATCAACTATGTGTCCAACGCCCTCAAATACGCCGGGCACGGCACCATTGTGATTTCGGTCGAATGCGAACAACTGCCAGGGAGCTTCGTCGAAATCTCCATCAAGGTTCATGACGAAGGGCCCGGCATCCCGGCCGATGAGCAGCCCACGCTCTTTGAGAAATTCAGCCGCGGGCAGCAGGCACAACGGGATAGAATCCACGGTGCAGGCCTTGGCCTTGCCGTTTGCCGGGTCTATGGCGAAAGGATGGGCGGCACTGTTGGGCTTGCCAGCGCCCCGGATCGTGGCTCCACATTTTGGTTCAAGGTCTCCCTGGCCGTTCCTCCGCCCGGGCCGTCGCAGGCGGCGACCGAAGAGCATCCACAACCGGCTTCCGCCGCACGCGCGCTCATTGTTGAGGACCAGGAATACAATCTTCTCGTCATCGAACACATCCTGAACCGCCTCGGCTATCAGACCGAGCAGGTTTCCGACGGTCGCGACGCACTCGAAAAAATGCTGGCGGGTGGCTACGACATCGTGTTCATGGACTGGGATCTTCCCGGCCTCAACGGCGTCGAGGTCACCCGCCGGTTCCGTCAGTCCGAGCATCATGGTCGCCACACGCAGATCATCGCCACGACCGCGTTCTCGACCCCTGAAAAACGGCGCGAATGCATGGAGGCGGGAATGGACGGTTTCGCCGCCAAGCCGCTCAATCCTGAAAGACTCTTGGCAACGATCCAGACGCTGCGCGGACCGCACCGCGCAAGTCCTGCCGCAATCGAAACGCACGGAGCCGCAAAGGCGGATACCCCCGGCCTCGCTCGTGCAAACGGCACAGGCGACTTGCCCGCCACAGCTTCCTGCGCGCGTCGATCCACGCCCGCGAACGATCTCCTGCCGCAGAACCGCGGGCTCGACGGTCGTGAGGCTACCAATTCCCAGCCTGCACCAGCAAGCGGCGAAAGCACCCGGGCCGGGCCTCCCGCGCGAAGGCCCCTCGATCTTTCTATCTTCGGATACATGGCCGAGCAGAGGCCCGAGAAAATGCGCGCACTCATCGGGAAGTTCATCGCAACGCTCGACTCGGACGTCGCTCAGCTCGTCCGGGCGGTCGGGGCGGGCGACCGGGAAATCACGCGACGGATGGCGCACCACCTTCTTTCGCAGACCGCCCTCGTTTCCGCAACGCAGCTCGCCGCGGTTGCCGCGACAATCCAGGAAGCCGCACGTAACGGCGACGTCGATACTCCCCGCTCGGTTGTCGGTCTTTTCGAAACTGAGGTTGCCCGCCTCAAGGAGAGCCTTTGCTCCGCTCTCGAAATGAACTGAGCCTTGCGAAGCCCTTGGTCACCGCGTACCGGATGAGGTCCGGGGTTCGGTGCACATCAAGTTTGCCCATGATGGTGCGTCGATGGAGCTGCACCGTGTAGCGGCTGAGCCGGAGCTCGCGCGCAACCTCGGTGTCCGTCAGGCCGCTGCCCAACAGGCCGAGCAACTGTTGTTCGCGTGCCGTCAACATCTTTGGAAATGCCCTCGGCTCCGTGCGCAAGCGCTGCCGGACCTGCTGCACAACCTCGGCGAAAAACACCCTGCCATGAATCACTTCATCGATCGCCTGCTTGAGCATTTCGAGAGACTGGCGGTTCTTGTCCACATAGCCGTGAATTCCCGAACCAAGCACGCGATACAGCGTATAGTCGTTGCATTCGGACGACAGTGCGAGGATGCGAACACCGGGTGCAATCGTCACCAGCTCATCCGCGATCGAAACACCATCGCGATCGGGCAGATTCAGATCCAGCAGCACCATTTCCGGCCGGTGCTTCCGGCACAACGCCAGGCCCTCGGCGGCATTCTCCGCCTCGCCCGCGACCGTCAGGCCAAAGAAGTCCGTGCAGATCTTCTTCAGCAAATCCCGGAACATCGTCTGATCCTCGATGAGGACGATTTTCATTTACGGTTTAGAAAATTCTGCCGCCGGCAATGCCGGAAGCGAGAACAACAGGATTTGTGCCGATACGGTTTTTGGGCAGCAGTGAGAGGTGTCGTTGGACTGGAACTTGCTTCCGGGCCGTACGCGAATCTGACCAAATCCGTGTTGAGAAGCCTTGCGCCGCGGCCTCCAGCGAGCTGGAAACCGGGAAGATTCGCTTTGCAACGCCTGAGATTGTGAACATGGTTGCCGCATCAATATCAATGGGGAGTCCGCCGCGCCGGACTGAGATTGGGGAACGTCCGCCCCCTCTACCCTCCGAACCTGATGCGGGTCATGCCGCCGTAGGGATCGCCTGCCCCGCCGCTGCAGCGGGGCGGCGCAGGAACTCCGGCGGTTCGATCCACAGCTCTCCCTCCGCCCATGCCCAACCCAGTTCTTCCTTCCGCCGACCTCAATGCGTCGAATGGCGCCGAAGCGCCGTCGCCAGCGGGTTCCCGTCGCATCTATGTTGCCGGCTCGCGGCCAGACTTGCAGGTGCCCATGCGCGAGATCGCCCTCCAGCCAACCCGCGGCTTCGACGGGCGCCTCTCCAACAACGAGCCGGTCCGCGTCTATGACACCTCTGGACCGTGGGGCGATCCGGCGTTTCACCAGGATCCCACCCGCGGATTGCCGCCCGTGCGCCTAGCGTGGATACGTGAGCGCGGAGATGTCGGGGAATACACGGGCCGCTCCGTGCGACCGATCGACGACGGCTATCTCAGCAATGTTCATGTCGAGGATGCCGTGAAGAATGGACTAAACCGTTTTCCAGCCCTGCGGCGCCGTCCCCTGCGTGCACGCGAAGGCGCCGTCACCCAACTGGCCTATGCCCGCCGCGGAGTGATCACGCCGGAAATGGAATTCATTGCGATCCGCGAAAACACTAAGCTCCAGGCTGCCAGGGAAAAGATCGAGACTTCTGCGGAAGCACCGCGCGATTCACTCCTGCACCAGCACCCCGGACAGAGCTTTGGCGCGGCGATCCCAAGGGAGATCACGGCGGAGTTTGTTTGCAGCGAAGTCGCCCGCGGTCGCGCAATCATCCCGGCAAACATCAATCACCCCGAACTTGAGCCGATGATCATCGGCCGGAACTTCCTGGTTAAGATCAACGCCAACCTTGGCAACAGCGCCGTCGCCTCGTCGATTGAGGAGGAGGTTGAAAAGATGCGCTGGGCCATCCGCTGGGGCGCCGACACGGTCATGGACCTGTCCACGGGCCGGAACATCCACGAGACTCGGGAGTGGATCCTGCGCAACTCGCCTGTGCCGATCGGCACCGTCCCGATCTACCAGGCGCTTGAAAAGGTCGGCGGCCGCGCCGAAGACCTCACGTGGGAGATCTTTCAGGACACCTTGATCGAGCAATGCGAGCAGGGCGTCGATTACTTTACCATCCACGCGGGCGTCCTGCTGCGCTTCATCCCGCTCACCGCGCGTCGCATGACCGGCATCGTCTCGCGCGGCGGCTCAATCCTCGCAAAATGGTGCCTGACCCACCACAAGGAAAACTTTCTCTACACGCACTGGGACGACATCTGCGAGATCATGGCCGCCTATGATGTTTCGTTTTCGATCGGTGACGGCTTGCGCCCGGGTTCCATCGCCGACGCAAACGACGAGGCCCAGTTTGCCGAGCTCAAGACCCAGGGCGAACTCACGCATCGGGCGTGGTCGCACGGCGTGCAAGTCATGAACGAAGGCCCCGGGCACATCCCCATGCACCTCATCCAGGAAAACATGGCGAAGCAGCTCGAATGGTGCGACGAAGCGCCCTTCTACACACTCGGGCCGCTGACCACCGACATCGCTCCCGGCTACGACCACATCACCTCCGGCATCGGCGCCGCAATGATCGGCTGGTACGGATGCGCGCTGCTCTGCTACGTCACGCCAAAGGAGCACCTCGGCCTGCCCAACCGTGACGACGTGCGAGCCGGCGTCATCGCGTACAAGATTGCAGCCCATGCCGCCGATCTCGCGAAGGGACACCCTGCTGCGCAATACCGCGACAACGCGCTGAGCAAGGCGCGCTTCGAGTTCCGCTGGGAGGATCAGTTCAACCTTGGACTCGATCCGGAGATGGCGCGTTCGTTCCACGACGCCACCCTGCCCCAGGAGGGCGCCAAGACGGCTCATTTCTGTTCGATGTGCGGCCCGCATTTCTGCGCGATGAAGATCACCGAGGAGGTCCGACAGTACGCTGCGCAAAAAGGCCTCGCCGAAGAACAGGCCATCGCAGCCGGTCTTGAGGAAAAGTCCCGCGAGTTCGTCGCCAACGGCGCCGTCTGACGGATTCTGCTGCTATCTGATTGTTTTGTCGCGGCGCGCGACGATTTCTCCGGTGGCGCGGATTTCCCGGACCGTGGCCCGAAAAACATGGTTCGGGAGGCCCGTGCCACTTTGGTTGCGGCAATGCCCTGTGCGTTGTGTGCAGGCACGACGCCCTTCGCATTGCACTCCATGGTCACGCGGCGAAGCGTCGCTGATCACACCGTCCTGGAAGGCGCGCCGGGACACGATCCCAGGCAATCGCCAAAGACACTCTTTTCGCAGCATCAATAATATTTCCCGTTGCTTTCTTACTTCGTATCTAGAAACTCAAAAATCATTCTTTAATGATCGCACGGCTTCTGGTGTCGGGCGAAGTTGTCGAATATCTGCGATGAATCACAATAAATATTGCTCCAAACTCGTGCCAATAATGCTGCTTTGCCTGGGAGCCACCTCCGGGCGCGGCGAATCACCCTACGCCTGCACGGCCGGGTTGATCATGTCGGACTTTGCCTATCATGAGTCGAACATGAAGAACACCGGGATCATGACCGGCGTCGACCTTTCGTTCTCCAAGTATGCCGGCCCAATCCTCTGGGACACCGATCTCGTCCTGGAGGCGGGGAAGGTCAAATACACGGGCGAGGCTGTGAATCTGATCACGGGCGACCAGTTCCATTTCAGCGCAAACAACAATAGCAACGTGCTTTTCGAGGCGCACGTGGTGGCCGGCCTTCCGCTGGACACGATGATCAAAACTGGCTCCTGGTCGTTCATGCCATTCGGCGGCCTCGCCTACCGCTTCCTGGACAACGAAGTGCCGTGGGCCATCACCAGCAGCAATGAATACGTCTCGGGATACGACAGAAGGTCCAACTATCTTTACAGCCCGCTCGGCTTCCGGGTCGACCGGAACCTCGTCCTGGGTTGGTCGGCAACCGCAAAGGCCGAATACGACCTGTTCTGGTCCGGAAATCAGTATAGCTACCTGTCCCCCACGGTCACCAACCGCCAAACTTCCGGCTACGGATTGCGGGGCTCGATTGCATTTCGATACAAAGGGAGGGATCGGGATTTCATCATCGAGCCGTTCGTGACCTATTGGAACATTGGACAGTCGAAGCCGTTGGTCGCGCCCACGGACCAAACCGATTCCGTGCTCGTCATCTACGAGCCCAAGAACACCACGACAGAAGCCGGCTGCAAGTTCAGCGTCAGCTTCTGAAGAAGCCTGGTTCCGCAAGGTACTGCAATTCATCGCTTGCGCGCTCGTCCCCGGTCGTGTGAATCTTGTGCTGGCGCGGGTTTGCTCCCGCCATCCCCAATTTCCACACGATGAAATCGAAGAAATCCTCTGCCCCCGCCACATCGAAGAAGTCTGCGCAAGGCCCGGCCGCCCGCAAGTTTGCCGCCCGCGTAAAGGCGGTCCGCGCCGCCCACGAGAAGTTCCTCAAGCGCCCGAATCCGGTCAATCCCGCATGGGAGAACGGCGTCTACGAGCGCTTCCTGTATCCGGTCGTGACCGCCCATCACGTGCCGCTCGAATGGCGCTACGATTTCAATCCGAAGACCAACCCGTTTTTCATGGAACGCCTCGGAGTTGGCGGCTCCTACAACCCGGGTGCATTTCTTTGGAAGGGCAAAGCCCACTTGGTTGTGCGCGTTGAGGGCGCGGATCGCAAAAGCTTCTTTGCCATCGCGGAAAGCCCCAACGGCGTGGACAACTTCCGCTTCTGGGACGAGCCGATCGATCTGCCCGAGCTGGCGCCGGAGACGAACGTCTACGACATGCGCATCACGATGCACGAGGACGGCTGGATCTACGGCGTCTTCTGCTCAGAATCAAGGGACCCCAATGCAGCCCCGGGCGATCTCTCCTCAGCCGTCGCTCAGGCCGGCATGGTTCGCACCAGGGACTTCAAGAAATGGGAGCGCCTGCCGAACCTGAAAACCCCCGCCTCGCAACAGCGCAATGTCGTGCTCCACCCGGAATTTGTCGGCGGTCAGTACGCCTTTTACACACGACCGATGGACGGGTTCATCGACGTCGGATCGGGCGGCGGCATCGGCTGGACGCTCTGCAGGGATATTACCACCGGCGTGACCGGTCCGGAGGCGATCATTGAATCCCGCGCCTACCATACGATCAAAGAGGTGAAGAACGGCCAGGGACCGGCGCCGATCAAAACTCCCCAGGGCTGGTTGCACCTCGCGCACGGCGTCCGGGGCTGTGCCGCCGGATTGCGCTATACCATGTACATGTTCATGACCGCGCTCGAGGATCCGGCGAGGGTCATCGCCCGCCCGGGCGGCCATGTGCTTTCACCGCGTTTCTCCGAGCGCGTCGGCGATGTCTCGAACGTCACATTCACCAACGGATGGGTGCGTTTCCCCGACGACACGGTGATCATGTACTACGGCGGCTCGGACACGCGCTGCTACGCCGCCCGGTCAACCGTGGCCAAACTCGTCGACTGGTGTTTGAACACTCCGGAGGACGGCATGACCACCCGAAAGTCGGTCGACCAGCGCCTCGCGTTGATTCGCGCCAACCGCGCGCTGCGGGGCTGAATTTGAACGGTGCTGTCGACTTCAGTGCCGCCAAGGTCGAATGATGAGCGAGCGGAGCAACCTTGGTGCCTGGCCGGAAGTTCCACGCTGACGAATGAACACAATTCTCCT
>Ga0181528_10002185_pt1 | contig 12010 bp, 5 predicted proteins | sample PEATcosm2014_Bin_47_FD_119742 | JGI IMG/M metagenome (GOLD analysis project Ga0181528, IMG submission 119742) | Peatland microbial communities from MTU Mesocosm Facility, Houghton, MI, USA - PEATcosm2014_Bin10_10_metaG | ecosystem: Environmental > Terrestrial > Soil > Wetlands > Peat | place... | reverse complement strand
CTTGCCGGCCATTGAATGCGTTTCTCGATGTCAGAGAGTCTGCAGATCGCCGATTCAGGCTTTACTCGAAGACGTGAGCCGCGAGAATCTGCTGATTCGCACACATTGAATTGTCCGGTGGCCTGCTCACTCTAAGGAGACTCTGCACAAGTCCCAACCCTGCGCTCTGCTTGGATAGAATGATAAGTGGAGGGTGAGCGCGATGCGGCAACAAACACTGGCGTCTCAGGCGAGCTTTGAGAAGTTTGGTCGTAAGGGCAAGCGAGAGCTTTTTCTAGACCAAATGAATCAGGTGGTGCCTTGGTCGGAGTTGTTGGCGCTGGTAGAGCCTCATTATCCCAAGGCGGGCAACGGTCGCCAACCGGTGGGCCTCGCGATCATGCTGCGGACTTACTTCTTGCAGCAGTGGTTCAATCTTTCCGACCCCGGGATGGAAGAGGCATTCTATGACTCGCCGGCCCTGCGCCGCTTCGCTGGAGTCGATCTGGGCGTAGCTGCGGCCCCCGACGAGACCACGATCCTTCGCTTCCGTCATCTTTTGGAGCAGCACGAGCTATGCGGCAAGATGCTGGATACGGTGAATCTGTATCTGGATCGCAAAGTCATCCGCATCAGCACTGGAACCATCGTGGATGCAACACTGATCAACGCTCCCAGTTCGACGAAGAACTCCACCGGCCAGCGCGATCCAGCGATGCACCAGACCCGGAAGGGACAGCAGTGGTATTTCGGAGCCAAGGCGCATATCGGCGTGGATAGCAAGGAGGTCATCGTGCATTCGGTGATCAATACGGTAGCCAGCGTGGCCGATGCGCATATGTTGCCCGACTTGCTGCACGGCGAAGAGAAGAAGGTCTGGGGAGACGCGGGCTATCAAGGGCAGACAGAGGCGATTCATGAGGCCGCTCCCGGTGCGCAGGATATGACCAATCGCCGGACCAAGTTCAAGAACTATGTGGACGAAGAAGGCAAGAACAAGTCCAAGTCCAGTGTGCGGGCCAAGGTGGAGCATCCGTTTCGCATCTTGAAGGGCGTCTTCGGATTTACCAAAGTTCGCTACCGGGGATTGAAGAAGAACCATGAGTGGCTGTACGCGGCCTTCGCGCAGGTGAATCTATACCAACACCGCAACCGGCTGGTCCCTCAAGGGGCGTAGTGTCTCTGGAGGCCGGAAAACGGCCTTCAGAGCCTGCAAGAACAAGCTCGCAGAGAGCTATTTCGAGCGATTTTCGATCGAGAATGTTGAAAAGCAGCTACGCCTGCTTTGTCGCTAAGAAAATAGGAGCCTGTAGAGTCGAGATGTGGCGCGGTGGTTTAAGCTCGGCCGGTCTGTATCCGGCTCTTTCGTTTGCCGGTGCCTCACTATCCAAACCATGCCCCGTTTCCACATCCCGCTCATCGAACTGGACAGGCGCCTTTAACGCATCCAGCTCTCGGAGGAAACGTCACGAGTTCGCCCACGAAAAGCTGTGCGTCCGCTCAGTAAGCCGGACCAGACCAAACCTATCGTTCAGGGTGGTTTCCGGATATTTCCGGATTTCCCGCCCTCCCGCTTTGTGTTTGGCGCACAACCACTGACGCAGCCGTTTACGGGCATGCCGATCCACTGCCCGATAGGCTTTGCTGACCGGCCCAAGACAGGAGTAGTTGGCCCAACCGTTCATCATCTGATTGAGCTTTGTCACCACCGTCTTATGGTCCAGTAGGGTTCTATTCGTTCCGGTTTCGCTGCTGATCGCCTGGCAGATGCGAATCACTCGCTTCTCGGCCGGAACCGTGCCAATATAGGCACGTCCCGTCTTCGCCGAGTAGCAGCGACCAAACGTATAGCCCAGAAAGTCTAGCTTCTCTTCCGGAAGCTTCGAGACCCGCGTCTTGGTTTCATTCACCGTCAGCTTCAGCTTCGTCATCATGACCCGCATCATGGCCAGAGCTTCTTCCGCTCTGCCCCGACAACAGATCACGAGGTCATTGGCATAGTTGACGATGTACGCTCCAGATCGCTTTTCGTGCCCCAGCTTCTTCCATCCAAGCACGAACCGGCGCATGTAAAGATTACTGAGCAGCGGGCTGATCGGAGAACCCTGAGGTGTCCCTCGACCTTCATCCCGATTGCGCGTACTCCGATGCCTCTTTCCGCGATCGTCCGTTTCCTCCACCGGTGCTTTCAGCCACATCTTGATCAGATGAAGCATGGCGCCGTCAAAGACCCGGCGACCTACCGACTTTAGAAGCTCAGAATGCGGAAGAGAATCAGAATACCTGGCAAGATCTGCATCTACGATCTCTCCATGTCCGGTGTTGATCAGCGTATGGACGTGTCTTGCCGCGTCCAGTGCGCTGCGGCCTCGCCGGTAGGCATACTGTTCTGGTTGTAAATCGACCTCAAATATGGGGTCGAGCACCACAACCGCCGCCATCTCCACTGCTCTATCGCGGATGGCGGGCACTCCCAACGGGCGCTGTTGCCCTCCGGGCTTCGATATGTATACCCGCCGCACCGGAAATGGTCGATAGGTTCGGCCTTTCAGCTCTTGCGTCAATTCGTCCAACCAGCGCTCTGCTCCATACGCTTCGATGTCCTCGAACGTCTGTCCGTCTACTCCCGCTGCTCCACCGTTGGCTTTGCAACATTCGTAGGCAAGAGTCAGTACGTCCTTCCGGTACACATTGTCGTACAGCGCGTAGAAACGAAAGTCAGGCGATTTCTTCGCTTTGTCGTGTAACGCTGCCTGTAACTTCTGAACACTTTCCGGGGTTGTTAGGCTCATCACCAATCCCTCCGTCTTTGTCACTTCTTGCGTTGATTTCCAACTGAGGCCCCTTCCCTCCACGGGAATTACCCAGCTTCATCGGTACTACGAACCTCTCCGCCACCCCAAACGGCCCGGCCTGATTCTCGCGAGTTGTCGATTGATCTGTTCCTCCAGAATCACCGCTGGGGTTTCCCGTGTTACGTATGCTTTCCTATGCATGCATGTCGCCACCAATACCCCGGCAGGTCCGATGAATGCTGTTCGCTCATACTCTTCCATCAGCGGCGGACTTCCCCATCTGCACGGCGGGTCGGCTCCTGCGTTAGGTGTTTCGAGGCCTACTCGGTGTTCACTCACGTTACAACCTACATGCTCACGGAGCCGCTTGAACGGCTCTTTATATCGAAGGCTCCGACGGATTCGTTGCCTGTGCCGCCGCTTCGATTGTTACCGGGTGGAACGAACCAGTTCCCAGGCGGGACTAAACCCCGCTGAAAAGCACCGTCTTTCACGGCGCACGTGCAGAGGTTCCTTAATGTGTTTTGCCGTTGTTCCGTCCTCGCTCGCTGAATCTTTCCGCCCCGGATGTATTGTCGCCACCCCGGACCTGACTTGATTTGGCTCACGTTTGGTCCGTGCGGACGGTCATACAGCCGGAACTCGGGGTCAACCTCGTGACTCCTATCCGAAGGCCTCTCATTGAGAGGAATTCTAATCACATCAATCGCGGCGTGCGCTGGCAGCTTCTGGACTCATGGCTTTGAACGAAGCCATGTTGGAATTTCGATGCCTGCTGTTATCGCCTGCGCAGCCCATATCCGCAGAGGCAGGGAACCGCTTAAGGATTGACTTGAGGTGCATCGAGGATTAGACTTCGCGGCGGTGAAAGAATAGTTGAATTTCCCAGTCTCTCTCACTCCTTCCATGTCGCCTGGAGCAATTCTATGATGCGTCGTACTGCGATCGTATGTGCGGTCTTCCTGCTGTTTGCCACCTTGCTGAACAACGCCAAAGCGCAAAACCCGAAAGCGCCTGATCTCACCAGCCAGCCCACGCTTTACGTCGTTGGCTACGCCCACCTCGATACTGAGTGGAGGTGGGAGTATCCACAAGTGATCAACGAGTACCTCAAAAAGACAATGGTGGATAACTTTGCGTTGTTCACGAAGTATCCTCACTACGTCTTCAACTTCTCCGGCGCGAACCGGTACAGGATGATGAAGGAGTACTACCCCGCGGATTATGAAAAGATGAAGCACTATGTGTCGACGGGGCAGTGGTTCCCCGCCGGCTCATCGGCAGAAGAGGGCGATGTCAATGCGCCTAGCGCCGAAGCTATTATCCGGCAAATCCTCTACGGGAATAACTGGTTCCGCAAGGAATTCGGTAAGTCCAGCGCCGAATACATGCTGCCGGATTGCTTCGGGTTTCCATCCTCACTGCCAACGATCCTGGCACACTCCGGAGTGAAAGGATTCTCAACGCAGAAGCTGACCTGGGGATCCTCAGCTCCCCAGGGCGGTCCCGACTACCTTGAGAAAACGCCAGAGGGCACGCCATTCAACGTCGGAATCTGGGTAGGTCCGGATGGTGAGAGCGTGCTGGCAGGGCTGAATCCGGGAAGCTATTCCGGTGGGATCGACAGCGACCTGACCAAGCCGTTGCCCGTCGAGCCGCCCGACGCCGCGCTCACCGCTGCAAAAGAGAAGGTGAAGGATATGCAGGCCCGCGGAGAAAAGGCTTACATGGCTGGCGAGGAACTGCCGCAGAAGGACGTCCAGGAATTCTTTGCATTGCAGCGCCAGGTTGACGCTCTTTCGAAGATCCGCCAGGACGAGGACCAGGATCGGTTCCAGGACGACTGGGCTGCTCGTGTACAAAACAACGGAAAGGTGACCGGAGTTTTCACCGATTATCACTACTACGGCACTGGGGACATCGGCGGCGCACCCGACGAAGATTCGGTAAAGCGGCTGGAAGCAATCGTGACGAAGGCGCAGGCGAGTCTGCCGCCTCCGGGGTATATCGACATCGGACAGCATCTGCATAAGGATTGGCCGCTCACAACCGTGGGCGATGGGCCGGTGCAGGTGGTTTCCGCGACCGCGGACCAGATGTTCCTGGACATCACACCGGCCGACGCCTCTCGTTTGCCACGCTACACGGGGGAAATGGAGCTGACCAACCACTCTGCTGGATCACTGACCTCGCAGTCCTACCAAAAGCGTTGGCTACGCAAGGAAGAGTTGCTGGCCGATGCGGCGGAGAAAGCGTCAGTGGCGGCGCAGTGGCTGGGTGCGCGCAAATATCCGTTGGATCGACTGAATGATGCATGGATGCTGGTGATGGGCGGACATTTCCATGACCTCGCAGCAGGAACAGCTACACCCAAGTCCTATGAATTCGCATGGAATGACGACGTCATTGCGATGAACCAGTTTGCCGATGTACTGGACAACGCGAGCGGGGCGGTTTCGGCGGCGCTGAATACGTCCACAGAAGGAACGCCAATCGTGGTGTTCAATCCTCTGAGCATCGCACGCGAAGACTTGGTCCAGGCAGAGTTGAACTTGCAGGGTACCAAGCCGGAAGCGGTGTCGGTCACCGGACCGGATGGACGCGAAGTTCCAGCGCAGGTTTCCGACGGCAAGGTGGTGTTTCTCGCAAAGGCGCCTTCCGTGGGGTATGCGGTCTATAGCGTCCGCGCAGCAAGCGGCAAAGCCGCGGAGCCATCGACACTGCACATCTCAGAGCAGTCCCTTGAGAATGCTTACTACCGCGTTGCGCTGAATAGCGATGGCGACGTTGCCAGCGTATTCGACAAGAAAACCGGCAAGGAACTGCTGGCAGCACCGATGCGCCTCGCGATCTCGTACGACAATCCCGAACAGTGGCCGGCCTGGAACATGGATTGGGAGCAGGAGCAGGCTCAGCCCAAGGACTACGTCCACGGACCCGCGACGGTTCGCATTGTTGAAAATGGTCCCGCGCGCGTGGCGCTGCAAGTGAATCGCGAAACCGATGGCTCGAAGTTCCAGCAGACCATCTCGCTTGCCGCCGGCGACTCGGGAAGTCGCTTGGAAATCGCGAACGTCATCGATTGGAATACGCGCGAATCGAATCTAAAAGCCGTATTCCCGCTGACCGCTTCGAACCGGATGGCGACATATAACATGGGCCTTGGAACCATTCAGCGCCCCAATGCGAAGCCCAAGGAATTCGAAGTGCTTTCGCACCAGTGGATCGATTTGACCGACACCAGCGGCGCGTGGGGCACCACAATTCTGACCGACTGCAAAAACGGATCGGACAAGCCTAACGACAACACCATTCGCCTGACTCTGATCAGGACGCCGGGCGTGCGCGGTGGATACCCCGACCAGGCGACGCAGGACCTGGGGCATCACGAGTTCACTTACGGACTGGCCGGACACGCTGAAGAATCCGGAAACAGCGAAGCCGATTCACAAGGCCAGCGACTGAACGTTCCGCTGATTGCTTTCGAGACCAGCAAGCATCCCGGGTCGCTCGGCAGCGAGTTTTCGCTGGTCAAGGTCAGTAAGCCGAACATTGGTATCATGGCGCTCAAACGGGCAGAACTCAGCAATGAAGTCATAGTGCGGCTGGTGGAGTTGGATGGCAAGCCACAGTCCGACGTGCGCGTATCGTTTGCGGCGTCGGTCAAATCGGCCCGCGAAGTGAATGGACAGGAGCAGCCAACCGGTCCGGCGAAGGTGGAAGCGGGTGCGCTGGTCACGTCGTTTACGGCATATCAACCACGCACCTTTGCCGTTACGCTCGCTCCCGCCTCGTTTGGGGTTGCCCAGGTACATTCGCAGCCGGTAAGACTGGAATACGATCTGGCTACGGCCAGCAACGATGGCGCACAAGTGACCGGGGGAATTGACGGAAATGGCAACGCATTGCCGGCCGAGATGCTGCCGGCCAGTATTGACTTCAACGGTGTCGAGTTCCAACTTGGCCCCGCTAAGACCGGCGCTGCGAATGCAGTTGTCGCCAGTGGGCAGACTATCCATTTGCCTGAAGGCGCCTACAACCGCGTTTATGTACTGGCCAACGCAGTCAATGGCGACCAGGATGCCGCGTTTAAGGTCGGCGTCCAGGAGCACCAGCTCAAGGTGGAAGACTGGGGCGGGTACATCGGTCAGTGGGATAACCGTCAGTGGAAATCGAAGCAGGAGATGATTCCTGCGAGCCCTGGCCAGCCGGCGCGCACCGAAGTGGATCAATACTCAGAAATGACAGGAATCCAGCCGGGCTTCATCAAGCGTGCTGCCTTGGCCTGGTATTGCGATCATCATCATGACGGAGCAGGCAAGAACGTGGCTTACTCGTATTCCTACCTGTTCGCGTATCCGATCGACTTGCCACGTGGCGCAAAAACGATTACGCTGCCGAGCAACAAAAATGTCAGGATCCTGGCAATCTCCGTGGCTGAAGAGAATCCGCAGATATCTCCGGTGCAGCCGTTATATGACACGCTGGGCCGGCAAGAGCCTTCAAATGTTGCGCAACAGTGAACCTGCTGAGCACACCGGGCGCCGAGATACTTTTCGCTTACGCAGATTCGGCGCCCGGTAACGTCAAATGTGATTCAACAATTCGCGCCGACAACAATACCAATCGCTCTCATTTTCTAATGGTTGGTGTCCGTTTTGCGAAGGGAGAGCGGGCATCTGGTTGAACAGTCGCAAATCTTCAGGCATTCACCGTTCTGGTCGTCGCCTATGAACCAGGCGAGTGTCAGTTATTACTAAACAAAAGTTAATAAACGCTCATCACCCCGCTGCCGTGGCATTTTCGCACGCATACCCATATCCCGAATTACGAATTCTCTGGCGCCGGTGATCACTGACTTAGGAGCATTGTGGTCTTTAAGCATCGCGAGACGCGTTTCGCTCCTTACCATTTGCCCGGCTCGCGAAATTGCCCGCTGCATGACCTTCAGTTGCTCAGAATCGCTCTTCAATTTGTTCCACTTTTTTATAACTGTTTCGTAGCGATGAACTGCCGTTCCTGATCCGTCCAGACGCAAGAATGGCCAGGGATTTCAATGGCAGCGGTTTAGGAGATAAAGATCACAGTGTGGTCCAGGAATTAATATCTAGACTCTTTGGAATGGAGTTTGGAAAGCGGCGGATCAAGGCATACAAGACCACCAGACCCGGCGGGGGTATGCAACCTGGGAGCGTTCACTGGGAGTTGAACCACCGCCAGGATATGAAAAAGAACCCGAGGCCAAATTCCACTTGGCTGAACTGGAGACGAAGCGCCATGAACGCGAGAGGGAGACGCCCCCAATCTGGTAGTCTTTCTTCCGCATCTTCAGGCGGTCCAAGCCAGAATGGAGTGTACCCCTCAACGTTGCAGTTTCCGGTACTGCTCATCCGAACAGGTTCAGGAATACCTCACCCCGCCCCATCTCGATCGCTTGGGCGACCATCAACCGGCTTTCTTGATCCTTGAACCTACCCCCCGCGCCCCACCAACTCAATGATCTTGTCCGGAGAAGTGAAGTGCAGCTTCCTGGGAAGCGAAGTCTTCAGGTCAGCTTCAAAGAACTGGACCTGCCAGCCCTTGCGGTCCATGAAGGAGATATAGACCCGGTGACGACGATCCTGAGCCATGGGACCAGTGTAGGCAAAATAAAGGCGAAGATGCGCACAGGTGCCCAGAATTGCACACTGACCTCCGCTCTCAGATGCGTTGGCCCTGGGCGGATATCGTGGGTCAGAGGCAGGACTCGGATTCGGAGAGCGACGACGTTGTTTGGCGGCTCACGTCACCTCGGATTCTGACCTCCGTCGCTGTCGTACACTCGATTGGTCTCCTGGCTACCTTCTTCACCTGTCTGGTTGCGCGGGGGTTGCAGACTTTGCCGTGGATTGCTGGATTCCGCCTAGATAACTCCATTATCGTCTTTAGAATCATCGACTTTCATAGGACTCATAGCCCGTAGGCCGACGGTTCGATCCCGTACCCGCCATCAAGCACATCCAGGATTTGTAAGCCCTTTGTTTCGGTAGGTCGAATTGGGTTTTTTCGACGTAATCCTATTATTTTGATGGGGTTGCGGCACAAAGTGGAGGGGTGGCGGGGGCTATGTAGCGGCGTAAACCGACGTATGTCTCACAAAATAGACAGGTTGTACCTCCGAAACTGCAACGAGTGGAAGGGAACGGCACATTCCTGACAGATTGAAGTGGTGGCTTGCTGCGAGGCTCCGAGACTTGGATGGCGTGGCGGTCATGATTTAATTGTGCGCTTCCCAGCGAAATAAACTGCAAATCTCCAGAAGAAATGTTTTCCGCCATTTGCCTGTTTGCGGATACGATGCGGAAGTCCGGAAATCACGATACGAGCGAGTCGAGCCAAAAACATGGGCGATTCCATTTCGCAGGGGTACATGTATCATGTCGCGCCGTTTCCACCCGTGCTTGGCCCGTCTTACACGTATCTCGCAGTATTTAGGCGGCCTTGTACGACATGTAAGTAGTTGATTGTATTAGTTGTCGGCGTTTTCAAAACCCGTAGGTCGACAGTTCGATCCTGTCCTCCGCCATCAATCTCAAACAAGAGTCTGTATCAGCCATTCAGGGCGGCATACTCGTGCTTTGCCTCAACCAGAAGAGGCAGATCGGCATCTCCGTCTTTCCATGCATTCAGGAACGCCTGGTACTCAATGCGCGCCTCCACAATCTGGTGATTTTGTGCCAGCACGCGCGCAAGGCGCAGATGGGTAAGTGTGAACTCTGGCCAGAGTGGTTCTATGCCGGGGTTGGCCAGAATGAGGCGATAGTCGGCGATTGCCTGGTCAAGCATGCCAGCTTCAGCTTCCGCGCGGGCGCGCTGGTAGGGTACACCCCAGTCGCGCAACTGGTATTTGCGGGCAGGCTCAAGATCGGCTACCGCCTTTTGCGCCTTGTGCTGTGCCAAATCGACACAGGCGCTTAGTTCGGGGATATCGAAGTAGAGGTGCAGCGTCGCCCTCGAATTGCTGGCAACGATTTTGGCAATAAGTTGCTGGGCAGGGCGCAGATCACCAAGTTCGGCGCGAAAGTAGGCACTGGTGCCTTCATCAATGGCGGAGCTGCGCATTTCATTGAGACTGGCCAGAGCGCCTTTGGGGTCTCCGTACTCAAGCAGGATGCCCGCCAGAAACATGGAGGCATCGTCGGCAAATTCGGTATCGCCGCTTCGCAGCGCCTCTGCCCGGGCATGGTCAAAGTCGAATCGCGCTTCGCGAAGCTTGCCTTGGCTGGCGGCCAAAAAACCCAGGTCAGTGAAGGACTGTCCCAGCTGCTGATGGGACTTCTCCCAATCCAGCTGAGCCTTCAAGCCCGCTTCGTCGTGTTCCGCGAAAGCGGCCTTCAGCAAACTGCTGTGAATGCCCCAGCGCTCCTTCCCCTCGGCAATTGCAGCGGCTGCAATCCGCTTTGCATCGGCAAACCGGCCGGCCTGCCGATAGGCCCGAACAAGGATTTCCGCCCCTTTGCCGGAATGGGGTGCCAGTTGGTAGGCATATTCTCCCGCGTGAACCGCCTGTGGATACTCGCCGAGGGCCGAATAGAGATGGCAGAGGCTGAACCAGCTTGAGGCGTCGTCAGGATAAATCGCATTGAAGGAACGGAGGCCGGCAATGGCAGCTTCATAGTCACCGGAGTTGTAGGTGAAGTAGGCGATCTCAATGGCCATGCGCTCCCGCTCGGTGGCGTGAGCGCGCAGATCGTAGGCCTTTTGAATCACCGAGGCGGCCTGAACGAAATCCCCGCGGTTGTAGAAACTGATGGCAAGATCTTTGTAGGCCGAGGCGAAGTTGGGGTCCTGAGAAATGGCACGCTGCAATAGGACTTCTTCTGCCGCGATATCGCCGTGATCTGCGCTTTCCGAAGCTTGGGAATAGGCGCGAAGTGCTTCCAGCGAAGTAGTGGTAGCTGAGGCTAGCGGCACCTGGAATTCGGCCACCTGGCGCCGGGACTCACCAAGTTCACGCCGCATCTGGCGAGTCAGCGAGTCAAGAGCTCCGAGTACCTTGTTCTCGTCGGAGATGCGCACCTGTTCAGCCGCCACTGGGTCGCCGGTTGCGCAACTCGTGGCCTCAAGCGTCAGAAGATACTGTGAGCCGATGCTCGCAATTCCGCCCACAAGCAGCACCTGGTGGTTTCCCCTTTCGCAGACCTCGCGCGCCACCTCGCCGCTGAGTGGAGTGTCGGGTGGCTTATCCATGCTTTCCAGAATCTCGGTAATCCGGCCACGCCCCATGATGTTGATGTAAGGAGATTGCTCGAGGTCGATACGCAAGCCGGATTGCAGGGAGTCGTCGAGAATGGCTTCCCCGGTCCGGTTTTGGAACTGGGCAAGCAGCACTTTGCGAAGAACTGGCCGAGGGCGATTGAACCATGCGAAGGACCCGGCGGCAGCGGCGACCACCAGAACGGAGGCAGCAGCGAGCCAGAGCCGCCTCCGCGCCGCGGTTGAGCCCGGCAGGAGCCTCGACCCAGCAGATTCGGCCTCATCGGGTTCACTTTCCTCGGTGACAACCAGGCGTGTGGTGGTTTGCACGGCGTGGAGAATCAGTTCTTCGCCGCCCTGTGGCGCCAGCGTTGCGGGTGGCCTGGAGAGCCTTTCAACCGGCACGGCAAACTGATAGCCGCGCCGGGGAACTGTGACGAGCATTTGCTCTCCAAGACCGTGAGAGATGAAAGCCTTGCGCAGCAGAAATACATGCTGGCTGAGGTTGCTTTCATCCACAAACATATCCGGCCAAAGCGCTTTGATCAGCTCTTCCTTGGTGATCAGACGCTCGGGATTGCTGACCAGGTAGAGCAGTAGGTCAAAGGTCTTGGAACTCAGCAGGATAACCTCGCCGGCGCACGTCAGCGAACGCCTGGAAGGGTCAACGATGCAGCCTTCAAACCGAAATTTCATTCCTGCGTTCAACGGCATGGACATACCGAGCCCTGGAAGCCTGTTTTCGGCTCCGTTTGGCGCATACTTCGCTGGCCTGGGTACCGCTCCGGGAGCGCGAATCGGTTTTGCGAAACGGCCAGATTGTGCGCACGAGTGTAGGCGCAGCTTAACAGTACAGGACAATGGAAACAAGGCACACAAGGGTAATTGGAGTGGGTGACTTCTGGCCAGAAACAGCGGTCGTAGCGGCGAGGAACCTGGATGCGCCAACCTTTCCCGAAACTGGTTGCCCGCGTGAGAACCCCTGGGCTTGGCAGTTGGAT
>Ga0181528_10002184_pt1 | contig 12014 bp, 10 predicted proteins | sample PEATcosm2014_Bin_47_FD_119742 | JGI IMG/M metagenome (GOLD analysis project Ga0181528, IMG submission 119742) | Peatland microbial communities from MTU Mesocosm Facility, Houghton, MI, USA - PEATcosm2014_Bin10_10_metaG | ecosystem: Environmental > Terrestrial > Soil > Wetlands > Peat | place... | reverse complement strand
GAATTCGAGTGCTCGCTGTTGGAGGCCGGCGTAGGTTCCAGCGGTGAAAGTGACGTAGAGGATCTCAACCAAGACAATAAGCAGGCCGCCCCTGGTGCCGGTGCGCGGCATGGCCGCGAGGTAGACGATGGAGCGAGCGGATGCGCTGAGCAGGGCACACTTCCAGTTCCAACAGGCGGGTACCCGCTTGAACGAAGGGGGCAGGTTGGGAATGTCCATGCCTGCATAGTGCGGAGTTCTCGCGAAATCTGCATCAAGGCGAGGTTACATTTGCATTGAGATTGGCTGCGTACCGTATTCAGGGAGATTCTGGTGTGAACGTGATTCGGGTCACGGTGAGGGAACTCAGGGATAGGTAGTTTCGGGATTGAGGAATGTGCGAGAGGCTGCTCGTTCCGCGATTCTTCGAGGAGATTTTTATGGCTTATGTAATCACTGATGCCTGCACCAAGGATTTTGTTTGCGTGGCGGAGTGTGCAACTGCCGCGATTGCGCCGACGGTGGGTGATCCGGCCGCGGGAACTGTTTCCCAGGTCTTTATCAACCCGGACGAGTGCATCGACTGCGGGAACTGTGCGGACATTTGCGCGCAGCATGCGATTTTCCCGATCGACGATCTGCCGGCGGACAAGGCACATTTTGCCGAGAAGAACAAGGCTTACTTCAACTAGGGCCGCGACGGTGAGGATCTGTAGGATCCCATGCTTCGAGCACGGGACTTGGGGCAGCCGATCCTGGCTGCCCGGAAGCAAGACTCGGGAGAAAAACCGGCTGCATAATCAGGGCTGTCGCGGCTTGAAAATTCCGAGAATCCATCCCTCGGTGGCCGAACAGGCTGCGGAAAAAGGGCTGACCCCGGGATTATTCACGCACAAGCTCTTGCAGGTGGCAAAGCCCGACGTTGATTTGATTGGCTTTATCGGCCCGACGCAAGTCCGGTTCTGATTACAATGCCTTGAAACTAGCTGCCTAAATCGGTTCTTCCGCAGCCTGTAAAGCCCAGCGGATTTCATTTGCTTTATAGGCACAACTGAAGTCGTGCCCTTTCAAGACAATAGCTCTGTCAGGGCTCTTCAGTTGTTTGGCAGGTCTAGTGGAGGTTTTGGCGCGTCCTTTTCTGGGGACGACGTCTCAGCGGTGGGTTGGGCCGGGGTTTGGGCTGGAGTTTGAACTGGGGGCAACTGTACGGCTGTGGGCTGCACGGCCGGAGTGCCTAAAGGTGTTACCGGGAGCGACAGCGTCTGAACGGTTGCGGGGTCGTCGCGGAGCCTGAGGTAAAGGACCCCACTGGACGGATGGGGCACGGCCAGTTGCGTTCCCGTGAAGTCGGACGGGACTTCGGTGGAGTTGGCAAAGTCCTGGGTGGCGGCGATGGAAGCGGCCAGGAACAGGTTGGTTCCACTTAGGGTGCAGGGCTTGGAAACGACGCGGGGGCAGCGGAGTTCCTTGAATCCAGGTAACCGTACCAGGGTCCCGAGGGGCAGCCAGTCCCCGGTGACACCTTCGGCGGACATGGCGCGCACCTGGATGGGTCCAAAGGCGGAAGTGCCGAAGCTGGCGAGAGGGTCGATGGAGCCCATGGCGGTCTTGGCGTCTTCAAGCATGAGGCCGGGGCCGGCCAGCGAGAGGACGGTGCTGAAACTGCCGTCCACGGCGGCGACCTCAACCTGCTGCTTGCGGGGGAAGTTAACCGGGACGCGGGAGCGAAGGAAGAAAACGAGGCGGCCACCGACTGGGAGGTCGTCAGCGCTGCCGAGGTGGACGGGGGATGGGGAGGCGGAGGGTTCCTCCTGCACACCTTTGCTGAGGAGTGTGATTTGCGGCCGGGGCCGCTGAACAGTGACCGGGACGTTGAATTGGCGGCCATCCAGCAAGAGCACGGTTGCCTCGTTGGAGGTTCCGGGGACGAGGTTGTTCGTGGGTCCGGCGGCAGTCATGACCAACTGGTCGAAATCCTGCACACGGCTGAGCGCGGACGGGGTGAGGAGGACTCCGTCGAGGTCAGCCTTCGCAACTTCATCGAGACGTTTGCCGCGAAGCACAGCGACGGGATCACCAACACTGAGGGTGAGGCGATCGAGAGCGGCAGCTTCAGCATAGGCGCGGAGCGACAAGACTTCAGGAGTCTGCAGGCCGTATTGGTAAATATCGAGATTTACGGGGCCGGGAGAGGCTTCTTTCAACGGCACGGAGAGTTGAATCGACCCCGGAGTCAGGGTCTTCCAAACCAGAGGGACGGGATTGGACCCCCCCACGGCCTCTTCGACTTTTTCTACGCAGAGGGTGTTGTCGTCTTCCAGGCGGATTGTGTCTTCGCGGCCGACGACGAGGGCAGACTCCTGTCCGGCGGCGACCGACCACTTGCCCGGCTGGGCGGAATGGAGATGGAAGCGCGGACCCTCCCAGTCGTCAAAACCCCATTTGCCGCGGAGCACAGCGGTGAGCCCTCCGGGCGGCAGATTGGGGAGTGGATTCAGAGGTACCAGCCCGCCCTGGGATGGGTCTGGCTTCATAGGCACGTCGACGGGCGGGGAATTGGCGATATCCCGCGGCTCGATGTGGAGAGTTAATCCGTAGGCGAGTTGGGTGGAAAACACGGTAGGAGCTCCCTCGGCGGGCAGAACGAGGCCGGGCTTCTGAGCGCAGAACTTTTCCTGTGGGTTTACGGGGTGGAGCGGCGGAGGCTTGGCCGCCTCGATGGGTGGGAGGGCTACGACTACGACGGATTTTGGGTCGCGGAAGGAGGGCGGAACGTTGAGGCGCAGATTGAGGGTATCTGCCGTCGGGAGGGCGAGGGCGGGGATGTACTGGAAATGTGCGGTATGGAGTGAGGCGAGGATTCTTGCGGTATCTACAATGGCGCCCACATAAGGGCTGAATTGGCCCGCGCCTCCGAGGGGGGAATAGCTGAGCTGGTTCATGAGGTCGCCGCTTGAGCCGCTGGCTAACTGCTCCACCTTGGATTGGACGCCGGAATCGTCAAGGACCAGGCCATCGGTGTGCTCAACGAGGCAGGGAGCCTGCTGGTCGGTTGGCTTGTCAAAGCACTCCTTATCAAGCTTGATTCCGAGGCTGCGGGCAGCCAACTCGGCCCGCGACTTGAGCAGTTTGGGGTCGGTTTGGGAGTTGACCTTGACTTCCGCAAGGTAGGCTTCGAGCCGCATGCGGTCGAGGCTGGCCGCCTGGAGGTCCTGGGTGGCACGAACGAAGGCACCGGGCCGGCCGCGTACCGCATTGCGGAGAGTACTGAAGTCGCCGCCTGTTTCCGGGGCGAGAAAGATGAGCGCCTGCTGGGCTTCAGGAGGGACGGTAACAAACACGCCCTCTGCCCGCACATCGCGGTTCCAGGTTTCGACGCGGGTGAACCAGTCGGCGGGCGGAGGATTGGTGGCTCCGCGGAGGAAGGCAACGATCAGGACGAAGTGGGTGGACTGGCTTTCAGGAAGGTCGGGATGGACCCAGAGACGATCACCGGGCAGCAAGCTTGGGACTTCGCCAATGGGCAATGTGGCCAAACCGCGTTTGACATGAATATCGACTTTCGGGCCGGAGAGATCGAAGGCTGGTCCATCGGCGTGCAATCCGGTTGATAGCAGTCCCCAGAGCAACAGAAGCTTCAGGCAACGACGCATGACTTCCATTGTACGGAGTCTCGATGCCCGAAAAATTGTTCTGGAGGCGCAACTTTTAAGTAGATTAAGTGTTACGCTGGCGAAAACAGGTGCATAACTGCGCTGATTCTGAACGGATAAGGCTGATGCTGAACGCACAAAAAAACGGAATCGGGTACACTGTGGCTGTATAGTATCGAGCAGCGGGCCTCGTCTAGAGTGTTTCTCAGATCCCTGCAGGGCAGACGACCAAGGAAAGCCGGGCATAATTTGTAAACGGGCCAAAGGATTGCAGAAGATCGCCTTACAGAAGAATTTGTGAATCACAAAGAAGATTTATCCAGACTATTGTTAGCTGAATTACCGGGGCTGTTATTTGAATCAACTCATCCAGTGATGGACAAAACTTAGAACTCAGGCTGCTGCCATTCTTCTGCAGCGCATGGAACGACCAACCCTTGAAGCAGGCCCAACAGGCTTTCAGTGCGGCAGTGTGCAACGAGTTGACGGGTGCGGCAAACGGAGAACATGAAAATGAAGCCGATAAGATCAACGCCAGACAGTGTAGATGTTAGTAATTTGAGCATTCCAGAAGCAGAAGAAATCATTGAAGAAGCGCTGAACGAGCTTGCCTTTTCATCGGACCCGGGTTTGGCGCGCGCTTTACATTTTCTTGCGCCTCCGGGGTACCAGGCGATCGTCGAGTTATGCAGTGAGAACGGCCGGAGCAAGCGGCGCAATTCGTCGGCGGACAACTGGTCGCCGGAAGAAGACGAAGTCCGGATCTATTTTGAGCGCACGGACGATGCGGAGCCTGCGCCGCGGCTAGCCCGCGCGCCACGTGCGGTGGTGGATGCCAATGAGGATGATGGGGAAGAAGATGACAGCCAGGAGGCGCAGATTCCGGCCGACCTGGATGCGCGGGTGAAGGAGTTGTGCGCTGCGCTGGCTGAGGCTGAACGCGGGGGCCATGCCTTTATCGCGCTGAAGTGGTTTCGCGACTCGTTTTTGCCGCGCAAGGCTTTTCGGTGGAACCAGCATCCGGAGTCACGGCAGGCGATTCTGGCCGAGGCGATCCAGCGGGGCGTGGTGCTGACCAGCAAAATCGCGAACCCGAAGACGCCGGCCTATCCGACGACGACGATCCGGCTGAACCGGGCCGAGGCGGGGATGCCGGAGGAAGCGCAGCGATTCCACCCGGTTACTGTTCATGGGGACTCCATTGCGGAGGCCATTGAAGAGGAACGGGGGAACATGTGAGCTGCTACTTTCTGGAGTCCACTGCGTTTGCGAAGTTGTTTGTTCAGGAGCAGGGAACCGATGCACTGATCAGCCTGATGGAGGCTGTGGAAGACAACCGCAAGCTTATCTCTGCTTCAACTCCGCTGGAGGTGTATGCGGCGATTCGACGGCGTGAGCGGAGCGGTGGGATTTCGGCTGCGGATGCGACAGCAGCGCTGGACATTCTTCGCCTGGAAGCTGCGCGGATGGTGCAGGAGCCGCTGAACCCGGCGGTGCTGGAAGCGGCGCGGCAGCTTTTGGACCGGACGACGCTGCGCTGGCCGGACACGCTGCAACTGGCGGCTGCGATTGCAGCACGGGACATGTTCCAGGGGACTGAGATCATTTTTGTGTCGGCATCGCCGCAGTTGCTGGAAGCTGCGAAGTCTGAGGGATTCCATACGCTGGACCCGGCGAAGGAGGCTGTCGCGGTCGGGGCAGGGGAGTAATCCGGCTGCCATAAGGGTCGGTTTCGCGACAGGCAGGACTAAAGTCATGCCCTGTTACATAGCATCTGACATCGGCTGCCTGAGCGAGTTATCTGCAGCCTGTTCAGTCCCCTCAGAGAGCCTCTCTCTCAAGACTCCTCAACGAATCGCTCAAAACCCGCCCTGCCGGCCCTATTTCCAAACAAAAATGTGCCACTTTTCAGGGGAAGCAATATGATGAAAGCCTCCCCGGAGGTCAGGAAGAAGGATTTGGCAAAATGCAAGCGCCAAATGATCATCCTGCGATTGAATCGTTTCCCAATTGTCCTGCACTTGACGGCTATCACTGCGTTACCAACTCTCTGGCAAAGATCTTTTATCATGCAGGACATCCGCTCTCAGAAGACATGCTGCTCGGTCTTGGGGCCGGAATGGGCTTTATCTATTGGCAGATGAAGATGCCGGACGGCCCGTATGTCTTTGTCGGCGGAAGGGGAAACACCAAGAACTTCTTTGCGGATCTCGGCAAGAGGACTGGCGTTGATATCAAAGAAGTTACGACATCCAGCGCGCAAAAGGCGGAAGGCGCGCTGTTGCAGGCACTCGGCCGCAATGAGCCGGTAATGCTGGGCGGAGACATGGGCTTCCTGCCATGGTTCCATTTTCCGGTTGAGTATCATTTCGGCGGTCACACCTTTGTGGTCAGCGGGTATGACGGCAAGAAAACCGTGCTGGCTTCCGACATGGACCCGCAGATGGCGGGGTTGAAAAAGGGGTTCTATTTTCCCGTCTCGCTGGAGCAACTGAGTAGGGCAAGAAACTCTCCATTCAAGCCATTTCCACCGAAGAATCTGCGGCTGGAGTTTGACTTTGCGGGCTTCCGGATGCCGGGGTCTGCGGAGATTTTCTCGTCGATCGAGCAGACGATCGATTTCCACCTGAACCCGCCAATCAAGAACTTCGGGGTGTCGGGCATGCGGCACACGGCTCGCCAGCTGTCCGAATGGCCGGAGCTTTTCAAGGACAGGGAACTGCGAGCAAATCTGTTCAATTTGTATGTCTTTATCGAGATTGGCGGAACGGGCGGGGGATGTTTCCGCCTGATGTACGCGAGGTTCCTTAAAGAAGCGGAGAAGATTACCGGTAATGCCGCTATGGGGAAGGCGGCAGAGCAATTCCACGAATCCGGGAGGAGCTTCAGCAGGATCGGGTTGATGTTCAAGGACGCGGAGCGAATGGGTGACATCGAAGAGCGGATACAGGAGGCCTCCGGCGAGTTCCTCAGGATTGCCGGTCGAGAAGAGGAAGCGTTCAGATTTCTGAAGAAGAGCATTTGAAATAGCGGCGGACGTGTCGGCTATTCGCGGCGGAAGCGGTTGGCTTGTTCGAATTCATCGCGCAGGGCGGGGTTCTTGAGGTTTTCGCGGAGGTGGGCGAGGCGCTGCTCGAGGGCATGGAGGGCGACTTCGATGGCCTCGGTGTTGGTGTAGGCGATGTCGCGCCACATGGAATAGGGGCTGGCACCTAGGCGGGTCATTTCGCGAAGGGCGCGACCGCCGACGAGCTTCAACTCGGGGGCTTCTCCTACCTCGTCTTCAAGCAGTGAACTGAGAGCTGTGGCCACAAACTGGGGCAGATGGCTGACCCAGCTGACCAACTCGTCGTGGCGGGCGGCGTCGATGTCGACGGTTGTGGAGCCCATGGCCTGTACCCACTGGCGCCAGTTGGTTGCCAGTGCGGCGGAAGCGGGCGAGCGCTGCCAGGCGGGATCGTCAGTAAACAGCCAAACCGCGCCGCGAAACAGCTCGGCATCGCCGAGGGCTGCGCCGCCGCGCTCCTTGCCCGCCATGGGATGGCCGGGGAGGAAGGCTGCGCGGTCAGGGGTGTTGAAGAGGCGGCCGGCAGCGGTGGTGATCTGTGCCTTGGTGCTGCCGACGTCGGTGACGAGATGTTCGGGGCCGAGGACGGGGGCGAGCTGTTCCATCCAGTCGAGCGTGGCGTAGATGGGGACGGCGAGCAGCACGACCTGGGAATCGCGTGCGGCAGCAAGCGGGTCTGAGGAGACGGTGTCGATGGCTCCCATGGAGAGCGCGGTCTGGGCACCTTCTGCGCCGCGATTCCAGCCGGTGATGGATCCCTGAAAGCCGGCTGCGCGCAGGGCGAGGCCGGCGGAGGTGCCGAGCAGGCCGGTGCCAAAGATAGCGATGCGTTCGATCATTCGGTCTCGCATTTGGTCAAAAACATTGAGAATGAGGCGCGAGAAACGAGGTCGCGCCGTGGAGAGATGGAGTGCTTTCTTTAGTCTAAGGCCTGTCTGCAGTGCCAGACGACTGGGAAAGCAATCGGTCTTAGAAGCAATTTCAAAAGCAACATTCGGATCATGAAAACAATCCGTCAGGGGCTAAAGCCCTCGGTTTTATTGAGAATTTTGCGGGCCGGCTGAAGCGGTGCCCTTTCTCTCTTCTTGCCGCTCCCGTGAAGTTGGTCCGGAACCTGTGTGGCCGTGCCTATCAGTTCCTGCTGCGCATTTTGGAGAGGAGACGGAGAATCTCAATGTAGAGCCAGACCAGGGTCACCATGATGCCGAAGGCGCCGTACCATTCCATGTATTTGGGAGCGCCTGACTGGACACCCTGTTCGATGAAGTCGAAGTCGAGAACGAGGTTGAGGGCGGCGACGGCGACGACGATGAGGCTGAAGCCGATTCCGATGGCTCCACCCCCGTTGATGGATGTAAAGCGGATGCCAATGAAGCCGAGCAACATCTGGATGAGGTAAAAGACGCAGATGCCACCGGTGGCCGCGACGACGCCGAGGCGAAACTTCTGGGTGACCTTGATGACGCCGGACTGGTAGGCGATGAGAAGTACGAATAAGGTGCCGAATGTGAGGCTGACGGCCTGGATGCCGATGCCGGGGTAGCGAATCTCCATAAATGCCGAGATGCCGCCGAGGAAGAGGCCTTCTGCAAGGGCGTAGAGAGGAGCGGTGATTGGCGACCACTCCTTTTTGAAGATGGTGACGAGGGCGAGGATGAATCCGCCAAACACGCCGAGGAGCATAAGGGGGGCAACATCGGCCATATCCATGGACTGGAGGAAGAGATGCCATGTCCAGGCGGCTGTGGCGAGGGCGCAAATGAGGAGAACACCGGTCTTGTTGACGGTGCCGCTGAGGGTCATGCGGTTGGCAGCGTCAATGAGGCCGCTCTGGCCGTAGGAACCGCCACTGAGGCCGCGGAAGGTCTTGTCGCTCAAGGCTGGATTCGAAGTCTTCATCAAAGGCATCGTGTATCTCCCGGTCGCCGCGTGAATCGCGGACCTTCTGTCATGTTAGACCCTGTTGCGGGGGAAAAGACTCCGCAGGGCAGGGCAATCGGGAGGCGTTCAGGCGGGGTGGGCGAGGAGGAGGAGGCAGGTGACGTTGTCCTGGCCGCCGCGCTGCTTGGCCAGGTCAATGAGGTTGGCACAGGCGATCGAGAAGGTGGATTTGGCGAGAATTGAAGCGATCTCTTCCGGAGCTAGATAGCGGGTGAGTCCGTCGGTAGCGAGCAAGACGCCGGTGCCGGGTTGGAGATCGACGGAGAAGAAATCGGGCTGAACGTCGTGGGCGACTCCGATGGCGCGGGTGATGAGCGACTCCATGCCCTTGAGATCGGCGCTGAGGGAGTCTTCGATGGTGAGGGTGCCGTTGCGGATGAGCTCATTGATGTAAGAGTGATCGACGGTGAGTTGGACGCACTTGCCGTGCTGGAGGACATAAGCGCGGCTGTCACCAACGTTGCCGAGGATGAGCTTGTCGCCGTCAAGGGCGGCGGCGACGGCGGTGGTTCCCATGCCCCTGTAGGCCGGGACCTGTCCGTTTTCCCAGACATCGAGATTGGCGGCGTTGATGGCGCAGAGGAGGCGGGTGCTGACGGGCTCGCCGGAGGAGGCTGAGGCAGCGTAGTTGTGCAGGATGGCCGCGACAGCGCGGGAACTGGCGACTTCGCCCGCGGCCATTCCGCCCATGCCGTCACAGACAACATAGATGCCGAGAGACTCGTCGTAGCCGAAACAGTCTTCGTTGTTGCCGCGTACGCAACCGATGTCGCTTAAGGCATCGACCGCGAGGCGGATGGCAGGCGCCTCAGGCGTTGGGAGATTCGGCTCTATTTCGGCGGGATGGCCTTCGGGTTCAGCGATCGGCCAGAATTCGGGGTTGAATTCTTCAGTCATGGTCTCAATTCGGGTGTGTCAGAGTTAGTTTTCACTCCGCAGGCGGGCCCGCAGCAGCGAGTGACCTTGGGACGCAATGTAATCCTTTCATGATTTAGGGGTTCAGCAGGGCTGGAGGAGTCGAATTGTTCAACTCTGTCATTCCCAAAATGCGGATGTAGGGGTAAACTCGTTGCTGCAAAGGAGGGAGCCACCCAATGCCACTTCAGGTCTGCATGGGAGCGATGATGCAATGCACGTTTGGCATGGCACCAAGTTCGCTGGTTGTCCTGCCCACGAACAAGGTGTTCACGAGCGAGATGCCGGACGCCAATATTATGGACCACATCCCAATGACCAACATCATGCCCTTCGGGATGTGCATGTCGCCTTCGAACCCGACGGTGGCGGCAGCGACGGCCGCGGCGCTGGGAGTGTTGACGCCCATGCCGTGCATCCCAGCAACTCCCGCGCCCTGGGTTCCGGGAGCGGCGACGGTGCTTTTGGGGAACATGCCGACGCTGGACAATGTTTCTCAGCTGATGTGCATCTGGGGAGGGGTAATTATGTTTACCAATCCGGGTGAGGAGACGGTGATGGTGCCATGAGCGCGGTTTTGGCGGGAGCTTGATCGGCCTGAAATTGCGATGTTCCGCGGGGAGCAAATAATTTTTACCTGTTTTCAGCGTGAAATGGTATAGCTTTTTGAGATGGTTTCGGTTTGCCTACGAGGCTTCAAGAGCATGACAGTGACGCCGGTACTCTCCCTCAGCTTTGCGGCAGCCACGGACATCGGCTGCAAGCGCGGCAATAATGAAGACAGCTTTGGCTACGACGCGGAATTGCAGGTCTATGTTGTCTGCGACGGGATGGGTGGAAGCGCAGCTGGTGAGGTAGCCAGCGGGATGGCGGTCCGGGCGCTGATCGAGACATTTGAAGCGCTAACGCAGGAGTCTCCAGAAGCGGAGCCGCTGCGCCCGATCGAGGAGCGTCTGCTGCACTCGATCAACGAGGCGAACCGGGCGGTGCGGGAAGCGGCGGAGGGCAATCCCGCGCTGCAGTCGATGGGGACGACGCTGGTGTGCGCCTGCCTGGACGGGAACCGTGCCTTGATTGGCAATATTGGTGACAGCCGGGCTTACCTGGTCCGGGACGGGGTTTGCCTGCAGGTTACCCTGGACCACGCACTTCTCGACGAGCAGGTTCGCAGCGGGATGCTTACTCCGGAAGAGGCGGCGGCTTCACCTCTGCAATCGGTGATCACACGGGCGGTTGGGATTGGCGATTCGGTAGAGCCTGATTTCTTTGCCGTGGATCTGAATTTAGGAGACATGCTGCTGCTGACCACAGATGGGCTAACCCGCTACGCCAAGCCAGAGGACATTGCGCAAATTGCAACTTCGGACGCCGATCTTGCTTCAATCTGCCATGGCCTGATTGAGCACGCCAAACGCGGCGGGGGGGTGGATAACATCACCTGCATGATGTTGCGCGTTGTTGAAGCGGTGCCGCCGGAGAAATCTGAAGAACCGGGGACATCTGAAGAAGCTGAGATGCCCCCGCCGACTATTGAGGCTTGACCACGGTTGAGACGCAACTGAGTCCGGAGAGGAAACCTGGATCGAGCAGTTCGGCACCCGGTCCGGTAGCCTCAAAGCTGACCATCTTCCCCTGGGTAATTTTCTGCCCGGCGAGAGTTGTGTCGAGTGGGTAATCGAGCCGAACTTTTCCCTCAGAGTGCACAATCTGGGCGCGGTGAACGAGCTGGAACAGAGCCCAGGTGCCTTGATAGGGAATCTCGCCCGAGTCGGTAATCAGCGAGGCCTGGTGGGCGTCCGGGCCGCTCCACTTGTATTGCTGCGTGGTCGACCCCGGAGGAATCTTCTGCCCGTCGACCTGGAAGTTTGCGCTTGTGATTCCACTGCTGGGAATGAACCTCAAGTTGAAGCTGAAGGCCGGAGTCTTTGCGCCTGGAGCATAGAGGTCAGACGAGACGCGGGCAAGGCGAGTGAAGTATTGTGCGAAGCGGGGATTGACGGGCTGCGGGGCGTTGGGAGCGGCGGCATACTGTGCACCCGCGGGAACCAGATAAGGCTTGAGCGTGGTGTTGTAAATGGTCCACACGATCCCGGTGTCTGGCGCAAATACCTGGTTGACCTCATCGAGGGATGCCTGCGCGTTGGAGTTTGGGGCGAAGGGGAATTTGCCGAGTAGGCTGTTGACTGCGGTGCATATCTTTGCGCCTCCGCCATTGGCCTGAGCACCAGGGGAGGGAGGCAGCTTTTCAGCACATAGGACGGGCGCAAGCAGGAGGTCGAGGACTGTTTTGTCGGTGTGGAACTGGGAGTCGATGGAGAAGGCCTGCGCTGTTTGGCGTGCGGCTACTTCGGCGGTGGAGGCAGCCGTTGTAATGGGCGTATACGCTGCAGGGTCGGGGCCTGCCGTGGGAGGAACAGAGGCAATGGCGCTGGAGAGAGTGAGTAGCGCGGTCATGTAGG
>Ga0181528_10002183_pt1 | contig 12017 bp, 7 predicted proteins | sample PEATcosm2014_Bin_47_FD_119742 | JGI IMG/M metagenome (GOLD analysis project Ga0181528, IMG submission 119742) | Peatland microbial communities from MTU Mesocosm Facility, Houghton, MI, USA - PEATcosm2014_Bin10_10_metaG | ecosystem: Environmental > Terrestrial > Soil > Wetlands > Peat | place... | reverse complement strand
TGAACGCCACCTCTACGGAGACATCAGCCTTGCGAGAGCTCTTCAGTTGCAGCGGTCAATCCGGCCGGACCTGAAGATCGTCGTGATGTCGGCGACGCTGGATGCCGCCGGCCTGCGGGACTATCTCGCGCCGTGCGATGTGCTCGAATCGCAGGGTCGCGCCTTTCCGGTGGCGATTGAATACCTGGCTCACCCCGTCGATTTTGAGCGCGAACCGGTGTGGGAGGTCGCCGCCCGAGAATGCGCTAGGGTGGCTCCCCGGACCACCGGCGATGTGCTCGTGTTCATGCCCGGGGCGTACGAGATCAATCGCACGGTTCAGGCGGTGCAGAACGAAAAGGAGCTTCGCGATTTCATCGTGCTGCCATTGCATGGAGAACTCGGCGCCGACGCGCAGGACCGCGCGGTGGCGCGCTACGACACCCGCAAGATCATCGTCTCGACAAACGTCGCGGAGACCTCGCTGACCATCGACGGCGTGACCGCGGTGATCGACGGCGGTCTCGCCCGCATGCCTCGTTTCGATCCGCACCGGGGCATCAACACGCTGTTGATCGAGAAGATCAGTGCGGCCTCCGCGGACCAGCGGACCGGGCGCGCGGGGCGCACGGCTCCCGGGATTTGCGTGCGGTTGTGGACGGAACGCGAACACGCGAAGCGTCCGTTGCGGGAAGTCCCCGAGGTGAAACGCCTCGATCTTTCCGAGGTCGTGCTTGCCCTGAAGGCCTCGGGAATCGACGACATTCAAGGGTTTCCCTGGCTTGAGCCGCCCGAACCGAAATCGTTGGAGCGGGCGGAGGCGTTGTTGGCGGATTTGGGGGCGCTGGAACGCGGCCCTGCCTTTGTGGCCGGCCTCGGTGAGGCCGGACCGGGGTCGGCGCCCGCGGCTGCAACGCCCCTCCTTCGCATTACGTCGCTTGGCCGCAAGATGCTGCGGTTCCCGATGCATCCTCGTTATGCACGCATGTTTCTGGAGGCGCATGAACGCGGTTGCGTGCGGCCGGTGGCGCTGATGGCGGCGCTCACGCAAGGGCGCAACTTTCTTCTGCGCAATCCGGGCCGGGAAGTGGAGGAGCGGCGCGAGGAGCTGCTGGGTGAGGAACATGCCTCGGATTTCTTCCTGCTCATGCGGGCCTGGCGTTATGCGGACCGCGCCGGCTATTCGCTCGATGCCTGTCGCCGACTGGGCATCCACGCGCAGACGGCGCGGCAGGTGGGGCCCTTGTTCGAGCAGTTTCTCGAAATCGCGCACGACGAGGGGCTGGACGTGGCGGAACGGCGCGTAGATGACGTGGCCGTGCGCCACTGTGTATTGGTGGGATTTTCGGACCACCTGGCTCGACGGCTCGACGGCGGCACGCTGCGGTGTGAACTGGTTCATGGACGGAGAGGACAGCTCGCACGCGAAAGCGGGATACAGCAGGCGCCGCTGCTTGTTGCGGCGGAGGTGAGCGAGATCGGAGCCCGAGGCGAGGTCACAGTGTTGTTGAGCCTCGCGACGGCGGTCGAAGAGGCGTGGCTGCAGGGACTGTTTCCTGATGATTATCGCGACGCTACCGGCGTGATCTATGACGAGGCAACGCGCCGTGTGGTCGTGCGGCGCGAACGGCGGTTCCGGGATCTCGTGCTCGATTCCAAACCGACGGCCGACACGCCGCCGGCAGGGGAGGCGGCGGTGCTGCTGGCGCGCGAGGTTCTGGCCGGCAGGATTGCGCTCGCGGAGTGGACCGACGCGGTTGAACAATGGATTCTGCGGGTCAATTGCCTGGCAAGATGGTTCCCGGAACTGGAGGTGACGCCCATTGCGGCGGCGGACCGCGGAACCCTGATTGAACAGATCTGTTACGGGTGTTGCAGTGCCCGTGAATTGAAAGACCAGCCGGTGCTGCCGGTGTTGGGCCAATGGCTGCGTCCGGAACAACTGGCGGTGCTCGATGATTATCTGCCCGAGCGCATCGAGATGGCAAACGGACGGCGGTCGCGGGTCACGTATTCGGCGGACGATTCCCCGGTGCTCTCGGCTCGGATTCAGGAGCTTTACGGAGTGAGCGGGAAGTTCACGCTTGGACGCGGCCGCGTGCCGGTGAAGATCGAAGTCTTGGCACCGAACCAGCGGCCGATCCAGGTCACCGAGGATCTGACTGCGTTCTGGCGCGACATGTATCCGAAGGTCAAGGCCGAGCTGTCGCGCAAGTACCCCCGACACGAGTGGAGGTAGCCCGCAGTTCTCGGCGACGCTGAAAACGAAAGCTTCGACAGATCCCCCCCAGTTGGCGGTGGATGAATTGCCCGGCTTGACTGCCGATTGAATCGAGCGAAACCAGATGAGTGTGCCCACACTTTCCTTCAAGGCTGCCGCGACTGCCATATCCGAGGTGACATGATCTTTGAAGCGGTCTTCGATTGGATCGAGGCAGGAAACCAGGCCTCTCGGTCCGGATTGGACTTGCGGCCAGATTTCGGCCAGAACCGGCATCAATCCTGCACACGATCAAAGAATGAACCGGCAGAGCAGCAGCGGCACCATTGGAATCCTGAAGATGGGCTCCATACAGCCGGCGTTTCGCGCGCGGCACGGAGATTTTGTGGATTGGATCAAGCAGCGGATGCCCGAGGAGGTTTCAAAGGCGTCGCAGGTGTTTGATCCGGAGGCTGGTGTGCTGCCGGCTCCCGCAGGCCTGGCCGGGCTGATCATTACGGGCTCCGACTCAATGGTGACGAATCCGTCTTCGGGCGATCTGGCAGCGTTTCGGTGGCTGGAGGGAGTGTTGAATGCGGATGTGCCGGTGCTCGGTTTATGCTACGGCCATCAGATGCTGGGCCACGTCTTGGGTGGGGATGTGGGACCGCTGCCGGGCGGCCCGGAGATTGGTGTAGCCGACATAGCATTCACGGCAGGCGACGATCCGCTTTTTGCGCCGTGCGGATCGCGGCAGCGGGTTGCGGTGATTCATTGGCAGACCGTGTTGCGCCTGCCGGCGGGAGCGCAGGTGCTGGCGCGCGGTACGCGTGAGCCATGCCAGGCGGTGCGGTTCATGCCGCGGGTCTGGGGCGTCCAGTTTCACCCCGAGTTCAGTCCTGACGTGTGGGCAGATATGGCAGCCGAATGTCATGCCCCGTTGCGTGAGGCCGGTTTGGATCCGGCGAAGGTAGTTGCAGAAGCGCGACAGTGGCGCGAACAGACCGGCGTGATCGGCCGATTTGCTGAATTCGCAGCCCGGGGTCCTTGAGGCCGTCAAGCCCAACGTGCGTTCTGTTGAGCTCGGCGCGCCCGGTGGCCGCGCTCCATCCGCTGACCGCAATCGGAATGACGGCTACTTCCTTGAACGCCGTGGCCCGGTCTTGGGCTGGATGCTGAGGTAGGTTTTGGCCAGCATCTGCGCCTCGTAGAATTCGAGCCAGCGCACGCCTTCGCGGGGTTTCACGAGGTCCTTGCGGGTGGCGTGGTCGATCTGCTGCTTCATCCGGCGACAGAGTTCCTCCTGCTGGTATTGCACGCCCTCGATGACATCGGCGACGCGGCTTCCGGCGAGAGCCTCTTCAATGTAAAATCCGTTGGGCTCGTCGTCCTCGAGAAAGACATGGATCTCGTTGACCCGGCCGAAGAGATTGTGGAGGTCCCCCATGATGTCCTGGTAGGCGCCGGTGAAGAAGACCCCGAGATAATATGGCTTCTTGTTGAGCGGATGCAGCGTGATGTAATCCTTCACATCCTGCAGGTCGATGAAGCTGCTGATCTTGCCGTCGGAATCGCAGGTGATGTCGACCAGGATGGCGTTGACCGAAGGCTTCTCACAGAGGCGGTGCAGCGGTGCGATGGGGAAGAGCTGTTTGAGCGCCCAGTGGTCCAGCAATGATTGAAAGACGGAAAAATTGCATACGTACTGGTCGGCCAGGTGCTTCTTCAGCTCATGAAGCTCCTCGGGCTGGTAGCCCTTGAGCGCGCCCTGCTTGTCGATCTGCTCGCAGATCTGCCAGAAGATCGCCTCGGCCGCGGCGCGGTTTTCGATGTCGAGGTAGCCCAGGTTGAAGAGCGAAATTGCCTCCTCCTTTTTCTGAATCGCATCGTGGTAGCATTCCAGGCGGCCGAGCCGGGCCTTGTTCTTGAGGAGGACCTCCAGGTCGGTGACCACCTTGTGTTTCACCTTGGGCTGGTGTTGCTGCCCGAGCGACTCGCGCTTGTTGATACGCTCAAAGACCTCGACGACGAGCATCGAATGCTGGGCGACCACCGCGCGGCCGCTCTCGCTGACAATGTCGGGCTCGGGTACTCCGGCCTCCCGGCAAATCTCGCGGATATTGAAGACCACGTCGCGCGCATACTCCTCGAGCGAATAATTCATCGACGACTCAAAGTTGGTGCGCGAACCATCGTAGTCGATTCCTAGGCCGCCGCCGACGTCCAGGTAGCCCATGGGGAAGCCCATTTTGGCCAGCTGGCAGTAGAAACGCGTGGCCTCGATCACGGCATTCTTGATCGTAATGATGTTGGGCACCTGGGAGCCAACGTGAAAGTGGATCAGGCGCAGGCACTGCGTGAGCTTGGCCTGCCGGAGCTTTTCAACAGCGAACAGGATTTCCGCGGTATTCAGGCCGAACTTGGCGTTGTCGCCGGTCGACAGCGCCCATTTGCCCTCGCCGCGCGTCAGCAGTTTGGCCCGCAGGCCGATCATCGGCTTCACACCAGTCTCGGCGGAGATGCGGATGATTTCGTCGAGCTCCGACAACTGCTCGACAACGATGATCACTTTTTTCCCCAGCTTCCTGCCAAGCAGCGCGAGACGGATGTAGTCATCGTCCTTGTAACCGTTACAAATGATCAGGCGCTGATTTCCCTCGTGCATTGCAAGCGCGATCATCAGCTCGGGCTTGGATCCCGCTTCGAGGCCGTAGTTGTACTCCTTGCCGGCGGCGAGGATCTCGTCAACGACCTCGCGCAGCTGGTTGACCTTGATGGGGAAGACGCCGCGGTAGGTGCCCTTGTAGCCCTCTTCCTTCACGGCCCGGGCAAAAACCTCATTCAGCTGGATGACGCGGTGACGCAGCAGGTCCTGGAAGCGGATGACCATCGGCGCCTTGAGGCCCATGCCGAGCGCCTCATGCACGACATCCATGATCCGGATGCTGCGCCCGTCGGCGAGCGGCTGCACTTGAACGAATCCTTCGTTGTCGACAGCGAAATGGCCTGAGCCCCAACGCTTAAACCCGAAGTGTTCCTCGGATTGGGCCGCCGACCAGGCGGATGAAGACTTGCTTTTCAAGGTTGGACGGGGAGGTGGAATGAAATGCAGATGCCGCAGGGCTGGGTCGCCTGACCGTGCCTCGTATGTCCGATCATGGCGGGGGCGGGCGACCTCGCCCGACAATGGCCTCGTCGAGGCAGGCTACATGGCAGGTTTCCACAGTGTTCAGCGGATTCACATGACAACGGCGCCCTCCAGCTCTGAGCTTGCTTTTTCGAAAGGGGCTGGAGTTAATCCGCGTTTCTTTTCCGAAAAACCCGCGCAAGCAATGATTAAAATGCTTCCCTTCGCTTTGATTCCATCTTTTGCCCAGCAAACGGCCCCCGTTTCGGGTGGCGGTGGCTTCAATCCAACCATCCTGCTTTTCTATGGCCTGATCATGGCGGCCATGTGGTTCTTGCTGATAGCTCCCCAGCGAAAGAAGCAGAAGGAGCAGCAGAAAATGATCAGCAGCCTGGCCTCGGGCGATGAAGTGCTGCTTACCGGCGGAATCTACGGCGAAATCACCAGTGTGCGCCCCGACCGCCTCGTGGTCCGAATCAGCGAAAACACGAAGGTCGAGGTCGAGAAGGGTTTCATCCATACCGTGGTGCGCAAGTCGGGCCAGACGGACGACAAGAAGTAAGCCTCGTCCGCAGTGCGGAATACCCCAAGGGGCGGACGGAAATCCACGCGTTCGCCGCGTTTGAATTTAACCAAATCAACCCATGCTTAGACAAAACCTCTGGAAGCTGCTGCTCAGCGTCGCTATACTGATCTGGGCGGTGGCGGAGCTGGTGCCGCTCAAGGATCGCCCGTTTGACCAGTATATCCGAACTCAGGCGACAGCGAAAACGCCCGAGTTCCTCGCGCTGATGAAGGAGGCGAGCGACCGCGTGGCCTCCCATCAGGCCCAGTCGATTTTTGTGGCGCTCAAGCAGATCGGCCGGGAGCGAAAACTGGACCTCTCCCAGTTCTTCCCCGAATTTCGGCTCGAGGCCTCGATGAAGAACGTCGAGAAGCGGAACAACATCCTGCTCGACGAGATTCTCAAGCGCTCGAGGGGACGGCTCCAACTCGGCCTCGACCTTGCCGGCGGCGTCGCGTTCACCCTCGAAGTGAACGAGAAAGCTGCTGCAGCCGCTCCACAGCGGGACAACGAGCAGAAGCTCAACAAGGCGATCGAAATCATCTCTGCGCGAATCAATAGCCTCGGAGTTGCCGAACCGATCGTGCGTCCCCTCGGCACCAACCGGATTGAAGTGGAGCTTCCCAACATCTCCACCAAGGACAATCCGGAGATTGTTTCGAGCCTGAAGAAGCCCGCGCGTTTGGATTTCCGTCTCGTTTATCCCGATGCCACGCCGCAGTCGATGTCTCCCAACGATGCGCCCCCTGGCTACGAGCTAATGACGATGGACCAGGAAGGACGGAATGGCGAGGTCCGCACCTACGAGTATTATGTCAAGCGCATCCCCGAAATGACGGGTGAGGCCCTGAGCGAGGCCTATGCGTCGATGGACGAGTTTGGGCGCTTCAAGATTCTGCTTCGGTTCACAAAAGCAGGCGGTGAACGCTTTCGCGAAGTCACGAAGGAGATAGCGGACGAGGGTCGCAAAGCGGGGCGCATGGGCCAGCTGGCCATTGTGCTCGACGGCAAACTCTATTCCGCGCCCACCGTGCACGAGGAGATTCCAAGTGGCAGTGCGGAGATCACGGGGCAGTTCACCCAGCGTGAGGCGCTCGAACTTGCCAACGTCCTGAACAACCCGCTCGATCTGCCGCTCGACATCAAGGAACAATACGAAGTCGGCCCGTCGCTGGCTTCCGACGCGATCAGCAGCGGCATCCGAGCTTCGGTCATTGGTGCCGTTTTGGTGGCGGCCTTCATGATCACCTATTACACGATAGGCGGTTTCATCGCGGTGGGCGTGCTCGCGGTCAACATCACCATCATCCTCGGCGTCCTTGCGAGTATTGGCGCGACGATGACTCTACCCGGCCTCGCCGGCATTGTTTTGACGATCGGCATGGCCGTCGACGCCAACATTCTGATTTTCGAGCGCATGCGCGAGGAACTGCACCTCGGCAAGACGCTCAAGACCGCGTTGGTTGCCGGTTACGACAAGGCTTTTTTCACCATCGTCGACGCGCACGTCACGCAGCTCTGCATCTGCGCAATCATGATCTGGCTCGGTACCGGGCCGGTCAAGGGATTCGGTGTCACGCTGGCCATCGGCGTGTTCTCCACGATGTTCTCGGTACTCATCACCGGACACCTCATCATGGAGTATCTGATCAACTTCGACATCATGACGAAGTTTCCGATGCTGCATCTGCTCAAGAACATTCAGACGGATTTCGTCAAGTATGCGAAACCGGCCTTTATCGTCTCCTGGATCATCGTGCTGACCGGCATTACTGTGGTGGTGCTCAAGGGGCGGCAGGCGTTCGGAACCGACTTCCTTGGCGGCGACGTCATCAGCATCGCGTACAACAAGGATCATCAGCCCGACCTTGCCCAGGTGCGCCGCATTGCGACTGAGAACAAGTTCAACGATATCAATCCAGCGTATGTCACTGCGATCGGGGGCTCGGAGGATCTGCTCAAGATCGAGACGCCTTACGGCGTGTCCGCGCCCTTGTTCGAAGCGCTGCGATCGGCATTTCCGCAGGCAGAGTTCAAGGATGTCGGAGTGAGCCGCACCGGCGCGACGATTGGCGCGGAAGTTGAGTGGAACGCCCTGTTGTCTGTGGGGCTGTCCATGGTTGTCATCCTGCTTTACGTCGCCTTCCGCTTTGAGGTCGGCCTCGGTGTTGGCGCGGTCGTGGCATCCATCCACGATATTCTGATGACGATCGGTATTTTCGTCATCTTCGACCACCAGTTTTCCGCGCCGATGGTCGCGGCCATCCTCAGCATCGCCGGATACTCGATCAACGACACGATCGTTGTATTCGACCGGATTCGCGAGGAACTGAAGATCAATCCCGACGGTTCGCTGCGCGACGTCATCAACCTCGCCATCCGGAAGGTGTTTGCCCGTTCGATCATGACCAGCCTGACCGCTTTTCTTGCGGCGCTGTCGCTCTTCCTCTTTGGCAGCGGCATCATGCGCGATCTGTCATTCACCTTCCTCGTGGGCATCATCACCGGAACGTTCTCATCGATCTACATCGCCGCGCCGGTCTTCTATTGGTGGCACAAGGGCAACCGGAAACACGTCGAGGCGCATCACGATATCGCCCCGAAATACGAGTGGACCGGTTCGAGCAAGGCCTCCCAATAGGATGTTGCGTGGTAGGGTCGGACCTTGCGTCCGAACCGATCGTCGACGGCGGAAGGTCCGCCGACAAGCGGCGACCCTACGCCGACTGAGGCACCTGACATGCGCTGGACTCATATTCCTTTGCCGGCCGCCGAAGTGCAGGAGGCCTGTCAGCGTCTGAAAATAGGTCCCGTGCTGGCTGAATTGTTGTTGCGCTGCGGTATGAAGGAGACGGCGGCGGCCGAGCTGTTTCTAAGGCCTGCCCTCGCGAGTCTCCATGATCCGTTTCTGCTCGCGAACCTGGATGCCGCCGTGGCCCGACTCCGGCGCGCCATCGATGGACACGAGTCGCTGGTGGTTCTGGGCGACTACGACGTCGACGGTGTCAGCAGCACGGCGTTTCTTGTAAGCGTGCTGCGGCGCTTTGGTCTGGATCCTCGTTTTGTCGTCCCGCGGCGGTTGGAGGAGGGCTACGGACTCAGCCGCGGCGCGATCGACCGCGCGCTTGAGGCTGGCAAGCCCGACCTGTTCATCGCCCTGGATTGCGGCACGAATTCGCACGAGGAGCTTTCCTACCTTCAGTCGCAGGGGGTGGATGCGATCGTGATCGACCATCACCGGTCAAAGGAAAAACCGCTCAATGGCGGCGTCCTTGTGAATCCGCATGTATTCCCGACGGCCGACGATGCGCCGTGGCGGGATCTGTGCACCGTGGGTCTTGTGTTCAAGCTGGTGCACGGTCTTCTCAAGCAGCTGCGCGCTGAGAATAATCCGGTTGCCTTTCGAATCCACCTGAAGGAATACCTCGACCTCGTCGCGATGGGCATTGTGGCTGATCTGGTGCCCGTGGTTGGGGAGAACCGCATCCTAGCGCGACATGGGCTTGAAATCCTGCAGCACACGCGCCGGCGGGGATTGCGTGCGCTGATGGACGTCTCGGGCCTCAAACCCGGACAGGCGATCCAGCCCGTTGATGTTTCCTTCCGGATCGGTCCACGAATCAACGCAAGCGGACGCCTCGCGGATGCCGCTTTGTCCGTGGAGCTGATCCTGAGTGACGATGCCGCGTTCTGCGTGGACGCTGCGCGCCAGTTGGACGGCTTCAATCGCGAGAGACAGGAGATTGAACGGGCCATCACGGAGGTCGCCGAGCGAATGGTGGAGGAACAGTATGCAGACTCCCATGGAATCGTGCTCTTCAGCGAAGAATGGCATCCCGGAGTGGTCGGCATTGTGGCGAGCAGGGTGACCCGCAAGTACCACAGGCCTTGCATTGTGCTGGGCCAGGAGAACGGTCTGGCCAAAGGTTCCGGACGCAGCATCTACGGTCTGAATCTGGTGAATACCCTTGGCGAGTGCGCGGATCTTCTGACGAACTGGGGCGGCCATCCGATGGCGGTTGGTGTCTCGCTGCCGCGGGCGAACCTGGAGGCATTCCGCGAGCGTTTCGCTGCCGCGGTGCGGGTATCGCAGCAAGGTTTGATTTCCGAGCCCGGGTTGGAAATTGCCTGCTGGCTCACGCTCGAGCAGATCCGTGAACAGCTGCTCGAGGAACTTGAGGCATTGCATCCTTACGGCCAGGGGAATCCAGAGCCGGTCTTCGGGCTTCGCGGCGTTCGGTTCCGACAACGGCCAGATGTGTTCAAGGAGCAGCATTTCCGCTTCCATCTCGACGACGAGCGCGGGCGCCGGGTCTACGGCGTCGCCTGGAAACTGGCTCACCGCCTGCCTCCTGTCGGCGTTCCGGTCGATCTTGCCGTCCAGGTGGCATGGAACGTCTACAACGACCGCAAGCTTCTGCAAATGGAACTGCTGGACTGGCGGTTGACGGAAGCCGGCTGAGTCAACGATGGATGCGGGATTTGGCTCGCATCCATTTCACGCTTGCAGTGTCGGCGCAAAGCTTGCTTGTTTCCCACCTCTTTTGCGCGCTCATAGCTCAACTGGATAGAGCACCAGACTACGAATCTGGGGGTTGCAGGTTCGACTCCTGCTGGGCGCACCACTTCAGATTCCAGCGGTCGCCGGATTCTGTTTCACAGGCGGCGATCGAAATCTGCGAAGCCTTTCGCAGCGTCCGCCCGAAAGATTGCAGCACGGTGCAAATGGCCGCAGCCATTTGCCATGGAACGTGGAGGACGAGATCCTGCAGATTTCTAGGCCGTTTTTGGCAGCAACGCGCCAAGTTCCACCGAGTGCGGGTGGTTGCGTTTGACCTTCAACAGGCGGGATCGGCGCCGCAGCATGCGGTCGAGTCGATCCACGAGCAGGTCAACGGCTTTGTGGCAGTCGTCGGAGGCAACGCTGCAGTTCATGTCGGGTCCGTGAATGATAATATGGCCCTTGGCGATAAAGGGATTGTTGATGTCGTTCTTCCCGTCGAATTCGAGCTCAACCCGTATCCGAACGATCCTCTCCTCGTGCCGCAGCAACCGCCCGACTTTTTCGTTCACGTAGAATTTGAGTGACGGGGTAAGGTCGAGATGGATGCCGGAGACGATCACTTCGTGATGATTGGCTGAACTATTCATAGTTATGGATTCCTTTTGTGTTGATTGAACAAGCATTCGACACTGCGCCAAAGGGTTTGCTCGCGTCGACGGACCAGCCGTGCCATCCCGTGTTCTCCTTCACCTCCAACCGGGAGATCTCCCTGTCTGGGAAAATCATTCATTGCACGACGCCAGAATCTGCATTCGATGCATTGGTTTATCAACATCAGTCGGCGCATTTCGCGTCAGTCTTTAGCCAAGCTTAATGTGGGCCAACCCCATGAATTGATTTGCCGAAGAATCGGTGAATTTTGCGGCCTGCGGTGCGCTGCGGATGTCTCCCAATGCACCGTTCTAATACCTGTGAGGCCGGGTCCTGCCATGAGACATGGGCGAAATGATGCATCGTGGTTCGCACCCGGGGCGGGGGTGGTTTTGTGAGTGTTGAGATCGGTGCGTCCGCCCCGTTGATTGTGCCCGAGGATTTTCCCGGTTGGATCCTGTATGAGGACGAACGTCTGCTCGTGGTGAACAAGCCCGCCCTGATCGTCTGCCATCCGTCAAAGAATGGTCCCTGGTCGAGTCTTGTGGGCGCGGCGCGCGAGTATCTCGGTTTGCCCACGATGCACCTGGTTTTCCGTCTCGACCGGGAAACCAGCGGTGTCGTCGTGCTGGCAAAGGATAGCGCCACCGCGAGCAAGCTGCAAAAGGCGACGCAGCAGCGGTTGATCGGCAAGGTCTACCTGTCCATTCTCACGGGCGAGCTCCCTCAACCCACAACGGTCGATCAATGGCTCGGGCCGGATCCTGACAGTTGCGTGACGATTCGGTCGAAGGTTGTGCCTGCGGGAACGCCCGGTGCACAGACGGCCGTGACGCATTTCGAGCCGCTTGCCGTGGCCGGCGGTTTTACGCTTGCGCGCGTGCGGCTGGAGACAGGGCGCAAACACCAGATCCGCGCCCATGCGCTATGGCTCGGACATCCGATCGTCGGGGACAAGCTCTACGGCCCGGATGAACGGCTCTACCTTGAG
>Ga0181528_10002182_pt1 | contig 12018 bp, 13 predicted proteins | sample PEATcosm2014_Bin_47_FD_119742 | JGI IMG/M metagenome (GOLD analysis project Ga0181528, IMG submission 119742) | Peatland microbial communities from MTU Mesocosm Facility, Houghton, MI, USA - PEATcosm2014_Bin10_10_metaG | ecosystem: Environmental > Terrestrial > Soil > Wetlands > Peat | place... | reverse complement strand
TCTCGGAAGCGAACTGCTCGCGAGGCTAGCCGCTACTTGCGCGACCCGCGCTGCGGGTTCTTCAACTGGCTCTGCCGCACTTTGGTCTTCTTGCGTTTGGGTTTGCTGATCACGAAAGTGCCGCTGCCCAGATACTCCGCTTTAAACACCTTGTCGTCCGCCAAAGGAACTCTCCTTGAAGTGCCGATTTGATCCCCCACCGATTTGATCCCCTATTGTACCGCGCATTATGCTGGAAGCAGTGTCCCCACGCCGCGCCATCCCATTCCTCGCATTCCTGCTCTATTCGTCCATCGCCGGCGCGCAGTCCAATCCAAGCGCCAAGGCGATGTGCGCGCAGGTGCCCGGCATCGCTTCCGAGCTGACCGCAATCTCGGGGATGAAGCTCCACCACCCCGTGCCGTGCGATTTCATTACCAAGGAACAGGTCAACCAATTTTTGAAAAAGCGCATCAAGGAGACTTCCAGTCCCGAGGAAGTGCGCGCCGAAGAGCTCACCCTCAAGAAATTCGGCCTGATCCCGCAGGATTTCGATCTCGCTAAGAACGAAGTAGACCTCCTCACCGAGCAGGCCGCCGCCTTCTACGATTACGACAAAAAGAAGCTCTTTATTACCGATTCGACATCCACAGAGAGCCAGGCGCCGGTGCTCGCGCACGAACTCTCGCACGCCCTCGCCGACCAGAACTACAACCTCGCCCGCTTCATCAGACAGGGCCGCAAGAGCGACGATGGGTCCACCGCGCGTCTCGCGGTGATGGAGGGCCAGGCCACCTGGATGATGTCGGAATACCTGGCGCGGCAGGCGGGAACTTCACTGAAAGATTCCGCCACTCTCGCCTCCACCATGGCCCAGATGGCCGCCGGAGATGAAGGTGGCGACACCAACAAGAGCGACGGCGATTTTCCCATCTTCGATAAAGAGCCGCTCTACCTGAAATTGACGCTGGTCTTCCCCTATACCAAGGGCATGACCTTTCAGCAGGCCGTTCTGGTGCACGATCCGATCACCGGGTTCGGCGAAGTGTTTCTCCATCCGCCGGTCTCCACCCAACAGATTCTCCACCCCGATAAATATTTCGAACATGTCAAGCCCACCGATCCGGCGCTGCCGGTAATCCACCTGCCGCACGGCTACAAAGGGCTGGTCGGCGGCGAATTGGGCGAGCTCGAGCAGGGCATCTTGCTCGAACAATACGCCGGCAAAACCAAGGCCGCCGACCTCGCGCCGCATTGGCGCGGGTGCAATTTCGAATTGCAGGAGAACAAGAAGGCCGGCCGCGTGGTGCTTCTCTACTCGACGGAGTGGGATAGCGAGGAGAGCGCCGCCCAGTACTTCGACGCCTACCGCGAAGCCATGCGCAAGAAGTGGAAGAACATGACCGTCTCCTCCGAGGCGCCCGATTCGCTCACCGGCACCGGCGACGACGGCCGATTCGAGCTGCGCCGCAAAGGCGCCATCGTCACTAGCGTGGAAGGTCTGGATCCCGCGATACACTGATGCTGATGGCCTCCTCGCGACTTCCGGCAGCGGCCGCGCTGCTGACCCTGCTCCTGCCCGCAGTTCCGGCAGCCGATCTACCGCGTAAGGTTCCCGATTTCACCATCAATCTGGTGGATGCCAAGCCCCTCACGCTGAGCCAGTACAAAGGCCACCCCCTGGTGGTGGCGTTCATTCTCACTTCGTGCCCACACTGCCAGAATGCCGTGAAGGTGCTGAGCAAACTGCAGACCGAATACGCTCCGCGCGGTCTGCAGGTGCTGGCCTCGGCCATCGAGCAGGACGCTCAACTGCACGTCCGCCTTTTCGTCAAGAATTTCGCGCCGCCATTTCCCGTGGGGTACAACAGTGGAGCCGAGCCCTACACCCTCATTCATCCCACCGCCAAGCTGCCCATGATGCCCCTGTTGGCATTCATCGACAGGTACGGCATCATGCGCGCGCAGCATGAGGGCGAAGAGCCGTTCTTCAACGATCTCGAGGCGAACTTGCGCAAAGAGATCGAAGCGTTGTTCCAGGCGAAGAAGTAGCGCGAGTCTCAGGACTGCTGATTCTGACGGCACAGGTCACAGGATCGCCCAGCATTCATTTTGAGAGATATACAAACAGAGGGAAGAGTTGGCGGGGAGTGTGTCCGATTCGTGATACAGCGCCGAAAACGGTTTCCGGTGGCGATAACGTGGCAAAGATCGCCGAGGCCAGGCTACCCAGGACGTCTCGAGTGGATTAGCTGGCCGGCTATGCGGGCGCGCTGAACGCCGAAACGAGATCCTCGAGTTCCTCGATGGACATAAGTCGATCTGAGCCGCAGACAATGCTCCACTCACCGACTTCTTCACTAAGAAGATCTGGTCCAAGTCGAGCCCAGCCGAATCCACCGCTCTGGCCGCGCGCTGCGACAACCGTACGAGCGCGGCGGCCTCGCCCGTAACCGACAGTGCAGTCAAACACAACGAGATCTTTGCTGGCATTACTCCCTACGAAGACTCTTCGTACTGACCGGCCCCATTCGAAAGCCTTGGCTCTGTGTAGTGGAAACGACCGTGGTACCGCATTGCCGAGGTATGTCAGACTCCTTCTGGCAGAGAAATCACGGATCTGTTTGGTCCGTGCCCGTTCCCGAAAAACATGCCACACGATTGAACAGACAAATAGCGCGCCGAGAATGTACAGGAACGGCGCGCCGCCGACGGGGCGGGCGGACGAGATCGGTCCAAGACAGGCGAGAATTGAGGGAACCATTTCCAGGGTGTACTCAGATTCCAGCGAATGTTTTCCGCTGGAGGAAGCACCCGATGAGAACCCACGCACCGGGCTCGTACCCGTGCTTAATCGGCGGGCAGCCGGTATTCAATGCACCTAACTACTTTACGAACCAGGCTCACCTCGATGAGGGAATTGACCAGGTCCTTCCCCGCCAGAAACTGAATGGCGCCCTCGAACAGGGCACGCTGAAGGACTGGGACGGCATTTGGGACGATTACTATCAGGCCGGCGTGCAGTTCCATTTTGCCGAAGAGCCGGATAAAGTCGATGCGGTTGTTCGTGACGAACGTGTACTCATCGTTGACGATTCGGTCGGCCAGTTCCCAGTCCGGCTTGCCGCTCAAACCGAGATGGTTGACGTGGGTTGCTTCGAAACCGGCGCTATGAGCGACTCCAACCAGCGACTCATGCAGGCATTCGTCGATCAGGAGCCTCATGCGCTCCTAAGCAGAGAGCTCAGTGGGAAGGATTTCCCGCCCCGCGCCTTTTTCCCCCGCCAAGGGCGGCGGCTAGGGCGTCCCCGCCGTGGGAACGCACGCATGTACAGCGGCGCCATTTCGATCTTTTCCCTGCTTAGGGTTGGGTAGCCTTCAAGGATCTCCTCCGCTGTAGCACCTTGGGCAAGCATGTCGGACACCAAGTCCACCGGAATCCGCGTACCTTTGAAGACAGGCGTTCCGAGCATGATTTCCGGATCCCTGACCGCCATCTCTTCGATACGGGCAAGCTGTTTCAACTGGCCTTCGACCTTGCGGCGGGCGGCCTTGAATTCAACGAAAAGCACCGTCCCGTTTCCAATTGCCATCACGTCCGCCTTCGGCGACCGTCGAATCGATTCCGCGATTTCTCGCCGAGTTCCAACCGGCAACAGTCGCAGGCCTTCCGCTTCCAGTTGCAGGTAGATCAACTGTTCCTTTGTGAGCAGCCGTCGAACGTTTCCGCCTGATCGAGCAGACCGGGGACGTATCAGGCGACTGTCGATCGCTTTGTGAACCGCAGCCAGGGGCAATCCCGTTACCGCGGCCGCTTGGGCAGGTGTATAGCCGTGCATGTCCTAATTCTACTCCAAATGGAGAAGAATTAGTTGTCCGGGAGTCCGCTGAATGCCACGATCGGTTTGCCCATCACCTCAATTCCGTATTCACGCGGCCCCGATCCTGGACGGCAACATACTTTATCGTCTCTAGAGTAAAGGGCGTTCCAGCAAAAACCGAAGCGGGAGCCCCGGCGCCCGTTGGATAAAACGCAATACCGTGCTGTTTCAGTAGATCGGTATACTCGTTGCCGGCGTGCAACCAGCCGCGGCCGGAATGGTGGACCCGCCCGGGCCCAACGCTCCGGCTGGCCAGCGCCATCCGCAACGCTGCCGTCGTCAAATCGTCCTCCATGGTCCGGTCCAGCGTCCAGCCGCTGCTTGCTCTCCTCCTGCCGGCCGTTCCGGCGGCCGATTTGCCGCATAAGGGCTCCCGATTTCACCATCCACATGGCAGATGGCAAGCCCCTGACGCTGAGCCAGTACAAAGGCCACCCCGTTGTGCTGGCCTTCATCCTGACTTCGTGCGCGCACTGCCGGAATACCGTGAAGGTCCTCGGCAAACTGCAAACTGAATATGGTCCGCGCGGTCTGCAGGTGCTGGCCTCGGCCATCGAGCAGGACTCTCACTGCACGTGCGCCTTTTCGTCAAGAATTTCGCGCCCCCATTTCCCGTGGGGTACAACTCTGGAGCAGAGGCCTACGCTCTCATTCATCCCACCGGCAAGCTGCCCATGGTGCCTCTGCTGGCATTCATCGATAAGAGGGGTATATTGCGAGCGCAGCATGAGGGCGAGGAGCCGTTCTTCACCGATCTCGAAGCGAACTTGCGCAGAGAGATCGAGGCGCTGGCACCCCAATTTTCCCGCGCTGTTCTCGCGAAACAAGACTCTTATCAGCTTACAAAGACGGGACCTTCCCCGCAACCTCCTCCTCCAGCAGCCCAGCCGGAGTATACGACAACCTGTCCGCTGTCCTCCAACGGCGACCAAGGCTCAGTCAAACGGTCGGCAATGGTTCGGCATCACCACGGGGCGAGAAATGCGCCGATGTCCCACCCGCCGCGATGACCCGCCTGAGGAACGCGAGACGGTCCGCCGGCCTTCGTAACATTATTGATACGACGTACCCAACCTGGCTGAGTGTCCATCGGCGGAGCCCCCCTGAGAGGCGCAGTTTCTTGGGGACACTCATTTTTTTCGAACACGATAATCAGGTCCGATATCAGGACTACGCCCGCCCTAAAGTACGTCGGAGAACTATTGACAAGAATAGCAAGCAGGAACAAACTGAAATTGGAATCGGTAAAAATGTTATTTTCATTCGCTGGCCAAGGCCCGACGCACGACCGCCGGCTCCTTCGCGATGACCGTGAGATACGCCCGCGCGGCTGAATCGGGCTGGCGGCCACCCTGCTCCCACTCCTGTAAGGCGCGCTTGCTAATGCCGTAGGCCCGCGAGAATTCGGCCTGCGACATCTTCACGCGCTTCCGTATTGCCTTGACGTCGATCGGCTTCGGCCAAACCTGCTCCAACTCGACCTTGCCCCGCTGGTGCGCCAGGACCAGGTTCATTCCCTCGGCCAGGTCTGCGCCGAAGGTTGTCTTTCTCGCGCCGGCTTTCTTGGGCATTCTATTGCGCTCCTTTCAGATGAGCCGCGATTTGCCGCAGTTGCTTCTTTTCGTCCGCGGTCAGATTCGTCTTGACGTTCTTGGCGTAACACCGCATCAGGTAAATGCGGGCGCCGCCACGCCTTCCTTTGCCCTTTGCTGCCCATCGCAGTTTGCGCGCCCCGCCCGATCCCGGTATCACGTCGCCGGCATCGGGATGGTCAGCCAGATAAACGGCTACGGCTGCAATGCCATCTGTTCCGATTAGCTCCGTGGCCTCGGCCTTAAACTTCGGCAACTGCAGGACCGTGAACTCGGGCGCATCGTCCACGAACACGATTATACCGCAGCGCGGTATAGCGAATTTTGTGACCTGGATTGTCACGTAACCCGCCCATAAAGCCAACCCGACGGGGCTTTCGACCTTGCTCGACCGAGCTCAAAATTCGGCCAATTCACAGTCAGACAAACAGGACAGGGAGTTTTCGCTCTGTGGCGGCCTCTGCGTCTCCGCGAGAGATCCCCTGCCTTTCCTGGTCCTTCCGGTGAACTCCGATTGCTGGCGAACGGCCCCCTCGGCATGCGTCGGGGCGGGGATGCAATCGGACAGGAACGGGCGTGGTTTTATCCGTGTGAATCTCTCGGCACCGCCACGCCCCCTACAACTTCTCCACGATCTTCTCCAATAGCGCCGCGTCGGGGACCCTTCCCTGCGCCATCCGCGCCGTCCCGGCGCCTCGTCCGCCGGCCTGCCAGAATGCCGTTGAAGGTGCTCGGCAAACTGCAAATCGAATATGGTCCGCGAAGCCTGCAAGTGCTGGCTGCGGCCATCGATCAGGGCTCGCAACAGCACGTGCGCCTTTTCGTCAAGAATTTCGCGCCCCATTTCCCGTGGGGTACAAACACCGGACCGGAAGCCTACACCTTATTCATCCCACCGGTAAGCTGCCCATGATGCCCCTGTTGGCATTCATTGATAGGAAGGGTGTCTTGCGAGCGCAGCACGAGGGCGAGGAGCCTTTCTTCAACGATCTGGAAGCGAACTTGCGCAAAGAGATCGAAGCGCTGTTCCAGGCGAAGAAGTAGCGGCCGCCGATTCCCACGCGGCGAGGCCGCAGGTTGGAGTCTTGCCGAGCGAAATAGCCGGGTTTTCCGACCTTGCTGGACCGGTCGATGCCTTGGACCACCTTCTGACTCCTGTGCCGACGCCCCATGGCGCCACCCGGCCATCCCGCGGCCTCCGCCGTTCGCTCGGGTCCCGCCTCTGATTTTGACTTTCTCGGTGCCTCCGTGGTGAATATCCCTTGGGTTGCGGCTCTGCCGCTCCGCGGCCTCTGCGCCTCGCGAGAGATCCTTTTTTCCCACGCCCTTACAACTTCTCCGCGACCTTCTCCAACAGCGCTGCATCCGGGACGCTACCCTGCGCCATTCGCGCCGTTCCGCCGCCGCGTCCGCCGGCCTCCGCGAGTGCAGCTTTTAGCCTTTGCCCTGCGTCGACCCCGGAATCGGCGGAGGTCGCCAGCAATACCGACGGCGGACTGGACAATGTCGCCACAAATACCGCCCGCGGCTGCGCCGCAAAGCTTTGAGCCAAAGCGCGCAACTCGTCCAGCGTGCCCGAAGTCGCCTGCCGCACCGCGCGGCGTACGCCGTCCGCCCCCGGAGCGGTCGTCTGGTACAGTTCCCTGCCCAGATGTCCCGCCAGCTCGACTTCCAGCTTGCGGCGGACCTTTTCGGCGGCGCGGGCGGCTTCCATTTGCGCCGCCACCACCGCCGGCACATCGTCAAAAGACGACGAAAATAGCTGCGCCACGCGATTTAGAGCTTCGAAATCGGCACGTGCGCGGCGCACCGCCCGGCCGCCGCACAGGAATTCCACCCGCACCGTCTGCCGCACCTTCTCCACTTTGCGCAACAGTACCGCGCCGATTTCACCCGTCGCCCGCACGTGCGTACCGCCGCAAGCGCTGCGATCCAGCCGGTCGATGGAGACAATCCGCAGGGTGCCCTCACGATCGGGAGCTTTGCGCAGTCCCTGCGCGCTGGCGGCGTCCTCGTAGGTCACGGAAACCGTACGGTTCTCCCCTACCAGCTCGTTGGCGCGCGCTTCCACCGCGGATAGAACTCGCGCATCCACCCCTCCGCCCTCCAGGTCGATGGTGGCGCTTTCCGCCCCGAGGTGGAAGCTGACCGTCCGCAGGTGGAACAGCTCCTCGAAAACCGCCGAGACCAAGTGCTGCCCGGTGTGCTGCTGCATGTGGTCGAAGCGGCGCGTCCAATCGATGGAACACTCCACCGGTCCCGCAGCCAGGGGCGAAGCCAGCACGTGTGCAATGCGGTCGCCCTCATCCACCACATCGCGCACCGCTACACCTCCGATGGAGCCAAGGTCGAAAGGCTGGCCTCCGGAGGTGGGATAAAAGGCGGTGCGATCCAGGTAGACGGTGCTGCCGTCGCCCCCGGATTCCACCGCGCGGGCGTCAAACTGGCGCAGATACGAATCGTGGTAATAAAGCCGTTCGGTCATCGGAAGCTGTTATTGTGGCAAATCCCGCGGGCCATCGCAGATACCCCCAAAAGGGGGTTGCCGGTACGTACCATAGTACTAGCGAGATTGTGCGATGCGCGAGAGCACGTCAACATGGAACTTCGCTCCGGTATTAGACACATGTTAAGAGCAATCGCAATGTTCGGTTTCGGCGCCCTGTTCCTTCTGATCTCTCCGCCGTTGAGGGAAAGCGTGCTCTTTGGGTTGGGGCAGATGATGCTCGCGATCTCCAAGTACAGTCCCTATTCATACATCGGCCTGGCACTGGTTCTAGGCGCCGGGGCGGTCAAGTCCCTCGCAACGCCAAGACCTCAATAGGCTTCTGACGTCCTGATCTCGCGGAATCGGGATGAGCCGACCTCACGTGCCAGCAAGGAAAATCATTAGCGGCCGTTGAACGCTGATAAGAGAGTTCAGTTTCGATCGGAGTTCGTCGATGGAAGGCTGGGGAAAAGCGGCTCCTTCGCGTTCCTCGCACCAGATCGGGATGTCAAAGGCTCCACTCACAAATTCAGGCGCTCTACCACCGGCGCCTGCACGTTTTCGAAGGTCAGACCCTCTTCGAACTCGCCAGCCTCGCGCGCTTCGCTGAGGCGTTGGCGATTCCAATACCACCCGCCGAGCATGGCCAACGGCAGGAATAACAGTCGCCAGGGCGCCGCCAGCATCCACTGCTCCATGCCCGCTCCAGCCCGCGTGAACAGCTCGAATCCCAGGAATTGCAGCAGGCAGAGCATGAGGAGGTGATCGCGGAAACCGGGAGTCGGACAGGTGAGCGGAATCTTGCGGTACCCGGCCAATTGCAACTCCGCCGCGCAAAGGCAGAGAGCGAGCAGGTAAAGCACATGCAGGATTGCGGTCGGAAATCCGTCATACCGCCAGGCGAGCGCCAGCGCGGGCGCGAGCACTGCCGGTGTGAGGAAGGCCAGAATCACCCGGCGCGCCACGGGGAGGGTTTCATGCTCGCGCGGGTCGAGGATAGCGCGGTAGATCCAGGCGGCGGGTGCTCCCGCGGGCAGCTCGAAAGCAAACCTCAGGCCAACAATGAGGACGTAAGCGGCGGAAAAAGGCGCGGCTAACGGCCCGCTTTGCCAGGCCGCCAGCCACCCGACCCCGATGGCGACGGCCACGCACAAGCGATGCGATTCGTTGCGCAACAGCGCGCGGACGGCGAAACCGTGAGTTGCCCGCACGAACCCATTTGCGCCCGCCGCGAAGAGATCGAGAAACCACAGCAGCAGCGCCGAGGCACGCTGATCCGCCGGGCGCCGGCCCCCCTCGAGCGCGCCGGCGAACCGCCGGCGATAGCTCAATCCGTAGGAGAGCAGCGCCAATGCCACCACCGCGAGCGACCCCGGCAGCGCGTTGTGCGCGAGCATGGCGATTACCGGTTGGGAGCGATTCTGCCAGACCTGATACAGTCCCAGAAACCACAGCGACGGCAGGAATCGCGCGGGCGAATGCGGATCGGCGCCCAAATGCTTGAGCAGCGATGCCGGGCCCGCGACGCCGCTCACCAGCAGCATCAGGAATGCCACCAGAAACGTGCCACGAAGCCACGAAGATGCGGCGCGAAAGGCTTCCCGCGGCAAGATGGCGGAAATGGCGCCGAGAATGGCGAAGACCGCGCCGAACGTGAAGATACTGGCGATGAGCATACAGCCTGTGTGCACGGCGGCAAACTGCAGGAATGCGCCGAAGCTCAACTCGCCCGCGCTGGTGACGAACAGCGGAAAGAATATCCCTGGCACTGCGTTCACATCCACGGCGAAGACGATCACGGCGATGGCGATCGCCACGGCGTTAGCGGCCAGCACGGTGCGAGGACGGATGGGCAGCGGCGCGAGGTTCAGATAGTCCTGCGCGTCTGGCAGAATCTTGTCCCACTTCAGCACCGTGACGATTCCGGTGATCCCCATGGACAACGCCAAAAATAGGTACTTGTCGGGCAGCGAGACGGCGAAGTAGTCCTGGCCCAGGCGGTGGCGAAACCACGCGAGAAACGAGGAGTATTTGTCTAGCAGGATGAAACACGATATCGCGCCGGGCATGGCCAGCAGGCCCAGCAGCGCGCCCACCCCTACTTGCACTTCGCTCGAGGCGGCATCGCGCTCGCCCCGCGCCAGCCGCACCAGGAAATGGCGCACCAGCCGCGCGAACGGCCGGTCGCTACGCCACCACGGCTGCGAGAATCTGTTGCGCCATCCGTTCGGCATCCACCTGCTCCGTAATTTGCATGAACCCGGCTTCCAGTCCGAGTCCCTCGAAGCTGTCGCGAACCTGCTCCAGCGTGCCGGTAGCCACTACCGATCCCTGCTTGAGCAGCACCAGATGGCTGCACAGCTTCTCCACCTGTTCCAGGACCGGGGACGAAAAGAATATCGCCTTCCCCTGCGCGGCCAGCATTCCGACCACCCGGCGGACCACCAGCGCGCTGGTCACATCGAGCCCCGAAAACGGCTCGTCGAGCACCAGCAGTTCGGGATCGTGCATCAGGGCGGCGATCAGCACGATGCGCTGCCGCATGCCCTTGGAGTAGGAAGCGATGGGCGTGTCGCGATGCGGGTAGAGCGTGAAGCCATCGAGCATCGCCGCGGCCTTCTCCCGAAAGAGCCGGCGATCGAGGCCGCGCAGCGTGGCCACCAGATCGAGATATTCCCAGCCGGTCAGAAAACCGTACAGGTCCGGCTGTTCCGGCACGTAACCCATTCGCCGCTTGTAGGCGCTCAACTGCCCGCCGTCGATGCGTTCGCCATGGAAGAGGACCGCGCCGCGGGTGGGTTCCACCATTCCGGTGATCATCTTCACGATAGTGCTTTTGCCGGCGCCATTGGGGCCGAGTACGCCCAGAATTTCGCCTGCCCGGATGGTAAACCCGATCTCGCGAACGGCCATAACGGCGCCGTAGCGCTTGGCCAGGTCGCGAACTTCGAGAACCAGGGTTGAGTGCACTTGGATTGTGGACACCGGCGGGGTGGCAAAAGTTCCTGGGCTTTTGTGCGGCGGACCCAATGAGCGCTGGCGAAGCTTCTTGTCCATAGCTTTTGAGTCGCAACGACACCCGGATCAATCGGACAACTTCCCAGGTGTCGACTGGAACGAACTGGCCGCAAACGCTTCGCGTGGGGCGCTCGTCGCGAGGGTCTATTGAGTCTCGCAGATTTGGGTCGCGAGCCGACGTGGCGCGGGCACTCTTGCCAGGTACTCCTCACCCTTCTCGAGCGCGACGGGTCGAGACGGTCTCTGACCCGGCAGACTGAAGGCTGCGCCACGTCCCTTGAATTCAGGGGCGCATTGTATTGCAATGGAGATCCATGACCAGAATACGTATGGCGCTGCTGGCGCTTTTGGCACTGCCTGCCTTGGCGGCCAATGGCGATTTTGAGAAACAGACTGACGGCATTGAGCTGCGAACCGGCGAGGGAACGCTGCGGGTCCGAATTGTCGCCGAGAATATGGTGCGCGTGACGTTCGCCAGGAGCGCGATTCTGTTCACGCGAAACACCTCGGCCGTGCTGCCCAATTCGGGGGCACCGAAATGGAGTCTTTCGGAGACCGGCGGCGAACTGGTGCTGACAACGTCGAAGCTCAAGGTGCGCATCGACCGGCAGAGGGGGCGCGTCAGCTTTCACGACCCCGCCGGACAGGCGATCCTGGCGGAATCGGCGGGCGGCCACGTGCTGGAAAGCGCGGTGGTGCAGGGCGAGCCGGTATACCATGTGCGCCAGCTGTGGCAGGCGAATGCCGACGAGTCGCTCTACGGACTGGGACAGCAGCAAAAAGGCGTGTTGAACGTCAAAGGCTACGACTTCGAACTGTGGCAGCACAATACCAATGTCTTTGTGCCGTTTCTGGTGTCGAGCCGCGGGTACGGGATCTTCTGGGACAATATGTCCTATTCGCGTTTCGGCGATTTGCGGCCGTTCGACGCGATTCCGCCGGCGAATCTGTTGAGTGCCGATGGCCAGCCCGGCGGACTCTCGATGGCGCCGATGGACGGATCGTCTGCGGCGACGGTAGCCCAGCCCACGGTGGATGCCCGCCCCAACGAACATCTCAG
>Ga0181528_10002181_pt1 | contig 12022 bp, 9 predicted proteins | sample PEATcosm2014_Bin_47_FD_119742 | JGI IMG/M metagenome (GOLD analysis project Ga0181528, IMG submission 119742) | Peatland microbial communities from MTU Mesocosm Facility, Houghton, MI, USA - PEATcosm2014_Bin10_10_metaG | ecosystem: Environmental > Terrestrial > Soil > Wetlands > Peat | place... | reverse complement strand
GCCGTTGCTCTTGCCGTTGCTCTTGCCGTTGCTCTTGCCGTTGCTCTTGCCGTTGCTCTTGCCCCCAACCTCTGAAACTTTGAAACCTGTGAAACCTCTGAAACCTGCTCTTCCCTACCCCAGCCAGCCAGCCCGAGCCAGCTCGCCCTTCACCGCCATGCGCTGCTCAATGGTCAATCCCTTCAGCGCCTTCTCCAGCGTGCCGGAATCCATCCCCACAACCTCGCCGCCCTTGGCCAGCAGTCGCCCCACCAACGGAGCCAGCGTGCGACGCTCGACGCGCTCACCCTCGGCCGCCAGCGTCTCCTGCTTTGCTTCTCCCGGCTTGCTCTCAGCCGCTTTCTCCTCCGGCTTCTCCACCGCGCTCTGCTTCTCCACCGTAGCGATGATGCGGTCAATCTTCTGGTTCAGCGACTCGTACTGAGCCTCCAGCTTTCCAATCACTCGCTCCAGAGCCTCGGCCGCGCTGCTCAACTGCGTCGCGCATTGCTCCAGGGAACTCTGCGCATTCGTCTCGGTCCCTGCTCCCTTCTCCGTCTCCTCCACCTTCTCCTCCTCGTTCATCTCTTCTCCCAAAATGTTTGTGGGGAGCGGCCTTTGCCGCTCCCCACTCGTAATCCCACTTTTCCATCCCCCGGGTGCCCTACCCTTCCGCCCTCTTTTGGCGGAGGGTGGGGTAGTTGTTGTTGCCTATGCTTTTATTTCAAAGGTGTCATCCTGAGCGAAGCGAAGGACCCCTGCCACGTTCCAACCCAACACGCCGTACAAGGTCACCCACCGCCGGGTGCCCCATTCAAGCCTTCTGTTGGCTTGAGTGGGGGTAGTTGCTCTTGCTCCTAACCTCTGAAACTTTGAAACCTTCGAAACCTCTGAAACCTCGCTCTTACCCCAGCTCCACGCTCGTCCCCTGGTACGCTGCCTTCTCCCGCAGCAGTACCGCTGCCCCGGTAAAGGTGAACTCCGTCGCCACCCACACCGCGGCATCCACGTCCACCACCCGCACGTCGGCGATCTCGTAGCTCATCCCCAGCTCGCCCTTGCGCCGTGCCATCTCGGCCACCACCTCCGGAAAATCTCTCTCGAAGAGGTGCCCGCGCACATCCACCTTCTGTGCCCGCCCCTGGCCGCGGCGCATGTCGGCCGCCGTAATCACGCCCACCTTGCGCTTCGCGTCGTGGCGGTCCAGCTCCGGCGAGTAATCCACGGCCATGCCCAGCAAACTCGGCAGCGCGCGCTCCGTCGCCATGGCCGTCAGCATCACCCGGTGCCCCTTCGCGCCACTCGGAGCCCGGTCGCTCGGCTCATCCGCCATGGTCAGCACCCCGCGAAACTCTCTTCGATTGGGATGCCCCTTCACCTCCGGCATCGCCAGCGCCATCGCCTCCAGCTTTATCGCTCTCACTCGCCCACCCCCGTTCCCCTCATTGCCATCTCGACTCCATTCACGCCGCGCACTTCGCTGCTCCCCAAATTCCGGGGCCCCCGGCAGGCCTGCCGTTGGCCTGTTGGGGTGGTCACTCGCCCACCCCCGTATCGCCTAGCGGCTGCCATCCCCTGGACGAGCGCGCCTCGTTCACCGTCAGCACGCCGCAGTTCAAAAGAATCTGATCAATCTGCGCCTGCTCCAGCGGATCGGTCGCATCCAGATCCAAAAAGACGAACTCAAGGTCGTCCCAGCCCAGCCGCTTGGCAATGGCATCGCGAGTAATGTGCTCACTCAGCAATCGCGCCGTCGGCACAATTGCCGTGCGGAATGCCTGCTCCGTCAGTTCGCCGGCCGTCGCCTTGTTCACGTCGGCCTCTACCCCCAGCAGCAGCGGAGGCAGATCAAAGGCCGCGGCAATCACCCGGATCAGAAACTGTTGCCACTGCAAGCGCAGATCGCTGTCCGTGCCGGCGCCAAACCTCAGCACCTCCGGCTTGGTCTCCGCCGTCAGGATGGGCACCCGCCCCGTGCCTTCAATCTCATCCTGCCACCAGCGAATCAGCCTCTCGTGCTGGTTAGGATCAATGTCCTGCATCCACAGTGCGTACTGCACCACACTGTTGCTGGCCAGCTTGGCGGCAAAGCGGTGAGCCCCCAGGAACTCGTGAATCGTCTCGAACGCCACCTCCAGCCTCCCCAGCCCGAAGGGCGTGTAGCTGCGCGGATTCAGCCTTATGTAGCTCAGCTCGCGATCCTTCAGCTCCACGGGCTTGCCCATTCCCAGCGGCCCCGTCTGCACGTAGCGCACCTGGTCGGGATCGCCATTCCACTCCGCCCGCATCTGGATCGTCGCCCCGTCCACGGGAAACAGCGCCAGCGGCTTCTGATCGTTGCCGGTCAAGCGCATCTCCACCGCGCCGTAGCCGCCCACGATGATGTCCTCCAGCACTTGCTCGCTGAAACTGCGGAAGCTGTCATCCGGATTCGGCTGCTCCAGGGTCTCGGTCAGCACCTGGATGCGCGCCTTCATCTCCTCGTCCAGCACCCGGCCCCGGCGCGGCTGAATGCGCCAGTTCATGCCGGCCACGCGATCCTTGATCGTGTTGATCGCCTTGCGCGCCACCGGCGTCTCGGCAAATCTCCGTAACGTCTCCGGAGTCTTCTTTGGCAGCAACTCGTTCCTTCCGCCAAAGCGCTGCGCCAGCCCGGGCAGCGGAGCCGTTCTGCGCCGCTCCGTCTTTCGTTCCTCGGCCCGCCACTCCTCGGCCGTCAGCCGTTCCACGCCGCTCAGGCCACCGCCCTTCAGCAGGAGCCGTCCCGCCTGCCGCACCGGCTGCCACAACCTCTCGCCTAAAGTCATACGCGCCCCTATCTGCACTCCCATCTCCGTCCCCATCCGCGCCTCCCAAACGCACGCTCTCGCCAATCACTACGCGTTGCCAATCAACCAGCTCTAGCCAACAAACCTGCTTTAGCCAATAAACCTGCCACCAATAGAAAAGAGGCGCCGCAGCGCCTCTCGCTCTTGCCCTCGCTCTTCACCGAAACCGGGTGCCCTACCCTTCCGCCCTCTTTTGGCGGAGGGTGGGGCAGTTGCCCTTGCCCTTAACCTCTGAAACTTTGAAACCTGCGAAACCTCTGAAACCTCGTTTTCCCTACCACCCCATCTGCTGCCTCACGCTCAAGGCGATCCTCGGCATCTCCCCCACCGAGGCCACGATGATGTTGCTCGCCGCCAGTGTCTCCAGGGCGAACTGCGTGGTCTCATCCTCGCGGTTCACCTCGCCTTCGACAATCGCCGTCAGCGCCGTATCCGCCTGCTCCACCCGCCGCACGCCCTCGGCCAGCCGCGGATAGCTGAAGGCCAGCGCCTTGGCGGCGTTCGCGTCCTGCCCCAGCGCCAGTGCCTGGTACATGTGCAGCACACCATTCGGACGGTACGCCGCGTCAATCCGCAACGGGTCCCCGGGATGCGTGTACTGGCTGGCCGCAATGTTCTTCCGCATCGCCTGCCACACTCCCTGGCGCTCGAACTCGCCGCGCATCGCCCGGAAGATCTGCATCCTCCCCGAACTCTCCCGCGCGCCTTTCCTGCGGCTTTCAAGATACATCTCCGCCAGCTTGTCCAGCTCCAGCGCGGGACTCTCGGCCAACACGGCCTTCGGCTCACTCAGCCGCAGAGTGTTGCTGAAGGTGTCTTCCATGCGCTTCAGCAGCCACCGTCGTCCATCGCCGCCATCGCCCAGCCGCTCGCGGATCTCGCCTTCCAGGGCCTCCAGGGTCTCCACGTCGGCCTCCGGATCCAGGCACTTCACCCGCTTCCAGTCCTTCGTAAAGCGCACCTCGGCCCAGTTGCCGGAGCTCTCCACCAGCACCACGCCCACGTTCACGCTCTCCTCGCGCACCGCGTCCGGAGCGTAGCGCAGCAGGAAGAACTCGCATTGGCTTCTGGACTTCATCGCCATTCCAGCCTCATCCTAAAACCATCCGCGGCCGCCACAACCGTTTTTTTCTCGTTCCCGCCCGTCCGCTCCCTCATTGCACCACCGTCCGCCATTTTGGAAACGGCTCGCGGCTCGATTCCCTGAACTGCACAATCAGCTTGGCCACCCGCTTGCGCCGTTTGGCCAGGGTCTCCACCAGCCGCTCCAACTCACTGGTCTCGCCGTACCACTCCGGAGGAATCTCCTCGGCGCAGCGCCACATCGCCGTCTCGTCCATCCGTTCTATGTTGCCCAGCCACGGCTCAAAGCTCTCCCAGCCGGTCACCCCGCGATACACGTCGTTGCGCGCGTACACTCCGCGCAGCGGACTGTCCGGAAAGCTCCACTCCCCGGCGTTGAAACAATATCCCTGGTCGATAAAGCTGACAGTGAACTTCCGCTCGCGTCCCTTTTTCCAGAAGGCCGCCTGCCGACCGTTGGCATTGCACGTCCACTTGTCCAGCGCCAGAATCCCGGCAAAGCTCCCCAGGTTCCGCACCTGTTCCAGCAGGCTCTCCGGCAGATAGTCGTAGATCAGTCCCTGCATCGGAGGCACCACCAGCCGCGAACCAAACTGCAGCCCGGCTCCGCACGGACGATTGCCCCCCACCAGCTCAAATCGCAGATCGCTCGTGTGCTCCACCAGCCAGCGGTCCACCTCCACCACCTCGGTCGCCGGCACGGTCAGCCCGATGGCCGCCGCCAGCCTCGTGGCCAGCATCTCGTTGGCCAGCACCCGCGTGTGCTGCGGATTGTCCTGGAACTTCACGACATAGAAGTTCCCGTCGGCGCAGCGCATCATGTGGCTCTGCGCCCCGCCGCGCATCCTGCGCACGTGCTGTACGGCCACCACCGCCACGACGGCATTCCCCTTTCGCCGCCACAGCTCCGGCGCACCGCAGAATCTCCACTCTATCTCAACTTCCCGCGCCGCCCAAGATACTCATCCGTCAACCCTTCGCCCAGGGTTCACGGGTGCCCAATCCCAGCCGGGTGCCCCATTCAAGCCTTCTGTTGGCTTGAGTGGGGTTGTTGCCTTTGCTCTTGCCCTTAACCTCCGAAACCTCCGAAACTTCCGAAACCTCGCTCCTGCCCTTACCTCCGAGACTTTGAAACCTTGCCGGGTGCCCCATTCAAGCCTTCTGTTGGCTTGAGTGGGGTGGTTGCCTTTGCTCTTGCCCTTAACTTCCGAAACGTCCGAAACCTCCGAAACCTCGCTCTTGCCCTTAACCTCCGAAACCTCGCAACCTTGAAACCTGCTCTACCCTTCCCTCACCGCCAGCGCCACGCTCATCGCCATGATCGCGTCATCGTGAGCTCCCTCGGCGGCCGCGCCTCGTCCATCGGCCTGGCGAACGAAACTCCTGCACTCCTCCAGCAGCCTTCGGCTCGCAAACAGCCGCGCGTCGGTCACCAGCACGGCGGCAAATCTCTCCAGCATCGCGGGACGTGTCACCATGGTCGTTGGCCACCCTGCCTGCCCATCGCGCTCGTACAAGTGCTCATAGCGCTCCGCCTGCCGCAGCATGGCCAGCACGGCGTGCCCATGGTTGTTCCGCTCCACCGCCACCAGCGCCTGGTTGTACTCGCGTGCCAGCTTCGCCGTCTGCCGCGCCAGTTCCTCCGGAGTGTAATGCCCATACAGCTCCGCGCACTGCAGCCCGCTCTTCCGGTCAATCACCTGTACACAGCAATAGTCGCCATCTGCACCGCCGCCCGCCGCATCCACACCCAGGATGTAATCCCGCCCCGCCGCAGGAGGCAGCCAAAGCAGCAGCCTTCCGTTTTCGCGTTCTTCCACCGCCTCCGGCAACTCGCGCAAACGCTCTTCTATACGATGCACATCAAACACCGCTTCGCCGGAGCTCAAGAAGCAACTCACCGCGTCCTCGGCATATTCCTCCGCCGCGCGTACGCCAAAGTTTCTCTGCACCTCGCGCCGGAACGCCACCTGCTCCTCATCCAACCCCCAGCGCTCCATCAACGCACACTCTTCCGCGCTCAACGCATCACTCATCAATTCGCGCATCTTCGCGCCCTTCACCCGGTAGCCGTCGTCCATCCACCAGGGGAAGAAGTGACGCACGTAGCCCATCTCGTCGGCCCGCTGCCACTCCTCGAAGAAGCATCCACCCATGCCATTCGCCGTGCTCTCCAGCACGATCTCGCCATCCGGTGGCACGGCGGCGCGCAGCCCGGCCAGAGTCTCTTCTGTCCGCGCGCCCCACCGTGCCACCTCCGAGCAGTGCAGGTTCTGGATCGTCAGTCCCCTTCCGGCCTTCGTGTCTCCGGCTGTCTCCACGCGATATTCGCTATCCAGCCCGGGAAACACCATCTGCCTCCGGTTCGACCTCGATCTCCTCAGCGCTCCACGTTTCAGGTCTTCCGGCAGGTTCTCCACAAACCTGTGGACGGCGCGGAACAATCCTTCCGCCGCCTCCCGCGTGTGCGCCACCTGCACCGTCAGCGTGCCTGGCCGCGTCATCGTGCTCAGCAGAAATCTCGCCGCCACCCACGTCGAGATTCCCATCTGCCTCGCCTTCAACACAATGTTCCGCCGCCCGCACGTAGCTTCAAACTCGCGTTGCGCCCGGTTCGCCACCAGCTTGGCCAGCTTGCCCTTCTTCGTCCGCACGGTCAGCAGACTCTCGGCCAGCACAACTCGATAGCTGCCCTTCTTCGTCCGCCGGTCCAGCTTCCGTCCCAGAGCCAGCAGTGCCTCCAACTCCGAGGCCGCAACGCCGTTCTTCCCTTTGCTTTTCTCCCTCACCGCCCCACCCCTGCCGCCATCAATAGCCTGCTTCGGATGCGGCCTCCACCATCACATCAACCCTTTTGCCCAGCGCCGACTCCACGCGCTCGCGGTCACGCTCGCTCCACATGCGGGAGACCGCACTCACCTTCACCGCCCGTGCCGCCGCCGAAGCCTGCACCTGCGCTGGAGTTTTCGCCGAGGCCAAATATCCATCCAGCACGTGGATCGCAGCATCCAGCGCGCTCAGCGCCACCTTCGCTTCCATCTGGCTCTTCGGGTCTTTGATCGCCAATGCCGACAGCAACCCGTTGTCGGAGTCATTCACCATCTGGTCCACCACCGCCAGCACTCGCGTCCACCCATCGGCCGTCGGATTGGCCACATACGCTCCGCTCAAGCTCTCCAGTTCGGCCAAGTCGCCCTGCACCTTCAAGCTCACCTGCTGAATCAGCTGTACGTTCTGCGGATCCAATCCCGCGGCAATCGCCATCGCATCCTGTGCCAGCCCGCTCACCACCGGCAGATACGCATGCACCTCGGTCGCGGCCTTCACCGCATCGGCCGAAGAACATCCCGCACTCGCCCACGCCAGGCTCAACGCCAGCAAGAGAGCCACCCACGCGCGCCCACCCACCATCGCAGTCCGCTCGGCCTGCACAGGACGCTCTGCCGCCATCCACTCCTTCAATTCCACCGCCTTACCGCGCCACCCCACCCGCATCGCCATCTCCTTCCTCCGCTTTCTCACTGCTCTGCTTTTGCCCTGCTCTGCATTTTCGTTTGCGCCACCGGCCCAGCATTTTTCCTATGGAGCGCAAACAAAAGCGCCGACCTTTTCGCCGGCGCATCTTCGATTTCTTTCTTTCGCTCTTAGAGTGAAGATGGGTGCCCCACCTTCGCGCCGAGCTTTCCGGCGCTAAGGTGGGAAGCAATAAACTTCACTCAAGTGAAATAGTCACCGGGTGCCCTACCCTTCCACCCTCCTTTGGCGGAGGGTGGGGCCGTTGCCTTTGCCCTTGCAAGTTGCCGGGTGCCCCACTCTAGCCGTTGTTGCTAGGGTGGGGCCGTTCACGGGTGCCCCATTCAAGCCCGCTGTTGGCTTGAGTGGGGTAGTTGCCGTGCCTTTGCCCTTGCCTTTGCCCTTGCTCTTGCCCTTGCCCTTAACCTGTGAAACTTTGAAACCTTCGAAACCTTCGAAACCTCGCTCTTCCTAATCCTTCGCCAGCAATCCCAGCAGCGCCGTCGCCACGGCGCTCACCAGGCTCACCACGCTTCCCCGTCCGACCTGGCCCCAGCTCACCCCTTGCTCCTGCAACACGCCCAGAACGGTCGTCAGTGCCAGCAGCACGCCCATCGCGCTCGTCTTCGGATTCGCCACCACCCTCTTCCACAGCTCCGTCACCGTCTCTCCTCGCCTTCCGCGCCGCCACTGCGGCGCTCGTTTCCCCGTTGCAAAGCAGAAGGGCGACGCCATCAGCGCCGCCCTCCTTTTTTCTCCTGAGCCTCTAATACCCCAGGCACTCGTAGGTCACCGTGTAGGCCGTGCTGGCCGTCAACGCCGTGCCCACATTCAGCGTCCACACGGTTGTCGAATAACTCCAGCTCCAGTTGCTCGTCTCCGTGTAAGGCGACGCCGTCAGCGCCACGTGCGCCACACAGTCCGGATAATTCGTATGCGTCAGCCCGCTCGTCACCGTCAGCAGCGCGCCCGTCGCAGGACTCGTCCCCGCCGTCAGGCTCACCGTGCCGTTTACCGCCGTGCACACATGGCTGGTCGCGCAGGCAATCGTCGGACTCGTTCCTGCCGCCGCACCTGCTGCCACCGTCGCCGCCGTGTTGCCGCCCAACGCTTTGCCGGTCACGCCGCCCGAGCTGGCCGTCACCGCCTGCGTGCTCGTGCCTGTCGATGTCACCGTGCTGCTCGTACTGATCGCCGCCGCGCCCGATGGCGCCACGTAATCCGTGCCCGCCGTCGCAATCACCGGAACGCCCGTGCTGGTGGTGTTTTTCAGCAGCCCCGTCGCCAGCGATGACAGCGTCGTGCCATTCAACTGCGTGGCGTTGGCGTTGCCCAACTGGCCTTCCAACTGCCAGTAGGTGCCGTCGAAGGTCGCGCTCACCCAGTGCCCGGCCAGCAGATCGTTCGCAATCAGAGTCCCGCTGCCTCCCCACTTCTTGATCGTCGCCGCCGACGCGCCGTTCACCGCCAGCGTAGAACTCGCCGTGTTGGCATACAGCGCCTCGAACTGGATGTGGTCTCCCGCCGCCGGAGTAAACGTCGGCGTCGTCGTGCAGGTGTACGCCGTGGTGCTCGAGTTCGATTGCGCGCAGTTGGCCGGAAGGCTCACGTTATGCGCCGTCGCCACAGCCACCTGCCCGCTGCTGTTCGTCCCCACCACGTTGGCCGAAGCCGGCACCGCCAGGCCATTGATCTTGCCCACCGTGGTCGCCACCGTTCCCGCCGAGCTGGTTACATCACCCGTCAGCGCCGGCATCTGCGCGGCAGTCACCGCCGTCGCGGTCGTCATCAACGTCGAGCTGGCCGGAATCGTCGTACCATTCACGCTCGTACTATTCGTTAGAGCCGCAGGCAACTGAGCGGCCGTCACCGTCGCTTCGCTGCCCAGTACGCCGCCGCTCGTTGTGGTCACAATTCCCGCGGTGGTCAGCGGCGTGGTCACCGTCCCCGTAAATGTAGGGCTGGCCACCGGAGCCCGGCTCGCGTCCGTGGGATGCACATGGTCGGCCTTCGCCGGAATCAAACTCGTTCCCACCGCCGCCGTTCCATTCATCAGCGGAGTGACCGCCGTTGCCTCCGTATAGGTGGCTGTCGCCTGTCCTCCTATCCCGCTCACAGGCACTATAGTCAAATACACCGTGTTGCCGCTCGTCGGAATTCCATACGCCGTGTAGCTGGTCGCGTTGGCCGCCGTGGCGTTCACCAGGTCCATTCCGCCAGCCGTCGAGCCAAGATGCACGTAATAGCTCGTCGAGCCCACTGCCGGAGTCCAGCTAAACGTCACAGTCGAGCCCGCCAGCGTGCTTCCACTCGGCGGATAGACAATGGCCTCAGGGTTGTAGCCACAAGTCACGCTCGTACCGTCCAGCGTTCCGCACAGGTCATACTGCGTCAGCGGAAGATTGAACAGAGCGGCATTGCCGCCCGCAATCAAAACCGTCCCGCTCACGTCCGGCCAGGTCCACGTCCGCGCTGCGGTCAGTGCCGGTTGCGCCTCCATGCCCACATACGCGCCACTGGATGACCAGTGCTGCACCGGCCCATTCACCAGCACATCGCCATTCCACGGTCGTATCGCCACCCACGCAATGTCGAACTCACTGGTAAGATTCACGCTGAACGAAAGCGTCTGGCCGGAGTAGCTCGTCAAGTCCATCGGCACCGCCGCAACCATTCCGTAGCTCGACGTACAGCTTCCGCTGATCGTTCCCACCGCCGTCTGCACGCTCGTGGACGTAACCGCGTACACCGTGCCTGTGATCGTCTCACTCGTCGGACACTTGCCTTTGATATAGGCCGTGACCTTGCCTGCGGGCCACACCGTCCCAATCGTCGGCGCGAAGGTCTGATTCGGTGGCACCGCGTTGTTCATCCACCGGAAGTTGGTGTTGAGGAGAAACCCACCGTTCCCGTAGAACGGCAGATACTGCCCACTGTCTGAAGTGCTGTCGCTCGTCACCGAACCATAACTGCCGCCGTAGACCCCGGAAAAGTCACTTGGCCAAAGCCATGTGTCGGCGTCGTTGTTGTAGGGATACGCGCCCAGTCCGTGCTGGATGAAGTCGCCGCGCTTATTGCCCACGGTCTCTTCCCGCCCGAGCGACTTGGCCCAGCGGCGATTTGGCGAGGCTATGACGTTGGCGATACTCGATCCGCGCACCCGGTTGCCGTAGCCGTTATCCGTAATCGTTACGCCGTCGCCGCGTTCGTTGAACTCCAGTGTGTTGACGCTTCCGTTGACCTGCACCGAGCCAGTCGCATCGCACTCCGTGCAGGTTGAGTTCGTCGCATCCCACAGAATCGGAAACGATGCACTGGAGCTGCCGCCCAGCGCCGTCTGCTCGAAGTGATGATCGCGCCCTTCCAGTCGCCAGCCCGCGCCCGTCGTCTGGCACTCGTCCTCCGGAATATGAACGTGCCAGTCTCCCGGATAGGTCTCCACCGACGAGTACGCCTGCAGAACTTCGGGCTTGTTCGCCGCGCAAATCTGAACCTGGTCAATGCGATTGTCGCCACCGTTGTAAAAAATGAACGGAAACGCGCCGCCGATATAGCCGCCGTACCACTGGAAGAAGTCCGCGCCCACACCCACATTGCCAATCGCCGGGTTCACCGTGTACGGCGCAAACGTGAAGTCATACACTAGCCGGTCCAGATGCGTGTTGCGCCACACCTGGTTGTAAGGGTTTCCCCACGGCTGAAAGTAGATGCCGCACGAGCTGTTCTGCCCGAATACCGCCCCGCTCAAGCTGCGTATCGTGACGTTCTCCCACGTGCTGTTGGTGTTCATGCCCTGCATGCCGGTCAGCCAGTTCAGGTTGTTGCCGTCGCGGTTGTCCACCGCAAAGGCGCAGTTGCCGACCGTTGCATTGGCCGAGAGACCCGCAATGCTGATGTACGCGTTTGCTCCACTCGCCGTGATCGTTGCGCTCGCCGCCAGCGTCACCTGCGTCGCACTCTGGTAGCTGGCGATGGTCGTCAGCAGTCCACCGCTCTTCACGCTGCCTACATAGATCTGCTGCCCCACATCGCCGCGCGTGAACTGCCCCTGCGTCGCTGAGGTCAGCACCGCGCTTCCGCTGGTCATCGCCGCGTCCACAATCGTCCGGCCCAGCTTGCGGTTCGGATGCGATGCAGAAACGTCAACCGAGTCGTCCACGACGATCTCGATGTTCTCCACCGTGTAACCCACATATGGAGTGGGGCTTGCCACATCGTTCGGGTCGGGGAAGTTGAACACGTCCTGCCCTGGCTTGCCGCGAAGCTGCACAATGCGCTGCCATGCGGAAGCGTTGCCCTGCCCGCTCGGCACGCCGATCAGACTCACGCCCAGCCATGGCAGCGTGCTCGTCAAATAGCATCCGCCCGGAGGCCGGTTGAACTTCACTCCACGAATCGGAGTCGAATGATACGCCGCCGTCAGCGCCGCCAATATCGCCGCATGGTCATCGGTCGCGCAGTCGCCCTTCGCGCCGTAACAGGCCATCACATCCACCGGCCCGTTGCCGTCGCACACCTGGGTAAAGTTCGCCGAATTCGGCGTCGAGGTGCCAATGGGCCCCGGAGCCTGCAGGTTCACCGGCGCCGGAGTGTTGACCAGGTCCGTGTAGCTTCCCGTG
>Ga0181528_10002180_pt1 | contig 12023 bp, 9 predicted proteins | sample PEATcosm2014_Bin_47_FD_119742 | JGI IMG/M metagenome (GOLD analysis project Ga0181528, IMG submission 119742) | Peatland microbial communities from MTU Mesocosm Facility, Houghton, MI, USA - PEATcosm2014_Bin10_10_metaG | ecosystem: Environmental > Terrestrial > Soil > Wetlands > Peat | place... | reverse complement strand
TCGCCGGTGAGGTTGGCGAACGGCAGCACCGCTACCGAGCGGATCGCGGCAGGACTGGAGCGCCAATAGGCGGCCGCGAGAATCGCCGCCGCAACCACCACCGCGATCCCCGCTGCCGGGACCAGCCATCTTCGCCGCGGCGCTGCCGGAAGAGCTGGCGGTGCCGCCGGAGCGGTCTTGACCGCGGGCTGTTCCTGCGCCACCAATACGGGAACGTATCCCCGCCCCGGTAGCAAGATGCGCCATGGGTCCGCCAACCCCGCGCCTTCATAATGTTCGCCGAGACTTTTCCGGAGCCGGCTCATCTCCGCCCGGACCGTCGCCTCCGTTCGCGGATCGAAGGACGTCGGCCTCTCGAACACATCGAGGGCGATTCCGTACTCCGTGACTTGTTCGCCGTGACCCGCCAGCTTCTGCTCCACCAGGTAGCGAAGCAGCTGTCCGCGCCGGCGGGAGGCAAATCCCGGTTGAGCCAGAAGTTGCTCCAGGTAGGTGCGAAAACTGCCCACCTGGGCGGAATCCAGCTCCCCTGAACTGGCTTGCTCGCGGGCTTCCATAAGGCTCGGAGTGTGCGCTCCTGGCACAGCATATCACATTGAAATTACGGCCCCGAAACGTTTGGTACTTACAGGAACTGGAGTTGTGGGCCAGGGTACTGTCACCATCGGGAGAATGCGGGCCGAAATGGGGAATGCGCAATGATCAACGGCCGTCTAGCCGTCCTGGCGGCCTCGCTATCCCTGCTCACGCCGGCGATGCAGGCCACCGTATGCAATTTTGATGACCTGCCGCAAGTCCAGTCCGGCGCCCTTTCGCCGATACCCGCAGGCTATTGCGGAATCGATTGGTACGGGGAAAACGGCGTAGGATACTACTTCACCACATCGAGGCAGTATCTGGGGACGTTTTCTCCCTATTCGAAACCCAACGCCACGGCTCTCTTCGCCTCCAACACGTACGGCTTCAGCTTCGTTGCGCCCGCTGTTTTCAATGGCTTTTGGGCGGTGCCCGCCACCTATTATGCGAATCCTAATGCCGCCCAACTGCAAATCCAGGTAATTCTTTCCCTGAACGGGAACACCGTCTACACCACGTCGTTTACCGCCGTGTCGTATCCGAACGCCGCGTTCATCAGTTCCGGATACTCCGGGATGGTGGACACGGTGGTCATAAACTCGCTCGGCTATTACGCCAAGTACGGGCAGTACACTGCCGGGGGCTTTTTCTCCATCGACGACATTACCTTCAACTCAATCTGCGGCACGCCAACTATCGCCCCCAGCACGCTGCAGAACTTCCCAGTCGCCGGAGGAACGGGCACCGCCACCGTCACTTACCCGGTAGGATGCGCCTGGACCGCGACCAGCGGCTCCTCCTGGATCAGCATCACCAATGGCGCTTCGGGTGCGGGCAACGGATCGGTGGCGTATACCGTGGCTGCCAATTCCCCCGGCGGGGGATATCGCGAGGGTTCCCTCACCATCGCGGGGCTTTCGCTGCCCGTCCAGGAAGCCGGGACGGTCCAGTTTCAAGCCGCGGGAGGCACATCCAGCGGCGGCAACGGGACCTCCGAGGTCATCGCCGGCTCGACGCTCTCGTACAGCGGATCCACCTGGCCGATCGACGGCGGGCCAATCACGGTCCAGGATTCCGCCGTGAGTCTTCCATCGCCGTCCTATCCACCCCCGAACTTCTCCGATTCTTCCTATCAGGTTGTCTTCCCTTTTTCCACCTCGCCACCCTGCACTGATACGATTACCGCGAGTCAGGGTACCCTGTCCCGGTCCGTCACGCTCACCGGCATATATCTGGGCAAAGTTGTATTTGATGACGATTCGAATAATTATCAGGTTGGCAAACAGTTCTGTCAGAGCAATAAGACGTTCACGGATATTTCAGGTCTCACCACAATCCAAGTCTCGCCAGGCAAGACTCTGGCAATCGAGACGTACCCGTCCGATGGCGGATCGTCCTTTTTCGTCAACAACCAGGAGGCTGTCCTAACACCGGCCATCTTCATCGCTATCAACCCCGGTCAGACGCTTACTTTGCCTCTCGCGAATGGCGGTTCTTCCGCCGTTACCGCAGATGCCACAAGCCCTCTGCCTGCCAGTCTGTTTGTGGCTCCGCAGAATGCTGTGTTCGAGAATAGCTTCGCTGGCATTGCTCCAATCAGCGGGTACTATCAACTAACCAGCGACCTGAATTCTTCCGGCGCCATCGTTCTCGACAATGCGGTTATATACGTCAGCGGTAACGTAACCATCAATGGCGGGATCAGCGGGATCGGCAGCATTATCGCTACCGGCAACATCAGCGTCAACGGCCCGGTGACTGTCGTATCCGCAGGGGACACACTCTTCGCCGCCGGAGGCAGCGTTTCGATTTCCGCCCCGGCCAGAACCGGTTCCTGTACCCAGCCGGCACTACGCGCAGCGGCGTTCGGACTGATAAGGGGCCGGCCGGCCTTCCACGCCAACGCGGACGTGAATGGCGACGGAGTTGTGGATGTTTCGGACGTCCAACAGACGATCGACCAGGCACTTGGCACAGCGCCGCCGACTAGCGATATCAATGCTGACGGGGTAGTGAATGCGGTCGATGTCCAAATCGTAGTTAATGCCGCGCTGGTGTTCAGTTGCTCGGCGCAATGATTCTCGATGTTCCAGTCCCGACGAAGATATTGAGCGGACCGAGATCGAGGGAGACCTTCTCCAGACTCTTGAAGCCTTCGATCTCGATGTGCTCGATCACGCGCCGTCCCTCCGCCATACCAGCTTACCGCCCACCACTGTCGCCATCGGGCCGCCGCGGAAGGTGTGGCCGTCGAAGGGGGAATTGCGACTGCGGGAGGGGGACTGATTCACGTCATAGGTCCAAACCAAGTCTGTGTTGAAGACGGTGACGTCCCCGGGAGTTCCGGTGGCGAGGGTCCCGCGGCCGAGGCGCATCACCGAGTCGGGGCCGGTGGTGAACAGTTCCACCATGCGGGCGAGGGTCAGTTTGCCGGTGTGGACGAGGTGCTCGAGGGCGAGGCCGATGGCGGTTTCGAGTCCGATGATGCCGAAGGGGCAGCGCTCGAATTCCTGCATCTTCTCGCTGCCGGCGTGGGGGGCGTGGTCGGTGGCGATGGCGGTGATGGCGCCGGCGACGAGCGCTTCGGTGACGGCTTCGCGGTCGCCGCAGGCGCGCAGCGGGGGCTTCATCTTGTAATTGCTGTCATAGGCAACCATGTCGGTGTCCGCGAGCGCGAAGTGATGAGGGGTGACTTCGCTGGAGACGGGCAGGCCCTGGCGGCGGGCGAAGGCGACCATGGCGGCGGCGTTGCGGGTGGAGATATGGGCTACGTGGTAACGCGCGCCGGTCAATTGGGCCAGGACGAGGTCGCGGGCGACCATGACGTCTTCGGCGGCGGCGGGAATGCCGCGGAGGCCCCAGCGGACGGAGGCTGCGCCCTCGTGCATGTCGCCGCCGGCGCTGAGGTTGAGATCCTCGCAGTGCTGGATGATGGGCAGGCCGTACGATTTGGCGAACTCCATGGCGCGGCGCATGACTCGCGCGTTCATGACGGGAAGGCCGTCGTCGGAGATGGCGACGGCGCCGGCTTCCTTCATGCCTCCGATAGCGGAGAGCTCTTCGCCGGCGCTGCCCTTGGTGATGGCGCCGATGGGGAACACATTGACCACGGCGTTGCGGCGGGCGCGCTCCACGATGTAACTCGTGACGGTGACGCTATCGTTCACCGGCTTGGTGTTGGGCATGCAGCAGACGGAGGTGAATCCGCCGGCGGCGGCGGCGCGGGAGCCGCTCTCGATGTTTTCGGCGTGCTCGAATCCGGGCTCGCGCAGATGCACGTGCATATCGATGAAGCCGGGGGCGACGATCATGCCGGTGGCGTCGAAGACTTCGGCGTGGGAAGACGAAAGATTGGGCGCGACTCCGGCGATAAGGCCGTCCACGATGAGCACGTCGGCGACACGGTCGGTTTGCGATGCCGGGTCGATGACGCGTCCGTTCTTAATGACGATCGACATGGACTATCCAATTACCTTTTCGAGCACCGCCATGCGGACGGCGATGCCATTTTCCACCTGGTTGAGAATGACGGAGCGCTGGAAGTCGGCGACTTCGGAAGAGAGCTCGCGGCCGCGATTGATGGGGCCGGGATGCATGACGATGGCGTCGGGCCTGGCGAGATCGAGATGCTCCAGGCGGAGGCCGTAGAACCTGAAATACTCACTCGCGGGGAAGGACGCTTCATGCTGGCGCTCGAGCTGCACGCGGAGCATCATGATGACGTCGGCGTCCTTGATGGCCTCGCGAATGTCGGTGGTGAGGCGGACTCCGGGGGCGAGCTGGGCGAGTTCCTTGGGAAGCAGCGAGGCGGGGCCGCAGAGCACGATATCGACGCCGAATTTGGACAGAAGGAAGACGTTGGAGCGGGCCACACGGCTGTGTGCGATGTCGCCGATGATGGCTACGCGGAGGCCTTCCAGGTGGCTGGCGCGATCGAGGATGGTGCGGGCGTCGAGCAGGGCTTGGGTGGGATGCTCGTGGGTGCCGTCGCCGGCGTTGATGATGGGGGTGGGCAGGTGGCGCGCGAGGAAATGGGGGGCGCCGGAAGCGGCGTGGCGCATGACGATGGCGTCGGGGCGCATGGCCGCGAGGGTGTTCAGCGTGTCGACGAGAGATTCGCCCTTGGAGACGCTCGAACCGGAGGCGGTGATGGAGACCGCGTCGGCGCCGAGGCGCTTGGCGGCGATTTCGAAGCTGGTGCGGGTACGGGTGGAGGCCTCATAAAAGAGGTTGACGATCATCTTCCCACGAAGCGTATCCAGCTTCTTGACGGTTTGACTTTGCATCGGCTGAAAGTCTTTGGCGCGCGCCAAAATAGCTTCGATCCCGGCGCGATTCAGCTCCTCGATCCCCAGCAGTCCGGCATGCATGTTGGTTGTTTTACGCCGCTCCCGCGTCGGCTCTTTCCACGAGCAGCACTTTTTCCATGCCGTCGATTTCCTGGAACTTGACCTCGATGATTTCGATATCGCTGGTCTGCACGTGGCGGCCGACGAACTTGGCCTCGATGGGCAGCTCGCGATGGCCGCGATCGATGAGGACGAGCAGTTGGACGCGCGCGGGCCGGCCGTGATCGAAGAGGGCGTCGAGGGCGGCGCGGATGGTGCGGCCGGTGTAGAGGACGTCGTCCATGAGGATGATGTCCTTGCCTTCGACCGAGAAGGGGATGTCGGTGGAGCTGACGACGGGCTTGATGTCGACGGTGGAGAGGTCATCGCGGTAGAGGTTGATGTCGAGGATACCGACGGGCACCTGGCGATTCTCGAGGGATTCGATTTTGGCAGCGAGGCGCCGCGCCAGGGGGACGCCGCGGCGGCGAATGCCGATGAAGGCGAGCAGATCGAGGTCTTTGGTTTTTTCGAGGATCTCATGGGCGAGCCGGACGAGGGTGCGGTCGATCTCGGAAGCGCTCATGAGTTGAGCTTTTTCGCGGGTAAGGGACATAAGGCTCCGAAGGACAGGGTAGCATGCGTGGGCTGTCTTGGGAACGCTCGCCGCAGAGGCTTCGCGCGGCATCGCCGGGAGCGAAAGAATATTCACCACAGAGGCACGGAGAAGGGCTAAATCAAAGGCAAAACCTGACATCACGGAAGTGGCGGAGCCCACGGAGGAATGAAGGCAAAGACGGGACCCGAGCTCACGGAGGTGGCGGAGGACGCGGAGAGATATTCACCACGGGCATGGCCGAGCCAATGATTACGCATCGATGCGGGGTGGAATTGGGCTGATTGTTTATTCACCGCGGAGTCACGGAGACACGGAAAAAAACAAGGCAAAGGCAAAATCAGAGCTCACGGAGGTGGCGGGACACGGAGGGGCAAGACAACGCGACGACTAACGGCGCTTCATAGCTTCCAGTTCTTCGAGTGTCCGCGGCCAGTCCTCGCGGAGGAGGCGGGAGAGGGCGCGGTCGGCGAGGAGTTTGCTGCCGGTCTGGCAGGTGGGGCAGTAATTGGTCTCGTTGGCGGCGTAGCGGATCCGCTGGATTCGGGTTCCGCATCGCGGGCAGGGCTGGCCATAGCGGCCGTGTACTGCCATGCCCTGACGGAAAGCGGTGACTTTTTCCGGGAACCGGCCACGCGATTCCTCGCGGACCCGGCCGGTCCAGTCCACCAGAGTTTCGCGCGTGGCGCGATAGAGGCGCTCGATCGCCTCCGGCGGCAGTTTCTGGGTGAGCGCGACGGGTGAGAGCATGGCGCGATGGAGAATTTCGTCGGAGTAGGCATTGCCGATGCCGCTGAACAGGCGCGGATCGGTAAGGGCGCGCTTCAACGTGTGATTAGCGGATTGCAGAACCGTGGCGAATTCCGCGAGGCTGACGTTGAGGACGTCGATGCCGCCGGCATCGAGCGCCCACAGGCCGGCGTCGCCCGCGACGATATTGAGCGCGGCGCGGTGCTGCGTACCGGCCTCCGTGAGTGTCAGGGTTCCGTTGTCGAATTCGAATGCCGCCAGGGGGCCGCGAGCCGAGAGCTTGGGCGTGGAATCGCGCCAGTGGAGGCGGCCGGCGATCATGAGGTGCAGCACCAGCCAGAGGTCTTGTTCGAAGCCGATGGCAATGCGCTTTCCCACGCGGCGGACTTCGCGGACGGTCTTGCCTTCCACAGCGGTGACGGGCGGAGCCACGGAGCGCAGCAGGAACGGTCCGCGGATGAGGGCGCGCACGAGCTTGTGCCCGAGTGCGCGTTCCGCGATGGCCTCGACGTAGACGGTGACGTCGGGTAATTCCGGCATGCCTCAGTGTAAAGTATCGAGCAACAGATAGCGGGCGCGATGGGCGTCAGGCGCGGCGTGGGGGTCGGCGGCGAGATGCATTACCGGGTAGTGGTGTTTCGCGCTGTAGGCCGGCCACTGTGGGACACCGCGGCCGTTGGGGTCGCCGGTCCTGGCGAAGTTCGTCCAGTAAGTACCCATGAGTTCGGATACCTTGTGGTCTTCCGGCCGCCACGGAAGCTGGCGGGAAGAGAGCATCTGAAATACGAATTCGATTTCGGATGCGTGCGGCGCCGACGGTTCCGCTCCGGCGGGCGCATCGGGAGCGAGCGGCAGGGTCTGGTCGAATTCATAGCGATAGACCGGGACCTTGCCAGTCTTGGCGGTCATCTCCAGCCATTTCCAAGTTCCGAAGGCGATGAAGCGATCACCCGCGAGATCCTGCGCGGCGCGTTTGATTTCGGCCTCGGTGGACCCGGAGTAGAGTTTGGCGATTTCGTCGGCGTGAGCGCTGTAGAGCGCGTCGAGATGCGTCCGGAAATTGGCGGCGGTGGGCGGATCGTCTCCCAGAACGGCGTGATAATTCATTTCGTCGCGATTCCATCCGGCGAGGAGCGGGACCGTCGACTGCTTGCCGGCCGCGAAGATGGCCAGGACACTCTCGGGCAGGAAATAGCCGTCGATGTTGGGAGAAAAGAAAACACCTTTGGCTTTGAGCGCGGCCTGGAGGAGTTCGTCGGCAGGCTTGGCCCGGAGGTCGCCGAGCGAGTCGGCGCCGAGATTGGCTTTGGCGAAGGCGAGATCTGCCTGCTCGGTTTCAGCGTGCGGCTTGAGGGGGAGGGTGCCGGTGGAAAGGTAGGCACCGCTTTCTCCGATGGCACGCTGGAAGAGGCCTTTGGCGAGGGGCGAGGCTACGAGCGCGCTGACGGAGAAAGATCCGGCCGATTCGCCGAAGATGGTGACGTTATCGGGGTTGCCGCCGAAAGTGGCAATGTTTTTTCTGACCCATTGGAGGGCGGCGAGCTGGTCGAGGAGGCCGTAATTTCCGGACGAGTCATGGCCCGATTCCTTGGCGAGCTCAGGGTGGGAGAAGAAACCGAAAATGCCGAGCCGGTAATTCATGCTGACCACCACCACGCCCCGTTTAGAGAGATTTCCGCCGTCCTGGCGAGGTTCGGAAGTAGCGCCGGCCTGGTAGCCGCCGCCGTAGATCCAGACCATCACCGGCAGTTTGGCTGAGGCCGGATTAGCGGGCATCCAGAGGTTCAGGTAGAGGCAGTCCTCGCTCGGTCCGCTGTCGTGGAAGATCATGTCTGAATAGATACCGCCCTGCATGCAGCGCGCGCCGTATTCACTGGCCTGGCGGACGCCGGTCCACGGGGTAACGGGCTGAGGGGCTTTCCAGCGGAACGGGCCTACGGGCGGCGCGGCGAAAGGGATGCCCTTAAAGGTGCGCACCTTTCCGTCGGCGCTGACGACTCCTTCGAGGACGCCGTCGGCGGTTTTCTGCTGGACGGTATGGATCTGCGCGAAGGCCGGGAGAGTCATGAGAGTTGCGAGGATCGAACCGGCCGGTCTGCGGAAATGCATGCTTCCTCCTGATCTTCTACGGATAACGCATTGCGGGGGGTATCACAAGTCTCGGGGGGGACTGGCCGTGAGCCAGTTTGGCATGGGGCATTCCGCGAGCGGAGTCTTGACCCAGGAGCCTGAAGGCGCCACTGCGGGGCGACAAAGATCGTGATGTTTGGGGCGACGAAACGCCGCTGACTCAGCCTGGATGGCAACCGCGCCCGTGGGTAGCGACGCCGGCCGCCGGATGGCGATCTGGACTCGCGCCTGCAGGACTGAAGACGGCATCGATGAAGCTTACGGGCAAAGTCGCGTTGGACGGCGCGCCAGTCACCCCGATTCCCATGGGGGTCGCGGGGTTGGTCGGTCCGAAGCCGGCCGGCGCGGTTGATGTGCCTAGCAACGCGGAGCCGGGATAGTGCGACGCGATGGCGTGAGCGGCGCCCGAATAATGGGAGAAAGCCGGCGCGGCCACTTGCAACGGCGCGCTGGTCTGTGAGTTGTTGGTGACCACCACGGGCACCCTGCCAGGAGCCGAATCGGAGGGCGCCTGCACGTTAATCTGCGTGGGGCTGATGTAGTAAAAATAGGCCGGTTTGTCGTCAATGGTGACACTCGATCGATCGAGCGATTGCGGCAGGTTGCCGTTCTCGATCTCACGGGCTGGATGAGAGAGACGAGCGTCGCGAATGCGGCGAGCGCCTGCGGGGTCACGCGAGGAGGACGATTTCGCGCTGCACTTCGCCGGTGACTACGGCCTCGCCCTCGCCGATGTACATGTTGATTTCGTTGCGGACTCCGAAATCCGGGAGGTAGATGCCGGGTTCAATAGAGAAGCAGGTGAAGGGGCTGACGCGGCGGACGTCGTGGTTCTCGAAATTGTCCATGTTGGCGCCATTGCCATGGACTTCGACACCGATGGAGTGGCCGGTGCGGTGGGTGAAATATTCGCCGAAGCCGGCATTCCGGATGACGGCGCGCGTGGCGTCATCGACTTCGTAGCCACACAGAGGCTGGCCGACGGCGACGGCTTTCTGCACGCGGTCGATGCCGGCGTCGCGGGCGTCGCGGACGATCGAGAAGATCTGGCGATGGCGGTCGGATGGGTTGGCGCCGCAGAAGGCCGTCCAGGTGACGTCATAATATGGGGCGCCGGGTTGATCGAGCTTGGCCCAGTGATCGATGAGGAGCCAATCGCCACGCTGGATGGTGGCACTGGTGTCCTCCATGGGCTCGTAGTGCGGGTTGGATGCATTGGCGTTGACGCCGACGATAGGGCCGTGGTCGGTGACCAGGCCTTCGGCGGCGAAGCGGTCGCGGAAGAAGGTTTTCACATCGAACTCGGTGAGGAGTTGGCCGTTGGCGAGCCGTTCGCGGATCAAGGCGAAGGCGTCATTGCGGACGCGGTCGACGCGGCGGCCGGCTTCGAAGTGCATGTCGCGAGCTTCGGGGGTCCAGCGCGCTTCGAAGGTCTGGATGAGCTCGGCGGAGCTGACGACTTCGACGCCAAGGCTACGGATGAGCTCGATGGTTCCGCCGTCGACCATGGAGACGTAGGGGATGGCGCACATGGGGGAGTACTGCATGGCGACCTTTTTCATGCCGGCGGTGAGTTTGCGGAGGGCGTCGACCTGCTCGGTCCAACTGGAGTAAGCGATGCGGTCGCCGGGGAGCTCGCCGAGGGAGTTACGCTCGATGCGATGCTCCATGCCGCGGGGTTCACCGTTGGCGGGGATGATGTAATACCAGCGGCGGGTGGGCGAGGCGGCGGGAAGGCCGAGGACGCGGTAGGCGAGTGGGTCGCGGTAGTGGTGATCGAAGAAGAGCCATCCGTCGAGGGACTGAGCGCGGAGCTCGGATTGAATTTTTCGAAGGTCCATGATGAATATACAAGTCTAGCCCGAAAGGCGACGGACACGGGCGAGCTCCGCCCGCTTGCGCTTTGGGCATTCCTGGCATGTGGTTGGCTTCAGATAGCCCTCGGAAGCCAGTGGTCGCGGTCGTAGGACTTTCTTCGGCATCCTGCCCGAAGGCACGCCGCAGTTAGCCGGAGAGAATTGTCGGGAAACGGCGCACGAATTCTGCGAGAAGGCTTGGTCATCCGCTTGGGCAGCCTCGACGAGCTTCGTGGCAAGTTTCGAATGGGCATCGGGGCGAACTCCGGGCGGAAGCGGAAGGGCGCCATGCGAGTTGGGAAAATCCGATGAGGCGCGGCCAGTATATCAAACCGATAGAATGGGCCGGATGCCGGACGGTCGCGAAGACGAATGGCTGTGGGGCTGGGATGCGACGCCGGGCATCGTGTCGGTGTGGGCCGAGGCGGATGGGCGGGCGGTGGTTTGGCGGAGGGTGGCGGGCGAGTTGGTGCGCGAGGAGGGCCGCTTCCGTCCGTGGGTGCTGGTGGATCGGCCGGTGCGGGCGGATGGCGTTCGGTGCGAGGAACTGGCGGGACCGGGATCACTGCGGTATCTGGTGAGCGCTGAGGATGGGCGGACGCTGGCGCAGGCGGGCAGGTGGCGGGAGATGGGGAAAGCGTCGGCGCTGGTGTTGCCTCCGGAGGAACAGTATCTGGTCGCGACGGGGGGGACTTACTTTCGGGGGTTGAAGTTCGATGAACTGCGACGGATGCAGTTCGACCTGGAGACGACGGGGCTGGATGCGGAGCGCGATCGAATTTTCCTGATTGCGGTGCGCGATCCCGGCGGGGTGGCGGAGACGCTGGAGGAGGACGACGAGGGAACGCTGATTCGACGCTTGGTTGAGCGGGTGCGGGCGGAGGATCCGGATGTGATCGAGAACCACAATCTGCATGGGTTCGATTTGCCGTTTCTGGATCGGAGGGCGCGAAAGTTGGGAGTTCCCCTGGCGCTAGGACGGACGGGCGCGCCGGGATTGCGTCAGCGGGGAGCGCGCCGGGGGATTGATTCCGACGACGGACGGAAGGTGCGGCTGGTGGCGCCGGGGCGGGAGCTGATCGACACCCTGGACGCGGTGCTGCGATACGACTTTGCGACGCGCGAATTGCCGAATCACGGATTGAAGGCGGTGGCGCGCCATTTGGGGATCGCGGGCCCGGACCGGGAGGAGATTCGGGGCGATCGGATTTACACGGTATACCGGCGCGATGCGGAAAGGGTACGGAGGTACTCGCGGGCGGACGTAGAAGAAGTCGCGGGGCTGGCGCGGATGCTGGGGGGAGCGGCGTTCGCCTTGGCGCAAATGGTTCCGCGGCGATACGAGCGTCTGGCGGATGCGGGGGCGGCGACGGGGGTCATCGATCCATTGCTGGTGCGGGCGTACCTGCGCGCGGGGATGGCGCCGCCGGCACATCAGGCGAGCGACGGGACCCAGCACAGCGGCGCGGCACTGCACGTATTTGCGACGGGAGTGGCCCATCGGGTAGTGAAGGCGGACGTGGCGAGTCTCTATCCGTCACTCATGCGGGCATACCGAATCGGGCCAGCGCGGGATCATCTGGGGGCGATGCTGGCGCTGGTGGATCGGCTGGTACAGTTGCGGCTGAAGGCGAAGGCGAGCGCGCGGGCGGCGGCAGCGGGATCGGCGGAGCGGTTCGGGCACGAGGCGATGTCGGCGGCGATGAAGCTGGTGGTGAATTCGGCGTATGGGTATTTGGCGGCGGGTGGCGAATTGACGCGATTCGC
>Ga0181528_10002179_pt1 | contig 12026 bp, 4 predicted proteins | sample PEATcosm2014_Bin_47_FD_119742 | JGI IMG/M metagenome (GOLD analysis project Ga0181528, IMG submission 119742) | Peatland microbial communities from MTU Mesocosm Facility, Houghton, MI, USA - PEATcosm2014_Bin10_10_metaG | ecosystem: Environmental > Terrestrial > Soil > Wetlands > Peat | place... | reverse complement strand
CAATGGCGACACGGTGATTTTTTCAGCCAGCCAGCCGAATGAGCTGAATACAAACAACATCACCGGCCTCACGTTGAATCAGATTGTCTTTGTCGGACCGGCCGGCGGCTATGATATTCGTGGCAACGCCTTCACCTTGACCAACAGCATCATGGCTACGAACACGGCCGGGGCAAACACCATTGAGAACAGCATTACTTTGGCCACGACGAATGTCCTGATTGTGGTTAGTAACGGGGTCAGTTTGACTTTGGACGGCAATCTCTCCGGTGCCGGAGGCGTGACCAAGGCTGGTCTGGGCACGTTACTTTATCAATGTCTGGGCATAAATACTTATGCTGGCACTACATTGGTTGCCGGCGGCACTTTGCAATTCAATGTCAGCGGCATTAATGCGGTCAGCGGACCGCTCGTGATTGGTGATGGCACCGGTTCCAGCAGTCCCACGGTGCAAGATCTCCAGGTGGCCGAAATGGAAAATTTGCCTTCGGTCACCATCAATCGCAATGGCACCCTGAATCTAAACAACAATAATGAGCCGGCGCTCACCACGAACCTGACGATGGGCGGCAGCACGATTCTCACCGGCAGCGGCACGCTGACCCTGCCGGCCAACAGCACCATTACGGTGGAGCACGGCGCGCTTTCCGTCATCTACGGCAATCTCAACATCGGCAGCGGCACGCTTGCCATTCAAGCCGATACAAGTTTGATTTTTGGATTTCCGTCTCTTTATTTCTACGCGAGCGTGAGTGGTTCGGCGAACATTGTGCAATCGAATGTCGATACCGACTGGCATGCCGCGAACACTTACACTGGCAATTTAACCGCCAACGGCCTCGGCACTGTTTTTCTCGATAATTCGCTTGCCCTCGGGAGCGTCAACAACGCCCTGACCCTCAACGGGCAGTCGACGGTTGTGCCAGAGGGGGTTTTCAACCTCACCAACAAGTCATTAACCGTCAACAGCACCAATTTGACTGCAATCTTTGTCAACTCCTACTCCACCAACACGTGGACGGTCAGTGTTACCAACAATTCCATGTTCACGGTGGATGTTGAAACCAATGCAGCCATTACGTTTGTCAGCACGATTTCCGGTCCGGGAGGTCTGGAGAAGTTTGATCTTGGGACCCTGACGCTCTCCGGCACCAACTATAACACTTATGCCGGCACGACCACCGTGAATGGCGGCACTTTGCTCTTAAACAAAGGGGATTTTGCCATCGCTGTCCCCAGCCCGCTCATCATTGGCAGCGGCACGACCGTCCGCGAACTCGCCAACTTTCAAATCGACAGCTACACGACACCCGTCACGATGAATGATTCCAGTGTCTGGGATTTGAATGGCTTGACGGACATATCCGGTCCGATCAGCATGCAGGGCGCGCAAATCCTCAACGGCGACGATCTGTATCTTGCAACCAACCTCACGGTTTATGCCAGCACGGTGGCGCAATCCGTCATCAGCGGCCTTGCCCAAATTTATGGTTCCATCATCACCATCAACACCGTCGGCCATAGCTTCTCCCCCGACTTGATCATCAGCGCCAATATCAACAGCGGCGGAGCCACCAACGGCTTGATTATGGAGGGCGCGGGCGAAGTCAGCCTTACGGGCAACAATTCCTTCACCGGTCCGGTCACCGTCAACGGCGGCAACCTGTGGGCGCGGACTTCAACGGCTCTGGGCAACACGAACACCCCCGCCACCGTCAACAATGGCGGCTCGCTCTTTCTGGACGGCACCGGTCTCGATTTCGGTTTGAAGCCACTGGTCTTGAACGGCGCCGGTTACGCTTTTGGTGCATTATCCTGTAACGGCAGCAGCTCCTGGGAAGGAAGCGTAACACTGGCCAGCGACAGCCAGATTGATACATTTTCAGCCTCGGCCCTTAATCTGGCCGGATCCCTCAGCGGGTCCGGCGCATTGACGGCCACCGGCTCCGGTTCTTTAACTTTCAGCGGACCGAATGCGAACACTTATGCCGGCACGACCACCGTGAATGGCGGCACGTTGGTTTTGGGCAAGGCGACCTCGACCGTCGCGGTGCCAAACAACCTTGTCGTGAACAACAGTGCAACCGTGCGTTTGGCCGGTTTGCAGCAGACCATTAATTCAGCCGATATTTTGGTCAACAGCGGCGGACTTTTCGATTTCGCTTCCTATTATACTTACCTGGACACGCTTCGCGGTTCGGGAACGGTCAACTTTGGAGTTAACGGCTGGCTCGAACTTGGCTTGAACAACGGCACCAGCGAATTTGACGGTCCTTTCACCGGAACAGGCTATGCACTGGGCTGGACCGTGGGCAAGAACGGCAGCGGAACCTTCACCATCGGCGGCAACAGTTCCTACACCGCCGGTATCACTCATGTGCTGGGCGGGAAAGTCATTATTAATGGTTCACAACCGCAAGTCCCGGTCACCGTGGATTCCGGAGCCATTCTTGGCGGTTCGGGAACGGTCGGCATCACCATTGCCAACGGCAGTGTTTCTCCGGGAAATACCTTGGGCATCCTCAACAGCAGCAATGTGACATTTAGCAGCACCGGCAACTTCACCGTGAATCTGACCGGACCCGCCGCCGGTTCCGGCTACGACCAGTTGAATGTGTCTGGCACCGTGTCTCTTGGCAACGCCACCCTCACGGTGGTCCCCTCCTTCAGCGCCCCGGTTTCCATCGGCCAGCAATTTATCATCATCAACAACGACAGCGCAGACGCCGTTACCGGCACGTTCAACGGGCATCCCGAAGGCTCGCTGTTCACCGTCGGCGGTTACACATTTCGCATCAGCTACGTGGGCGGCACGGGCAATGATGTTGTCCTTACGCTGTGGGGTGTGCCGGGTAACACCGTGACTGTTCATGCCGTTGATGTTGGATGGTATAACAGCTCTGGATCAAGCGTAGTGGGAAACTATACTGCCGGATATGATGACTCCCTTTCAGACACTAACATCTATCGGAACTGGTTCGTATTCAATGTGCCGGTGTTCAGCGGTTCAATTATTCATGCTGAATTGCTGATCAATACTTACCTCAACTCCAGTCCGAATGGGCAGGAAACTTATCTCGTGCGCAAAGTCACGACGCCGGTGGCTAACCTGATCGCCGGTGGGTCTGCAATGGTTGGCATTTACAACGATCTCGCTGCCAATGCCGTCTATGCTGTGCGCAGTGTGGCCACCAATGAATCCGGAATGACCGCCATCATCCCCTTGAACGTCCAGTTCTTCAACGACGTGGCGGCGGTGAACGGCGGACAGATCGCGCTGGGCGGTTCCGTTGCCACCCTCAACCCGACCAACAACCACAATCAATACTTGTTTGGATACAGCACCGCAAACCCAGGCGATGTGCAACTGCGCCTGACGTTCGGAACTTCCGTGGTGGTCAATTCCGCCGATCGTGGCTGGTATGAAAGCACGGGCAGTCACGTCGCTGGCAACCTAGACTACCTGGTTGGAAACAACGTGGGGACGCTTTTAAACGATTATTTTGTCTTCAACCTGCCGGCGCTCTCAAGCCAGCTCGTGGATGCCCAGTTATCGGTAAATGACTACAACGTGGCAAGCCCGTCGGGAATTGAAAACTTCCAGCTCTATGACGTCACGAATTCCATTTCCGCCCTGACCAATAATCAATCCAACGCCACCAATATTTATGCCGATCTGGGTTCCGGTGTATATTATGGCGGACGCAATATTTTCGGTTCTGAAAACTATTTATATTCGAGCATTCCGCTTAATGGGGATTTCGTTTCGGCTGCACTGACCAACAGCGGTGGTCAGATTGCACTCGGGGGGACGCTGGTGCTGAATTCTGTGTCCAGCACCGAATTCCTTTTTGGCGCCAGCGGTGGACCGGCGACTGACGCGCAGCTCTGGCTTGGCTTCCTGAATACCCCGATTTCGCATCCGGGCTTCGTGGTCGGCACGCCGACTTATCTGGGGAACAACCAGTTTCAGATTGTTGTCACCGGCAACGCCGGCACCACCAACGAAATTCAGGGATCATTTGATCTCACGCGTTGGGACTTCATCAACGATGTCATCATGACCGGGGCCAGCACCTCGTTTATCTACACCAACACCAGCCCGGTGTTGCCATACCGGTTCTTCCGGGCAGAACAACTCCAATAGCATCGATCAGCAAACTGGCGTCTAATAGTCCATCCAATGATCTGGATGTGCTGCTGAAATCTTATAAACTCTGTTCGCATTGAATAATGTTTAGTTGCAACCGCACTCACTGTTGACACTCAAGTTCGAAAGCAGTCGAACGCCACAAGGGCGGCAGAGGAGATTGCCGACGCCGACGATTGTCTCGAAACCAAACGAATTAACGACCGTAACGGTTCAGCCACCGATGAATGGGTAATCTGGCCTTCCTAAATAATCGTTAATGCGGTGAAGACGCCCGCAGCTTTCCTTCACTGTCCTCATCATATGCCGACGGTGATATTGGCCTCAATTGTTGCAGATTTTGGTTGGATACGAACGCCGGCAATCGCCTTTCCGTAGCTTTTATCCTATTATTACTTTTGGGTGCCATCTTCTTTAGCTTCCAGGTCCGAAGTGTCTTTTCCATTCTTCGAATTGCTGACAGCTAATTTTCCGAACATAAATGCCGCTTTCATCATAAAGGAGTTGGCGCACGGCCGACGGGTTGATTTTCAAGTTTTACGCATTTAAGTGTAGACACTGATACTACATTTCAGTAGGCTGAAATGTATCAACTTGACGCTGGTGTTTCTCTGTTAGTGCTCATGGTGAGATTGAACTATTTGATCAGTGTGAAAGAATAATAAGGGCGCGCTCATGAATAAAACCATTCTATATGTGGATGACGATGTCGACACGCTCGAGTTGATCAAACTGTTGCTGGAAAAATCGGGATATACGACGCTGACGGCCAAAAATGTTGACGAAGCCCTGCGGATTGCGGAAGGGGTGTCGTTTGGCGCCCTGGTGATAGACGTAAATCTGTCGGGTGACAGCGGCCTGATGCTGATGAACTTCATGATGCACAATCACAAAGGGGTGCCGGTCATTCTTTACTCCGGCCTGCCTTTTGACCAGCCCGGCGTGGACAAGTTACTTGCCCGTGGTGCCAGCAAATTTATCCGAAAGCGCAACGGGTCAGAATTGGTTGCCGCCATAAAGGAGCTATGTCCCATGGATTGATGTTCCCGCGTTGGGAACTAGCGCAGACAAAACGGGATTGAGAAGCAAATCGTAGCCATACCGCCATGAATTTGTTATGGCCACCTACCAGGTATGAATTCATTTAGAAATGTGATAAAGCTGCCGGCCGCAGATGGGAGCCTATATGTTTGCCCGTGTTGTTATACGAGGACGCTTATGACACGCGGGGGTTTTGAGATTTGCGGTATATGTGGTTGGGAGGACGACGGACAGGATGACGACGATGCAGATGAGGTGCGTGGCAGTCCGAATGGAAGGTTTAGTCTGACACAAGGTCGCAAGGCATTTCGCGAGCAGCAAACGAAGAAGGCGGAATGGAAATGACACTTCGCCCTAGCAATCGCCCGCGCTAATACCCGCTTGCTCATCATGAAGATCTCAGACCTTTACGTTGTTGAGTGGAGTGAGCTTCATCGGACTTTTCACATTGCGACCGTCCCCGAAATGCTCAAGATAAACCTTGAAGTATTTCTATCGGAAAGAGATATAACCGAATCAGATTGGCTCGTGCTGGCTGTTGAAACTTCTTACGATGCTGCTGCTGCCAAGCAAAATGAACTGAAGAAGTTGCTTGATGCTGCGCCGCCAGAACTCTGAGCATGGACCTAATAATTCGCCGGAGCCAGCGCCTTTTGTTCGTATTCTTCCAACGATGGCAACTTCATTTGCGCCCGTTTCGCATACGCCCGATGCACTGCCTTGGAACGTGGGCGTGTTTATGTTCGGGGATGGGGAATAAATTCGTTTCAGTCGGCTGCCCCGTTGGCCGATAAAAGGCCGCTGGCGTGTTCACTCTCGTGTGGACCCCGCCGGGCCTGTTTTGAAAAAGATCCTGGTTATTGACGATGAAGAACCACTTCGCACAGCGGTCATGGCTGTGCTGCGCCGGAATGGATTTGAAGTCCTCGGCGCAGAGGATGGAACGGAAGGTCTGGCCATGGCTTTGGCTCAATCGCCCAGCCTCGTCTTATGCGATGTGAACATGGACGGACGGAGCGGGTTTGAAGTGCTCAAGGAGTTGAGGGCCCGGCCGGCAACTTCGGCCGTCCCGGTGATTTTCATGACCGGCAAACCCGAGCAGGCCGACGCGCGATTCAGCATGAACCGGGGCGCGGATGATTACCTTCCCAAACCGTTTGCCATGGAACAAATGCTCGCAGCCGTGCAAGCGCGGCTCCAACGGCAGCAGGGCATCAATCTGGCCAGCGAGCAGGAACGCGCACCGATGCTGGAACAATTGCAGTTGCTGACTTCCGCCCTCGAATCGGCGGCCAACGCCGTCGCCATTACCGACATCAAAGGAAAGATTGAATGGATTAACCGCGCCTTCACCAAGCTGACCGGCTACACCTCCGCGGAAGCCGTGGGTCAAAATCCACGCCTGCTGAAATCCGGCCGGCAGCCGCCGAAATTTTACACGAACCTGTGGACCACCGTGTCCACCGGAAACGTCTGGCACGGCGAACTGGTCAACAAACGCAAGGACGGCAGCCTGTATTTTGAGGAGATGACGGTTACGCCGGTGCGCGGCGCGAACGGGGAGATTCAGAATTTCATCGCCATCAAGCTGGATGTGTCGGCGCGCAAGGAATCCGAGAAGATTTTGCGGCAGAGTGAGGCCCGGTTTCATTCCCTGTTCGAGAACATCCCGGAGGGATTTGCCTGCTGTGAGATGGTTTTTGACGGGGATCGCCCGCTTGATTTCATCTACGTTGAGGTCAATTCAGCTTTTGAAAAGCTGACCGGATTGAAAAATGTTCGCGGGAAAAAAGTCAGCGAGGTCGTTCCGGGTATCCACCAAACCAACCCGGAACTGCTGGAAACCTACGGCCGGGTGGCGCGGACCGGGACGCCGGAACGGTTTGAAACTTATCTCAGCCCGCTGGAGATTTGGTTTTCCATCAATGTTTACAGCCAGCAGCCGGGGCATTTTGTCGCCATCTTTGACAACATCACGAAGCGAAAGCAGACCGAGCAGGCGCTGGCCCGGGAGCGCGATCTGTTGCAGGCGTTGATGGACAATCTGCCGGATAATATTTATTTCAAGGACGCCCAAAGCCGCTTTGTTCGCATCAACCAGGCCACCGCCCGGCATTTTGGCCTGCGCCGGCCGGAGGAGGCCGTTGGCAAAACCGACGCGGATTTTTTCCCCATGCACGAGGCCCGGCAGAAACTGGTGGAGGAGCAATGCGTGTTGAGCACCGGCAAGCCCATACTGGATCTGATTGAAAAATCCGATGCCGCCGACCGGCTCAAATGGGTTTGCTCAACCAAGGTGCCCATTTGCAGCGGGGATGGCAAAGTCACCGGCCTGGTGGGGATTTCCCGCGACATCACAAAGAGCAAGCTGGCGGAAGTGGAACTGCTGGAATCACGGCGCTTCCTGCAGTCCGCGCTCGACGCGCTCTCGGCCCACATCGCGATTCTGGATGAGCAGGGGACGATCATGGAAGTCAACGCCGCCTGGGATCATTTTGCCAGCGAGAACGGATTTCACGGCAGCCAGGCTGGCGTGGGCGACAATTACCTGAAAATCTGCGATGCCGCGGCCGGCGCTTCCTCGGAAGGCGCGGCGGCGGCGGGCGACGGCATTCGCGCGGTCATGGCCGGGGAACGCGCCGAGTTTCATTTGGAATACGCGTGCCACAGTCCGCAGGAGGAACGCTGGTTTGTCGTCCGCGCCACCCGCTTTGGCGGTGACGGACCGGTGCGGGTGGTTGTGGCCCATGAAAACATCACCAAGCGCAAGCGGATGGAAGACGAGTTGCAGCGGAAAAGCGCCTTCCTCGAAGCGCAGGTGAACTCCTCCATTGACGGGATTTTAGTGGTGGACGAGCAGGGCCGGAAGACGTTGCAAAACCGGCGGCTGACCGAACTGTGCAAGATTCCCCAAAGCATCGCCGCCAACGAGAACGACGAGGCCCAGTTGCGATGGGTCACGCGGATGATCAAAAACCCGGAGACCTTCGTCGCCAAAATCCAGCATTTGAAAGCTCACCGGGACGAAATCAGCCAGGATGAAGTGGAGTTGACTGACGGGACGATTCTCGACCGCTATTCGGCGCCCCTGACCGGGCGCACCGGAAAATATTACGGCCGGATGTGGACGTTTCATGACATCACCGAACGCAGACGCAAGGAACTGGAGCGGCAGAGGATGGAGGTGCATCTGCGCCAGTCGCAAAAATTGGAGTCCATCGGCCAGCTCGCCGCCGGCATCGCGCACGAGATCAATACCCCCACGCAATACGTCGGCGACAACACGCGGTTCGTCAAAGACGCCTTTCCCGCCATCATCCAGGTTTTGAAGGCGCACGAGGAACTGGTTGCCGCCGCCAAAAACCAGGCCGTCACGCCGGCATTGCTGGCCCGCTGCGAAACCCTGCTGGCGACCAGCGACCTGGACTATCTCTACATCCAAATTCCCACCGCGCTGGCGGAAACGCTCGAAGGCGTGGAACGCGTCAGCAAAATTGTCCGGGCCATGAAGGAGTTTTCGCATCCCGGCGGCAAGGAAAAATCGCCGGCGGATTTGAACAAGGCCATCGAAAGCACCGTCACGGTGGCGCGCAATGAATGGAAATATGTCGCCGACCTGAAGCTGGAACTGGAGAAAGATCTGCCGCTGGTGCCGTGTTTCGTCGGCGAATTCAACCAGTGCATCCTCAATCTCATCGTCAACGCCGCCCACGCCATCGGCGACGTGGTCAAAAAAAATCCAGGCACGAAGGGCCTGATCACCGTGCGGACCCGGCACGACAGCGACCACGTCGAAGTGCGGGTGACGGACACCGGCACGGGCATTCCGGAGGCGGCCCGTCCAAAAATCTTCGAGCCATTTTTCACGACCAAGGATGTCGGCAAAGGCACCGGCCAGGGACTGGCCATGATTTATGGTTGCATCGTCAAACGGCACGGCGGCGCGGTGAGCTTTGAAACCGAAACCGGCCGGGGTTCGACCTTTATTCTCCGGCTGCCGTTGAAATCCTCGGCCGTGCCGAACGCCGAACCGACGCCACCACTGGAAATTTCCACCGCATGAAAACGCTCCTGTTTGTGGATGACGATCCGAACGTGCTGCAGGGATTGCAACGCCAGTTGCGGCCCATGCGCCAGGAGTGGGACATGAATTTTGCGGGCGGCGGCGCGGCGGCGCTCGCCTTCATGGCCATGCATCCGGTGGACATCATCATTTCCGACATGATGATGCCGGGGATGGACGGCTCGCAATTGTTGAGCGAAGTGCTCAAACGCCACCCGCAGACGGTGCGCATCATTTTATCTGGTCACGCGGAACGCGAAGCCCTCCTTCGGCTGGTCGGCCCGGCGCATCAGTATTTATCCAAGCCGTGCAACGCGGATGAATTGCGCCTCGCCATCGTCCGCGCGCTGGCCCTGCGGGACCTGCTGGGCAACGAGCGGCTCAAACAACTGGCCACGCGCATCAAAAACCTGCCGACGTTGCCGGCATTGCAGGGCCAGCTCACCGAGGAGCTGCGGAAGGATTCGCCCTCGACGGAGCGCATTGGCGAAATCATCGCGCGCGACATCGGCATGACCGCGAAAATCCTGCAGCTCGTCAACTCGGCGTTCTTCGGCCTCGCCCAGCCCATCAACAATCCGCTGGACGCGGTGATTTATCTGGGATTGAACACGGTCCGCTCGTTGGCTTTGTCCGCGGGAATTTTTTCACAGTATGACCAGAAGATGTGCCGGGCATTTTCGCTCGATGTGCTGGCGCGACATTCCTGGACCACCGGCGTCATGGCCCGGGGCGTTGCACAAATGCAGCATCAGGAACTCAGAATTCTGGAACAATGTTTTCTCTCCGGGCTGCTTCACGACGTGGGCCAGTTGATCCTTGCCTCCGGCCTGCCCGAGGAATATACCGAAGTCATCGTCAGGGCCGGCCGGGAAAGCCTGCCGGTCTGGCAGGTGGAGCGGGAGATTTTTGGTGCCTCCCACGCCGATGTCGGCGCGTATCTGCTGGCGCTCTGGGGCCTGCCCAATCCCATTATCGAGGCGGTGGCCAAGCACCACGAGCCGGCCCAGTGTGTCGCGCCGGGATTTTCGCCCGCCATCGCGGTTCACGCCGGCGATGTTTTCGCCCATGAATTTTCCGCGATCAACACCGAGGTGCCGCCCCCGCAGCTCGACACCGTGCATCTGGCCGCCCTGGGTCTGGCCGGACGGATTGAAACCTGGCGGGCGGGCTGCAAGGAATTAATCGAAGCTTGAAGCAAACAATATTATGAGTGAAAAAATCCTATTCGTGGACGACGACCGGAACCTGCTGGCCTCGTGCGAGCGTAATTTCCACCACCAATTCACGCTGGAGACCGCCGAGGGCGGCAACGCCGCGCTGGAAAAAATCGCCACGCGCGGCCCGTTTGCCGTCGTCGTGTCCGACCGCCAGATGCCGCACATGGATGGCATCCAGTTCCTGTCGCTCGTCAAGGAACGCGCGCCCGACACCGTCCGCATCATGCTCACTGGCAATGCCGACCTGGAAGGCGCGATCAAGGTGGTAAACGAAGGTAACATTTTTCGTTTCCTCACGAAGCCGTGTTCGCTGGAAATTCTCGGCAAGGCGGTCGAAGACGCGCTGGCGCAATACCGGCTGGTCACCGCCGAAAAAGAGCTGCTCAACAAGACTCTGAGCGGCAGTATCAAGCTGCTCACCGACATTCTTTCCATGATGGATCCGCAGTCATTTGGCCGCGCGCAGACGATGCGCGACCTCATCACCAGCGTCACCAAACAATTCAACACCGGCAACGCCTGGGAAATTCCGCTGGCCTTCATGCTTGCACCGGTCGGCAACGTCACCATCCCGCCCGAACTGCTCATCCGAGCCCGCTCGGGCATCGGCCTGTCTAAGGTCGAGGAGCAAATGGTGTCGCAACTGCCGGAAACCGCCGCGCGATTGCTGGCCAATATTCCCCGGCTGGAAGGCGTCGCGCGCATCGTGCGGTATCAGCACAAGAATTATGACGGCACAGGTCTGCCGTCCGACGCGGTCAAGGGCGAAGCGCTTCCGCTGGGTTCGCGGCTGTTGAAAATTCTCACGGAGCTTGGCCAGCTTCAAACCGGAGACCTGAACCGATCACAGGCATTGAACGAAATGCAGACGCGCCTCGGCTGGTATGACCCCGCGCTGTTGAACGGCGTGCGGGAATATTATGGCGTGGCCACCGCCGCCCGCAACGCCGCGCGCTCGTGCATCTCCATTGCCGTTTGCGACCTGGCACCAGGCATGGTTCTCCGCTCAAACATCGAAACCAAGGAAGGCACTCTCATCTTGTGTGCCGGACACAACCTGACGGAGATGACGCTGGAGAAAATAAAAAACTTCAGCCTGGTATCGGGCATCAAGGAACCGCTGTTTGTGGAAGCTCCCGAAAATACAGCGTAATCGACGACCGTCTGACTGCTTCCTTCGTCAAGGATGAGGCTACTAGTAGAGCTGATCAGCCGTGCCGTGTCGGCGGCTGATCAGCGATATTAACCGGAGGCGGCGTTTCCAAATTATCTTCCGGCGGAATGGGAAAATAAATCCGGAACACCGTGCCTTCGCCGGGCACGCTGGCCACGGTGATGGTTCCTTCGTGTGCATGGACGATTTCCCGCACGACAAACAGCTCCAGGCCGCAGTCGTGCCCATTGCTATGTTTGCACGCAAACGGCTCGAATATCCGCTCCACCACGCTCTTGCTGAAATTGGCGCCGTTGTCGCGGACGGAAAGCCGCAGCTGTGGACCGGGGCTGAGTCCGGGATGGGCCGTCATCACATCTCCGCCGTCAGCGCAGATTT
>Ga0181528_10002178_pt1 | contig 12030 bp, 8 predicted proteins | sample PEATcosm2014_Bin_47_FD_119742 | JGI IMG/M metagenome (GOLD analysis project Ga0181528, IMG submission 119742) | Peatland microbial communities from MTU Mesocosm Facility, Houghton, MI, USA - PEATcosm2014_Bin10_10_metaG | ecosystem: Environmental > Terrestrial > Soil > Wetlands > Peat | place... | reverse complement strand
TGGCTGCGCAGAAGGACCTGCAGCTCGAGACCGCTGATGTCCGGCATTTGAACATCCGTGATCACGCACGACGCCTCCTCCAATTGGGGCGACCGCAGAAATTCCGACGCCGATGCGAATGTATGCACGATGTAGCCGCGCGACCTGAGGAGACTGTCCGTTGCCACGCGAAAGGGCCCATCGTCGTCTATGACCGAGATCAACGGGGGGGTACGCAAAATGGTTCGTCCTCCTTGTGGACCATCGCTGCACGGCATGATGTCATGGTGCCCCTCAAGGGAGCATCGAATAAAGTTATACTTAGGTTTAGATGCGGCCGGGTTTGGCGCGGGGAATTCCGAGGGTGTCCGCAATCCGTGCCAGATCGGCCAGGGATCGAATTTGCATCTTGCGCATTATGTTACTTCGATGGACTTTTACGGTGATCTCGCTTACGCCCAACTCTGCCGCAATCAGCTTGTTCATCATGCCGGCGGAAACCAGGGGCAGCACCTCGCGCTCGCGCGGAGTCAACGACTCGTACAACAAACGCAGATCCGAAACGGTCTTCTCGGCCGCCCGTCTCTTTTGGTCCGCAGCGATCGCCCGCGTTACGGCGTGAATCATCTCTTGATGGCGGAGTGGTTTGGTCAGGAAGTCGACGGCGCCGGCCTTCATGGCCTGCACGGACATTGGGATATCACCGTGACCCGTCATAAAGATGATCGGGATGTGAATACCCGCGTCGGCCAAATCGATCTGAAAGTCGAGACCACTTATCCCCGGCAACCTGATGTCGAGCACCAGGCAGCTGGGGGCATTCGGAAGGTCGCTCTGAAGGAATTCGGGGGCCGAACCGAACACCTTGACCCGCAGACCCACCGACCGGAAAAGGCCTGCCAGAGACTCGCGTATCGACATGTCGTCGTCAATGACAAGAACGATCGGTTCCCTGTCTTCGCCGAGGTCGCCGGTCATTTTCGGGGGTGTCGTCACCTAGGGTCCGCTCCGACGCAGCTCCCATGCGCGTCGATGTTCGATGTCGATAGCGACATCTCCATCCATCATACTCCAGACGCCGAGGCCGCTGGATGCACGGGCAGTGTGAATTGGAGTATCGTCCCGTGAGGTAGATTGGGCGCCGACCAGATGCGCCCCCTGTGAAGTTCGATGATCGAGCGGCAGATCGAAAGTCCCATGCCCATGCCGCCGGGTTTGGTCGTGAAGAACGTATTGAACAGCAGATCCGCGCTGTCCGCGGAGAAGCCGACACCGCAGTCCTCGACCGTGACTCGAACCTGCCGTGCGTCATATTGCTCGGATCGGATCACGAGCTCGCGCGGCCGATCCGTGATCGGTTGCATGGCCTCGATGCCGTTGATCACGAGATTGAGGATGACTTGCTGCAGCTGGACTTTATCGGCGAGAACGACGGGCAGCGCACTCGCGTATTCGGTGCGCAGCGCCACCCGGGAGCTCGAAAGCTCATGCTGCGCGAAGGTGACGGCCTCGCTAAGCAGCTCATTGAGATTGAAGGGCGCCATCTTCATGTCGGTCTTTTTCGCAAGCGCACGGATGCGCCGAATGACCTCTCCCGCCCGGGTGCCGTCGCGGACGATCCGCTCGAGGGCGGCGTGGGCTTCGCTCATATTGGGCGGGTCGCCATCGAGCCAGCTCAGGCACGCCTCGGCGTTGAACATGACGGCGCCCAGCGGCTGATTGACCTCGTGAGCGATCGATGCAGTCAGCTCGCCCAGGCTGGTCACGCGCATCACATGCGCAAGGTCGGTGCGGGTCTTGTGCAGCTCGCGCTCCGCCAGCCGGATCGCGGTCACATCCATCACCGCACCGACGAAGTCGACTTCGCCTATGTCATCGCGGAAGGCACGGGCCACGACATGAATGTGTTTGACCCGTTCATCCGGCATCCGCAATCGATACTCGTGAGCAAAGTCCTGCCCATCCTCCGAGGCGAGCTCCGCCACCTGCCGGAAGGCGGCGGCATCGTCCGGATGAATTCGGCATTGAATCAGCTCCAGGGTCGGACTGCTCCCCGGTTCGTACTCAAAGATCCTGAAAGTCTCCTCTGACCAGTATATTGCCCCGCTGGCCGGGTTCCAGCCGAACGTGCCGGTATGGCTGAGTTTCTGCGCCTCGGTCAAATACGCGCCGCTGCGCCGCAGCCCTGCTTCGGCCCGCCGGCGCTCACTGTTTTCCAGGCGCAATTCGTCATAGAGTCGCACGTTTTCCAGCGAAATCGCCGCCTGCGCGGCCAAGAGTTTCAGGACCGCAAGCTTGGCCGACGTGAACACGCGCGGCGTCAGGTTATTCTCGAGATACAGTGCGCCGACGAGCTTGCCTTGTTTGACCAGAGGCAGGCAGAGCACGGAGCGCGCCGGCTTCTGCCGGGCGTCTTTCTCAGAGGATAAGGGGGGGCGGGCCGCGGCGTCGTCCAGAATCACGCTGTCCCGCGTGCGCATCGCGGTGTGAAGCACGGGCTCGATAAGCTCGGTCGACGTAACCGCGGAGTCCCGCGACGTCACCTCAATATTGCCGCGGCTGGTCGTCGCCTCCGCCGCGATCCGCAGCTCGTCCCGTGTGAAAAGCATGAGCAGACCCCGCTCGGCCCCCGCATGCTCGAGGGAGATTCTCATTAGCGTCTCGATGAGCTTCCCCAGCTCGATTTCGCTCGACACGGCCTGCGAGGCCTTGACCACGGACCCGATGTCGAGCTGCTCAACGGGTGCATCGATCGTCGCACTCAGCACAGACGCGACCGATTCCTCCGCGAGCCATGGGTGCAGTCGCTCGAGTTGCCGTACCTTACCGAGCGCCCCCCAGCGCAGATAGCATTGCCGCGCATTGCGCAGATAAGTCTGCGCGATCCTTTCCACGCCGCGTGCGGCGTAGAATCGCGCGGCCGCCTCATGGGCGACAGCTTCGTTCTGAACGAAGCCGTGCTCGCTTGCTGATCGGATGGCCTGCTCATACAGACGCATGGCTTCGGCGCCCCGACCCTCGATGCGCGCGAGCTCTGCCGACGCCAGAGCGTGCTTGTCGGAGAAGGTAGGCGGATAGGTTTCGGCCCATTCGCGCAGTTGCTCCCGATGCGCCGTCAATAGCACGCGCCAGCGTGGCTGCTCGTCAGCAGAGGCTTCCTCATAGAGTGCCGCCACCGTCAGCGCAGCGTAGTAAAAGTAGTCGAGCAGCTGCAACTGTACGGCTGATGTACAAAGCAGCGCCTTGGCCTCGTCGGCGGCCGCCCGTGCTCCGTGGTAGTCGCCGGAGAGGTACAGAGCCTTGAGTTCGCGAATCCAGTGCAGGCACATAACGGTCGGCGCCTGAGCCGTTTGCGCTTCGAACGCTGCCTCGTCGAATCGCTCGTCGCTGAAGGCAGAGAATGTTACGGTCCGGCCCTGCATGGTCGCGATGAAGCGTTGCTGTCTCACGAGGAGGTCCACGACATCCCGGAACTTGGCCGCCCGAGCGAAGTCCAGCGCCCTCTCCGACTCGCGCCACACGGCATCGAGCGGATCGTTACGCATAAGCAAATATGTGATGGATTGGTGCATGCCATAGCAAGCGAACGTCAGATCGCCTCTCTCAGTCGCGGTGCGAGTGGTCGCCCGGCGGAGTTCGATCACGCTCGTGAGCGGCTCCGTCCAGAAGGCGGCCAGGCCCATCGCATGGTAGACCTTCGTGTCGTAGGCGGTGAAGGCATGCTTCTCGACCAGGTCGCAGGCAAGCTTGGCCAGGCGATAGCCTTCGTGGAAACGGTGAAAGTTCGCTCCGAGCACCGACCCGAGGCAAGAATAGGCGTAGGCGGCAGCGCCGCTCATCCCGTGCTGTATGCTGACGGTCACCATGCGGCACGCGAGCAGACAAAATAACCGAAAGTCGGTAAATGTGGCGGGGCCGGCAAGGACTGAGAGCACCTGCAGGGCTGCCTGTATTTCCGGATCCGTCATCGGCGGCAGATCGATCAAGCTCTCGATCGAGCGCCCAGCGAGAGTTTGCCACACCCTCTCGTATTCGGCTTGAACCTGCTCGTAGGTCGGGTGCGCCGGCAGGTCGATGCCGGAACGCCGCAGGCTCCTGAGCGCGGCGTCGACGGCTTGCGCATGGTGGCCCGTCAATACATGCAAATTTATCTTCAGGCAGGAGGCGGCCGCGAACTCGATGTTGGAAGCTGCGCGCTGAAGCAGCTCCACAATGTGTTGCTCGGCCGTTTTGTGGCTGCCGCATAGAAGCTCGCATTCAGCACATTCGAGCCACAGGCCGAATGTCAACTCGTGCCGGCTTTGCCAGTCTCGCTCATCCAGCAGTTCGATGCCCGACGCGAAATACGCGCGCGCCGACGCATATGCCGCCGATGCCTTCGCCTTTCGTCCGGTGCGCAGATTGAGTGTCGCGACTACCGCCTTCTCGATGGGGTCGATCAACAGCGCGGTACCCCGATTGAGCTGGTTCGTGACCTCGAATAGCTCATCGGTGAGCTCGTCCTCCGTCAGACGCGCCCGCAGCAGCCGGCCTATACCCAAGTGGACTGCGGCGCGGTGCGCCTCAGGAATCAGTGTATACGCAGCCTGCTGGATTCGATCGTGCAGGAATTTGTAGACCCCGCGGTCGTGCACGACCAGACCCGCTCGGACGGCCTCGCCGAGCTCCGCATGCATCGACTGCTCGGTGCTTCCGTGAACGAGCGTCAGCATGTCTGTCCCAGCGCTGCCGAGGCACGCGAGTCGTTTGATGGCTTCCCGGGTGGTGGCGGATAAGCGCTCCAGCGTCGCCGCCATGAAATCCACCACATTGTCGGTATAGTTCTTGGCGCGGATACGATTGATGTTCCATCCCCAGACAGCCGCGACGGAGTCGAACGCGAGCAGCCCCTCGTCCGCCAAGACGATCAAGAACTGAATCGCGAAGAACGGATTGCCGCCTGTCTTCTCCTGCACCAGCTGCGCCAAGGCGCGCGCGTGCTCCGGGTCGCAATGCAGGGCATCGGCGACGAGCCGACCGATGTCGTGAAGGCCGAGCGGCGCCAGCACGATCTCGTGCACCGTGGCATCGGCCTCGCGTATGGCCTCGAGCATAGGAATCAGAGGATGTGAGGGACCGACCTCATTGTCCCGATAAGCCCCAACCAGCAGCAGGTGCCGCACGTGCGGATGCGTGACCAAGTGTTCAAGCAGGTCGAGCGTCGCGCCATCCAGCCATTGCAGATCGTCCAGGAATAACGCGAGCGGATGCTCGGGCCGGGCGAACACGCCGAGGAAGCGGCGAAATGCGAGCTGAAAGCGGTTCTTGTTGTCTTGCGGTGGCAAGCCCGGAACAGCCGGCTGCTTGCCGATGATGAGCTCCAGCTCGGGCACGAGGTCCACGATGAGCTGAGCATTCGCGCCGAGCGCTTCGCGGAGGGAATCCCGCCAAGAGCCAAGTTCCACCTCGCTCCCGCTCAGAAGGGAGCGCACCAGGCTCTGGAAGGCTTGGGCGAGCGTGACGTACGGTATGTCGCGTTTGTATTGGTCGAATTTGGCGGATGCATAGAGTCCGCGCCACGGAACCAGCGCCTTGTGCAGCTCGTGCACCAGGGTAGACTTGCCGATTCCGGAGAATCCTGACACGAGCACGAGTTCCGGCGTGCCGTGGACCAACACGCGCTCGAAGCACGCAAGCAGCGTTTCGATCTCGCGCTCACGCCCGTACAGCTGCTCCGGGATCAGCAAACGGTCGTAGGCGTCGCGCGCGCCGAGCGCAAACGGCTCTATGCGACCCTGCGACTCCCATTCCGCCAGGCATCGCCGCAGATCAGCCTCGACACCGGCTGCGGTCTGGTAGCGTTCCTCCGCGGTCTTGGCGAGAAGCTTCATCGTGATGAGCGATATGACCCTGGGGATTCCCGCCGTCCGTTCATCGGGTGGAACAGGCTGTCTGGCAATGTGGCAGTGCACCCATTCCATCGGATCGGCGGCGGTGAAGGGCAGCGTTCCCGTCAGCATTTCGTAGAACGTGACCCCCAGTGAGTACAGATCGCTGCGCGCATCGATCGAGCGGTTCATCCGACCGGTCTGCTCCGGCGCCATGTAGGCGAGGGTGCCGGCGATCTCGTGAGGCGGTTCGGGGTTGGGGCGCTCGCGCGGCAGGCGCGAGGCAATGCCGAAGCCGGTGAGCCGGACACCGCCGCTCGCCACATCCACCAGGATGTTCGACGGCTTGATGTCCTTATGGATGACTCCACGCGCGTGCGCCTGGCGCAGCGCCCAGGCGAGAGAAATCCCGATGCGCAAAAACTCCGCTACGCGCAGTGGCCGGCTGAGCAGCCGATCGAGGACCGCACCCCCGGGGTCCTCGAGCACCAGCGCCACGCGGTTGCGGTGGCGGGAAAGCTCGAATGGCTGCACCGCCCAGGCGGCATCAAGATCGGCCCTGAGAGCGTATTCATGTTCGAGCCGCGTGAGACAGCCGAGCGAGGTGTTCTCGGCCGCGACCAGCAGGATCGGCGGCAGTCCCTCACCGGACCCCCGATACAGCGTCAAGTCCCCGCCCCGCAACGGTGAAAATGCGTAGCTCGAAAGATCCCTCACGCGTCCTTCTCCCGCGCTGCTTCGCGATCCGTACGTCTATCTCCCCAAGCTTAGCGCATCGCGATGAGTGATCCATTACATCCGTAATAATTGCTGCGTGACTTGAAACTGAATCGCAACCGTGTGTGCGTAAGGTGGCTCGAACCTAGAACGGCGAGCGTCCATCGATGGCCATTCTGAGTCGATTGCTGATTACGAGTGTCATCCTGGGCGCTGTCCTAACGTTCACGGCGAGCGCGCAGGCAGACCCCAAGGCCGTACAGGCTAGCGAGCCAAGCGAGATGTACGTCCTGGGTGTGATGTTCGATGAGGGCTTGGGTGTCGAAGTCGATCGCCGGCAGGCTTATGACTGGTGCCAAGGCGCCGCCAAGCGTGGTCACGCCGAATCGATGAACCGGCTTGGAGTGCTTTTTCTACGGGGATACGGCGTGCCGCTCAACGCGGCCGCGGCACTCGCGTGGTTTCGGCGCGCCGCGGCGAAAGGGTCTTTGACAGCCGTCAATAATATCGCTCTGCTGTACTTCTACGGCTTAGGCGTGCATCAAAGCTACGCGCAAGCGGCAAAGTTGCTAAAGCAGTCGGCGGCCCAAGGCGATGCTGACGCACAGCACAAATTGGGCGGCATGTACGACGATGGTCTGGGTGCGGCGCGCGACCGTCGACGAGCGAAGGCTTTGTATCTGAAGTCGGCGGCGCAGGGATACGCGCCTGCAATTGCGAATCTCGGTCGAATGCCGAGCCAGGAGCATAACGAGAGCGCCCGCGATATATTTCCGTACCCTTTCCCGGCGGGCGCACCGATCGGCTTTCAGCCGGCTTTGCTCAGCCAACCGGATGCCGGGTCGCCCGAGCCGAAATCGTTGGCCGGAGCTTGCCCCGCACACTGATGCACGGCACCGCAGTCCGCGGCTGCGGGCAAGCGACTCGTCAGGGTTTCGATTCGACCGGCGCCCACGCGCCATCGGGGTGGTATGAGGCCATTGAACCCGCGATTTTTCCCGTATCCGGCCCGAGATCTCGTTCGGACACGCTGCCGTCCTGCGTGACGATGAACGTCATCACTCCCGAGGAGCGGTACCCGACGGGATAAGCGATGGCGGCCAATCCGTCACTCGAGCGCGGCAAGATGCGGAAATAGTAGCCGTGGAAAGGATTCGGCTTGTGCGCATCCTGTGCCTGCGGAAGCAGTGTCTTGGCGAGGCGATCCGCTTCGCTGTCCGCTACCGGACTTGTTGCCGCCGTGACCAGACGGCCGCACATGACGATCGCCGTCACTTCGTTCTCGCCGATCCGCCGGAAGAGTATCTCATCGGATCCGGCCGCCGAATCGAACCTCCACATGCCATTGCGTGACACGAGGGGAATCGGGAATGGCCAGTTCTCCGCGCCGATGTACAATGTTGCGACCCCTTTGGACTCCCGGAATCGGTGCATTTCCTGATACTTCTGAACGAAGCGGTCGCGATCGAGCGCATCCTCGGCCTCGTCATCGGAACGGATGAGACTGGTTCCTCCCCGGAGAATCGTCATCACGGCCCGCTCGTCATGCCCTTGGACGGCGGACACCAGCGCGCGGCCCGCATCCTCCGGCGAGGGGAAGGTTTGTGGACTCGATGGCCCCGCCAGAGAAGGCTCGAAGGACCCGGCGCCCAGCAGCGCACAGACCAAGAGTGCGATGCCGGCGCTTGGCCTCGGAAGCTGACGTTTTCCCTGTCCACTGCTCATTGCGTGCGTCATCTCATTGTCCTCTTCGATCGACGTGATTGATCCTTGAATCATCTTCATCGGTGACCTCCGCCTCCATGGAAGCCGCCTCCTGCGTGAAAGCCCCCGCCGAAGCTCGCCCGGCCCCGCGAGGAGAACGCCCTCGCGTCGCCTCCGTGATTGAAGCCGCTGAAGGCGCCGCTGCGCATCCCGGAAGCCGCGGCGCCTTCCGAGGCCCAGGCCGCGCCGCCGTGATCAAATGAGCCGCCGCGAGGGGATCCACTCGAGTGGTCGAATCCCCCGCGTCCGCCGGCGAAGCCGTCGCGATTGCCAAATTCCCTGCTGTGGGAGATGTATGGGTGACGACCGTGAGTCAAGCCGTGGCCGTGCCAATCCGTTCCCCAGCTATGCCACCCCCAACCGAAGCCCCCGAAGAGACCGATACCGATCCCGACACCGAATTCGATCCCCGGGCCGTCGAAGAAGAAACCCGGAACTCCAATCCATCCCGGATAGAACGCGAGTGGATCGCCGTAGATGATCCAGGGATCGTATTGCGGTACGTAAACGACCTGCGGATCGGCCGGCTCGATAACGATTGTATTTGCATCGGTGGTCACGGATTCCTGCTGGGTGCTCTTCAGGTTCCCCGCCTGTTCGGCTCGTTGACGCATCACTTGGATCGCATCGAGTAGATTTTGCTGCCCGTTCTCGTACGCCTCACCCAGCGATGACGTCCAGCGTAGGTTCTGGTCCATCATCCCAAGCAACCCTGGAAACTGCGTGAGTGCCTTTACCCCGGGATCCCAGGGCTGCGCATCGACGGCCGCAGCGAGTGCCTCGCCCTTAAAATCCAGATGTTGTTGCATCCACCGGTCCGCCTCCACGATTTGCGTAGGATGGGTCGCGGCTGCGAGGATCTGCGCGACCAACGCATCCGGGTACAGCGCGATGGGCGCCACGAGCTGCTCGAGCTCGACGGTCGATTGCTGCGGCAACGGAGTCGGCGGCGGCGCCGCCGAAGCCGGCGACGGTGTTTGCACTTCGGCCACTTCGCTCGCGCACCCCCCTTGCAGGGCCGCGAGCACAATGGCACAGGAGATCAGAAGGATCGGTATTCGGCCCGACGGACTCATCGTTGCCACTCCTAAACAAGGCACCAAAATGCCGCTGAACTGCCGTTAATCGTGGTGTTCGAGGATTGCGGAATGATTTCGCCAGGCGCCGCCGGCGCTACAGTTGCAATGCCGGGCCCACGCCAGGCGTACGCAATCTTGATCAATGTGCGCCAAGCGCGAGCAAGGGCTTCTGACGCCAGGAGGATTACCGTCTCTCACGTCGTATCGGTGATGGCCTGCGACCAGGTCGAGCCGATGACCGAAGAAGCAACACAGGTAACGGGCGCATATGGATACGGAAACGATCGAGGTTGACACCGGTGCGGCGTTCCGGGCTGCGAGGCAAGGGCACGTACTGGTAGTCGATGATGACGCCGCAACCCGCGAGCGGGTCGCGAATTACCTCGCGCTCAACGACTATCGCGTGACGCCCGCGGAGAACGGGAGGCGAATGATGGAGGTTCTACGCGACGAGCCCATTGACCTCGTCGCCCTCGAGCTTACGCTACGAGGCGAGGATGGACATGTGTTGGCCCGCCGGTTGCGAGAGACGTCAATGGTCCCGATCATAATCGTGACCTCCCGGGCCGAGGAGGCGGATCGAGTGATGGGGCTCGAGCTGGGCGCGGACGACTACGTCACCAAGCCGTTCAGCACGCGTGAGCTGCTAGCAAGAATACGAGCGGTCATGCGACGTTACCAAACGTCGGAGACTGCGTCCGATCCGAGCCGGGGGGTGCGCGCCTATCATTTTCGCGGCTGGACGCTCAACGTACCTCTGCATGCCCTGAGATCGCCGGAAGGCAGACGCGTTCCAATCAGCAACGGCGAGTTCGGCCTGCTCTCGGCGTTTCTTGGTCATCCGCAGCGCATTCTGAGCCGGGATCAATTGCTCGAGCTCTCGCGTTTGCGGAGCACGGAGGTCTACGATCGTTCAATCGACGTGCAGATACTGCGCCTGCGACGCAAGATCGAAGCAAATCCGGCACAGCCAGAACTGATCAAGACCGAGCGCGGCCTTGGATACCGCTTTTGCGCTTCGGTCGGGACGGTGCATTCCGCGGCGAGACACGACATCGCAACTCGCCCGTCAGGGTACAGAGCTGTTCCGGCCCTCGCCCAGGGGATGTGATCCTCCCCATGAGCCCGGGCTGGGGCCGGCGGACTCGAAGCAGCGCCGGTAGTCGCTGCGTTCGGGTTGCGGTGCATACATCAGGCTCGCTGCTCGCGAGATGGCAGTTCGCCGGCATCCTGGGAAGCGAGCCCGCCGATCGCGGCCCAGTCGAGAGAGTCGCCACCCTGGGCCAGGAGGCGCAAGAATCGGTCATGGAGCAGGCTCGCGACCGGCATGGGTACTCGCAGGTTCTCAGCCGCGGCCAGCGTGAGACGGATGTCCTTGTATCCGAGCGGCGCGGCGAACGCCGCAGGCGCGAACGTGCTTCGGGCAATGAGGGCCCCGTAGGTCTTGTAGGCCGGCACGTTGAACACGGTCGAGGTGAGGAACTCGATGTACGCGTCCCGGTCGATGCCAGCCTTGCCGATGAGCGCCACCGCTTCGCCAAGCGCCTCGATGGCGGAGGCGATCAGAAAGTTGCCGCTGAGCTTCACAAGATTTGCCGCCGAGGGCTCGGTACCGATCACGCTTGTTTTCTGCCCGATCGCGCCGAACAGCGGCTGACATGCATCGACGGCGGCCGGTTCACCCGCAACCACGATGAAAAGCTTTGCGGCCGCCGCCATGTCCGGGCGGCCGAATACCGGAGCGGCTACATAGCCTTGTCGCGCCTTCGAGTGCGCCTGCGCCAGGCGCTTGGAGAGATCCACGCTGATCGTGCTCATCGATAGGTGGATCGCGCCCCTGGGCAGATGCTCAATGATACCTCCTTCGCCGAGTGTGATGTCGGAGGCGGCCTCATCGTTGGCGAGCATTGAGATCACAACGCTGCCGGCGCAGGCGTCGGCTAGATGGGTCGCTTCGTGCGCACCGAGCTTGACGAGCGCGGCGCTTTTTCCAGGGCTGCGGTTGAATACGGTGACGTCATGACCGGCCGTTACGAGGTTCGCAGCCATTGCTGCCCCCATACGACCGAGTCCGATGAATCCAATTTTCATGGGTAAGCTCCTTGTTTCCGTTTACACTGCGGGGCGCTGGGGAGGCGCCATGAATTCTGGACCAACGGGGTCGGTCACGGCCCGGTTTACGATGCGCTCGATCAGTTCGCGGTCGGCATCCTCGAGCGACCAGCCAGCCACACCGAGTGCGGCCTCCACCTGTTCGGGGTGGCGGCCGCCCCAGAGCGCGACACTGATACCCTGGTCGAGCATCCAACGTACGGCCAGATGGATCACCTGCCGGTGAAAGCGCCTCTTTGCAAGCTCATCGAGTTGCCTCACGGCCTCGAGATACTGGGCTAATCGGGGCGGCTGAAATTTGGGGTCGATGCGCCGTAGATCGTCGCCATCGAAAGTGGTATCCGGGCGAATACGCCCGCTCAGTAATCCTCGGCAGGGCGCACCATAGCCGAGCGTCGCGATGTTGTTGGCCAGACAGTAAGGCAGGATGTCCGTCTCGATGGCGCGCTCGAATAGGTTATAGGGCGGCTGCAGCACGTGCAGCGGAGCCACTTGGCGGAAGCGCTCCATCT
>Ga0181528_10002176_pt1 | contig 12030 bp, 12 predicted proteins | sample PEATcosm2014_Bin_47_FD_119742 | JGI IMG/M metagenome (GOLD analysis project Ga0181528, IMG submission 119742) | Peatland microbial communities from MTU Mesocosm Facility, Houghton, MI, USA - PEATcosm2014_Bin10_10_metaG | ecosystem: Environmental > Terrestrial > Soil > Wetlands > Peat | place... | reverse complement strand
TCCGCCTGAAGATTTGAATTCTCCTCAAGCACCTTGTTTACGAGCTTTTCGAGTTGCTGCACGTTGCGACGCAAAGCATTAAATATCTGCGCCGTTGCGGGGGTGTTATCTCGCTCAGGAATTGTCACCTCTAGAATTCGCGCAGCAAGAGAAATCGCACTCAATGGAGTTCGGAGATCGTGGGCAACAAATGCGAGGTATTCTTCCCGGCGCTGTTGCACCTCCATCGCACGCTGAGTCGCGTAAGATTGCAATGCCAAGCCAATAGCATTATCAAACAAACGGTTGATGATATGAAAAGGTCGCCCTTGCAGGCTCACTCCGTGGCGATCACCAAGATCGTGAATGCAACCTCGCAAGATATTGTATTCTGCGACGATCTCTTGGATATCAAATCCATCCTGAACACGCTGAATTCCATGAGCGGGAGCACTGTCTACTTGGAGCGATTCAGGAATCGTCTGGCCGGTATCGGATTCGAGCGCTGTTACCAATTCTTCAAGTACCTTAGGTATGTGATCATTGAGCGTTGGGTTATCGAGATGCCGCGCGCAAGGAAGTTCCCGCACTTGTCTTCGCCATCTCGAAAGTAAATCCTGAGATTCTTTTTTAACGAGCGCCGCCAACTGTTGCAGTGCGTTCATTATTTGCAGCAATCTTTCTTTGAATCGATTCGATCATCCGCTGAAATAATGTCTATTTCCCGAAAGCGACAGCGGCACGCATTCAAATTGAAATTTTGCTCCCGCCACGATCAGTACGACACCAACGATTGCAAGGGCGTTGTTGCGTATGAAAACGATCGCCTTAAGGATTCGAGACACGACGCGGCGATAGCTAGACGGGCGACCGGCCTCCTATGACCCTCAATAAAATCACGACGACGGCGACTACCAGCAGCAAATGGATCAGTCCACCAGCCGTGACTGAAGTGACCATTCCCAGCAACCACAGAATCACAAGAACAACGATAATTGTCTCAAGCATTGTATTCTCAATTCTCAAATGGAATTCGAACGGCAGGTCGCCACATTCGCGACTTGCGGCGCATCCAAAACGCCAAAATCAAATGCAAAAAGCCGACCAACTGGAACTTCTGTTAAAAAGTTTCAGTTGGTCGGCTTACTCATTCTCTCTGACAGGCACCGCCAAATGGTGGCTGCCGTTCATCTGTCCTCCGACGTCCATGCATCATACACCTTTCTGAGCGAAAAGCACAAGCATCCACCCTCAATCCGAGTTTGTGAGTTTGTTAGAAATGGGATGTCAGCGACGATACTCTTTGTTCGATCCATTGGCACTTAACGAAACTTAATTGCAAAAGAGCGTGACGGAAGACTAACAGCCCCCTTTTTCAACGGGCTGCTAAGCGAAGGGAATCTCGGCGTGACCGGCAAATTTGTTGAAGAGTAAGCAGACCTCAATGATCACTCGGGCAAAGCGTTTGCCGAAGTCGGCTCTTTTTGTCTTCCGGCCAAGTGCCAAAGCCCATTCCATCAAACACTCGCGAACCAAACGATGAAACCGAAAGTCCTCTTCCTCCGTACGGGAAACTCGTGCGAAGCCAGTTGGATGAAGGTTGTTTGCCAAAGATCACAAATTGCGTGGTAGCCACTCGGGCTGATTGATGGCGGTTTCAGGCACTTTCAACGCGAACGTAATCGCGGCTGCAATTGCGACCATAGTCAGAAACAGGAACCCCGCGTTGAAACCAGCGGAATCGACGATTATGCCAGTCACCACGTTACTCAATGCCGCTCCTAGCCCAATTGCAGTGGCGACGACACCTTGTGCGAAGTTGAAGCGCCCCGTTCCTCGCGTCAAATCGGCCATGACCAAAAGTGCGACGACGCCAAAGATTCCGGCACCGACCCCGTCCAGAGTTTGATTGGCAATCAAGAAATATGGGTTATCTGTCAGCGTATAAATCAAACCTCGAATCGGGAGTATTGTGAAGCCGATCAAAAACATTGGTCGTCGTCCGAACACTGCGGCGTGGCTTGCCAAAATCGCCACCGGGATCATCGTAAGTTGCGCGACAAGGATGCAGATCGCCATTAACGACGAGGCAGAGTCCGGCTGTTTGTCAGCCACCTTCTGGCCCAACAACGGCAGCATCGCTGCATTCGCAAAATGGAAGAGAACCACCGCGAAGATGAATCGAAGAAGACGAGAATCTGATAGCAGCGTCAAGAGTGAAACCGCCGCCACATTTCCCGCCAGTCCATCTGCGCCGCGAGCAAGGCGGTGGTCAATGTCTGATTCACGAATAAATTGCGCACTGATCGCACTGACCACCGCCGTGAATGCGACCGCAAAGAAAATACCCGCACTACTATACCAACCGACAACGGCAGCTAACGCCGCTGCCGTGACGTTTCCGGCATGAAAGCAAGCTTCATTCCGACCGCCTCGTTCAGGCAAGCGCAGCCGTCCCACGAGTCCGAGGCTGATTGCAGCAATGGCCGGTGGGAAGACTGTAATGATCATTCCCGTCAGAAGCTGAAATCCATAAATAGCGATCTTGGACGGACAGTAATAAAGTGCCATGGATGTACACGCCACCATCAGCGAGCCGATCGTCACGATCATTCGTTTGGCGTGTGTTCGATCAATCCAAACTCCGACAAACGTCTGGGTTAAGACCGTACCCAGCAGCATCATCGACATCGCCATGCCTGCTTCGCCGGAAGTCCATTGCTGACGACTTGTAATATAGATCACAAGAAACGGTCCCAGCCCGTCCGCGACATCTGCCAAAAAGAATGTCGTGGCATCCAAAGCGAGTTCACTTCTCCGTGTCGAAGAACTCGATGAAACCCTGGCTTCTGGCAGGCGGGTCGTTGATGACAATGGCACGGATAAAACACTCATGAGATCGGATCCCATTTCTACTCACGAAACACGAAGAATACCGCTCCACACAGGCAAATTCCTGCCCAGAGAAAATTCAAACTCAGTGGGCGATTCAGGTAAAAGATCGCGAATGGAACAAACACTGACAGCGTGACGACTTCCTGTATGATCTTGAGCTTTCCCAGTTCCATATGATGTGCTTCGCCGTAGCGGTTCGCAGGGACTTGCACGAAGTATTCGAAGAATGCGATTCCCCAGCTAATCAACGCGGCGATGTACCAAGGTATATTGGCCAAGTCTTTCAGGTGACCATACCATGCGTAGGTCATAAAGAGATTCGAAATCGTTAACATCAAGACGACAACGGCGATATTCGACATCGGATCGGAACTCCAAATTTAATGAGAACTCGTATTGATTGCGGAACCGGCGGCTTCGACCGTAGGAACCCTAACGGACGTCAACTGAATGGTCACCGTCGTGCCGTGATCTGGTTGGGAAGTGATATCCATTGTTCCTCCATGTGCGGTAATAATTTCGTCCGCAATGCTGAGGCCCAAACCGGTTCCCGGATTATCATCAAACGTTCTTGCAGGATCGGAACGGTAGAAACGTTCAATGACTCGTTGTTGATCCGCGATTGGGATGCCGATTCCTGAATCAGCAACAACCAACCAAGAACGGCATTCCCGCTCAAACACCGAAACCGACACATTTCCTTCTGGCCGGTTGTAACGAATGGCGTTTGTCACGAGATTTGTGACAACCTGGCTCAGTCGCAAGGCATCCCCGTCCACTCCTGTGGACAGAAGTTGAGATGAGAGTCGAATCTTCCGTTCTTCAGCAAGGGGCTCCAACAGCGAGAGAGATCCACGGACAATTTCAGCAAGGTCGAGCGGTACTCGGCGCAGTTCCAACCGTCCCATATCGGCTCTCGCCAAAATCAGCAAATCGTCAATCAGTCGCTTCATCCGACCAGACGCTGTGACGCAAGTCTGTAATGCAGCGCAATACTCATCCGAAGTACGAGGTCGAGACAAAGAGTGTTCTGCTTGAGTGAGAATTACGGCAACCGGCGTTCGCAGCTCATGCGAAGCATCGGCCGTGAAACGAACCTGTTGCTGGAAAGAAGCCTGTAATCGGTCGAGCATCGAATTGAACACCGTTGCCAACCGACGGACTTCGTTGGAAGCTGGGGCCATTGCGAGTCGTTGATCCAGATGTCGAAATGAAATCTGCTCCGCTGTGTGCGTCATTTGCTCCAGCGGTTGAATGATCCGACGGGCCAGATACCACGCACCGGTCGCTCCTGCGACGAGACTGAAGAATCCGAAAACACAGACGAACAATAGCAGCCGTCGTAGTCCATCATTTTCTTTCGCCATCGGTCGACCAACTAATACTTGTTCGCCGTGGGGACCACTAACGATCACCTCCAAATGCGACCCGTGTGTTCGGGACTCAAATGGCCGACGTCCGTCAGCACGAGGTGATTGGCTGTGTGGCTTGGTATGCGGTGGAAGCGGGTCGCTGCCACCAATTTGCCGCCCGCTATGGTCCCAGACAGCGAAATAAGCATGGTCTCGCGGTGCCGGGCCGAATCGATGCCGATAGGTCTTCGCAATCGTCAGGGAAGACAACTCGTTTTGTGTTCGCAGGTCTTGGGCAAGGAGCTCAGCCGCACCGAGCAAGTCCGCTTCCACCTGTCGGTAAGTCCCTTGCCAAACCAGCCAGAAAATAGCTCCGCCAAATCCGAGGACAATTAATGTGAGCAAAACCAGTTGCGAAACGATCAGATCGCTTCGTATGGATTCTGGCCACAGTCTAATCCACCGTACCGTCATGACTGACTCGCCAGCATCCTTCGACCCTTCGCTATCAGATCGATGCAAACGTTTTCTCGCATCTTTGGAAGCGATTTCTTTCTGTTGATTGTGATCCACAACCTCATTCTGGAGATGACTCGGAATTTTATTCGGGGATGACATAACCCTGTCCTCTCCGTGTCTCGATTATGTCGGCGTTCAACTTCTTGCGAAGGTTTGAAATGTGAACATCCAGCGAATTGGAGAGACTATTATCCGCATCATCGAGTAAATGATCATAAATCTCGGAACGACTGACGACTCGTCCACGATGGAGCACCAGATACTCCATCAATGCAAATTCACGAGCCGTTAGTCCAAGATCGATTTCACCGCGCTGCACACAACGTCCACGCAAATCGATGACCAGACCACCGAGGTGAATGATCGTCTGTGCTTGACCGGCAGATCGTCGAATCAACGCACGCAAACGCGCAAGAAGTTCTGCTCGTTCAAATGGCTTGACGAGATAGTCGTCGGCCCCCAAATCGAGTCCCAGTACACGATCCGAGAGCGCGTCGCGAGCGGACAGTATCAGTACGGGCGTTTTGTGAGTTTTACGTAATTGCTCCAAAACATCCCAACCATCCATCTTAGGAAGTAACAAATCGAGGACCACAGCGTCGTAGGGCCAGACCGTCGCCTTGGATAACCCATCGCAGCCATCTGCTGCGGTATCTACAGAGTACCCTGATTCTTCGAGGGTCTCCCGCAGCAATCGTCGAATGTTCGGTTCATCTTCGATGACAAGAACACGCATGGTTGCTTCCCTTGAACATCGCCACAACTTAAATCAATCTTCACGCAGTAAAGACTACCTGCCCCAATCCGACAAGCGACAGCCGTCGAAGGAATCTCGAACTGTCGCTTGTCGATTTGCAAAACCCTAAACGGCATTCTGCAAATGGCAGACCATTTAATCCTAAGACGCCTATGTTTTCTGCTGAGATTCAATCAAACGTCGAAGTTCGCGGAGTTCATCAAGGATTTCGACGTGTGGTGGAACGTGTCGTCCTTTGTGTGGTTCATCTCGTTCGATTGCGCGACCAGAAGCAGTGTCGACAATCCGATCCGCATGTAAATGAACGTCGCCCTTCGGGGTCTCGTGACGACGACCGTCCACGCTGACTTCCGCGCCGACTTTCGCAAGCCGTCGTAATTCGGCTGCCTGATGCGGCGGCAATTTCACTTCCGTGCCATCCGACAACAGGAATCCATCCACGTCGCCATGTCGATTGGAAACGAATTCCTTAATCGTTCCCTTGGCGGACATGGTTTTTTCAAATTCATGTCCGGGACCGCGTGGCGGTTTTGGCCCACCTGGTCGCCGAGGCTGTCCAATATCAATGGTCTGTCCACCCTTTTCGATTCGTTCGGCTTCAATGACGACATCCCCCTTGGGCAGCGTCAGTTCATGTCCACGGACTTCAATTCGGTCTCCCACAGAAACCATTTTCATAATTGAAAGGCTCGTGTGGGGAGGAAAATGAATTGTCGCCCCATTTTCCATCGAGATGCCGTCAGTGTCACCCTTGTCGTTTTTCAGAAAGCTCTTCACACGCCCCGAAATCGTCTCGCTCGCGGCTTCCATCTTTTCTTCCCTATGTTTTTGTGTTTCTTGGCCGGCAACGTACGATTGCATTGCCAGTCCTCCACATCCCAGCCCCAAGCCCAAAGCCAAGGTCGTCAACTTCCATCCGATGTGTTTCATCATTCGCTCCTCAGGAAAATATGTTTTGACGAAGTTCAATCGACCGCGATTGAAATGAGTCTTCGTCGTTCCCGCATCCAACTGTAAAGAACGAACATTAAGCGACCCTAAAGATGAATCGTGTATTTCCAGTCACGTTTTCGCCTTTGTGAGCCTGGATTGGCAATCTGTGGTCTCCGTGAAACACCATTCCAATGAAAAAAGCCAACGTGAAGATTCCCGAAGGATTTCCTCACGTCGGCTTACTTTCTAGCGCGCCACCCGGCACGACATCACTGTTCTTTGTCTAATCGACGAACGATTGCCGCCAACTCACGGCGTGTGGCTTGAGGCATTTATGCTATCCGGGCGGGCGCCTGAGTCTTCTTTCCTGATTCGACAGCTGTCGTTCTTGTTTTATCGTCTTTGTGCGTGGTCACTCGGACGTGTGTCCCGGCCTTTAAGTCGGCCGCTTTGCTTTGAGTGACCGTCATATGTCACCTTGGCGTCTTTATCGATTGTATGACACTGCTGCTGACCGTTAAGAGCGATTCAGACTCCGTTCATTCGGCACGCAATCGAATCATTGAAGCGAATGCCCACTCCGAGTCATGAAAAAAACTGGGATTGCCCCTGCTTTCTTTTTCGGCCCATCATTTTACTGTTATGAGCACAGCATAAAACTTGTCAATCTGCGACCATGCAGGATCACCAGAAACCGGCCAGTGGCTCTTGTCAAACCCCGGCGCGTTTTTGAGTTTCTCTTTCGGAATCGCCAGCACGAGGTGTTGAACTTTCCCATTGGTCTCACATTTAAATGCGTTCCAAGGGACCGCGAATAGCTTGTCGCCAATTCCAATAAAGCCACCGAAATCGAGAGCGGCATAGACAACGGTGCCGCTCTCCAAGTCAATGACCAAATCCTTGACCTTACCGAGGTCGTCTCCGCTGGCATTGCGGACGACCATCCCTTCAATCGCACTTGTGCGGAAGTGATGGGTTCGCGCCGAATCCGTCTTCTTGTCGGCACTCTTCTCATCTGCGGTTAGCTGCATACTCAGAAAGCACAACGATAGTGCCGCGACAGAAAAACACGTTGCAAAAGTCTTCATTCCCTGTTTCCTATTATTAGATTACAGAAATGCGATGGTCATCAAACAGACGCAACACGCGTCTGAATTCCGCAATCCATTCGGACTGACGGAGCATTTGGTCCTTGCGGCGTGCTGCTGGGTTCGTTGAAAACGATCCAGACTCCATTTGTTCGGCACGCAGTCGAAACTTAAGGGCGAGAGAACCGCTTCTCGTGACAGGTTTCAACAGTTTCCGTTGTGGTTTCATTGTCGTGGCGCCGAAGCAGACCCGATTTGATGAACCACGGTCTCCCATCGGGAGAAAACTGGCAACTTGCCGAAAGAAATAACAGACTCTCACAGAAACACTCTGATCAAGAACGTCGATTTTGAAGCACCCTGTCGACTTCATCCCTTTCAATTGGCTATCACCTTCGCATTGCGAGCTCACGAATCCGCGAGGTTTCGTCGCACTCATGCGAAGTGGAAAAACAAAAAAGCCGACACGGCAAAATACCCAGAGGTATTTCATCGCGTCGGCTCACTTACTAGATAGCCCCTCGGCATGAACCGAGTTGCTCGCAATTTAGTTTTCCGATGCTGCTGGAAAAGTGTTTGTGCTTTCGACTCTCACAGCATGCGTGATACTACTTGATTTCCTCGGAATAGCAATGAATTCGTGCTTATTATTCCGTGATCGATGAATTGTTTTCTCGTCGTCCGCGACGCGATTAACCTCGACGTTATCCATGCACAACTGAATCCAATTCCTCCCGAGAGACCCTGAATGGTCGCAGAAACGTCGCTGATCGCATGACGCGTCAAACGGGAAGCTAACTAACGGTTCAACAAAATCAAACTACCAGCGGCAACTGCCAGAATGGACAAGATCATTCCCATATTCGCAAAGGTGATATGCACAAATGGAAGCAACCCGGTGAGGACGAGCCAGATTCCCAAAAGGAGCATGCCCCAGTTTCTTGTTCCAACCCATTTCATTTCGATTCTCCTTAAGGCCAACAATTGACTGCGGTCGCGATTCCGAGTAGCACACCCGCGCCGCGAGTCTCAGATGCGGCCCAACAACACGAGAATGAGCAGGATCACGACAACTGTCCCCAGCCCACCGCTTGGACCATAACCCCAGTTTCTGCTGTGAGACCAAGTGGGCAAGGCACCAAGCAACATGAGAATCAATATGACAAGCAGTATCGTACCAAGCATTTCCATTTTCCTTATTTCATCAGATCGAGACAGCAGACCGTATCCTTCCACAATGCGTGGAAGCGTCTATGACTGTGCCTGTCGATTCGAAACATGAGACCGAAAAAACAAAAAAGCCGACACAACGGATCACCCAAAGGTATTCCGCCGCGTCGGCTTACTTACTAACTAGCCTCCCAACACGAGCCGGGCTGCTTTTTATCGAGTCTTCCGATCCCCGTTGAAAATTGTGTGTTTAAGCACAAGTTCTCCACGAAACACAGCTTACGCGATTCCCGTGAAATAGCAATCAGATTCTCGGAACCTTGGCACTTTGACCAAGGAAAAAAGCACAACTTCTTCGAAAGTGATGGTACTAGAGGTCACTCTGCCTTCTGCGAGTGACGTTGGCACTCTGTTATCGATTGAAGTGGGGCTTCGATTCTCACCCCCATCACAACAGTATGTTGGTAATCTTTTTCCAGTTCTCTCGAAATGTTTCAAATGCGGATTTCTGTCCGAAGTCGCAATGGATCTGTGGTGTAGAATCTCTTGGCGACATCGACTTCTATCCTTGATATTTGAGAAAGACTTTTCCGAACGCCGAAGCTGTTCCTCTCGCTGGAAGCTCACAAACAGATTCTCGTTCTTTCAGTGCTGATTCTCGATCGCTTTGAAATCGATATGCATCCAAGAGGGCAACTTTTCGATTGCATCCAGCGCTGGCTTGGTTACTGGCGTTTTCCATTTGACGCAAAACGGACCCAGATTTTTGTTGACCGCCCGCGAATAGTTGATCATCCATTGGTTCCACTTTTGCGCGTCGGATTTCGGATGATCGTTTGGCCCAAGTTTGCGATATTCTTCGAACACGTGCTTCAATGGTTCCCAGCCAAATGCGTCTACTAACTGGAAATACAAGATCAGGCCTTCAAATGGTTCCCAGTTTTCAGAGTTGCGTTTGGATGCCAGATATTTCTGGATGGCAGGCAGACGCTGCTCACGCGGGAGGTGATCCGGGTTCGTTCGCTCCAGTGGGACGCCATAAAACTGGTTGATGACATACATCGTGAACAGGTTGACGGTCACTTCGCCCGTGCCGTGGGGGGTCCAGTCAGCAGATTGATGGTTGTGGCCAAGTTCGTGCCAATGCCCCCAGCCGCCCGGTTTGCTTGCCGTCCCACGTAGCTTGGTGATGCTGACGTTGTAGTCATACATGTCGTGACCACACATAATCGGATAGCCCGAATGCATGTAGCCAGCTGCGATTTGCTGATCCGCAACAAATCGCTCGGGACGCTTACGCTCGCCAGGCTTGTACATGGCGAGTGAATCCTCCAAGGAGACGGCTTTATTCCAAAATTCCATTAACGACATGGGATCGTTCAAATCACGAATCGCCCGGGACGGGACCGTGACGATGACGCCAGGACACGCCAGTTCGGCCCAGGGACCAGGAAGATGACGGATGTGAGAGTTCCAATGAGCCACATCGGTTTCGTCCAACACGTAGAGCGGCGCTTCGACCGCGCCGGCGATATTCACATGAATTGTTCCCAGCTTACAATTCTCGGGCACATCGACGTATACCAACCCGCCGAACGGACTGGCAATCCGAGTGGCTGCATGCGAGATATCCGCACGTCGGCAAAGATTCGGCCACCGCTCCCAGGTTGGCAGGTTCCATAGTCGGTCGGTATGACATCCGATCTGTACCGCCAGCTTCGCACCGACGGCTTCCTTGGGGGTTGTGATCGTGATGACGGTACCGGGCGCGGCATACAAACCCAGGCTGTGCCAGGCCGGAATCGTCGTATTAATGGAGCGGTTGACTGTTACCTGCTTCGCATCCGCGGGAACGGCGAACGGGAAGCCGGCTGCGGACGGATGCGCTGTGATCTTTTCCGGCGGCAGTTGCAGTAATTCAGCATCCTCGACAGCCACAGCAACGCGTACCACGGGGTGGTCCGCCGAGATCGGTTTGGACGGCATCGGGACGGGACGCAAATTCTGGACAAGCTTGCGAAGTTCTGGCCAAAGAATTGTATCGTGCAGTGGAACGGCTTTAGCCGTCTCTTGCAGGATCTGACAGGCTTGGGCCGCATCGCCTTTGTTCAAGTTTTTGGTTTCTGGCGGTAGATTGCGCAAGTACTCCAACGCTTCCCAGGCGCCGGCCAATCTCGGCGGCGGACGATGAACTTCAAATCGTCCCTCGACACCGCTCAGATACCGTTCGGACACGACCAATCCGGCCGACATCAACAAACGATTGCCGAGATAGTCATCCGTCAATCGTTTACCTGGATTGAGTTGAGCCCATCCCCAGCCTGTTCCCGCTGTCACCAGGCCACCACCCGCATGAACAAACTGGCGCACTGCGTCAACCAGTTCCGGCTTGTTGTCGAAGGTGGTGTCAATGCAAAACACATCCGATTGCGCTAAGTGCTGCCGCCAGTTACTGGCGTCCACCGAGGTGACGTGATGGGCGCTGGCCTGCAAAAGCTTCAGCACGCTGCTTTGATACACCAGCACGTGCCGGGCACCAGGTTTGTTGGTGCGTCCTCCTCCAGCCCATTCGACCGCGTTCAACAGCAGACGTTTTAAATCGCCGCCCGGTTTATCGGTGAAGTAGCCATCGTGCGAAAAGGCGACGATGCGGCCGGTGTTGAGCCGGGATGCAGCCACCACCGGCAAGACGTTTATTTCATCGATCTGACCAACGATCAACGGAAATGCGTGGGGACCAAACGGAATGATCGCTCCAGGTACTCCAACGACCGGGATCTGATGAACCTCGTTCAATAAATGGGGGACATCACCCGCTTCCGCCGCTTGCGCGATCGATTCTGCCAACCATGCCATGATGCAGACGCTTGATCCCAGGCAGACAAGAACCAACCACGCGTTCCGCCTCATCGTCAAATCTCCAGAATCAATGGCCAACCTACCCAGCATAATCTACGCGCTACGGGAGTATGACATAAACGCGCGACATCCAACAATCGAGCGAAGATAACGAAGAAATGCAAAAGAAGTGCATGCCGCCCCAGCAGAATAAGCTTGCCCCCATCATTCGACGGGGCGGGTCTGAAGTGAATCTCTTTCCGTCTTACTTCGTTTCCTTTGTTTCCATGCCGTCCTGAAATATCAATTGTCGGTCCCAGGCGGCGGTGTTGCGGTACTGAAATCTTCGACCATTGACTTTGTGCTGTAATCAATCTTGGCCTCCTCACCAGAATCTATGGGTGAATTCCGGTTCGGGTAGCTTTCCAAGTTGATGATACAAAGCGATTTCGATCGCTTCATAGGTGCGAAAACCGTAGGCTTTTTTGGTAGCGAGTTT
>Ga0181528_10002175_pt1 | contig 12034 bp, 12 predicted proteins | sample PEATcosm2014_Bin_47_FD_119742 | JGI IMG/M metagenome (GOLD analysis project Ga0181528, IMG submission 119742) | Peatland microbial communities from MTU Mesocosm Facility, Houghton, MI, USA - PEATcosm2014_Bin10_10_metaG | ecosystem: Environmental > Terrestrial > Soil > Wetlands > Peat | place... | reverse complement strand
GTACATCGCGTAGCTGTTCATGCGCACGAAGATTTCGCGGCTTTCCTTGATCGCGTCGATGATCACCGACAGGCCCGGCGCCACCAGAACGATGGCGGCCGCCGCCCGCGCGGCGTCGGTCGCGCCCGAGACGGCGAAGCCGCAATCAGCTTTCTTGAGCGTGGGCGCGTCGTTGACGCCGTCGCCGGTCATGCCGACGATGTGGTCGTGCTTCTGCATGACATCGACGATGTGGTATTTGTGCTCCGGGAACACCTGGGCGAAGCCGTCGGCGTTCTCGATTTGCTTGGCCGCCTCGGCCGTTTCCTCCTTCTTGGAATCGCCGAGTTCGCCGCCCGAACCGGATCGAGGCGGTGATCAACCAGAACCGCGGCGGGAAGACTATGTCGTCGTACCGGGCTCGCACGGGGCCCGGCGGGATTTCCGCATCAGCGTAGGCCTGCGAGAAGGCTGGAATGCGGAGGGGCGCGTGTTCGACGTTTCCGAACCGGCGCGCACCGCGCGAGCTTGGATGAAGCGCCGCGTCGAGGCCGGTTTGCCGGCGCTCTCGGGGATGTTCGCGCGCGCAGAGGTCGCCTATGCTTGGCCGCGCGCCGAGGGCACGGTCGGCTCGGACCGCGAGCCGGTCGCCTTGTTCACCGGCGAGGCCGTGCACGCCTATCTCGGTCACCTCCCCGACGCCGCGATCGAGGCGATGCTGAACGAACTAGTGACGGAGCGCAGCGCTCGGCCAGGAACGCATCTATGTGGCGTTTGGCGAACGGACCTGGATTCTCGACGCGAGATCGCGCGAGGCCATCTGAGTGATCTCCGGGGCTATCGCCGTCCCGCGCCTCGCCGCTAGGGTTTTCGCGGAGCCTCCGCAATCTGTGCGATGGCCGCAGCGGAGCCGCAAATCATGTCTAACGCTAAGCCTGACAACGGAGCCGTGACTTATACGGTGCGCGAGGCCGTAGGCGTGTTCGATAGCGCGGACGCGCTGGAAACCGCGGTCGATCAGCTGGAGTCCTCGGGCTTCAACCGAGCGTCAATTTCCGTGCTCGCAAGCGACAAGACCGTCAAGCAGCGTCTGGGTCGGCTCTACCGCTCCGTCGACGAGATCGTCGACGATCCCCGGGCGCCGCAAACCATCTTCGTCCCGCAAGGCTCGCGAGCGGAGGGCGAGGCGGCGCTCGTCGGCGTGCCCCTCCACATCGGGGGACTCGCCGACGGATTCGCTGTCGTCGCTTCGGGCGGCGCGATGGCGCTGGCGTTTGCGGCGGCAATAGGTCTCGGCGCTGTCGGAGCAGGCGTGGGAGGCCTGCTCGCGCGCGTGAACGCACACCGTCATGTCCAACGTGTTCGCGAACAATTGGCGCAGGGCGGCCTCGTGCTCTGGCTCCGCGTGCGCGACGACGAGACCGCCGCGCATGCGCTCGCGATTCTGATCGACGCCGACGCCCGCGACCCGCATTTGCATGATATCGAGCGGGAGTGGATCTTGAGAGACCGCCCGTTCGCATGCGGACAGCCCGATCCCTTCCTGGCGGCCGATCCCGCGGCGTCGTGACCAAGATGGCCCATGACGCGTCCCAGGCCCCGAGGCGGGACTGGCGACGCGTCCATCATTCGCCCTGGTTCTGGGTTGGGGTCGCGATGTGCATGGCCGCAATCCTGATCTACGTGTTTTCCGAAGACCTCTCCCTGCGACCGAGCCCTCGCGGATCGCAAAAACAACTCCCCGATCGCGCCCGCGCGCTTCCCGCGATCCCGTGATTGGACGCCCAGTCCGACGAGGAAGCTCTTGGCTCCGTAAACAGCCGAAATTGGAAAAGGGCGCGGTCCGTCCCAAGTTGGAGCGACCGCCAACACGACGTCGCCGCCGTCGGGGATCCGGATCGAGGCGGCGCCCCGGCAAAAAAATGAGTACTTTCCGACCCGGTCGCCCCGCCGAAACGTCGGCTAAGCTGATCGGGAATGCGGCGGCTAATATCCTCCGCCTTCTCGACGCAGAGCGCTCGCGGATAGCCGCGGGCGCGGCGGCGAACAACTCAAGGCCTGGCCATGCAACCGACCCACAACACCCTTTCCCAGAACGTGCGTGCGCAATCGGCGGAACTGCTGAACCTCCATTTGGCGGCTGCAATAGACCTCCATGGCCAGTTAAAACAGGCTCACTGGAACGTCCGCGGCCCGACTTTCATCGCCGTCCACGAGCTGTTCGACAAGGTTGCGGAGACCATTGAAGGTTATGCAGATGAGATCGCCGAGCGCGCGGCGGCCCTCGGCGCCGTAGCCGAGGGGACGGTCCAGCTCGCCGCCAAGCGCTCGTTCCTGGTTCCCTATCCCCTTCGCATCGCCGACGAAAAGGAGCATCTTTTCGCGGTCGCCTCGACTTTGGCCGCCTACGGTCAATCCGCCCGCGAGGCTATCGGCAAGGCCGCCGGCTTCGGCGACGCTGACACCGCGGACCTCTTCACCGAGGTTTCCCGCGGCGTCGATCGCCAGCTCTGGCTCGTCGAGTCTCATACCGCGCCCAAGTGAAACGCCCCTCTGAACGCGAAAGCCCCGGACATGTGGACCTTTCGACATTTCGACCCAGGCCGCGAGGTTTCCCAGCCTCGCCTGACGCGGGGCGGCGTCATCTCCCCCCCCCCCCTTGCTCTGTCAAAGCCTCTTCGTAGAAGACCCAACCCTGCGACAACAGGGGCAAGCGGGACCGCTGCGAAAGTTTGCGGCGCGGACAACATAGCCGTTTGGGTCTACGAGGGCGGAGCGGGAGGCGAAGTGAGACGATGAGACCGCTACGGGTGCTGGTCGTCGAGGACGATCTCATGATTGGTCCGCTTCTCGCCGAGGTGCTGGAGGATCTCGGTCATGTCGTCGTCGCTGTGGTGGTCGACGCAGACGCCGCCGTGGCGGCGGCCAGAAATAGCCGGCCGGATTTGATGATCGTCGATATCAAGCTGGGCGAGCGCAGCGGCGTCGCGGCGGTCAGAGAGATTCTTCGCCAGGGCTTCGTGCCGCACGTGTTCGTCACCGGCGATCTCTTGCGCAACCTCGAACTCGGCCCAGATGCGGTGCTGATCAAGAAGCCGTATCGGAGGGCCGACCTCGTGGCGGCGATCGCACGCGTGATCGGCGGCGCCTCGCAGACGGTCGAGCCGGCGGTCGTCTAGCGGCGCTCGCGAAGGCAGCGCCAGCGCGCGGCTTATGCCGGAACGCCCGGCGCGGAATTCCAGAGCGCGACGACGGGAATCCTCGGATGGTCGCGATCCCAGGACAGAACGCCCATCGAGGCGGGACCGACCGAGAAATGGCTGCCCGCGGCCGTCGCGAGTCCGATCCATCGGGCGACGAATACGCTTCCGAACTGCCCATGCGCGAATAGCGCGACGTCGCCGCCGAGCCCGCGCAGCCGCGCAATCAGCCGATCCGCGCGCGCGCCGATTTCATCGGGCAGCTCGCCGTTCGGGCAGCCGTCGCGAAAGATGTCCCAACCTGGGCGACCTTCCCAGATATCCGCTGTGCGGCGGCCCTCGTAATCGCCATAATTCCATTCCGCGAGATCGGGCTCAACAATCGCTTGGCGCCCAAGGCCAGCGAGCTCGCACGTCAAGCGCGCCCGAAGGCGCGGACTCGTGAACACATGCACGAAGGAAATCGCCGCGGTCCAGAGCGCAAGCGCGCGCGCCTGACTCTCGCCTTGCGCAGTCAACGGAATGTCGGTGATCCCGGTGTGCCGGCCCGACAGCGACCATGCCGTCTCGCCGTGACGAAAATAGAACAGGCGCGACGGGAGGGGACTCACGCCGCGCTCGCCTCCGTGGCGGCGGAATATCCGCCGGCCGCCGCGAAGCGCTTGTCGCAGGCGCCGTTGCTCCCGTCCATCGCCAGCAGGCCCTTGGGATGGGTGAGCAGGGCGCGAACGGTTTCAATCATCCGTCGCATTTGAGATTGATCCTCATGACGGACAAGCGCCCTCCTGCCTTTGCCGGAGAGGGGCGATTACGCGTCAGCTTGCTGCCGACCATTTCCACTCGCGAATCTCGGGCAGATCCTCGCCGTGTTCGTCGATGAAATGCTTGTGCTCGATCAGTTTGTCGCGCATCTTCTGTTTGAGATAGGCGCCTTTGCTGCCGAGATGATCGAGGTTATCGACGACGTCCTGGACCAGATGGAAGCGGTCGATGTCGTTCTGCACGCGCATGTCGAACGCCGTGGTGATCGTGCCCTCCTCCTTGTAGCCGCGGACGTGCAGGCGACGGTTGGTGCGTCGGTAGGTGAGACCGTGCACCAGCGAGGCGTAACCGTGAAAATTGAAGATAATCGGCTTGTCTCTGGTGAACAGCGAGTCGTAGTCGATTTCGCTCAGGCCGTGCGGATGCTCCGCGCTGGGCTGCAGCCGCATTAGGTCGACGACGTTGACGACACGGATCTTTATGTCCGGCAGGTTCTCCCGCAGGATCGAGACCGCTGCGAGCGTCTCCAGGGTCGGCGTGTCGCCGCAGCAGGCCATGACGACGTCGGGTTCGAAACCCTGGTCGTTGCTCGCCCATTGCCAGATGCCGATACCCTGAGTGCAGTGAATCACCGCCTGCTCCATGGTCAACCATTGCGGCAGCGCGTGCTTTCCCGCGACCACGACATTGACGTAGTGACGGCTGCGTAGGCAATGGTCGAACACCGACAACAGGCAGTTGGCGTCCGCGGGCAGATACACGCGCACCACGTCGGCCTTCTTGTTGATGACGTGATCCAGAAAGCCGGGGTCCTGATGCGTGAACCCGTTGTGATCCTGTTGCCAGACATGCGAGGCGAGCAGATAGTTGAGCGAGGCGATCTTACGCCGCCAAGGCAATTCGAGCGTGACCTTCAGCCATTTCGCGTGCTGGCTGAACATCGAGTCGACGATGCGGATGAAAGCCTCGTAGCTATTGAAGAGACCATGCCGGCCGGTCAACAGATAGCCTTCGAGCCAGCCCTCGCATTGATGCTCGCTGAGCTGGGAATCGACGATCCGGCCGGCCGGCGCGAGAAACTCGTCGCCCTTGACCTCTAGCGCGTCCCACTGACGATTGGTGACCTCGAACACATCGCCGAGCATATTCGATAGCGTCTCATCGGGACCGAAGATGCGGAAATTTCGGCTCTCCAGATTTGCCCGCGTGACGTCGCGCAGGAACGCTCCGAGCACCAGCGTGTCCTGCGCTTCGACGGCGCCGGGTGAGGGAACTTTGACCGCTTGGGTCCTGAAATCCGGCATCTTAAGGTCGCGCAGCAGAACGCCGCCGTTTGCGTGCGGGTTGGCGCCCATGCGGCGCGAACCGCGGGGCGCCAGCGCCGCGAGTTCGGACTTCAGCCTTCCGTCGGCGTCGAACAGTTCCTCCGCCCGGTAGCTCTTCATCCAGCTTTCCAACAACTTCACGTGATCCGGATGTTTGGAGTCGACGAGAATCGGCACCTGGTGCGCGCGGAACGTGCCCTCGATCTTGAGACCGTCCACCTCCTTGGGGCCGGACCATCCCTTCGGAGACCGCAGCACGATCATCGGCCAAAGCGGACGCGTGGCGTCGTTGTGCTCGCGCGCGCGCTTCTGGATCGCGTGAATCCGACCGATCGCGTCTTCCACTGTCGCCGCCATCAGCCGGTGCATGACCTCGGGCTCGTCGCCCTCGACGAACAATGGCGTCCAGCCGCAACCTTCGAAGAACTTTTGCAGTTCGTCGTGCGATATGCGGGCGAGAATTGTCGGATTGCTGATCTTGTAGCCGTTGAGATGCAGGATCGGCAGAACGGCGCCGTCGGTGATCGGATCGAGGAACTTGTTGGACTGCCACGCGGTCGCGAGAGGCCCGGTCTCGGCCTCGCCGTCGCCGACGACGCAGGCGACAATAAGGTCGGGATTATCAAAGGCGGCGCCGAAGGCGTGGCTGAGCGAATAGCCGAGTTCCCCGCCCTCGTGGATCGAGCCGGGAGTCGACGGCGCAACGTGACTCGAAATGCCGCCGGGAAACGAAAACTGCTTGAAAAGCCGCTTCATCCCGACCTCGTCCTGGCTGATGTCAGGATAGATCTCGCTATAGCTGCCTTCGAGATAGGTGTTGGCGACCAGGGCCGGACCGCCGTGCCCGGGCCCGGCGATATAGATCATGTCGAGATCGTGCAGCTTGATGGTTCGATTGAGGTGAACGTAGATGAAATTCTGCCCGGGCGTCGTGCCCCAATGCCCGACCACCAGCGGCTTGACGTGCGCCAGTTTCAGCGGCTCGCGCAGCATCGGATTTTCGTAGAGGTAGATCTGGCCGACCGAGAGATAGTTGGCGGCGCGCCAATAGGCGTCCATCAGGCGCCATTCCTGCGAGTCGAGGCGCGCTTGGCCGTTAGTGAGGGCCGCGGCGTCCGCTTCGCCTTTCGGCCCTTGGGGAGATTTGACGACGTTCATGGTTGTTTGCCTCCGGCCGCGCCGGGCGCTCGACGCCGGCGAAATTCCTCTATCGTGAACTCCAGCGTCGCCCAAACTCGGCTAGCGCTTCGGACCCCTGGACGTCGACGGACGCTATCGTGACCGTGCCTCGCGACACTTTCTCGACGTCCGAAACACTCATAGCGCCCGGGCGGCGCGGCCTTGCAGCCTCGGAAATTACTTACAACGCGCTTCCTTCGTCTGAGTAGTTTCCGAGTCTCGCCGCGAAGCATGATGTCGACAGAAATAAGGGCCGGGCGGCGCTATGAATCGCTCCTCCCCGAACATTCCAAGAGGAGGACTTCGATGCGTGCTCCGAGACATTCGCTTTGTGTCAGTCTTGACTGGCGGGGGAGGGCGTCCTTTCGGCAACGGCCGACGCTACGGGAGAACCTGTCGTGAGCGCGCTTCCCTCCAAGGGTCCCGGCGGCCAGCGCCCCCCGGCCCCGCGTGACGCCACGCTGTCGTCGCTGGCGCCAACATCCACCTCCCCGAGTTCGTTCTCGGCGTGGCTCGGCGTCGTGCTTGTAGTTGTCCTGTTCTCCGGCGGCTTGTTCGGCTATGACCAAGGCGTCATTTCCGGAGCGCTGACGGGCATCAAATCGAGCTTCGCGCTGAGCCCGCTCATCGTCGAAGTGGTCACCTCCTGGGTCACATTGGGCGCGTTGCTCGGCGCCCTGGCAGCCGGCGAAATCGCAGATCGGATCGGCCGCAAGCGCACGGTGCTGATCGCGGGCGCGCTCTTCACGCTGGGCGCTGCGGTGCAGGCTTTCGCGCCCGACACCGCGATCCTCGTCGCCGGTCGGTTGATCATCGGGGCGGGCGTCGGCGTTGCAGCCGTCGCGGCGCCGCTCTACGCCGCGGAGCTTTCGCCGGCGGCGTGGCGCGGCCGCTTCGTCTCGGCCTATCAGCTTGCAATAACGATCGGCATATTCCTCGCCTATCTTGTCGATGGCTGGCTTTCGTCGAACGAGAGCTGGCGAGTCATGCTTGGCGCCGCCGCCATTCCCGGATTGCTTCTCTTCGTCGTCGGTCTGCTCGCGCCGGAATCGCCGCGTTGGTTGATGAAAATGTCTCGACGTCCTACGGCGATAATCGAATTGAAGAAAGTCTCGCCGAAGGTGGACATTGAGGCCGAACTGGACTCGATCGATTTGGCGCTCAGCCGCGAGTCCAGCGGCGCGACTTGGGGCGAGGTTCTGCGTCCGGAATGGCGTCGGCCGCTGATGGTCGGGCTCGGACTCGCGATCTTTCAACAGGTGACTGGCATCAACGCCATCATCTATTACGCGGACCAGATTTTTGGCGCCGCGGGTTTCGCGACGGAGGTGTCTCGTACGACGGTCACAACCTGGTCGATCGGCGGCGTGAACGTCCTCGCGACCCTGATCGCCATCGCCTTCATCGACCATTGGGGTCGCCGCAACCTGTTGCTGACGGGATTGATCGGGATGACGGCGAGTCTGCTTGTCGTAGGCGCCGCGTTTCGTTTCATTGCCCCCGCCGCGCCGGGCGCCGCCGCTGCGGTCGCGGGACCAAGCGTCGCGGGTCTTGTGACCCTTGTGGGTCTCGTCGCATTCATCATCTCGTTCGCCTTCTCGCTCGGCCCGGTGGTCTGGACCGTCATCAACGAGATCTTTCCCGGTCGCATTCGCGGACGCGCGGTGGCAGTCTGCACGGCGGTCAATTGGGGTTCGGCTTTCCTGGTCAGCCAGTTCTTCCTGTCTCTTGTCGACGGCATCGGCAGTTCCTCGACCTTCTTACTGTTCGCGCTCCTCAGCGTCATCGGCTGGGTCTGGGTGTATGTTTGCGTGCCGGAGACGAAGGGACAGACCCTGGAGCAGATTCAGCTGATCTGGAAGAAAAAGGCCGCATGATGCTGAGCGCGCGAGAACATCGGCGCCACGACGACCGGCCTTGCCCTGGCCTCGACCGAGGTGGTGCCGCAGAAATTCGTCGAGCAGCAGTTCCGCACAGCGGACTGCAAGGGTTTGCAGCCTGTCGTGGAGGCCTCTTTCACCAATGACGGGGCCCACGCCGAACATGCCTGTTTCGATGTCGCTGGCCCGGTGGCGGAAGGGCGAGCCCATCTGACCAATCTGCCCTGGGACTTCGATGAGGCGGCGCGCCGCAAAGGCCTCGGACTTAAGACGGTGACGCTGCTCAACATCTTCACGCGATCGCGCACACAGTGCCGCATCTGACGACGGAGGAGATGGTCGCGATCCTCGGCAAACCGCGGGAATACGCGCTGTTCGTGGCGCTCGCCCCGGGCGACGGCCTCGGCGAAACCTTCCTGATCTGGGGCGGGGCGAGTTAAATCGCCTGTTCGTCCGAAGGGGCGCGCCGATTTCGCGCCCAGCAATCCGACGCAAGTAGGTTTGCTCGCGGTACTCGTCGCGCACTATCGCCACAGGGCTTGTGACCGCGTCTGCTCGAGCGCGGGAAGCTGAGGGGAAGCCGGCGTCTACGACTACCTCCGCTCGCTCGATCCGGCGACGGAGAGTCCCAGAAGATAAGACAGCTGCGCCGCCGATATCGCCACCGCTTCACCTACCAAGGAGGGCCACAAAAATCGTCCACGCTCCAAACGTGTTACGAAAAACCACGCTCCGTCCCCATCGTGCCACAAAGCTTTGATGAGATCGCCACGGCGAGCGCGGATGACCCAGTCATCGCCGGCGTCAAGATGGCGCCTGAACGTCTCTTGCACCAGCAATGCAAGCGAACCGAACCCTTTCGTCATATCGGGGTGGACTCTCCGCCGCGCTCCAGCGCCGTCGCCGCTCGATCGACGTAATGACTTCGATGCGATCCATGTCCACGCGCCCAACCTTGGGCTAGACACAAGTCTTACGCCTCTCCATTCAGCTCACGAGACGGCGCCTCCCGGAGGCGCACCAGAAGCTGGACACAACGGAGCAGCAGGACATGCCGGAATCCGCCACCGCTGGCGGCTTCGTGGATTTCGTGTTGTCGCCCAGGCGATCGCGCATGCGATCTCGGTATTGCAGGCGCGCCAATCAGTGGTGCACGGCGGACTTATTGTCGTCAATAGTTATGAGGTCATCGATTGAATCCAGTAAATCTTTGGGCCGATACGGCTTTTGGATGAAGCGGCCATCATCGACAATCTCGGCGCGGGCCGGTTGAACCTGTCCAGACGTGACGACAAGAATCACCTTCGGCCAACGTTTGTGGACTTCGCGAGCAAGTTGCAAGCCGTCGACCCCTGGCGGCATCTGTATGTCGGTGAACAGCAACCGGACGTCGTTCCGGCTCTCCATCACTTTCAACGCTTCTTCCGAATTGCCCGCTTCAACAACGGTGTAGCCGTGTTCTTCCAGCAGTTCGAGGGTATTCAGTCGCAAAAGCGGATTGTCCTCGGCGACAAGAATGGTCGGATGGTTGACGCGTTGTTTTTGGGTCATGCAATCCAACGCGCAATGCATGCCGATGTTCAAGTATTTTTACGTATGGCGCGAAAGGATTTTTGGTGCGCTGACGCCGGTCGCGGGCATGACCGGGTCGAGCATCGATGTCCGATAGGGGAAACCGTTCGGCAAGCCCGCCACGGTATTATCAGACCCGCCTGCGGACGCGGTCACGTTCGATCGTCGCTCCAGCTGCCGTTTCTCGCGGAACCCTTTTGCCCCCGCCGCCTCCTGAGAACGTATTTCTACGGTCCTCGCGCAGGTCGATTTTCCGCAGCCGCCTTGGTCCGTGGCGCGGTTTGTGACGTATTTTGTGGCGCGAAATACCCACGGAATGCGTCGCGCTAAGGAAAGCATCCAAGTGAGCATTACGTCGGAACAGATGAAAGCGGCCCGACGCTTACTCCGGTGACCGCAGACGGAGCTGTCATCGAGGGTCAAGATCAGCCTGAATGCGCTGGCCTACACCGAGTCCACCAGAAGGGTCGGCCGAAGCAGTACGCTTGAAAGGATCAAAACGGCGCTCGAAGATGCCGCCATCGAGTTTATGTCGGAAGACTGCGGTGACGGCGTCAGGCTGCGAAAGCCGGTAAAGGCGCCGATCGATTTCGATTCACCCAACGGAAGTGGCGATAAATAAAGGCGTTTCGCCGGTTCGAATTCATTAGGTGGGCGCCTCCGAAGGCGTATGGTCACCCTTCGGTCAACCCGGGAGGATCAAATGACCAAAAGCCACGCGAACGGCAACAAAGAGGCCAAGAAACCAAAAGGCGAAAAACCTAAAGGCGAGGCGTCCGCCTACAAGCAATCTCAAGGTAAAGGCGGCCAAGTTTTGAGCCCGCCGGGCAAAAAGGGTTAGCTTGCCACGACCGGTTCGTATAGGGGCCTACCTTGGGGTCGAACGCTACGACTACCGTGCCGGAATTGCCGTTGCTCGTCATACTCCGTATTGACGTCGGTGGGCAGTGTGCGACCTTGTCATCGAGGGACCGTCGATGTCAGCATTGCATGCTACGTTCGTCGCTTCGGGAGTCTGGCTGCTGTCCTGGATTGTCGCGGCTGTCTGAGCGGACAGCGCCGAACGGCGGCCCGCGCGGCGGGAGGAGTGGCTCTATCGCCTGCTGACATTGGTGGGCGGCTACCTCGTCTTCCGCCCCGCGTTTCGGCTTGCGTCCGACGACTATCGGCTTTGGGCGTTTGGGGCGCCGTTTGATTGCCTCCTCTTCGTCCTCGCGCTCGTTGGGTTCGCTTTAGCCTGGTGGGCGCGCGTCTATCTCGGGCGGCTATGGTCGAGTTCGGTCACGCTGAAGGCCGGCCACCGGGCCTTACGCAATCGTGCGCCAACCGATCTGCACCGGACTGCTGCTCGCCATTGCGGCGACAGTGGCCGAGGAGGGCACCGCGGGCGCGATGGCTGGCATGCTCGCCTTCGCGTTGGGGTTCTGGATCAAGGCCCGGCTCGAAGAGTGAGTCCTCGCCGACCAACTGGGCGCGGTCGCATACAACGATTATCGTCGGCTCGTCTCGATGCTCATACCCTTTGGGCCGCGCGGGTGATTGCGCACAGCCCACTTGACGTGTCGAAACGCGCGTTGCCCCCGGCCGTTACATCTGCTCACGTCGACTGGGCAATCTGACCGGCATCGTCGCACCGACAGGAGAAACGGCGTCGTCATCCGGTCGGAGCGCGACGCGTTGCTCCATCCGGCGCCAAATGGGGGAATGCCTATTGCACTTGTCGCACCGAACGTCGGAGAACACGTTCGGCGGCGCTTTCAAGAGTGTAAGCGCGTAGCGGGCTATTCGCGATGGCGACCGCCAGTAGGGCGCATGCCAGATGAGAGGCCCGCCGCCCTTCGGAGCGCTCTCCCCCCTGACGACGAGAACTAGATCGCGTTCGTCAGTGTTCGATTTAGGAAGGGATTCCCATTCGGGCGGCGATGTGCGCGTCCTGGCGCGCGATTGCGATGGAGACGCACCAGGACCTCGGCCCTACCGTCAGGATCGGCGAGATCGCCTTATAGCCGCCGCTTTTTCTGGCAAATCGGTCCGGGCTTCGGCGGCGCAATACAGCGTAGGGGTCGCCACGGCGATTGTTTGGGTCCGGCGCGCGCGCGAAAGCGGAGACCGGTCCGCCCGCAAGCAGGGCGGGACC